>ERZ773359.2254-NODE-2254-length-24666-cov-5.589939_pt1 | contig 24666 bp, 17 predicted proteins | sample MGYA00374955_ERZ773359 | MGnify/ENA primary metagenome ERZ773359 (study PRJEB29098, sample SAMN04486028) | biogas fermenter metagenome | study: EMG produced TPA metagenomics assembly of the Biogas fermentation microbial communities from Germany - Plant 4 DNA1...
AGGGTTTCTCTCAACCCATCGGCTCGGTAGACATGCCGGGCACACAAAAAAGGCTGCCCCCAGCAGCCTTTTTTGCATGTATGAGGCTTAAGCCCTGTTTCTTAACGCCCACTCCCAATAGCATCAAAGCAAGCACAGCCACTGCCGCCAGTTAAGGTCAGGCGGGTCTTTTTTCTTGATGTGAACCAGCACAACATCGACACCGGGGCGGGGATGAAAATCCTCCCAGGAAGTATTCAGCCCACCTCGAAAGGAAGCATGTTCCCCTGAAGCGAATACTGAAGCGAATACTACAGCAGCTTTAGCGAAAGGTAGTGACAGACGTGATCAAATTCGGAACTGGCGGCTGGCGTGCAGTAATCGGCGACGAGTTCACTTTCAGCAACGTGCGCCGTGTGGCCCAAGCGGCTGCCTTATACCTCAAAGAAATCAAGCAGGACCATAAGCCCGTGGTAGTGGGCCACGACCTGCGCTTCTTGTCGGGCCGGTTCTCCCGGGCTATCGCCGAAATTCTAGTGCACAACGATATTCCCGTCTGGTTCATTGAGCAGGTGGTGCCCACCCCCATGCTCATGTTTGCCGTAGAGCAGGAGCAGCTGGCCATGGGCCTCATGGTCACGGCCTCCCATAACCCCTCGGAATACAATGGGATCAAAGTGATTGTGGAAGGGGGCAAGGATGCTCCAATCCAGGTTACGAACCGCCTAGAAGAGCTCTGCCGCTTGATTCCTCCCCTGCAGGCGCCGCCCCTGACCTTTTTCGATGCCCTAGAGCAGGGGAAAATCGTGCTCTATTCCAACAAGAACGCCTACATCGACTCCCTGCTGCAGCAGATCGATGCGCCCGCGGTGCAGGAACTCAACCTGAACGTGCTGTTCAACCCCATGTTCGGTGTGGCTAAGGATATCATGGCCATGTGCCTCGCTTCGCTGCGCTGTTCGGTGGATCTGATCAACGCCCAGAGGGACACCATGTTCGGGCAGAAGGCACCCTCCCCCTCCCGCGAGGCGCTGCAGGACATGGAATATCTTATGAAACAGGGCAAATACCATATTGGAATCGCCACCGATGGAGATTCAGACCGCATCGGCCTATACGATGAAAAGGGCAACTACATCACAGCCAACGACATCCTCAAGCTCCTCTACTACTACCTGAAGCAGTACCGGGGCGAACGAGGCGGGTTGGTGCGCAACATTACCACAACCCACATTTTGGACCGCATCGCCCACTCCTTTGGGGAACCGGCCTATGAAGTGCCCGTGGGCTTCAAGCACATCTCCCAGAAGATGGATGAGGAGAATCTGCTCCTGGGCGGGGAAAGCAGCGGCGGCCTGAAGATCAGGGGCCATGTGAACGGCAAAGATGGCATTTTGGCCGCGCTTTTGGCCGTGGAAATGCTGGCCAAAACAAGAAAGAGCCTCAGCCAGCTCTTGGATGAAATTAACGCGCGCTACGGCACACTGTACTTCGGCGAGATCAACCTGCGCTACCGCGCCGAGGACCGCAGCCGCCTGGAGAAAATCCTCCTGCAGGATCGCTATGTTCCTGCCTTCCCCTGGAAGATTGAAAAGGCATCTTACATCGACGGCGTCAAGTTTTACTTCCCCGAGGACAACTGGTTTTCCATCCGCTTCTCCGGTACGGAACCGGTTCTGCGCTTAGCCTGGGAAACCGCCGCGCCGGAGCAGGCCGAGGAACTAAAGCGGGTGATCATGGAGGACAGCACCCTCCAGCTGCCCTTCCACAGAGGGGATCTGTAGATGCGCGGCGTTATTCTAGCTGCGGGAAAAGGAACCAGGCTGGGGGCCCTGGGGGCGGTTATGCCCAAAGCTCTGCTCCCTGTGGGCAAGATTCCGTGCCTGGAGCATATAATTCTAGGGATGAAAGAGGCAGGCGTACAGCGCTTTGCTGTGGTCATCGGCCACCTGGGGGAGATGATCCAAAGCCGCTACGGCGATGGAAGCTCCCTGGGGGTGGAAATAACCTATCTGCAGCAGGATTTGGCTAAATACGGGACGGGAGCCGCCGTGCTGCTGGCTGAAGAGTTCACCGGAGGAGAACCGTTCTTTGTCTCCTATGGGGATATCGCGCTCCATCCCGCGAACTACCCGGCCATGGCCGCGCTGTACAGGGAGCACCAGACCATGGTCAGCTCTGCCAATTGGGTGGCTGACCCAACCTTAGGCGCGGCCGTCTACCTGGACGAGCGGGGGTTTTTGGAGCGTCTGGTGGAAAAGCCCCCGCGGGGTACGTCCGCAACCAATTGGAATAATGCCGGAGTGTATATCCTCCTGCCCCAGGTCTTCGACTACCTAAAAAAACTCACCCCGTCGGCGCGGGGTGAGTACGAGCTTACTGCAGCAGTGGCCCAAATGGCCGCAGAGGGCGTGCCCATCATGGTCCACCGGATCACCGGCTTTTGGCAGGACGTGGGCAACCCAGGAACCGAACAGATTTAGCTCTGCTGGCGCGTTTTGCGCAGATACTTGAGGACGGAGATGATGGTCTTGGCGTCGTTGATTTCGCCGCGATCGATCATGGCTTCCACTTCTTCCAAGGGTATCCAGCGCACGTCGATGTCCTCGCCCTCCTCCAGGCGCTGTTCACCCTTGGTGAGCCCACTTGCGCAGAAGAGATGCAGGACTTCGTTTGTGTAGCCTGGTGTGGGATAGATGTGCCCCAGCACCTCCCAGTTTTCCGCGCTGTAGCCGGTCTCCTCTTCCAGCTCCCTGCGGGCGCAGTCCAGAGGTGATTCACTGCGGTCGATGGTCCCCGCGGGAAGTTCCAGCATCTGGCGTCCGGCGGCGGGGCGGTACTGCTCCACCAAGAGCACCTTGCCGTCTTGGACGACCAGGACAGCTGCAGCACCCGGATGATCCACCATTTTAAACTGCCTTACTCTACTGCCAACCCATACATCTTTTGTTATGAACCTGAACAAAACTATCACCTCACGTCTCTAATTCTGGCAAAACGGGTAGACTCCTGTTGCCCGCCGGCAGAGTGCCGCCTTTCTTTTCCACTTACAGTAATCTGGGAGGACAAGGTGGTTATACTATTCCCAATCACATGTGTTGGAAGGGAATGGTGCTGGTGACTACCCAACTGCTGGTCTATCCCGTGTTAATCCTGCTGGTGGGCGCGTTGGTACTGCTTACCGTACCCCGGGAGCACCTGCGTACTCTCCTGCCCTACGGAGCAGTGCTGGGTGGGTTGTTTGACTACCTGGAGAGCTTGGTCACAGGGACGCTTAAGCTCACCGCGTTCAAGAACCTGGGTATTCTCCAAGCCGGAGGCCATCCCCTCCTGGGCCACCTGGCCTGGGTGCCGATTATCGTCCTCTTCCTTTATTATTGGCCCCGGGGCAAGATGAGCTTAGGCTATCTCTACACGGCAGCCTGGGCCCTCTTGGCCACAGGGTTCAGCCAAGTGGTCAGGCAGGCTGGCATCTTTGAGTACGTATCCTGGTACTACCCGATACCCATGTTTCTCCTCTTTCTGGCCCGTTTTGCCTTAGCAGCCTGGGTGGCTCACCGCCAGGGCATTCTCGGCTAAGCCCCAGCAGTACAATTTGTTCCCTCCCGGAAGGAACCCCCTCTCACTTTGGAGAAGTGAGCACATGAAGCTAGTTACTTCCTCACGGGGTGGGACACATGAAAAGACGAAGCGCACCAGTGGTTCTTCTAGCACTAATGCTCGTAGCCTCTACCGCTTTTGCCCAGAGCGGCAGCCTGCAGGACATCACTGCTCTAGAGGCTTTCTTAGACGGCGTGTTCGCCATCCAGCTGGCCCAAAACAACGTGCCCGGCGCCGAGGTTGTGGTGGTGGCCAACGGCGAGATTCTCCTTTCCAAAGGCTATGGGTTTGCCGATCTGGAGAAAGAAATGCCCATGATTCCAGGAACCACGCTGCACCGCCCCGGTTCGGTTTCTAAGATCCTGGTGTGGCTGGCTGTGCTGCAGCTCGCGGAACAGGGCCAGTTAGACCTCTATGTCGATGTGAACACCTACCTGGATTTCACCCTTCCCACGCACACCACTGCCAGCAGAGACGTTCCCCCTATTACGCTTCACCATCTCCTTACCCATACAGCCGGCTTTGAAGATGAGGTGGCCGGGATGATTGTCTCCCAGCCTGAACTGCTCAAGCCCTTGGGGCAATATGTGAAGGAACATCTTCCTGAACGCGTGTTTACACCCGGTTCGGTCATGGCCTACTCCAATTTCGGAACGGCGCTGGCTGCCTACATCGTGGAGCTGGTGAGCGGCCAGCCCTTTGCCGCCTACGTGCAGGAACACATCCTCGATCCGTTAGGCCTGACTTCCACCACCTATGCTCAGCAGCTCCCCAGCCCTTTGGCTCAAAGAGTGAGCCCGGGCTACCGCTACGCAGAGGGGCGCTTTATTCCAGGGGAGTTTGAACTTGTGCAGAACTACCCCGCGGGGGGCTTGACCACTAGCAGCCTTGACATGGCGCGGCTGATGCTGGCCCTGCTCAACCTAGGAGAACTACCGGCCGCATCGACCGATGAAGACGGCGAAGATGAGGCCCAAGAGGCGTCAGATGCCCCGCAGGGCCGCCTGTTGACTGAGGACACCGCGAGGATCATGCAGAGCCGACAGTTTACGGCGCATCCTCAGCTTCCCGGGATGACCTATGGGCTGCTGGAGTGGGAATATAATGGCTATAGGATTCTAGGCCATGTTGGTGACACTTTCCTGTTCAGCACCGGCTTTTACTTCCTGCCGGAGCAGAATGCAGGGCTGTACGTGGTGTACAACTCGCCTGTGGGCAGCGAGCTGCGCAGCGCTCTGCTGGAGGGATTTATGGATCGCTATTTCCCCAGCCAGAGCCCGCGGCTGGAGCCGAGGCCCATAACAGCAGGCACAGAAGCTAATTATCGGGGATATTATTATAACTCCCGGTCTAATTTTACGGGGATCGAATCTGTCCTGCGCCTGCTGCAGGCTCTCAAAGTAGATGTGGATTCCGACGGTTTCCTCCTGCTGCAGGCCGGTGGCGAAATCCTGCGCTTTGGAGAAATCGCCCCGGGAGTGTTCCAAGAGCTGAACGGAGGCGCCAAGATCGCCTTTGCTTTCCAAGACGGCAAAGCTGAACGCATCCTGGTGCCTGGCCCCACTGCCTGGCTGCGCCTCCCCTGGTTCCAGACTCCTCCGTTCCTGTTAGGCGTAGTGGGCGGCGCTGTGCTGTTTATGCTGCTCACCTTGATCGCTTGGATCAAAGGCCTGTTTAGAAACCGGCCCAGGCAGAAACCGCCGGTTTTGCCCAAAGTCTTGGCTGTGCTGTTCATCGTCCTGCTGTTTACGGCTGCGGTTGTGGGAGGAGAGCTCATCGCCGCGATCCATCCTGCCTACAATGTACCTCTGGTAGTCTTAGAACCATCGTCGACCCTTAATGTCCTGCTGCTTCTCTCGAAAACTCTGATGGGACTGGGCATCCTGATTCTGATCACAGCCATCTATCTTGTGGCGGCCAGAAGGGGAACCCTCTGGCAGAGAGTCCACTACGCGCTGTTTACCCTGAGCGTGCTGGGTGTGAATGCGGTGTTGTGGCAGCTTAACCTCTGGTGACGGGAGGTTAAAATCTGACGGATAGGAGAGCGCCATGGCTTTAATCAGAGAGTTCATCGAAGACTACAGGGGTAAGATCAGTCACTTTCAGCACCTCGCTGAAGTGTGCGCCTACCAATGTGAAAGTGCACTGAAAAGACAGGGCCTGAGGGTCCTGGTTACCTCTAGGGCCAAACGGCTGGATAGTCTCGCCTCGAAAGTTGAGGACAGGGCGCAGGAGAAGAACTACCAGAGTATAGAAGAGATCTATGAAGACATCGTTGACCTGGCCGGGGTACGCATTGCCCTATTCTTCCCCCAGGATCAGCGGGAAGTGGATCAGTTCATTCGCTCCAACTTTACTGTGGAAAGCGTCAAGGACTTTCCCGAAGCACTGGGACATCCCGGGGCTTATCCTAAGCAGTTCTTAGGTTACGTGGGGCGCCATTACCGCCTCTACCTGAAACCGGAATCCCTGCCCCCTGAGGAACGGTATCTGGCCAATTACGTTATAGAAGTACAGGTGGGCACGGTTTTGATGCATGCCTGGGCTGAGGTGGAACATGATTTGGTGTACAAATCCACGGGAGGGTTTCTCTCCCAGGATGAGTATGCCATTTTAGATGAGCTCAACGGGCTCATGTATGAGGGCGAGATGGCCCTGGAACGCCTGCAGACCGCGGTGAAAAAACGGGTCACCACCGAGCATCACCCCTTTTCTAACCACTATGAGCTGGCCGCCTATCTCCATGAGCAAAAGCGCCGGCTCCTCCCCGGCCCCGACTGCCGGTTTTCCATCGGACGCACTGATGTCTTATTTCAGTTTTTGAAGATGATCGGCCTCAACTCAGTGCCGGCCTTGAGGCCCATTTTGCAATCCTGCAGCTTCAACCCCGAAGATGATCCGCTCTCCCAGCAGATCGTCAACCATCTGCTGCTCAGCGATCCCAACTTATACACCGAATACGATCAGGCCAGAACTATGGTTGGTGCCTATGACCCCTTCGGCACCCCCTACGAAACAGTGTCTTTTTTCTCAGAAGAAGGCGGCCTTGGGCCTTTCATGCGCAGCTGGATCGCGGTTGAGCAGGCCCTAGGAGAATCTCTGCACCAAGCTCTCGCAGGCGAGCCCTCAGATCTGGTCTTGGCCCCCCATGTGTACGAGAGCCTCAAGCAGGCGCAGAACCTGCGCAATCAAATCCTGTTTGGCTGTAAGCCCCCCAGCGAGCAGGAGCTGGACCGGGGAGCAGACTTCCTCGGCGGTTTCCTGGATTTTCTCAGAACAGAGGAAGCTGAACCCGGTGTCCCCGCGGGAAAATCCCTCAAGGCATAATATTTCACAGCAGAGGCAGAAAAAAGTAGGAACCAGGTACTCCTTGTGGAATGTACTTCGTGTTCACAAGCAAAAGATGCCAGACAAAAGGAGGAGACTTGATGAACGTATATGCAAAAGCACTGGAAGAACACAAGAAGTGGCGCGGTAAGGTGGAAATCACCAGCAGGACTCAGGTCAAAAACTCCGCTGAGCTCAGCCTAGCCTATTCTCCAGGCGTTGCAGAACCGTGCAGGCAGATCGCGGCCAACCCCGAACTAGTATGGGACTATACCTGGAAGGGCAACACCATCGCTGTAGTATCTGATGGCTCCGCAGTCTTAGGCTTGGGCAACATTGGCCCCGCGGCAGCGCTGCCCGTTATGGAGGGTAAGGCCGTTCTGTTCAAAGAGTTTGCCAATGTCAATGCCATCCCGCTCTGCTTGAACACCCAGGATGTGGATGAAATCGTACGCATCGTTAAAGCCTTAGAGCCCACCATCGCTGGAGTCAACCTGGAGGACATTGCCTCGCCCCGCTGTTTCGAAATTGAGGAAAGGCTCAAAAAAGAGACGGATATGTTCATTTTCCACGATGATCAGCACGGCACCGCAGTGGTCACCCTGGCAGGCCTGATCAACGCTCTTAAGGTTGTGGGCAAGGGCAAGGACGTCACCATCGTTGTAAATGGGATTGGCGCCGCCGGAGCTGCCATCATCAGGATCCTGCTGGAAGATGGCTACACCAATATAAGAGCCTGCGGCCGCCACGGCAGGCTGGTCCCCGGAGATGAGCAGAACAATCCGGCCCAAGAGGGGATCGCCCAGATCACCAATCCGCAAGGACTCAGGCAGACCCTGGCCGAAGCCATGCAGGGGGCAGATGTGTTTATCGGTGTCTCTGCAGCCAATGTGGTAACCCCCGAGATGGTAAAGAGCATGAACGATCAGCCCATCATTATGGCCCTGGCCAATCCCGAACCCGAGATTTCTGTGGAACTGGCTTTGGAAGCAGGCGCGGCCATTGTGGCCACCGGACGTTCAGACTATCCCAACCAGATCAACAACGTCCTGGGCTTCCCCGGCATTTTCCGCGGCGCTTTGGATGTACGCGCCAAGGACATCAACTATGCCATGAAAATCGCGGCCGCCAACGCCATTGCCAACCTGGTGGAGAACCCCACCCGCGAGTGCATTATCCCCTCGCCCTTTGATCCGCGGGTCGCTCCGGCTGTGGCCGATGCCGTTGCCCAAAAAGCAAAGGAAACCGGAGTAGCTCGGGAGGTGTAGGCATGGGGTGCCCCTTTGACCAGGTGGTGGACCGCCGCAACACGGCATGCGTTAAATGGGACGGTGTTCTTGAAGCCTACGGATGCGCCGATCTGCTGCCCATGTGGGTGGCAGATATGGACTTCCGTCCCCCGGAGACCGTCGTCCAAGCGGTAACAGAACGGGCTGCACACGGAATCTATGGTTACGAGTACCGTCCCGCCCGTTTCAGCCAGGCTGTCCTCAACTGGTACAAAACCCGCCAGAACTGGGAAATTCATCCTGACTGGCTCATCCACACTCCCGGTGTGGTGGTAGGCCTTACTTTAGCCGTACTGGCCCTCACTGAGCCAGGAGAGCGGGTGGTCATCCAGCCGCCTGTCTATCCCCCCTTCTTCAGGGTTCTGGAAGCCAACGCACGCACCGTGGTGCAGAACCCCCTAGTTGAGGTGGAGGGTAGATATGTGATGAACCTAGCCGAGCTGGAAGAGATCTTCCGGTCCGGCGTGAAAACTATGATCCTCTGCAGCCCCCACAACCCCGTGGGCAGGGTGTGGAGCAGGGCGGAATTAGAGAGCCTGGGCAAGCTGGTGGTGCAGTACGGTGTCACCGTGATCGCCGATGAAATCTGGTCTGATCTGACTTTTCCCGGCGTAACGCACACCCCTTTCGCCAACTTGTCACCGGAGATCGCCCAGCAAACTGTAACCTTCAACGCCCCCACCAAGACTTTCAACATCGCGGGCCTGTACGTCTCCAACGGGATCATTCCCAACCCAGGCTACAGGGAAAAGGTGTGTCAGGTGATGGAGCGCCTGAGTATGGGCGCGGTGGGCTTTTTCGGGCTGATTGCCGGGGAGACGGCCTACAACACCGGTGCCGAGTGGCTGGATCGCCTTGTGGCCTATCTCGAGGAGAACGCGCGGTTCGTCCAGGCCGAGCTGGCCAAAAGGGCGCCTCAGCTTAGGGTCAACAAGCCTGAGGGCACCTACGTACTCTGGCTGGACTGCCGGGAACTCGGGATTCCCTATGAAGAGCTGAACCAGTTTTTTGTGCGCGAAGCCGGCATCGCCTTTAACGAAGGCTCCGCCTTCGGCCCGGCAGGGCTGGGGTTCCAGCGCATGAACATCGGCTGTCCCCGGAGTTTGATCGCAGAGGCCCTGAACAGAATAGAAAAAGCGCTGGCTGCGCTGTAGGCTTAACGTTCAGAAAAGCGCCTGGAGGAGCTGCTCCAGGCGCTTTTGTGTTTCTCAAGGGTATATTTTCCGTCCGTGGATATCGGGGATGTGGGTAAGGCGGTAGAAGTAGGTGTTGAGCACATCGCGCCACTCCTTGGCATCCACCAGCTGGCCCTCCAGGCGCTCCAGCACGTGAAAGAAAGTCTCCGGGTTGATCTTCCCTTCGAGCCCCTTCCATTTCTCGATCATCTCTTCCACCTGCTCTACTCCCAGGAAGTGAGTGTCGTAAATGTGCTGGATCAGAGTCTTCCCCGACTTGAGCACGTGCGTATAGGGAATGCGGTGGAAAAAGAGCAGCAGTTCTTCCGGGCAGGTCTCCACCGTTTCATACCGTCGAGCGTTTTCCGGCCGGTACTGCCCGGCGAAACCAGTACCGCTCCTCACGCTCCTGTCCACGCCGATAGCCGTGCGATCGGCCCGGTGGTAGGTGCCCCAGCGGGAATACTCATACCCTTCCGGGCTCGGCCCGTAGTGATGGCCGGGATTGCACATCCAACCGATTCCTAACGGTACGGTGTAGTTCTCGTAAACCTGCCAGGAACCCAAAAGCAGCTCGCTTACCGTTGCCACCACCTCTGGGTCGTGTCCGAAAGTGAGAACCACCCATTCCCTGGTGATCTGCTCGGACGTCAGCTCAGGGTCCCAGGCCAGACGGCCGTAGCCGTAGAGATTTGCTTGGGCCAAAGTGTGGCCTGTCCAATTGGGATCATCGCCTATATTAGCCACTGCTGCCAAGCCGCTCCAGCGCTGGGGAAAAACAGAGCCCGTGACGATCTTGGCCACTGTGGATCCCGGCCCCTGCGCATAGGTATCGAAAGCGAGGATCTCTTTCCACTGGGGAACTAAGTAACAGAGGTGCCGCTGCTGTCCGGTGTACTCCTGAGTAATCTGGAGTTCCAAGACTTGATTAGTGCGCTCCAAACCTCCGAACAGAGGGGAGACAGGTTCCCGTACCTGGAAATCCATGGGGCCGTTTTTGATCTGCAGGATGACGTTGTCCCTAAACAGGCCATCGAGGGGCATGAAGTGATCGTAGGCCGCCCGGGCCCGGTCAGTCTTGGTATCGCGCCAATCCTGCGCGCAGTTGTAGACAAAGCAGCGCCAAACCACAATTCCTCCGAAAGGCTCCAGAGCTTCGGCCAGCATATTGGCCCCCTCCGCATGGCTGCGGCCGTAGGTGAAAGGCCCCGGCCGGTTTTCCGAGTCGGCCTTGACCAGGAACCCCCCCAAATCGGGAATCACCGAGTAGATCTGGGCCGCCCTGTCCCTCCACCACTCCCGCACCTCGGAGTTCAGGGGATCCGCTGTATCCAGCCCGAACTCTAAAGGGGTGGCGAAGTTGATGCTGAGGAACAGCCGGATTCCGTACTCCCGGAAAATGGAACTGATCACCCTGACCAGCTCCAGCTTGGCCGCGATGAGCTGCGTCTCTTCCCGATGCACGTTTACGTTGTTCACCGCAACCCCGTTGATCCCCAAGGAAGCGAGCAGCCGAGCGTAATCGCGCACACGGCCCAGGTCTTCCACAAGATCGTTATCCCTGAAGAAGATGGATCGACCTGCGTACCCGCGCTCTATGCTGCCATCCAGGTTGTCCCAGTGGTTGAGCAGGCGCAGGGGCGTGCGCGGCCAGTCTTCCCGCTCTAGGCCGGCTGCAATTTCCCCCAGCTGCAGGGCACGTAAGAAGGCAAAGGTGCCGTAGAGCAGCCCCTGTTCACCCGGGCTGGCAATGACCACCCGCAGCGCGCCCTGTTCCTCGCGCACAGACAGGCGAAAGCCCTCTGGGTTCATGCTCTCCTCAGAGCGTTCCACCAAGCGTACTTCCACTGCGGCCTCGGCCGCTTGCTCCACCACTCGCGGCTCCTGCCCCAGTAAGCCCCTGAGGCCCCGCCTCAGCTCTGCAGTAATCGCTTGGGTCAGCGTCTCGGCACCCACAACGGCTGTGGTCTGCAGCTGGCCCGCGTACCTCGCCAGCAGTTCTGGCGGAAGCAGGTCGTAGTTCAGCCAACAGCCGTAATCCCTTAGTTCCTTGTAGTTTGCTGCCATATCCGGCCCTCCCAGTTCTTCAGCTTTCGAGAATACTATGGTACAATTTAACAATAACCCATGTTCGGAAAGACGGTGATAACAAAATGCTGTTCAAGCGCAGTGATCTGCCTTTAGAGGAACGCATCGCGGACCTAATTTCCCGCCTGACCCTGGAGGAAAAAGTGTCCCAGCTGGTTTATGATTCCGCTGCCATCCCCCGCCTGGGCATTCCCGAGTACAACTGGTGGAATGAGTGCCTGCACGGTGTGGCACGGGCCGGCACAGCCACCGTTTTCCCTCAAGCCATCGGTATGGCTGCCTCCTTCAATGCCCCGCTGCTGCACAAGGTGGCCCAAGTGATCGCCGCAGAAGCTAGGGCCAAGCATCACGAGGCCGCCCGCCGCGGGGATCGCGGCATCTATAAAGGCCTGACTTTTTGGACTCCCAACATCAACATCTTCCGCGATCCCCGCTGGGGCCGGGGCCAGGAAACGTACGGAGAAGACCCCTACCTCACCGCCACCCTGGGCATCGCCTTTGTGCGCGGCCTGCAGGGCGATCATCCAAGGTATTTGAAGGCAGCGGCCTGTGCCAAGCACTTCGCGGTGCACAGCGGCCCGGAGAGCCTCCGCCACAGCTTCGATGCCCGCTGCAGCCAGAAGGACCTCTATGAAACCTACCTGCCGGCGTTCCGCGCCCTGGTTACCGAAGCCCAGGTGGAAGCGGTGATGGGAGCTTACAACCGCACCAATGGCGAACCGTGCTGCGCCAGCCCAACGCTGCTGCAGAAGATTCTCAGGGAGGACTGGTCGTTCCAGGGCCATGTGGTCTCCGACTGCGGAGCCATTTACGATCTCCACGCCCATCACCAAGTGACAGACAGCCCTGAAGAATCTGCGGCCTCAGCCGTGAAACACGGCTGTGACCTCAACTGCGGGCGGGTGTACCCCGCCTTGGTAGAAGCTGTGGCCCAAGGGTTGATCTCTGAGGAGGAGATCGATCAGGCTCTGGCGCGCCTGCTGCGCACCAAGTTCAGATTAGGCCTGTTTGACCCAGAGGAAGAGGTACCCTACGCGCAGATCCCCTATGAAGTGGTGGCCTGCCCTGAACACCGCGCTCTCAGCAGGGAGATGGCTCGCCAGTCCATGGTTCTCCTGAAAAACGACAACAACCTGCTGCCCCTGGCCAAAGATCTGAACACGGTAGCCGTCATCGGCCCCAATGCCGATGCCCGTGGAATCCTCCTGGGCAACTACTACGGCACCTCCGCGCAGCTGGTTACGGCCTTAGAAGGCATCCGCCGCAAGTTAGAGCCCCATGCCAGAGTGCTCTATGCCCAGGGCTGCGATCTTTTCTCCACCAAACCCAGTTATTGGGGCAACAGCCCCAAGGCAGGATTTGCCGAAGCCCTGGCAGCAGCAGCCCGGGCCGATGCGGTGATCATGTGCCTGGGCATCTCACCTGAGCTGGAGGGAGAAGAAGGGGCGGCAGCCAACTCCGACGGCGGAGGGGACAGAACTTCTCTGGAGCTCCCGGGCATGCAGAACGAGCTGCTGAAAGAAGTGGCCGCCCTGGGCAAGCCACTGGTTCTGGTCCTCTTCAGCGGAAGCCCGCTCACCATCACTTGGGCTCAGGAGCATGTGCCCGCCATCATCCAAGCCTGGTATCCCGGGGAAGAAGGCGGGAATGCGCTGGCGGATCTCATCTTCGGCGACTACAACCCCGCAGGCCGCCTACCCGTCACCTTCGTTAAGTCGGTGGACCAGCTTCCTCCCTTCACAGACTACTCCATGGAGGGCCGAACTTACCGCTATCTCAAAGAGGAGCCCCTCTATCCCTTCGGCTACGGGCTGAGTTACACCACCTTCAGCTACAGCAGCCTCCAGGCCCCAGCTGAGCTGGCGGTCGGCCAGGAGCTTGTGGTGCAGGTAGAGGTGGAAAACACAGGTGCCCGGGCAGGCGATGAAGTGGTGCAGCTGTACATCAAACACCTGGACGCTGCCGTGCCCACTCCCCACTTCTCGCTGCAGGGCTTTGCCAGAATCCACCTGGAGCCGGGGGAAAGGCGCACTGTCACCTTCCAGCTCACCCCCAGGCAGCTGGCGGTGTTCGCGGAAGACGGCCGCTGCCTGGTGGAACCTGGCTCTCTGCAGATCTTCGCGGGAGGCAGCCAGCCCGATGCCCGGAGTCAAGAGCTTACTGGGCAGAAACCCCTTTCTGCTCAAGTCAGGCTGATAGGAGAGGCTCTAGAACTCCCACGCTGACATGGGCTACTCCCCGGCGATGCCGGATGTGCCCATGGTCTGGACAATCCTGGATTGGTTGATCACGAAGACCGTGATGGGCACGGCCATGAGCAGCACGGACACCGCGGCGGCGACCCCGGCGCGGCCGACGCCTCCGCCGATAATCTGCCCCAGCGCATAGGGCAAGGGCTTCAACTCTTCAGAGTAGATGAACAGCGCGCCTTGATCTCCCCAGAGCTGCTGAAAGTTTAGGATGATCAGGGTGAGCCAGGCGGGTTTCACGATGGGCATCACAATCTTCCAGTGGATGTACCATTCCGAAGCTCCATCAATGCGCGCTGCTTCCAGCAGAGAATCATGCACCATATGGGTGATAAAATTGCGCATGAGGAACACTCCCAGGGTAGTCCCCCAAGCAGGGATAACCAAGGCCGCGTAGGTGTTGATCCAGCCTAGGTAGGAGATGATCAGATAGCGGGGGATGACCAGCACCGAGCCGGCAAACATGAGCGAGAACAGAATCAGGTTGTTGATCAGCTGCCTGCCCCTGAAGTCGTGTTTGGCGAGAGCATAGGCGCAGAGTGAACCCAGGATCACGTTGCCCGCGCTGCCCGCACCCACGATAAACAGGGAGTTAAACAGGTAGCGCGACACGGGAACCCAGGATTGCGCCATGAGCAGGAACAGATCGCTGAAGTTGCTCAGCGTAGGATGGCGCGGCAGGAACTGCGGCGGAAAGATGAAAAGCTCGTTCAAGGGCTTAAATGCCTGGCAGATGGCATAGAACATGGGCAGCGCCATGTAAATGGCACCAAGGGCCAGCAGTGTTAAGATGGCCGCATCCCCTGCGGTGGAACGGGCTAGACGGCGGTTGCTGATTCGCAGACGCATTGCGTTTCCCTCCCCTGCTAAGCTATGCGGCGCAGAAGCCTCTGCACCAGGCGCTGCACCAACACCATGGTGATAAACAGGAGTACGGCCATGGCAGAGGCATAACCCATCTCATAGCGCACATAACCGTAATCGTTGATGTGCTGCACGATAGTCCAAGTGGCCCAGTCCGTGGGGGCAGTGCCCGTGAGGGCCTGGATCTGGTCGGCAGCTGCGAAAGAGTTGGTAATACTGATAATGGCCCCGAACATCAAGTGGTGCTTCATCATGGGCAGGGTTATGTACCACAACTCCTGCCAGCGGTTGCGAATGCCGTCGATGGCTCCCGCTTCATAGTAGATGGGGTCGATGCCCTGCAGGCCCGCGATAAAGGTTAAAAAGCTCACGCCCAGACTCATCCACAGGATCACCACGATCACAATGGGCATCATCCATCTAGGATCGACGAGCCATTGGATGGGCTTGTCAATGATGCCCCAGTACAGCAGGATGCCGTTGATATACCCGTAGGCGTCGCCGCTGAACAGTACCGTCCAGATCATGAAGGCATTGGCGGAAATGCTGGGCGCATAGAAGAGCAGCGTGAGTATGGCCCGAATCCTCGGTTTGAGCTCGTTGATCAGCCAGGCAAAGATGAAACACAGAGCATAGCTCAAGGGGCCCGTGATGGCTGCAAAGAGCAGGGTGTTCTTCACCGCGATGAGGAACACATCGTCTTCCAAGAACAGGGCCAGGTAGTTAGACCAACCCACCCAGCGGGGAGGCTCCACCATGTTGAAGTAGGTAAAGCTGAGCCCCATGGCAATAAGGATGGGCGCCAGCACGAAAACGGTGAACACCAGCAGGAACGGCGCCACAAACAGATATGAAACCCGCTTTTCCCTCAGTTCCAGCCAGAATGCCTTCACGGCCCCTCTCCCCCTTCCACAAGCCCGTAACGCTCCAGGATGCCCCGATACTCTTCCCCCAGTTCCGGTGGATCCCAATCCAAGCGCCAGACATGGGTGTAGTGATCCCAAAACAGCTCCTTCCAGCCCTCATCCAGCTCTTCCAGTTCAGTCTCGTAGCCAAACTCCGAGCGCTTACGGGCGATCTCTTTGTCGATCTCCCGGGCATAGTCCAGGACTGATTCCCGCACGGGAGCATTGTGCAGCACTACGGCCCTGAACAGCCAGTCAAACTGCCTGGTTACGTAGTACCCGCCCAGAACAGGCGGCACTCCTTCCACCCAATCCCACTGAGTGTTGAGCTGTTCCCGCTCCTCTACCCTCCAGGGCAGCTCCTGCATAGCCTCCACATTAGCTGTGGCATAACGGGCACTGGCGCCAATCAAGGCTTCCAGTTCCCGGCCGAAGCGGACCTGGGTCTCTTTGCTGGTCCACCACTTGAGGAACTCCCAAGCTTCCTGTTTGCGCTCGGATTTTTCCAAGATGATGGAACCCGTTGTTCCGCTGGGCATGATCACCGCCCCCAGCTGATCGGTGCGGATCTGCAGGGCGTCCTGGGCCACGGGCACAGCCCGGTTAATGGTGCCATCAGGCTGCAGCGTCCCAGGGATGGGAGCCATACCCCACTGCCCCCTGAGTTCGGTGGCAAAAACCGAGAGGGTGTTGAACTCGGCGTAGTTGGCGATGGCCAGCGGCATCTCGCCCATGCGGAAACGGTTGATGAAGTTGTACTGCAGGGGCAGGCCCGATTGGGTAAAGAGATTGGTCATTTGGGCAAAAATGTCGATGGCGGCATGGGCTGTGAGGTTGGTTTGAATCACATCCTCTTTGTAGAGGCTGATCCCATTCTGGTACAGAAACTGCACAAAAGTGTACATACTTGGCCAGATGCCGAACTCCAGGTGATGATTCTGCAGCTCGGGCAGAATGCGCAGAACATCATCCCAGGTCTGGGGAATCTCCAGACCCAGTTCGTCAAGAATATCCTTGCGGTAGAACAGAATGGGGAAGCTCTGCACTTCCGGCAGGGCGAACACCTTGTCCCGGAAGCGGAACGCCAGCAGGGCCGATTTCTTAAAGCGTTGAGCCACTTCGGGGAAGTCGGGAAACTGGGTCAGATCAGCCACAGCGCCGCGGAAAGCCAGGTCCATATTGGCCGCCCCGATGGCCACATCAGGCTGGTTGCCGGCAATGGTAGCCGGGACCAGCAGTTGATCCATATACGTAATCAGCTCCAGATCAACGTGGATGCCTGTCGCGGGCGTGAAGCTGTCCTCGATCATCTGCTTGAGGATCTGGGCCTGGTCCCGGCCGAGCCCGATCCACACCTTAATCCGCTTGGCGGGTTCTGCGCTCGCCGCGTCCCCGCTGATATCATGGATGGTGGTGTAATCGCGGACAAAGGAAGATAGAAAAGAGCGGACTTCGTGCACCACCACTTCCCAGAAGGTTGGTTGGGCCCTGGGCATCTCCTGCTCGGGAGAAGCCACCACCAAAAAGTCGATCTGCAGGGGCTGGCGCCGGGAGGTCATGATCCAGGTGCCCAGCTGTCCGATGGCATCACGGTATTCCTGGAGCAGATTGGGGATGGCATCAGGCTTCTCATACATGCGCTCCAGCATGCGGGCAAAGTCCAGCAGAGCCGCGGAGTGGCCCAGATGCTGAGTGATCCGCTGGACTTCCCCAGCTAGCAAACGCAGATCATCGGCCCCCGCCTTGATCCGCTCCAAGAGCTGCGGCACGCGCTGTTCCAGCTGGTAGCTGCGCATGGGGTCTGGTGTGGGCGAGGTGATCATGATTATGCTGCGGTAGATACCGTTGAGCCCATAGAGCAGCTCTTCGGCAAACTCAATCAGGGGGCCCAGCTCACCCAGGACCGCTTCGAGGCGGATTTCGTGCCGCCCTTTGGTGAGGTAAAACAGGTAGGGCTCGCCCTGCTCCTCTTCTCCCAGCTGCTTCATCTCATAGCGCGAGGAAAAGCGGAAGGGGATCGCGGCCACCTCGGCAAAGGGCACTTCTCCATCGATAAGCAGCCTGCGGTGGCTCACATCACCCCTGTTGATGTTCTGCTTGGCCTTAATGGCGATCTTGTAGTAGCCGTCCTGGGGAATATCCACCTGCCAGGCGATCCAGTCGCCCACCTCCGTCCAGCGGTGGCCGCCTATGGAATTGAGCCTCGTTTCTGCGTGGTGATAGGGCACTACGGTGGGATCTCCTGGATCGGCCACGGCAAACAAGGAGGGGCTGGAGCGGTAGCTGGACGCTTCCCCTTCGATCTGCAGGAAAATGCCCCGTACGTCCGCAGCCTCGGGCTGCTGAACCCGCACCTGGGCGTAGGGCTGAGGAACCGGCGCCTGACACAGCCGTAGGTGCCCAATAATCATGGGCTCCGCTCGGGAATGGAGGCGGATGGTGTTCCAACCCCGCTGGAAGTAAAAGAAGAAGGGATTCTGCTCATAGCCCTCGGCATCGCTGAGAAAAACCGTCTGCCACATGGGCTGTTCTACCTGGCGCGGCCGAATCTCATTGCCCGCGGCGTCAAAGCGGGAGGGGCCTGCATCGCCGAACACCCGCCGAAAAACTAGGTACTCCGCGCTGGCGAAGGGCAGCTGCCCGTTCACTTCTATGCTGCGTTCAATGGCCGTGCTGCGCCCGGGAGCGGGATAATAGCAGAGTTCAATATTGTACAACCCTGCTTCCTCCACCCAGACGTTCCATTCGATCATGCCCTGTTCATCGACCCAAACGGCCAGCCCGGGATAGCCCTCATACTGCGGCAGCACTTCCGTGCGGGCGGTGGCCCGGCGAAAGGAAACTGCCGAGATGGGCACGGCGTGTTCAGGGAAAACCGGCTCAGGGACAGCGGCCAGATACTCACGATAGGTGGGCGCTGTCTGGGCAGCTCTAGCTTGCTCCCCACAGCCTACCAGGGCAGCTAGGAACAGCAGGCCGCCGAGGATGAGAATGAACTCTGGTCGCAGGCGCCTGGCGAGCATGTTGCTTTCCCCCTTAGTCTTCCTGTGCAGTGCTGTACTGCCCTTGGTTCTCCTTCCAAGGTGTGGACGGATCCACTATGGCCCAGAAACTGGGCTTAGGATTGCCCTGCCGGTCAAAAAGCAGCGGATAATCAGGGCGGTTGGGGACCGGGAAGTGGTTCTTCCAGCTGTGGTTGTCCTTCACACCCCAGAAAGTCACCCGTTCGATCACGTGAGAATAGTCCTTAAACAGCCTGAAGAGAGCGGCATAGCGGTTGGCCTGCTGCTCCTGCACAGCCTCTGGCAGACCGTTGGGATAGCGGTTGCTGCGATCATTCCAAGTGTAGACGCTCACGTCCAGCTCGGTGATGTGCACCTTTACTCCCAGGGAGGAGTAAAGCTCAATGGCTTCACGGATAGCCTCAATGCTGGGATGCTGGAGATCCCAGTGCCCCTGCATGCCGATGCCATCAACACGAATTCCCTTGTCCAAAAGCCCCTTGACCAAGGCGTAGATGGCATCCCGTTTGGGAGCGTCTGCAGCGTTATAATCGTTGTAATAGAGCTCCGCATCGGGATCCGCTTCCTGAGCAAACCGGAAGGCGTGTTCAATATAGTCATCGCCGATAATCCGCCGCCAGGGCGTATCCCGCAGCTCCCACTTCCCTGTGGCCGCATTGTATTCGATAGCCTCGTTAACCACATCCCAGCCCTTGACCCTGCCTTTGAAGCGGCCCATTACGGTCTTGATGTGCTCCTCCATCCGGGCCAGCAGGGCCTCACGGCTCACTTCCCTGCCGTTCTCATCTTTGAACACCCAGTCTGGAGTCTGGTTGTGCCAGATCAGGGTATGCCCGATCACCTGCATGCCGTGTTCTTCAGCGTAGCGGATGAGGTTCTCGGCTTGGACAAAGCGGAACTCGCCCGGCCTGGGCTGCAGCGCCTCCCACTTCATCATGTTCTCCGCTGTGACGGCATTGAAATGGTCCAGCAGCGGTTCGTCCAGCCAGTAGTCGGACCGGGCCGCAAAACCGATCAGGAAATCATTGGCGTAAATCTCTTTCAGCATAGGTATCCCTCCAACTTCTGCCCTTGCCGGGCTGTAGAATGCACAAAGCATCAGCAGCAGCAGCAAACTCCACACAGAAAACCTGGCCTTCATCACACACCTCCCGTGTATTACCCCACAATTCCCGTACGCTCCACGCTCTCCACGAAGTAGCGCTGCAGGAAGACGTAGAGGATCAAAAGGGGCAGGATCACCAAAAGCATTCCGGCATTGTTGATCAGAGAATAGAAGTGATCGTCGAGGAAACCGCTGGTTGACGCCAGCGCATCGGCCTCGTCGATGGCTTTGGCCACGCGCGAGGCCGCGCCTTCCAGGGCTTGGGGCAGGAAATTGCGCCCGGCCATAAAGGTGGTTACATACAGGTAGTCATTCCACTGCCAGACAAAGGAGAAGAGAAATGTGGTGATCAAGCCCGGGACAGCACCGGGAATCATCACCCTCCAAAAAGCGGCGAAGGGGCCCGCCCCATCGATGTAAGCCGCTTCTTCCAGCTCTTTGGGCATGCCACGGAAGAACTGGCGCATGATGAAGATGTACAAACCGCAGCGGAAACCCGTACCGGTTAAGCTCATGAGGATGAAAGGCCAGTAGGTGCCGATCAGGTTGAGCGAGCGGCCCTTGAGCAGACCCAAAAAGTCAAAGAAGCGGAAACTGAGATAGGTTGGGGTCATGATCAGCTGAGGCGGGATGATCAAGGTAAAGATGGCCAGGCCAAAGATGAGTTTGCTTCCGGGAAACCGAAAACGGGCCAGGCCGTAGCCCACCATGGAACAGGTAATCAGCTGCAGAGCGCTGGTTAAGGCCGTCAAAAACAGCGACCTCATGAAAGCACGGGGGTATTCCATATGCTCCCACACCAGCCTGAAGTTGCGCAGAGTTGGATTCCTGGGTATCCAGCGCACGGACTGATCATACAAGTCTTCGATGCTCATGAGCGCCGTGGACAGCCGATAGATCAGGGGCAGCAGGATCACGTAAGCGATGCCGATCAACAACACCGTGCGCAGCAGGGCCACCACGCGTTTTCTCCACTTTTCCTTGGCTGCTAGGCTCATACTCATACCTCCCTGCTAGACGTGATAAAACCCCCGGCGCGAGAGCAGGCCAAACACCGCGAGCAGCACCAGGCCGATGGCGGCAAAATAGATCATGGCCATGGCCATGCTGACCCCGTAACCGGCACCGCGCAGCATGGTCTCCCGGATGAGATCCACCAACTTGTTGTTCATGGCTGTGAAAGAGTCGATGATCGTGTAGATGATGTTCACTAGAATCAAGGGGCCCATCATGGGGAAGGTGATCAGCCAGAAACGCTCCCAGCCCGTGGCCCCCTCCACGCTGGCTGCTTCGTACACTTCCCTGGGGATGGACTGCAGCCCCGCGAGGAAGATCAAAATCTGCACGCCGGACGCCCGGATCACTGTGGGCAGGGCTTGGATGGCATCGACGACGTAATCCACCATGCCCGCGGGAAAGCGCGCCGCATCGAAAAAGCTCTGCACGGCAGCCCCGCCGAAAAAGGGAGCACTCTGCTGCAGATGGGTAACCATGATCTGGGCGTAGTCTTTCATCTCCATCTTCAGCACCACACCGGCGCTGAGGATGACCGGCAGGAAAAACAGGGTCCTGACGAAAGTGCGCCCCCTAAAGTCGCTGTTGAGGATGGTAGCGGCAAAGAAGCTGAAACCGATGATCATGGGCAGCTCCGTTGCCAGTTTCACCAGCACTTCAGTGAACGTCTTGGAAAACTCCGGGTGCACCTGCAGGGCATAGCCATAATTTGCCCACCCTTTCCACTGGAGCTCAAAGGTTTCTGGTGTGAGCACTAGGTCGCTGAAGCTGATCACCACTGCTTGATAGAAGGGGACGGCAAACAGGAAGATAAAGCCCACCAGGAAGGGGACGGTAAACAGAAACCCAACCAGCTTCTGCCGGTGCGCGAAGGCCATGGGCCGTCTTTTCCTCTTCATCTTACTTCCCCCCTTGCACAACCACGAAGCCCACTCCCGGAACCGCAACGTCCGCAGAGAGCTGATAGGGCTGCGCGGTGTAGTTCACCACTAGCTGAAGGCCGTTGTGGTAAGTCGTAGCACACACATTGGGGGCCAGCACCTGGTGATCGGTGATCACCAGGGGCCATTGGCTGCCCAAGACATCCCGCACCTGGTTGTAGACGGCGAGCAGTTCCCCCTTGATCTCCCGGAACTGCGTGGAGAGGAGGTAGTCGAAATCTGTGTTTTTGGTGGCAGATGACGGTTCCCAGGAAAGGGCGAAATAAGGAATGGCTCCCGTCTCCAGCAGCTTGAGCAGGTAGAAAGCTCCCCTGTGGTCAGATAGGTTGAAAGGTTCTCCCGCATACTCCACCAACCCGCTCACCACGAGGGCATAGAACGGTACAGTCTGATGGAGAATGGCCTCGCCGCGGGCAAACAGGGGCGCTTCCACCAACACCTCGGCGTAGGGCAGCAGATAGGCGTTGCTGCCTGCGATCATGAGCCCTCTGTCCGCGGACAGCCTGCTCACTTCCTGAGCAATGATTTCTGCGGCCATCACCCGGTCTACCAAGGTGGCGGGGTTAAGGCGGTAGTCGCCGTAGAGCAGCAGCCCCAAATCGCCCAGGGCCAGCCTGGAAAGGCCGTAGGAGTTGTACTCCTTGAGGAACGCGTCGATCACCCCGGATAGCCGGGCCGGAGATAACAAGGGTATCTGCCGCTGGTCAATGGGCTGGTAGGTGGCAATGTGGAATGTGTTGAGCACAGCGGCACTGCGATCCAAGCCCCTGGGAGCATGGATAAATTGAACATAAAGGTCCAAAAGGTTGTTGCGGTGCACGCGCAGGAAGTCTACGCTGGGGTATAAGGCTACACCAAGCTCCTCCAGGGACCTGCTCAATTGCTGCCAGGTGCGCTGAGTGCCGGCGGCCTTCTCCAGAAGCGCTCCCCGGGGGTAAACATGGCGGATGCCGCCGCGCAGCCAACCCAGGTAGCGCACTTTGAGCTCGTCGACTCCCGCAGCCAGCAGATCATCCACGATCAGCCGCACCTGTTCGTGAGTGGTGAGCGGCTCCACCACGTTGGTGGGTATGCCCAATACGGGCTTGATCTGGTCAAACGATCCCAAAACATCCACCAGCAGAGGCAGCCCAGATCTGGATGGCAGCAGCGTTAAGCCGTGCTTCTCCATGAGATAATGCCGATAGGCTCTGGCCATGCCTGCATAACTGGTGTCTTCTTCTGGGAGGAACACGTAACGCAGGACAATATCATTCTTGTTCAGACGGGCCTGGTACATCAGGATGGACAGCCGCCTCAGGTGGATGAGCTCACCCTCGGCCTCCATGTTCACCCGGGCTGAAGAACGGACCTCAAAGGATGCCCAGACTCTGTTGTAGGAATCGCGCATGCCGGGCAGCATGGCTTCAATCCGGGCCGAGGCATCACCCTCTTCAATGATGGCCAGAAAGGCCTGTCCGTTGTTCACCATCCCGAAGACGGGAAGATAAATCTGCTCTTTGAGCATCGCGGAATATTCCCTCAGGGGCACAGCCGCGTAATCCTGACCGTACACCCTGCGGCTGTAAGGTTCCGCCAGCGGCGTGGGGCGGTTGAAGTAGATCAGTGCCCCCGAACCATCAGGGACAAACATGTAGCCTGCATCCTCTGCGCCGCCGGCGCCAAAATAGGGCAGCACACTGAGGGTGGTCAGGGGATAAGATACCTCCCGCTCATTCTTGGCATCCCACACCCGATCAGGAAAAGTGATTTCCTCCGCAGGGATCCGCACAAGCAGGTTTCCTCCATCCAGGAGGTATTCCACCACAACTGTAAACTGGCGGAGATCGGGATAGGGCGGAGCGACATTGTAGTACTCATGATCGAAGGCCACGTCTTCCGGCGTGTAGCCAGCTGCCTTGACCAGTTGGATAGCATCCTCTATGTCCCACTGCATCACATTCCATTTCAAAAGCAGGGTGGGAGCATTGCGCAGGGCCACGATCTCTTCCGGCTTTACATCCCCCAACGAAGCGTACTGCTTGTGATCCCTGATCAACACCAGGTACTCTTGGAACAGACGCCTTTTGTCTGCGGTGCGGAACCGGGGCTCATCGACCTTGATGCCCCAACCGTCCAAAAGGCGGTCGAAGTCCACGCCCATAATGCTCAAGTCTTCACCGCTGTCATAGCCCTCTTCTAAACTAAAGAGGCCGTACATGTCGCGCAGAAAGGCGCGATCCTTTTCCTTGGCGATGTTGGCCAGGATCAGCTCGTTGAACCTCTCTTCGGAAATGATGGTAGGCAGGTAATCCCGATCCTGCCAAGTCTTGCCGAACTTGTATTCTACCCGCAGCCCTTGCTCCAAGGGGATGATCGTGTACTGCCCGTGGGCCACGCTGTCGTTGAAGCTGTCCATCTGCTGCTGTTGGTTGGCCGCGTAGTAGGTAATCACCAGCTGCGAGCTCAACCGCGCCTTAGCGGCGCCCCTGGCCAGCGTCTCCTGCTGATCTCTCCCGGGAGGATTGGAGAACCAGAGCGCACCCGTCTCCTTGTGCAGCAGGGCGATCTCAGCGGTATCCGGCTTGAAGTACAGCTCCAGGAACTCGTTTTCTGCTCCCTTTTGGAAACCGGGAGGCAGATCGGCAGCGCCTGCTGTGGCTGTCCAGGCGGCCAGGGCCACCAGGAGCGCAGCCAACAGGACAAGCAGTCTCGCACGCATATGCTTTCAGCCCCTCTCAGAACGCTTCCAGCTAAGTACGATGGATGGCCTCAGTGATCAACTGGCGGACGAACAGAACCACCTGTTCGGTCAGGGCGATAAACAACAACCCCAAAAAGAGGGCGAAGGCCATGCCCAACAGGGTAGAAATGCAGGTGAAGATGGTCTTGCTAAAGTCATACTCATGGGTGACCATGGTGGCGCCTACTACCAAAAGCACAACGGCCCAGCCCAACCCCAAGGACATGAGCATGTAATAGAAAGCTCCTTCTTCGGCGATGAGGAAGTTGCTGATCACGGTCAAGGGCACAACGGTCAGGATGACAGGAATGAGGGCAAAGGCACTGGCGATGTAGACATCCCGCAGCGTTCCCTTGCCTTCCATCAAGGTGGTCAGGGCCCAGTT
>ERZ773359.2256-NODE-2256-length-24653-cov-63.447638_pt1 | contig 24653 bp, 25 predicted proteins | sample MGYA00374955_ERZ773359 | MGnify/ENA primary metagenome ERZ773359 (study PRJEB29098, sample SAMN04486028) | biogas fermenter metagenome | study: EMG produced TPA metagenomics assembly of the Biogas fermentation microbial communities from Germany - Plant 4 DNA1...
AAGGAGGAGTATCATGTTAGTTACAGGAAAGGAAATATTGGATCATGCAAACAAGCATAATTATGCAGTAGGTGCATTTAATGTAAACAATATGGAAATTGTGCAGGCCATTGTAGAGGCGGCAGAGGAAATGAATGCTCCAGTTATACTTCAGGCCAGCCAGGGTGCCATAAAATACGCAGGTATTGAATACATAACAGCCCTTGCTAAGGTGGCAGCCAGCAAGGTAAAGGTACCTGTGGCAATTCATCTGGATCATGGTACAGACTTTGAACAAATAATGCTATGTATAAGACATGGATTTACATCTGTGATGATAGATGGTTCAAAATATGAGCTTAAGAAGAATATTGAAATTACAAGGAAGGTAGTGGAAGTTGCCCATGCAGTAGGGGTTTCAGTAGAGGCAGAATTAGGGAAAATTGGCGGTACAGAAGATGACATAACTGTTGATGAAAGGGAAGCCACCTTTACAGACCCGGAGGAAGCTAAGATTTTTGTTGATGAAACAAATGTTGATTCACTGGCAATAGCTGTAGGTACAGCCCACGGAGTGTATAAGGGAGAACCAAAGCTTGATTTTGATAGAATCAAGGCCATAAAGGATAAGCTAGGAATTCCTTTAGTGCTACACGGTTCCAGCGGTGTACCTGCTGATGCAATTGAAAAGGCAGTAAGCTTAGGAATTAACAAGATAAACATTGATACAGATTTAAGAATCGCCTTTACACAGGCCATGAAGGATTATCATAAGGAGCATCCTGACAATATAGACCCAAGAAAGGTATTAGGCCCAGCAAGAGCAGCTATGAAGGAAGTTATAAAGGGAAAAATAGCCCTATTTGGTTCAGCAGGAAAAGCTTAATCCAATTGACAATGGACATTTAATAGTGGATAATTGATAGTTTGTGGTAATTATCACCTGTCCATTGATTAGAAAGGAGATATATAATGAAACTATTCATCGATACAGCTAATATAGATGAAATAAGGGAAGTAAACGAATGGGGAGTAATATCTGGAGTAACTACCAATCCTTCTTTGATTGCCAAGGAAGGAAGAGACTTTAAAGAGGTAATTCATGAGATTGTGTCCATTGTAGATGGGCCTGTAAGTGCAGAAGTCATATCCACAGATAAGGATGGAATGATTGAGGAGGCAAGGGAGTTAGCCAAAATTCATCCAAATATAGTGGTTAAGATTCCAATGACCAGGGAAGGCTTGAAGGCTGTAAAGGTATTGTCTAAAGAGGGAATCAAAACCAATGTTACACTTATATTTTCTGCAAATCAGGCTCTACTTGCTGCAAAGGCAGGAGCAACCTATGTAAGCCCCTTTATAGGTAGGCTTGATGATATAAGCAATGAAGGTATAGGCATTATATATGACATTGTGGAAATATTTGATATACATGGAATAGATGCTGAAATAATAGCTGCAAGTATAAGACATCCAATACATGTATTAGAAGCTGCAAAGGCCGGTGCCCATATAGCCACCATACCATATAAGGTATTTACCCAAATGGTAAACCACCCTCTAACAGATATTGGCATAGAAAGGTTTCTAAAAGACTGGGAAGGACTGAATAAGTAACTATTACAATGGGCTCTGCCATCCTGAACTTTCTCTACTGTCATTCTGAACTTCCTCGGCTGTCATCCTGAACGAAGTGAAGAATCTCAACAAGACAAGGCACGATTCCCTGGCTTATTTCTCATTATCCTATCTTGTACCATAAACATACTTACAAAAAAGGAGCCTTCACCCTAATATTTGTATCAATCTCGCCACTAAAGAAAAAATCCTTTAGGTTGCAGCTAAAAAAAGGGGCTTGCAACCTATATTTATTTTATGAAAGCTTACTCCTTTCTTTACTTTTTCAATTTTTTGTCTATAATAAAGTTAGAAACCATAGAGGAGGTGTAGTTATGGATAGGGATTTAGCCTTATCTTTAGTCAGAGTAACAGAAATAGCAGCCATTGCATCAGCAAGATACATGGGTAGAGGAGATAAAACAGGAGCAGATCAGGCAGCGGTAGATGGTATGAGAGCTGCTTTTAGCCTGGTGGATACAAAAGGAGAAGTAGTCATAGGAGAAGGGGAACTGGATGAAGCTCCTATGTTATATATTGGTGAAGAAATAGGAAGGGGAATGGATGTAGAGGCAGATATAGCAGTGGATCCCTTGGATGGAACAACCCTGGTGGCCAAGGGCTTACCAAATGCCATGTCAGTAATAGCCATGGCTCCAAAAGGATGCCTACTTAAGGCACCAGATACCTATATGAAGAAAATAGCCGTTGGACCAAAGGCTAAGGGTGCCATAAATATAGATGCTTCTGTAGAAGAAAATTTACTGGCTGTAGCCAGGGCTTTAAATAAGGATATTTCAGATTTAACAGTGACCATTCAGGATAGGGAAAGACATAAAAGCCTTATAGAAGAAGTGAGAAGGATAGGAGCAAGAATAAAGCTATTTGGAGAAGGTGATGTTGCTTCTGCCATAGCCACCTGTTTTGAACACACTGGGGTAGATATAATGATGAATATAGGAGGAGCCCCTGAGGGAGTTATTGCAGCAGCAGCCATAAAATGTTTGGGAGGAGATTTTCAAGGCAAGCTTACACCCATGAGCAAGGAGGAAGTTAAAAGGTGTAAGAAATTAGGCTGGACTGATGAAAGATTGAATCAATACTTGTCCATTGATGATTTGGCAAAGGGTGACGATATATTTTTTGCAGCTACAGGTATATCCGATGGAGACCTGCTTAAAGGGGTAGTATATTATGCTGACAACCGTGCCAGAACCCATTCTGTAGTTATGAGGGCTAAAACTGGAACCATAAGATTTATAGAAGCCTACCATAGATTGGATAAGAACCAGATATTGAGAGAATTATTGAGCAAGCACAACTAAATGTGATATACTAAAGGACGTAAATAAATTTTTTATAGATAGGGGGGAAAGTATGGATAGGAATTTAGCCTTAAACCTGGTCAGGGTTACTGAGGCAGCAGCCTTAAACAGTGCCCGTTACTTAGGAAGAGGGGACAAAAATTTGGCCGATGATGCGGCTGTTACAGGCATGAGGAAAATGTTTGATACCCTTTCCATAGACGGGGTTGTAGTAATAGGAGAGGGAGAAATGGACGAAGCCCCAATGCTTTATATTGGCGAGCAAATAGGTAAGGCTACACCAGGTTCCATAAAGCTGGATATAGCAGTGGATCCCTTAGATGGTACCAATGCTGTAGCAAAGGGCTTATCTAATGCCATATCTGTTGTGGCAGTGGCTCCAAGGGGATGCATGCTCCATGCTCCAGATATGTATATGAATAAAATAGCTGTAGGGCCTAAGGCCAAGGGCAAGGTTAACTTAGATATGCCCATAGAAGAGATGCTTAAAAATTTATCTGAGACCCTAAACAAGAATATTTCAGATATTACAGTTACAATGCTAGACAGACCAAGGCATGAGAATTTAATCAGGGAAATAAGAAGATTGGGTGCCAGAATAAAGCTGTTTCAGGATGGAGATGTGGCTGCAGCCATTGCAACCTGCTTTGAGGATTCTGGAGTAGATTTACTGCTAGGCATAGGAGGGGCACCTGAAGGAGTATTAGCAGCGGCTGCTTTAAAATGCTTAGGTGGAGAATTTCAGGGAAGGCTTCATCCAATGACTGATGAAGAACGTGTAAGATGCAAGGAAATGGGGCTTGAAGATGTAGATAAGCTTTTAACTATGGAAGACCTGGTTAAGGGCAATGAGGTAATATTTGCTGCAACAGGAATAACAGATGGGGAACTGTTAAAGGGAGTAACTTATCATGGCAACAATATGGCCAAGACCTATTCAGTGGTCATGAGGGCTGAAACTGGTACTGTAAGGTTTATTGAAGCCATACATAGATTGGATAAAAAGCCTGAATATGCAAAATAATTGATTTATTTAGAAAAAAATGTTATAATGTAGGGGTATATCAGAATGCTCATCCATATATCCTTTTCTTTATTTTTTCATATATTTATTTTATTTGCAATTTTATTCATACTAATTTTAAATATGGTGGGGGCTTAATTTTATGGAGGTGAAGTGGTGGATTTAGAAATTCTAGAAGATAAAAAACTGGACGACCTAAGGACTATTGCTAAGACATTAGGAATCAAGGGTGTAACTAAATACAGGAAAAGTGAATTAATCGAAGCAATAGTGGAAGCTGTAAAAGGGGATAGTGAAGAAGAAGTTCCTCACGAAGAAAGTGAAAATGGTTTAGATAAAGAGGATATTGAGTTGGATAAATTACCAGACAAGGTAACAGAAGAATTGGAACAGATGGAAAGTATTGATCAAGCAGAAGGAATTTTAGAAATTCATCAGGATGGATATGGATTTCTAAGATCTGATAATTACCTATCTGGCGATGATGATGTATATGTATCTCCTTCCCAAATAAGAAAATTCAAGCTTAAAACTGGGGATAAGGTTTGTGGTATTACCAGGCCCGCTAAATCTGCGGAAAAATATAATGCCCTTTTATATGTAAAAAGTGTAAATGGGGAAGACCCAGAAACTTGCCTTGAAAGACCAGACTTTGATAGCCTGACTCCTATTTATCCAAGAGAGAGGATAACCTTGGAAACAACACCTACAAATCTTTCAACACGTTTAATAGATTTGATAGCGCCTATTGGGAAAGGCCAAAGGGGTATGATTGTATCTCCTCCCAAGGCAGGTAAAACAACCCTTCTTAAAGCTGTTGCCAATGCCATATCTGAAAATTACCCTGATATTGAGATTATAGTTCTTTTAATTGATGAAAGACCTGAGGAAGTTACTGACATGCAAAGGTCTGTTAAAGGTGATGTAGTATATTCAACCTTTGATGAGCTTCCAAATCACCATACAAAAGTTGCAGAAATAGTGCTTGAAAGAGCAAAAAGGCTTGTAGAGCATGGAAAGGACGTTGTAATATTATTAGACAGTATTACCCGTCTTGCCAGAGCCTACAACTTAACCATTCCTCCTTCTGGAAGGACCTTGTCAGGTGGATTGGATCCCGGTGCTCTCCATAAGCCTAAAAGGTTTTTTGGTGCAGCCAGAAATCTGGAGGAAGGTGGAAGCTTAACCATATTGGCTACAGCATTAGTTGAAACTGGAAGTAGGATGGATGATGTTATATTTGAAGAGTTTAAGGGTACAGGTAATATGGAGATACATCTAGATAGGAAATTATCAGAAAAGAGAATATTTCCTGCTTTAGACATCAACAAATCCGGAACCAGAAGGGAAGATTTGTTGCTGGATCAAGATGAACTGGAAACCATCTGGGGCATAAGAAAGGCTTTGGGAAATGCTCCGACTCAGGATGTTACAGAAATGCTAATAGAAAATTTAATACAAACAAAGACTAATAGAGAATTTATACAAAAAATGAAAAATAAAATATGGTATTAGTTGAAAATGAGAAACAACTGTGATATAATTGATAAGTCAAAATGGTAATGTGAGGTGAAAACAATGAAGAAAGGCATTCATCCAGAATACTATGAAGCAACAGTAAAATGTGCTTGTGGAAATACATTCAAAACTGGTTCAACTAAGGAAGAATTAAGAGTAGAAATTTGTTCAGAATGTCATCCATTCTTTACAGGACGTCAAAAAACTGCTGAACGTGGTGGACGTGTTGAAAAATTCAAGAAAAAATATGGCCTTGATTAATTTATATTGAAAATAGGTTAGATGCTTCTGAGCAACTAACCTTTAATTTTTATAAGAAAACTAGTCCAATTGGCAAGTACAATTGTCAATTGAAAAGAGGTGTGACTTAGTGAAAATAAAAAATATAGATAAGCCCCCTAAGCATATAACAACCATTGGCGGTCAAGCATTAATCGAGGGAATTCTTATGCGTGGTCCCAGGGATGTGGCCATAGCCGTCAGGAAAAAGGATAATGAAATTGAATTAAAGAAAGTAAAGCTAAATACTTTAGCTATGAGATATAAGGTATTTAAGCTTCCCTTGATTAGAGGGGTTGTAGGCCTTGTAGAATCTCTGGCTTTTGGGCTAAAGGCCCTTATGTACTCTGCAGAATTTTTTGATATAGAGGAAGATAAAGAAGATAAGCCTGGTTTATTCTATAAATTACTAGAAAAAATTTATAAGGATAGGGCTAAGGAAAAATATGAAAAGATTAATAATAAAATAGACAGTGGCTTGGACAAAATATTCAAAGATAAAAGGCAGGATGTTGAAATAGCAGTAACCCTCATCATTTCCCTTTTATTAAGCATAGGCTTATTCATGTTTTTGCCAACCTTAATTACAAGCCTATTTAAAAATATAATCCATGAACCTATAATCCTTAACTTAGTAGAAGGCTTAATACGTATAGCCATATTTCTAATATATGTAGTATTTGCCTCTAAGGTGGATGAGGTAGGCAGGGTGTTTGAATATCATGGGGCAGAGCACAAGACCATTCACTGCTATGAATATGGTGATGAGTTAACTGTAGAAAATGTAAAGAAATATCCCATACTCCATCCAAGGTGTGGTACCAGCTTTCTTTTTATGGTTATGATTGTAAGCATACTGGTATTATCATTCTTTGGCTGGCCAGACCCTGTAAAAAGGCTGCTTATCAGGCTTGTAATGCTGCCTGTAATAGCTGGGATATCCTATGAAATAAATAGGATAATAGGGAAAAGTTCTTCCCCGCTTGCATATATCATTTCCTATCCTGGCCTCTTTATCCAGAAAATTGCCACTGTTAAGGAACCAGATGATAGCCAGATAGAGGTTGCCATAAAGGCCTTGGAAGCTGTCCTTACAGGTAACAAGGAGGAAGATGCGTGGAAATAAATAAGCTTCTTAAAATAGGCGCTGAAGAGATAAAGGGTAGACAATACGGGAATCCTGTATTGGAAGCTACCCTTTTATTAGGGAAATTGCTTAAGGTGGATAAGGTATATATTTATACCCATGGGAATGAAGAAGTACCTGACTTTATTGTGGATAAATACCTTCAAATGATAAAGAAGAGAAAAGAAGGCTACCCTATCCAGTATATAATAAAGGAAAAGGAATTTATGGGCCTGGACTTCTATGTAGAAGAGGGGGTTTTAATTCCCCGTCCTGATACGGAAATACTGGTAGAATATGTACTTGACTATATAGAAGAAAACTATGGAGATGAGGAAGTCCATGTATTGGATATAGGCATTGGAAGTGGAGCCATTGGAATAAGTATTGCATATTATAGGAAAAATTCAAGGGTCTATGGAGTGGATATAAGCCAGAGAGCTTTAGATATTGCAAATATCAACAAGGAAAGATTTAATCTAAAAAATATAAATATATTTAAAAGCAATCTGTTTGAAAATATAGATAAGGATAAAAGATTCCATATAATAGCTTCAAATCCCCCATATATTCCAAAGGAGGACATAAAAGCCTTGCAGGAGGAAGTCAAATATGAGCCAGTACTTGCCCTTGACGGAGGGGAGGATGGGCTGGACTTTTACAGAAGGATAATACCAGAAAGCAGGTCATATTTGTACTCCAATGGCCTTCTCATTTTAGAAATAGGCCATGACCAGGGTGCTAAAGTAGCTGGTATAATGGAAGAGGAAGCTTTTAAAAATATTAAAATATTAAAGGATTTACAGGGATTGGACAGGGTGGTTTTAGGATTTAAGGGATAAGGAGATGAAGTAATGGGTAATTTAATAAAACTGTTTGTATCCTTTTTCAAAATAGGGGCCTTTAGCTTTGGCGGAGGTTATGCCATGCTGCCCCTGATGAAGGAAACTGTAATAGATCATCATAATTGGCTTACCAATGCTGAATTTATAGATATACTGGCAATTTCTGAAATGACACCTGGCCCCATAGCCATAAACATGGCTACATTTTTGGGATACAGGGTAAGTGGATTTATTGGTTCAGCCGTTGCTACCATTGCAGTTGTGCTTCCTTCCTTTATAGTTATGAGCCTTATATTCCACTTTGTAAATAAGTTTAAGGATTCACCCTATGCAGATTATTTCTTTAGGGGTATAAGACCAATAGTACTGGGCCTTATTGCTGCAGCAGCCGTGTCTGTGGCCATGGATGCCTATGTTGATATTAAATCTGTAATTATAAGTATAGTTTTATTTTATCTTGTAACTTTCAAGAAATTAAAGGCTATCCCAGCAATTATACTTGCAGGCTTAGTTGGCATAATTGTTTATTAGGCAGGTGAAAATATGTTATTGGATATGTTTAAAACTTTTTTCAAGATAGGAGCCTTCACCATTGGTGGCGGGTATGCCATGATACCAATTATACAGGAGGAAATAGTGGACAAAAAAGGTTGGATTAAGGAAGAAGACTTTTTGGACGTTGTTGCAGTCAGCCAGGGTTCCCCAGGGCCAGTGGCAGTAAATGTCAGTATTTTTGTAGGCTATAAGCTTAACGGGCTAAAAGGTGCCTTAACCTGCATGCTTGGCACTGTATTGCCATCCTTTTTAATAATATTGTTAATTGCAACCGTATTTTTCCAATACAGGAATCATCCTGTTATTGCTAAAATGTTTATGGGTATAAGACCAGCAGTTGTAGCTTTAATTGCATCGGCAGTATATAAGATGGCAAAAAGATCCAACTTAAACACTATCAAGATACTGGTGGGGATAGCTACTGTACTGATTATAGTCTTTACAGATATAAGCCCTGTATATTTAATTATAATAGGCGGTTTGTTTGCAATTATCTATAATAATAGTAAGAAGAAAATAGAGGAAGGTTAATATAGATTCTTAACGGCTATTTGTGTTATAATATATGGAAAGGAGGAAGAGTATGTTTGATAAATTGTCCTTTATAGAGAATAAATATGAAAAATTAAGTAAAAAGATCATAGATCCAGAAATAATAAGTAATACTGAAGAATGGCAGAGGTTGGCAAAGGAACATGCAGAAATAGAGCCTATTGTTCTCAAGTATAGAGAATATACAAAGGTGAAGAACACATTGGAAGAAGACAAGGAACTGTTGAAGGAAAAGCTTGATGATGAAATGAGGGAATTGTTAAAGGAAGATATAGCTGAAAATGAAAAGAGGGTTGAAGAGCTTGAAAATGAACTTAAGATACTACTTCTTCCCAAGGATCCAAATGATGAGAAGAACGTAATTGTTGAAATTAGAGCAGGAGCAGGTGGAGACGAAGCAGGACTCTTTGCAGGAGACTTGTTTAGAATGTACTCAAGATATGCAGAAAGACAGGGCTGGAAAGTTGAAATAATGTCTACTAGTGAGCAGGGAGTAGGCGGATTTAAGGAAGCCATATTTATGATTAAGGGTAAAGGAGCCTACAGCAGATTAAAATATGAATCTGGAGTCCATAGGGTACAAAGGGTTCCAGAAACAGAATCCAGTGGTAGAATTCACACATCCACTGCAACTGTAGCAGTACTTCCTGAAGCTGAAGATATAGACATAGAGATAAATCCAAATGATATTAGAATAGACGTATTCCGTTCTTCTGGAAACGGTGGCCAAAGTGTTAATACAACAGACTCTGCTGTAAGGATTACCCACCTTCCAACAGGAATAGTAGTATCATGCCAGGATGAAAAGTCTCAGCACAAGAATAAGGAAAAGGCTATGAAGATATTAAGAACTAGATTATATGACAAGATGTTAAGAGAGCAACAGGATGAAATAGCAGAGGCAAGAAGAAGCCAGGTAGGTTCTGGAGACAGGTCTGAAAGGATTAGAACCTACAATTTCCCACAAGGAAGAATTACAGACCACAGGATCAATAAGACCATGTATAAGCTGGAAGAATTTTTAGATGGAGATATTGATGAAATGATTGATGCTCTCATAACAACAGATCAGGCTGAAAAACTGAAAAATGTAGGTTAATACAAGACAGGGACTGTTCTCTGTCTTGTTTTTTTATCCTCCTATAAAAAATATTAATAACAAACATAATCTTGATTAAAAAAATTAATAACAGCTTTTATATCTTGTTCAAACTAGGCAAAATGTGTTAATATCTCCTTTGGCACATCAAATTAATAGTATTGGCCAAAAATGCTAACACTATTAAATAGACTTATCCTGTTTAAGTCTATTTTTTTGGGTATCAATATATGGCCATGTCCAAAAAATATAGGAAAGGAGATATATTATGAAGAAGAGAATTTTGCTAATTATGCTTCTAATATTTACTTTAGTAATTGCAGGATGTACAGCCAATAATCAAGATGAGGCTCAAGATCCAGGAACAAATGAAGAAATAGTTACAGAAGAAAATGAAGAAGGAGAGGAGAAACTAGACTTTGAAGGAAGGACTATGAATGTAGTCACAACTTCAGAGAAATATGTAGAGCTATTTGATGCTTTTGCAGAAGAAGTAAATGCTAATGTTGAATTCTTATCCATGAGTAGTGGTGAAGTTATAGCCAGGGTAGAGGCAGAAGGTGGAAAGCCAATGGCTGATTTATGGTTTGGCGGTGGCCTTGATGCTTTCATGGCTGCTAAGGATGCAGGCTTACTTGAACAATATGTTCCTAAGGAAGTTGATAAAATAGATAGCCGTTTTGTAGACAGTGACAACTACTGGATTGCAAAGGGTCTTACTGTTGTTGGTTTCCTGGTAAATGAAGAATACTTAAAGGAAAAAGGCCTGGAAGTTCCAACAACTTGGGCAGAACTTGCAGATCCTAAATACAAGGGTGAAATAATAATGTCCAACCCAGCCATATCCGGTACCAACTATGGTGCAGTAAAGGGAATACTGGACATGATGGGTGAAGAAGAAGGTTGGGCATACCTTGAAAAGCTAAATGAAAATATTCCTTTCTATGGTAAGAGAGGAAAAGATCCGGAAGAAAAGGTAGTGGCAGGAGAATTTGCTATTGGTATTGTACCAGCAGATAAGGCCTCCTTTGATGTAGCAGAGAAAAACAACCTAAGGGTAATCTATCCAGAGGACGGTATACCTTGGGTACCAGAAGGTGTAGCTATTTTCAAAGGTGGAGATGGAGTAGACATAGCTAAGGCCTTCATAGACTTTATGCTAAGGGATGAAAATCAAAAGCTGTTGGCTGAATTAGACGGAAAAGATAGTGCACAAATGATAAAGGAAGGCATAGAAGGATATGATTTAGGCCTACCAAAGGACAAATTAATAGACCAGGATATTTCTACCTTTGGTACAAAGAGGGAAGAAATATTATCTAGATGGGAACAATTAACACAAGGTAAATAACAGGTGATAACAAATGGGTATAAGAAAAAAGACTATAAATACAATGGATTCAGTGGTACAAATAAGGGAAAGGAAAAAGCTTTTGGATCTAACAAATGCCATCCTTAAAGTATTTGCAGCTTTACTGGTATTAGTCTTTGTCTTATACCCTTTTTTAGCTGTTTTTGGCAAGGCCTTATACAGGGATGGACAGATTAATTTATCTGAATTTCTATTTTTAAAGGATGAATTTTATCTACTGAAAAACTCCATATTGTCAGCAACCTTAACAGCCCTATTTTCCACCATATTTGCCTTGTCTATTAGCCTGATGACCTTCTTTGTTACAGAAAGGCAAAAGAAGATTATAATGTTCATACTACTGCTAACTATGGTATCCCCACCCTTTATAGGTTCCTTAACCTATATAGAATTGTTCGGCAGAAATGGCTTTATAACCAGGGATATATTGAAGCTATCCATAAATCCCTATGGCCTGTGGGGAATAGTATCTGTACAAACCCTGGGCTTTACATCTCTAAATGCAGTGCTGATGATTGGATACCTGGAGTCCTTTGACCATACCATGATTGAATCTGCCAAATCCTTAAAGGCCACAACTACCAGCATTTTACTGGATATAATAATACCCCTTATGAAGCCGGCCATAGCTGTATGCTTCTTGCTTAGCTTCATAAGATCCATGGCAGATTTTTCAACCCCCATGATAATAGGAGGGGCCTTTAATACCCTGGCTACAGAGTCCTACTTGTCTATTATTGCCAAGGGCAACTCCCCAAGAGCCTCTGCCATGTCTGTAATCCTATTTATTCCATCCCTAATAGTATTTATAGTCTATAGCCACTTTTTAAAGGAGCAGCAGAGGGCATCCAAAAATTTAAGGGAGACCCAGGCCAGGATGAAAAAGAGGGGTCTGTATTATCTGGTACTGGCCCTAGCCCTATTCTTTATATTGTGGCTGATAATCCAGTATGTGGCCATATTTTCATCAGCCATTACAGACAAGTACAAGGGAGAGGTTTATTTTACCCTGCAAAATATTAAGGACACCATCCCCCATATAAGGGACAGTTTTGTAAGGAGTATAATATATTCCCTGATTGCAGGCTTTTTTGCCAGCCTGATTGGCCTGGTACTGTCTTTTTATTCCTATATATTAAAGAGCAAATTCATAAGGGTAATAGACTTTATATCCAACATGCCCTATATAGTGCCAGGAACCTTTTTTGGGCTAGGCTATGTTTTTGCCTTTAATGAGGAGCCGCTAAAGCTTACAGGGACAGTTATTATAGTTATACTGAATCTAATATTTAGGCAAATACCAATGTCGTTGAGGGCAATACAGAGCAGCATGACCCAGATAGAAAAGGCAACCTTAAACTCAGCCAAGGACCTAGGTGCCCATAATCTATTTATTTTAAGGGACATGGTGCTACCTATGAGCTATCCGGGGCTATTTTTATCCTTTACCAATGCCTTCATATCCTCAATGACTACCATAGGCTCCATTATATTTTTAGTATATCCAAGCAGGAAGCTGGCTACCTTTGTGCTGTTTGATTTGGTATCCAGCGGAAAGTATAAGGTAGCTTCTGTACTTTCCTGTGTTATAATCATAGTGTGTTTATCTGTTAGCTTATTATCCCATAGAATATTTAACAGGAGTAGTAAATATGTTTCTACAAATTAAAAACCTGACTAAAAAATATGATAAGGTGGAGGCTGTAAAGAATATTTCCTTTTCTGCCAAGGAAAAGGAAATAATCTGTATACTTGGACCTTCAGGCTGTGGCAAGACTACCATACTACAATCCATAGGTGGCTTTATCAAAATAGATGAAGGTGAAATAATACTGGACGGCAAAAATATAGAAGGCCTTGAGCCGGAAGAAAGGGAAATAGCTACAGTATTTCAGTCCTATGGCCTCTTTCCCCACAAAAGCGTAATTGAAAATATAATATATGGATTAAAATTTAGGAAGTATAAGAAGAAGGATGCCATAGCAGAAGGGAAAAAAATGCTGGAAGTACTAAACCTGAGGGGCTATGAAAACAAGAGGGTAACAGAGCTGTCGGGAGGAGAGCAGCAAAGGGTAGCCCTGGGCAGGGCCCTTATTGTTAAGCCCAAGCTACTTCTTTTAGACGAGCCCTTTTCAAATTTAGATACCAACCTAAGGGCCAATATGCGCAAGGAGCTCCTTAGGATAAGGGACCACTTTAACATTACCATGCTCTTTGTAACCCACGACCAGGAGGATGCCTTTTCCATTGCTGACAGAATAATTGTAATGAATAAGGGAAAAATAGAGCAAATTGATACGGCCAGAAATATATACCTGAAACCAAAGACGGAGTTTGTACTTAACTTCATAGGTTCAGCCAATGTAGACAGAGGTTATTTTGTAAGACCGGAGGCCATAAGGGTATCAGAAAATGGAGAAGAGGCTACGATAATTGACAAGACCTTTAAAGGGGCCTTTATAGAATATATAATAGATTATAAAGGCAGTAAGTATAAGATGCTTAGATTAAACAATGAAGAGGAATTTGAAATAGGAAGTAAAATAAAAATAGAAATGGAAATGAGGGAACTATGAAGATTTTACATGTTTTAGCTCAATTGCCAACCAGAACCGGTTCAGGAGTGTACTACTCCAGTATGGTGGAAGAGTTTAAAAAGTATAACCATGACCAAAGAGCCATATTTGCCTATCAGGATGGCTTTAAGTGGCATATCCTAGATGAAGACTACCAGTATGCAGTGGAGTTTAAGTCTGAAGAAGTCCCCTTTCCCATAGTGGGCATGAGTGATGTAATGCCCTATGATAATACCCTGTATTCCAATATGACTGATGACATGATGGCTCTTTGGAAACAGGCCTTTATAAAAAGGCTTGAAAGGGCCAGGGAAGAATTTGACCCGGATATTGTATTTGCCCACCATTTGTGGATATTAACCTCCATGACCAGGGAAGTATTCCCGGATAAAAAAGTTATTGGAATCTGCCACAATACAGACCTTAGGCAGGCTAGAATGAATCCCCACATTAAGGAAAAGCATGTAAAAAACATTCACGAGCTGGACTATGTCTTTTCCATTTCTGAGGAACAAAAGGATCAAATAGTGGAAATCTACGGTATAGATAGGGACAGGATAATAAATGTAGGAGGGGGCTATAATCAAAATATATTTTATCCTCCAAAGGAAAAGACCTATGCTGATAAGGTAAGGCTGGTGTTCTGCGGCAAGATAGACCCATCCAAGGGTGTATATGAGCTAATAGAGGCTTATAAATCCCTGGGACTGGAGGATGTAACCCTGGATATTATAGGCAGCCCTATTGGGGAGAATAAGGAAAGAATTGAAAGATACATTGGTGATGATACTAGCATCAGGGTCTATAATGTAAAGGATCAGGTAGCACTAGGGGAGGAGTTTAGGAAGAAGGACGTATTTGTTATGCCCTCCTACTATGAAGGCCTGGGCCTGGTGGCCATAGAGGCTTTGGCCAGTGGTCTTTATGTAGTAGTTACAGAAATAGAGGCCCTCATGGCCCTGCTGGGAGATAAAATAAACAGTTCCGGAGTAATTAAATATGTCCAGCCTCCTAGAATATACGACACAGATAAGCCGCTGGAAGAAGACCTGCCAGCCTTTAAGGGAAGGCTAAAGGAGGCTATGCTGGAGCAGATTGAAAAGGTAAGACAGAGAAAAAACTGCCACAAGGAAGTAGAAGATCAAATAAGAGCCCTTTCCTGGGAAGGGCTGGTTGAAAGAATGAATGAGATAATAAAGGCTATTGTAGACAAATAAGACAAGGGGACGGCTTTCAAAGCAGTCATTCTAAGCCTTAGGTTTAAAGACAGTCATTTTGAACTGCAGGTCTCAAAGCAGTCATTCTGAGCCCCAGGGGAAGAATCTCCTAAAACAAAGGAAGGGTTTTCTATCTTTTTTCATATTCTGATAAAATAGGTATAGGTAATGAAATGGTTCATTTAGCGTATGCTTAAATAACGGCTCTCTAGATTCCGAATTTGTGAAATATCACGGCTCGTAAAACCGATTTGCCAATTCCCTTACGGGACCCTGACGGGACAGTGGCAAATCTTATGGTTTTACTTCGCCGGATATTTCATACAAATTCTCCATATGAGAGCCTTTTATTTAAGCATACAGCTTCTCTGAATTTTCATTGGAAAAAGCCTTTTCCTTACCTATATGTACAAAACAACCCCTATTATAAACCCAACTACTACTCCTATAGAAGAAGCCCTGCCCTTATACAGTTCCTTTGCACTGGGTATCATTTCATCACAGATTATATACAGCATGGTACCTCCGGCAAAGGCTAGGCAGAGGGCTATTATCTGGGGAGAAATACTGCCCAAGTATGCTCCAATGAAGGCTCCAAGTCCTGTTGGTATGCCGATTAAAAGGGTATATAGTACAATTTTAAGGGAATTATCCCTATTTATTTTCATAGGTATGGCTATGGCAACCCCTTCAGGTATGTCGTGAAGCAGCATGGCTATGGCTAAGGTGGGTCCTAGATTGGAGGAGGTTAGGAAGCTTGAGCCTAAGGCCAGTCCTTCAGGAAAATTATGTACTGCTATACTGATTCCCATAAGTATACTGCTTTTTATATAGGCATTTTTCCCCATCTTATCAATATATCCTTCCATTAGTATGACAAGTAGTATGCCTAAAACTATTCCGCCAATTACTGTAAACATGTTTTCAGATACATAGTAGGCTTCTGGAATCAGATGAAAGGTCACTATAAACATCATAAAGCCACTGGTAAGGCCTAGCAAAAAGCTCATTATTTTATTGGTATTTTTAATAAATAATGAAATTATCCCTCCTAGACCAGTTCCAACCACTCCTATCAAAAATCCAATAATACTTATACTAACTAAGCTATGCATAATATCACCCTTTCCACTATTAATATTCTATGGGTAGCAAATAGAAAGAATGAGTATATATTATCTATAAATAATTAAATAAATCATGTATAATATATAGTTAGGAATTTATAAGAAAGGACTTGACAAGATGGAAACTAAAATACTAAGGATAAATCCATTAAATCCTGAACTAGATTTAATAGCTGAAGGGGCTAGATATATAAGAAAGGGTAAACTAGTTGCCTTTCCTACAGAAACAGTATATGGTCTTGGGGCCAATGGATTGGATGAGGAGGCAGTGAAGAATATATTCATTGCCAAAGGCAGGCCCCAGGACAATCCTTTGATTTTACATGTTTCTAAAATTGATGAAGTAAGGCCCTTGGTAAAATCAATACCTGAGGAAGCTAAAATTCTTATGGAAGAATTTTGGCCAGGACCATTGACTATTATTTTTGAAAGAAGTAGTATTGTACCAGATATTATTACAGCAGGATTAAATACTGTGGCTATAAGAATGCCTAACCACCCTGTAGCCTTGGAGCTCATTGAGGCAAGTGGAGTTCCCATAGCAGCACCATCTGCCAATACTTCAGGAAAGCCAAGTCCTACTTTAGCAGAGCACGTTATAGAAGATCTATATGGGAAGATAGATATGATACTGGATGGAGGCCCTACAGGAGTAGGCTTGGAATCTACAGTTTTAGATTTGACAACAGATGTACCAACCATACTTAGGCCTGGTGGTATAACCTTAGAAACAATAAGGCATTTTATTCCCAATGCAGAACTGGACCTAAGTATAATAAGCAGCAATGAAAAAATAGTACCCAAGTCACCAGGGCAAAAATATAGGCATTATGCACCTAAGGCAAAAATGATAGTATTTACTGGGGATGTTGAAAATATAGTGGAGGCAATTAAGGATAGGGCAAAAAAGTATGAAATGGAAGGCAAAAAGGTGGGTATAATGGCTACTGAAGAAACCAAGGATAAGTATAGTCAAGGCTCAGTTATATCGGTAGGCAGTAGGAAAATGAAGGGTACTATTGCAAGAAACCTGTTTAATACCTTAAGAAAATTTGATGAAATAGGTGTGGATATAATTCTTTCAGAAGGTGTTGAAATGGGCCAGATTGGTACTGCTATAATGAATAGGCTTAAAAAGGCCTCTGGAGGAAATATAATTAAGGTTTGAGGGGAGATAAGATGAATATTCTTTTTATTTGTACCGGTAATACCTGCAGAAGTCCTATGGCAGAAGGACTTTTAAAAGACATGGCCAGGAAAAAAGGAATGGATATAAATGTAAGTTCAGCAGGCACCTTTGCCTTTGATGGTCAGGAAGTATCCATGGAAGCAGTTGAGGTTATGAAGGAGGAAGGCATAGATATAAGGAACCATAGGGCAAGGATCATCCATAGGGATCTGCTGGAATCTGCAGATTTAATTCTTACCATGAGCAGTAATCACAAGAAACAGTTGCAAAATAAGTATGATTTTCTTAAGGGTAAGGTATATACACTTAAAGAATTTGCCTATAAAAAGGAAGAAGACATAGAAGATCCCTTTGGCAGGGGAATTGATGCATATAAGAAGGCAAAAGAGGAGATAAAAGAAGCATTAAAGGAAATAATAGATAAGGGACTGCTGGCAAGTGGCAATGAAAACAATGGACAATTGAGATAAAGAGGAGGTAACAGTATGAAAATAGGAATTGGCAGTGATCATGGTGGTTTTGAGCTGAAGGAGTATATAAAGGAGTACCTTAAGGAAGAAGGCATAGAATTTGTGGATTATGGGACTTATTCCAATGAATCTGTGGACTATCCAGACTATGGTGAAAAGTTAGCCAGAGCTGTTGTAGCCGGCCAGGTGGATAGGGGAATTGCCATCTGTGGCACAGGTATAGGCATATCCATAGCCTGTAACAAGGTAAAGGGTATTAGATGTGCCCTTTGTGGAGATACTTATTCTGCCAGAATGAGTGTTGAACACAATAATGCTAATATATTGGCTCTAGGTGGAAGAGTTCTGGGGAAAGATTTGGCAATTGAAATAGTGTCCACTTGGTTAAAGGCTAAATTCCAAGGTGGAAGGCATGAAAGAAGAATTAATAAAATTTCTAGCATTGAGTCTAATTTATGATATAATTATCTAGGAGTTTTAGAGAGTGGAAATTTACATGAGTAAATTCCTTTTATAAAGGCTTCTTAAGGATTGACCAGATGAAGCTTCATACATGAGAGAAAGGAGTTTTTTTATGGGAAAAGTTGTAGTACTAGATCATCCGTTAATAAAACATAAGCTTACATTCATAAGGGACAAAAATACAGGACCTAAGGAGTTTAGAGAGCTGGTTAAGGAAGTTTCTACCCTAATGGCCTATGAAGTTACACGTGATTTGACCCTGGAAGAAGTAGAAATAGAAACCCCTCTAGCTAAGACTAAGGCTCAAGTGATTTCAGGCAAAAAATTAGGCCTGGTACCTATTTTAAGAGCAGGACTTGGCATGGTGGAAGGAATGCTGGATTTGCTTCCAGCAGCTAAGGTAGGCCATGTAGGATTGTATAGGGATCCTGAAACTTTACAGCCGGTGGAATACTATTGTAAGCTGCCAGAGGATGTAGGAGAAAGGGAATTAATAGTGCTGGATCCTATGTTGGCTACAGGTGGCTCAGCAGATGCTGCAATTAATTTCCTTAAAAAGAAAGGTGCACAATCTATAAAATTAGTATGTCTACTTGCTGCTCCTGAAGGCTTGGAAGTAGTCCAAAAAAATCACCCAGATGTGGATATATATCTGGCAGGCATTGATGAAGGCTTAAATGAACAGGCTTATATAGTTCCAGGTATAGGGGATGCAGGAGATAGGCTTTTTGGTACAAAATAGTTAAAACGAGCTAAAATAGCTCGTTTTTATTATCAATCCGTGGTAAAATAGATAAAAAATTTGGGAAAGGAAGATGTAGCAAATGATTCTGGGAGTAATAGGAGGTATGGGACCTTTAGCTACATGCAATTTCTTTGAAAAAATAATAAGACTAACTGAAGCAGATAAGGATCAGGAGCATATCCATGTTATTATTGACAATAATACTCAAATTCCAGATAGAACAGACTATATATTAGGTAGAGGTGAAGATCCCAGACCTGAACTTATAAGGTCGGCCTTAAGGCTGGAGTATGCAGGAGCAGACTACCTAGCCATGCCCTGCAATACAGCCCATTATTTTGTTGATGATATAAAAAGGCATACCAGGGCAAAGATTGTAGACATGATAGAGGAAACAGCCCTATACTTAAAGGAAAGCTATCCGGACAATAGGGATTATTTACTACTGGCAACCAAGGGAACATATAAGTCCCAAGTTTACAAAAAAACCTTCCAAAAACACCATTTAAATATTATAGAGCCCTCAGATGATGACAAGGACATTATAATGGACTGGATTTATAAGGTTAAATCTTCAATTTTAGATATAGGGGAAGAAGATTTTAAAAGGCTTATAGATAAATATGTTGAAAACAGGCAGATACCTGTAATACTGGGATGTACTGAACTTTCCACCCTGGCTGACATAATAGGGCTTTCCATTGAACATGTAGACCCCATGCTTATTCTTGCCAAAGCCTGTGTTAGACTACATCAAAATAGGAAAAAGTAATGGATTGGAAAGGATGAAGGGGGCAATAAAGAGCCCCCTTTTAAACAACATCTGAAAAGGCATATTTAGTATTCCAGTGAACTTCCTTTATATAGTTTTCCAGCCTTTTAGAATCCCTTGCCTTAATCAAATCTATTATGGCACCATGTTGTTCATTGGTTTCCAACAAAACTTTGAGAAGCTCTTCCTTATCTATATTCGAATAGCTCTGCCTGATAAATCTCATCCTTAATTGATTTAGTATTCTAATAAGCTCTTTATTGTTACACTTATTTATATAAACATCGTGGAATTCAATTTGAAGCTTATAATACCTGTCATACTCTTCTTTTTTTATGGCTTCATCCATTTCTTCCTTTAAGCTTTCCATTTGATTTATATCTTCTTCACTTAAATTATATAGAGCTAGGTTGGCTGCCAGGGAATCCAGGTTGCCTATGATTATATACAGTTCTGTAACCTCCTTTAATGAAAGAGGCTTTACTCTAAATCCACGATGGGGAATAGACTCCAGCAGGCCATCTGCGGCTAACTGTATTAAGGCTTCCCTGATGGGGGTCCTGCTTATACCAAGCCTATCACTAATTTCCTGCTCATTCAGTTTATCATTAGGTTTGAGAGTACCCTCCTGTATTCCTTTTGAAATATACTCATAAACATAGTCCTTCAGGGTTTTAATTTTCATTTAATCACCTTCTAATATTTACTTAACTATATTGTATATTGTATACGATAATAGCAGATAAAAAAAGTGAAATTATTTGGAGAAAACATATTGAACAATCTAAAAATTAGTGTTATTATATAAAACAATATTATATTGTATACAATATATTATATACTATATACATTATATTTTATACCAAAGGAGGTTATGTCATTGAAATACGGATGTCAATCAATGGTGGGGAAATTAGAAACAGTCATCATTAAACACGCAAGGGATGCCTTTGTTAGCCAGGAGTATTTAAATGAGAACTGGGAAAAATTTAAATACACAAGTTGTCCTGATTATGAAAAGGCGGTAAAGGAATATGAGACCTTTGAAAAGATACTTAAGGAACATGTAGCTAATGTATACTATTTGCCCTGTGATGAAGAGGCAGGGTTGGATTCAATTTATGCCTTTGATTCCTGCAAGATAACATCAAAAGGGGCCATAATGTTAAACTTTGGGAAAAAGGAAAGAAGAGGAGAGGTTCAGGCCACCAAAAAGTTTTTGCAGGAGCTTGGAATACCAATTCTGGGAGAAATAACAGGCAATGGTACCATTGAAGGAGGAGAGGTAGCCTGGCTTGATGAAAGGACCCTGGCAGTTGGCAGAAGCTATAGGACCAATGATGAAGGAATCAGGCAGTTTAGGGAATTAACCAAGGATCTTGTAGATGAGTTTATTGTAGTAGATCTTCCTCATGCAAATGGGCCAGATGAGTGCCTGCACCTGACCTCCATTATTAGCCCGGTAGATAAAGATTTGGCAGTGGTCTACTCAAAGCTGATGCCTGTAACCTTCAGGCAATTATTAATTGAAAGGGGTATTCAACTGATAGAAGTACCAGACGATGAATACGAAACCTTAGGCTGCAATGTACTGGCCCTGGCACCAAGAAAATGCTTAATGCTGGCAGGCAATCCCAAGACAAAGGCAATGCTGGAGGAGGCAGGGGCTACTGTGTATGAATATGAAGGAGAGGAAATATCATTAAAAGGTACTGGGGGAGCTACCTGTATGACCTTAACTGTTACAAGAATTTAAAGTTAATATATAAAGGGACCAGGGGGTAAGAGGCTTCTGTATTTTACAGAAGCTGTTTTTGTTGTTTTAAATTCATGGACTGCCAAAGGATTAATGTAACTGAATTTTTACTTGTCTTTCATTGACTAATTGTAAATAATAATATAAAATTTTATAGATGATATCTATAATCATAAGGAGAGAGAAAACAGATGGAAAATGTTTTTTTGCCTTTTATAGTGGCAGTTTTTATATCACTTATTTTAACCCCTTTGGTAAGAAAGTTAGCCATAAGGATTGGGGCTGTTGATATACCTAAGGATAACAGAAGGGTACATAAAAAGCCTATTCCCCTTATTGGAGGATTGGCAATCTACTTGTCTATTATTATTACATCTTTAATTTTTCTTAATATAGACAAAACCTTAGTTTCCATCCTTATAGGTGGAAGCCTTATACTTATTTCCGGCCTTATTGATGATATAAAGGAATTAAGCCCCAAGGGCAAGTTAATATTTCAAATAGCCAGTGCCCTTGTTTTAATAGTTGCTGATGTAAAAATAGATGCCATTACCAATCCCTTTGGCAGGGCAGGTACGGTTATTCCATTAAATGGTCTTTCCATACCCTTAACCATATTTTGGGTAGTGGGAATAACAAATACCCTCAACCTGATTGATGGCCTGGATGGTTTAGCAGCAGGGGTAACCCTAATTGCCAGCCTATCTTTTTTTGCTGTGGCAGGCAAATTCAACTATATTTCTATAATGCTTATGTCTGCCATATTGGCTGGTGCCTGTTTAGGCTTTTTACCCTACAATTTCAATCCGGCTAAAATATTTATGGGAGATACGGGAGCCCTTTTTTTAGGTTTTATGCTGGCAGCCATCTCCATAGAAGGGGTAATGAAGTCTGTAGCAACAATAGCCGTAGTAGTACCCATTATTATACTGGGAGTTCCCATCTTTGATACTACCTTTGCCATATTCAGAAGGCTCTTGAATGGCAAGTCTATTGCAGAGGCAGATAAGGGTCATCTTCACCACAGACTGCTGGATAGGGGATATTCCCAAAGGAAAACTGTATTAATACTTTATGCCATAAGTGCAGCCTTTGGTATAAGTGCCATTTTAATATCTGAGGCCAATACTAAAAGGGCAGTCATATTTTCATTGATTATGCTGGTTGTAGTATTTATATTGGCTTTAAAGATGGGACTACTTTTTGGAACAAAGAAGGAGGAATAAGATGAAGATAAAGGTTATGACAGTATTTGGAACAAGGCCAGAAGGGATAAAGATGGCTCCTATAATAAAGGTTATGGAAAAGGTAGATGAAATTGAAAATGTTATATGTGTTACTGCCCAACACAGGGAAATGCTGGATCAGGTTTTAAACCTGTTTAAAATAGAACCCCACTATGATTTAAACATATTCAAGCCTGGACAAACCCTAACGGAAATAACTGTTAGAGCCCTACAGGGCTTGGAAGCTGTAATCGAAAAGGAAAGACCGGATATACTCTTGGTCCAAGGGGATACCACTACAGTTTTCTCAGGAGCCCTGGCAGCCTTTTACCAAAGGGTAAAAATAGGCCATGTGGAGGCAGGCTTAAGGTCCGGGAATCTGTATTCCCCTTACCCTGAAGAGGCCAATAGAAAGCTTACTGGTATACTGGCAGATTTCCATTTTGCACCTACTCAAACCAACAAGGACAACCTGCTTAAGGAAGGGTATCCGGAGGAAAAAATATTCATTACCGGAAATACTGTAATTGACGCCCTTAAGTATGCAGTCAAGGAGGATTTTATGTTTAATGATCCTCTTTTGAACAGTATTGATTATGGCAGGGAAAGAGTAATACTCCTTACTTCCCATAGAAGGGAAAATATAGGCAGGCCCATGGAAAACATATTTGCTGCTGTAGGGGACATAGCAAAAAAATATGATAATGTATCTGTTGTATTTCCAATCCATTTAAATCCAAAGGTAAGGGAAATTGCCCGCCAGGTATTTGAGAACAATAGGAAGGTTCATCTAATAGAGCCCCTGGATTATGAGCCCTTTACCAATTTAATGGCCAAGTGCCATCTGGTGGTTACAGATTCAGGCGGCCTGCAGGAGGAGGCACCAAGCCTTGGAAAGCCGGTACTGGTAGTAAGGGAAGAAACAGAAAGGCCGGAAGGAATAGAGGCTGGAACAGCAAGGCTGGTAGGGACCAGGTATGAAGATATATATAGTTCTTTGGACCTGCTATTATCTAATGATGAAGAATACAACAAAATGGCCAATGCAGTAAATCCCTATGGAGACGGAAGGGCCTCTGAAAGGATAGTGGATATTATTCTTAAGCATGTTAGATAATAAATAAAGACTATAGGAAAAATCCCTTAGCTTTTCAAAATTAATGGAAAATCAAAAGGCAAGGGATTTTTTTGTATAAATAGAATTCAAATTTGAAAGAATAAGAGACTATAAGAAGACAATTATTAAGGTTATAAATTGTAAATTTTTTAAAAAATTACAATGAAAAAATTAACCAAAAAGGTATAAAAAATACCCTTTCCTGGCAATACTTTTACCATAGGAAAGGGTATTTTTTATGATGAAAGTGTTTTGTCCCCCTTTACATTTTCATTATAATACCCTTTCCATTAATAATATTATGGAGGTCAGGGTATGAAAAATTTTAAAAAATTTATATTAATTGGAATCATACTTGTTTTATTAACTCCTGTTTTCGGCTTAAGCAAAAAAGAAAATGAAATGGATTTAATGGCTGGAATTTTAGAGGATATGGGAGCCAGCTTTGTAGAAAGCAATATTACCTTAGGCGGGGTGCTGTTAGACAAATTTTTAGGTGAAGAGGAACTATACCAATTGGGGAATTTACTGAAAGAGGAGATGGGAGTAGGTCAACAAATAGGACAACAGGATTGTAATGAAAACATGGTTAAGGAGGAGGGCTTAAATCAACTTACAATACAAGGGATTGATAACTTGGGCAATTTTGTTACAATAAATATTTCTTCCTATGAATTAGAGGGCTATCCAGGCGAAACCTCCCTT
>ERZ773359.2258-NODE-2258-length-24639-cov-7.471363_pt1 | contig 24639 bp, 13 predicted proteins | sample MGYA00374955_ERZ773359 | MGnify/ENA primary metagenome ERZ773359 (study PRJEB29098, sample SAMN04486028) | biogas fermenter metagenome | study: EMG produced TPA metagenomics assembly of the Biogas fermentation microbial communities from Germany - Plant 4 DNA1...
AGTTAGAGCGGCTGACTTTGGCAGCAACTTTGGCCACGCCCTGCCGTTTCCCCAATAAAGCAAGCAGCAGGTTCTCTTCGTCCAAACCAGTCAACGCGACCAAAGCATCCATTTCGGCCAAATTCTCTTCGTCCAAAAGGTCATGATCAGTCCCATCCCCATGAATAACGAGCACATTCGGTAGACGTTCGACCAAGTAAGCACAACGTTCCTCATCCTGTTCAATGATCTTCACTTGGGAGCGGTATTCTCTAAGGCGCTGAGCCAGGTAAAGAGCAGCGTTACCACCTCCTAGGATCATCACACGGCGGGAGATCCGCCTTTCAGCCTGGCGATGCTCATCACCAGCAAAAGCTCTTAAGTCTTCACCGCGACCGATCAGATACAGAACATCATTTTCTGTCAAGACTGTCCTTCCCGACGGAATAAGGATTTTCCCATCGCGAGAGATGGCCGCCACTAAAAGAGATTCGAAGTCCCTTACTTCGCTGAGTGCCCGGCCAACCAAGTGAGGTAGGTCAGCCACAGAACGTTCTAGAAGACCTACACGCCCCTGGGCAAACTGCTCCATGTGAACAGTACCCTCCTGTGTTAGATACCTGGCTGCGGCACGTGCCAACTCCCGATCGGGATTAGTGATAAAATCTATTCCTAGCTCACTCCGGAAGAAGTTGATCTGGTCAGCATATTCTGGAGTCCTAATTCGGGCAACAGCCTTTTCGCACCCTAGTTTCTTGGCCATCAGGCCTATCAGTACATTAGCCTCATCGCTAGCTGTTACGGCAATCATGATATGAGTGCGTTCCAAACCGAGCTGTTGTAGAACCTCCATCGAGACAGCGTTTCCTCGGATCGTAAGTACATCGAGATTGCTGCTTACGCGAGCCAACGCCTGCTCATCGATATCCACTACCGTAATGTCATGATCATCACGAGAAAGAGCTTCCGCCAGCTTATAACCAAGCTTTCCTGCTCCAGCGATTACGATACGCAACTTAACCACCCCTGACTTGTTACCTCTAGAATACACTCCCAGAAATAGTCTGTCTAGATTCCGGAATACCTCTCATGAATAACCCTCCGAGCCCAAAATCCGGGCCCGGAGGGCGATCTACCGAAGATACAGGCTGCAGCTCGTGACGCTTAGTTCAGCAGATCATCAATGGCTGCCTGTGCTTGAGGAGCAATCTCAGACATGGCCTGAGCAGGCGTCTTTTCGCCGGAGATGATGGTCCAAATAGCATCATCGAGGAGAGTACCCATGTTGCCGCGGGTTAGGTCAAACTGGCCATCCCACAGGACAATGGCGTCTTCCATGACTTCAGCGGAGACACGGTCAGGTGCTTGGCCTACAATCTGGTTCTCAATAACGTTGTACCAGTAATCCTCTGGGTCACCCATCAGGAAGTCCACGATGGCTGCCATTGCCAGCGGATCGGCACTGTTAGCCGGGATATAGAACATGTTGATCAAATCAGTTGATGTAGAGTAATCGTCGTTGTTAGGACCCTTGGGCGGAGGCAGGATGCCATATTCATCATCCATCTCATTTGGCAGAGCCCACAGCATCCAGGCAGGCATGTTGGCGAAAGCTCGCTTACCTTCTCGGAATGGAGTCTGGTTCCAATCGCCCTGCGCTACACCATGGACATGGTTCCACTCATAGATCTGCTGCAGTGCCTGCAATGCAGGTTCGTCATTCATGGCGAATTCCCAGCGGCCCGTGTCAGGATTCTGCTTTACAACAGTGCCACCGTGGGCAAGCACGAACGGCCATGCGTAAACTTCAGAGAAACCGTACTGATCAACGATGCCATCGCCATCGGTGTCTCTGGTCGCCTTAATTGCGATCTCGGTAGCCAGCTCCCAAGTCCACTCGCCATTGTAGTATGCCTCTTCGAGATCCGGCAGGCCTTCGCGCTCAAAGAGAGTCTTATTCCATACCCAGAACGTCATATCGTTCATCGCACTGTGCATTGTCAGGAATGCATAGATGTGCTCGTCGAGCTTTACTGCATTGATCATAGCCTGAACGTGTGGATCAAGCCGCTCGAAGTACTCGGGAGGTAGCACTTCATCCATGGGATAAAATGCGCCGTCTCTCATGATCGGGATGGCTGAAGAGTGCGAAACGTACCAGATGTCGTACTCAGAGTCTCCAGCCAAGAGTCTGCTCATGTAGGTGTCAGTTTGGCCTTCCCACGACACCAAGGGCAGCTCAATCTTGCAGTTAAACAGCTCTTCTGCTTCGGCAATCAGTTCAGACATACCAATGTCATACCAACACCACAAGTAGACTGTAGCTCCGCCTAGGTCGATCTCAGGAAATTCCCAGGCAGCAGCCGGTGCCACGAAAAGCCCTACCAACAAGCACACAACAACTAAACTGCGCAGAAGTTTCATTACAGATCCTCCTCTTCATTGTGTATTTTAGTATTGCTCGAGCTTGTCAGTACACCAAAAGCCGTTGACAGCCTATCACCCCCCTGGTTATCATCCACAACCTGTTAACCAACGATACCAGTACGCTCGACACCTTCGATGAAATAACGCTGCAGTATAGCATAGAGGATGAGGAGTGGTGCAATAAAGAGAATCATACCCGTATTGTCGAGGATAGACCGGTAGTGGTCAGCGATGTAATTGATGTCATTCATGATGTTCATAGAAACGCTCTCAAGTACCACAGGAAGCACTTTTGCATTTGACAAGTAGATCGAAGTAAAAAAGTAATCATTCCACTGCCAGACGAACGCAAAAAGGAATATAGTCAGCATGGCAGGGACCGCGTTAGGCAGCATGACACGGAGGAATGTGCGGACAGCTCCTGCGCCATCGATAGCCGCGGCTTCTTCTAGGTCTTTGGGCATGTTTCGGAAGAATTGCCGCATGATGTAGATGAACAGTCCATTCTTCAGCCCAGTCCCAGTGAGCGATGTAAAGACAAATGGCCAAATACTTCCCAGAAGATTTATGCCTGGTTCCGGCAGAAGGCCAAAGAATGTGAAATAGCGGAAGTTCAAATACAGTGGAATCATGATCATCTGTGGCGGCACAACCAATGTGAAGACCACACATGCGAAGAGTAAGCTCTGCCCTTTCCACTTAAAGCGGGCAAAACCATAACCTATCAAAGTACATGATGCCAACTGCATCAAGCTGACCATTAAGGTGAGCACTAGAGAATTGCGAAAGGTCACAGGATAGTCCATGTATTCCCAAACAATCCTGTAGTTCTCCAAATAGAGCATGCGCGGTACAAACTGAACCATGTTATCAAACATATCTACTTCTCTCATCAACGATGAAGAAATCTTGACGATCAAGGGATAGAAAATAACGTAACAAATCCCCAAGATAATAACGCCTCGCACAATGCTCCAGCCAATCCTACCGACTCGTTCCCAGAACAGCTTGCGTTCTAAATTTGCGGACACCCTGCTCCCCCCTCTAGTTATCGTAGAATACAAACCGGGAGATAATCGAACCAGCAATCAGCAGTATCACCGCAATGGACAAGAAGTACAGTACCCCCATGGCCGAACTAAGGCCAAACCCCCCGCCACCAAAGGCAGTACTCCGTACCAGTTTCACCAAGGGATTCGTACCCACGGTAAATGAGTCAATAATGGTGTATACCGCATTCGTCAGGATAAGAGGGCTGAGCATTGGTAGTGTAATCAGCCAAAACCTTTCCCAAGAGGTAAACCCCTCGACATCTGCCGCCTCGTAAAGCGAGCCTGGGATAGACTGCAGCCCTGCCAAGAACACTAGAATCTGCACTCCCGATGCTCGAATGATCTCTGGAATACGGTCTACTGCCGATGTAACATAATCGAGAGTTGCTTCGGGAATGCGCAGCTCGTACAGAAAGTTGCGCAGAACCGCTCCACTTAAGAGCCCACCCTCATTGGCTGCCGACCGCAGCTGCGTCATCATGTAGTCAGCTGATTCCATCTGGAGGATGATACCGGCACCCATGATAACCGGCAAGAAGAATACCACGCGTGCCAAAGTCCTCCCTTTAAATGGCTGGTTCAGCAGATTTGCAGCAAAGAAAGCAAACACCACTATTAATGGCACGTCAACTAGAGTCCGGAACACTGCTTCGACAAAGACCTGCAGGAACTCGGGATGGACAAGCAGCGCTGTGCGGTAGTTCGCTAGGCCAACAGGCTCCAGCCGATAGCCCCCTGCCACAATCTGCAGCTGACTCATGCTGAAGCGAATGGACTGCAGAAACGGATAGAGAAAAAAGAGTACAAAACCAACGGCAAAGGGCAGAGTGAACAATATTCCAGTTAATGCCTGGCGGCGGGTGCGAGTTAAGCGAAATCGTGGTCTACCCACTATCAATTCCCCCTTTCAACCAGGGCATAGCCCAGAGGTGGAACAGAAACTCCGCTGTATTCTTTTTCTGCCGTACTGTAATTGACCAAGACCATGACACCATTCTCATAGGTGGTAACTGCCAGAGCGGGCTCTGCTCTGGTATGGCCGATAATCCGCTGCCCTTCTGTCCTCTCAAAGAAAAGCTCAAGGTCTTTGTACAGACTGGCTGCCTCTTCAAGCCAATCCTGATAGTGAAGGGCATGCAGGTAATCGTAATCAGTATGCTTGGTTGCAGACGATGGCTCCCAGCTCCAGACATAATAAGGTGCAGCGCCTGACTCAATGGTTCTCAAAATACTCAAGGCATGATCATGGGCAAAATTGATGGGCTCACCCGAGTAACTGACATAACCCCGCAGAACAATCTGGGCAAACGGCACGTATTCGTCTATCAACCGATAACCATTTCCGTAGCTCGGTAGGTTAACCACATGCGAGACGTAAGGCAGAGTATAAGCAAAGCCTTTCTCCACCATAATGTCATAGTCACTTAGGTTAGCAAACTGCTCCCTGATGATGCTTTTCGCCTGTTCCCGATCAATCAACTTCTCCGGGTTATAGCGGAAATCAGAATAGAGCTCACTGCCCATGTCCCCCAAAGAAATGCTGCGGTGATCAAGGTATGCGTAGTCAGAGAAGAAGCTGTCGAGTAAGCTGCCTAACCGCGCAGGAGACAGAATATACCGATAGCGTTCCTTGATCGCCTGATAAGTGGTTCGATCGTACTCGTACACTTTAGCCATTGTCCGATCCAGGAGACGCCCTCCATCACGCTGGGCTATGAATCCATCAAGCAGCTTGTTGTTTGCTACTGTGAGAAAATCCACATCTGGATACAGGCCGATCTGATTGCGCACGGCATATTCTTGAAGCTCAGCGAAAGCGTTCTTACCGCCAACCGATGGTTCCCATCTCACTTTGGTGGGATAGTCGTGGTCAAGGCCGCCTCTGAGCCAGCCGCGATAGCGAACTGCAATTCCGTCTACGCCAGCTATCTGCAGCTCTTCCAGAATCCTCTGCGCCTGTTCAAACGTAGTCAGTGGCCGCATGATGGTCTGCGGTACACCGAGCACAGGGCGTTTCACCTGAATGGCCCCGATTAAGTCTAGATAGAAGCGTGTTGATTTTCCGCTCTCGCCTACGCCTAGCCCCTGTGCTTTGAGATACTCTTGGTAGAGATGAGCCATGCCTACATAAGTGGCCTCTTCGCCACTCAGGAATGAATAGCGCACAATTACATCGTCAACAATGGGTCTTGACTGCGGGATTGCAATAGTAACCTCGCGCGTGAACTGGTCTGTAGTCTGCAGGGTAGCTGTCCCCTTTGGCATAAGAACAAATTCTGGATAGACGACATTATATGACATCGAGCGCCCAGCCACGTCAGCCTTAATTCGGGCCATGGCATCACCCTGCTCAATTATGGCAAAAAAGCCGCTGTCACCTTTCTTCATGCCAAAGATGGGCATGACCGAATCAACCAAGTGGCGCAGCTGTTCACTACGATTAATTGCGCCGTCCCGCCCATATACAAGGATGTTTGCTGCAGGAGCTGTTGTTTTTCCATTGTTGAGATAGATCAGCGCACCTGAGCCATCGGGTACCAACATATATCCTTCGTCTTCCCTGCCAGCCGCACCAAAGTACGGAAGTAGGCTAACAGAATACACAGGCAGTGTAACTGGTGGAGCCTCTTGATCCTCTGGGTTAATTGCATCCACAGGATACTCAATATCCTGAACTGGGATGCGCACAACTAAATCTCGCCCATCGAGCTGATACTCAACGGCCACACGAAATACGCGATGGTTTGGAAGCAGCTCCGGAAAACCGAAGTATTCCAGATCAACTGCCCGTTCATATGGTGTGAACTCAATGTCTCGCATGATCTCTGCAATTTCTTCGCGGTCCCAGCGTGATACCCGGGTGCCCAGCATATAAAGGGGTTGAGCTGTAAATATCTCCATGATTCCCGGTGTAATGTCACTTCGCCGAGTCACATCGGTTCTTGCAACAATATGGTCGAAAAGATTGTTGTAGAGATCTCGCTTTGCATTGCGCCGTTCTAGAGCCTTTTCATCAGCCATCAGCGTCAAATTGCCCAGCAGGCGCTCCTTATCTACTTGGGTCACTGATACTCTTTGATAGTCTTCAGGAGCTTCTTCGAACCAAATAAGTGTATAAAGATCCAGAAGTGTTTCCCGCTGCTTCTCTGATGCTTTACTTAATACCATTTCTTCAAACCGCGCTTTAGTCATCAGGTTGGGAACGAACGCATCATTGGTCCATTCTTGTCCGATGGTATATTCCACCCGGACTCCATTGTCAATTGGAATAAGATCAATTTGGTTGAAAACCACACTCTCGTTGTACGTATCTAATGTTACTTCTGCGCCGATCTGAGTGAAGTATGTCAGAAGCAGTTGGGCACCCAGAGCATTCTTCGCCGTACCGCGGGCTACAGTCTCTTCGCGATCACGATTGGGCGGATTAGAAAACCATATAGTGCCATTCGCGGTCTCGACTACCGCTAGTTCAGCAGTCTCCGGATTTATATAGAGCTGCAGTTGCGAGTTCTCCGCTGCAAGCTCGTAGTCTGGGGATAACGCCCATGCCGGCGAGGCAACAGCAATGAGGACTATAACCACCATGAGAGAAAGCCTATGCATTCTTCCTCGCCTCCTACATTCGGAAAGTTACCTCGCGATAGACTGAAGCAGCGAAATTGGTCATTTCCCCAACTAGACTGAAAAACAACAGGCCCATAAAGGCTACCAAGAGCATGCCGGCGAGCGTGAGGCACGAACTCCAAATGGTCTTGGCCACAAAGAATTCATGGGTAACCATATTGCCGATAAAAACCAGCGTTAAGGACCAGACTCCTGCCATCGCAGTAATTACGTAGTAGAAAGCAGCCTCCTCAAGGGTGATGAAGTTGCTCACAATCGTCATGGGTATGTTGACCAGAATGAGCGGAGTCAAAGCGTATGCCGTGGCAATCCAGATCTGGCCGAATGTACCCTTACCTTCGAAGAGTGTGGTCAAGGACCAGTTCACCACAACCCAGAGCATAAAGGGTACCATTACTACTGCAACTTCCATCAAGATGTTCAGCTTGGTTAAGTCATTCGGATTAAGGACAAAGCCTGTAAACTGGCGCCCAAAGGCATTTGTCAGTACAAGAAGGGCTAAGATTAGGGTGGAAGCTGCAAAATTGCCCCGTTTTTCATACTTCAAATCCCAGAAGCCGTCAAACGGATGCAGGCTGACATAGACGGCATACCAGAGGGCACGAATAGTTAAACGTGCTTTTAGGCGCCAACCACTGACGTCGTCCTGAGCAAAAGCTGTCTGATCCCTACTGTGAGGATTCCATCCATAATAGCTGTTTAGCCTTTCTTTCAGAGGCGCATATGGTTTTGTCTTGATAAGGATAAGCAATCCCAGAGCGATAATGACCAATCCTGTCATGATCTTTGGGAAGTTATCGAATATGACCTCCCTGCGGTACAATGCCAACGCCTTCGAATAATCGCGGCGATTATTTCCTAGACGGAAGTATTCCATGGCCTCAACAAAGCGATTTTGCCTGAGGAGCGAGCGTCCGATACCACTGTAAGCTTGGTCCAAGTTTGCGTTGTAGGCCAAGGCCTTCCGCCACATATCGGCCGCTTCTTCATACTCCCCGGCCTGATGATAAGCAATGGCCGAGTGGATATACTGAGCGTAAGGAGTTGGTTCAAAAACCGTGATCCGGGCAAGTTGACTGTCAAGGACTAGTATTTTGTCACCAAGGGCCTCGATGGCAGCCGGCCCCTGAATTAGCCCAGTCTGATCGCCAGGCCCTCCAAAAACATATAATAGCGAACCATTGCTGTCATATGTAAAGACTCTGCCTCGCCGGATATCGAGCGCACTATAAATACCGTATTCACGGCTGACAACGTCCACGAATACTGAACGTCCTTCAATGGAAGCTCCAAGCCCTGCATATGGATACTGGACATCACCCACCGGAGGGAAGAAGCCCTGGCGACGAAGGACATCTTTTCCGCTTGGATTAAGGCGCCGGATTGCGTCAGTTTCGTTAGTAGTTAGGCCGGACACGGTAGCGTAGATGAATCCGCTTTCGTCAATGTGCAGATTGCTGTATTCGGTGGGCAAAAAGAGTGCCCGGCGGCTGCGCTGCTCATCTGTAACAATCCGGGACCAGATATAGTCCACAATATTAGGCCGAATACGCGGTGCCCCAATAAACCCTCTAAACTGGCCTGCATCATCGAACTCTAAAATCCCGTCAAAAGTCCCTTCCGAGATAACGTACATTCGGCCCGCAACGTCTACGACAACCTTGCGCGGCCTGTACCGAAAGCCTTCCGGAATGACACCCTCCACATCGCTTCTTGGTTCCCCAAAGGATTGAATGAACTCGCCTGCTTCAGTCAGCTGAACTATGCGGCCGTTATTTTGATCGGCCACATACACAACACCTTCCGGACTGACATAGAGGCCCCTAGGGTTGTTGAACCTATCAATTCCGCTATTATTCTCAAATTCAGATATCTCGCGAGAAAAATTCCAATCATGATCAAAGACAAGAATCCGATTATTCCCTGTGTCAAGGACAAAGATATATTCATCAGTGACGAAAATGTCTTGAGGGTTGCTCAGCGCCGTACCTAACTCACGACTGCCCAGTACCCTGCGGGGAACGTAGGCTTGAGCAGCAGGCACAGTTTCGGACCAATAATCGAAAGTGTAACTCTGATACGGCAGGGCAAAAACCTCAGCACTGCAGAGTAGAATTAGAACAACCATCAGCTTGGCCGCTGTGCGCATCAAGCTCCCTCCTTTCCTACTTGTTGATTCCTGCGGCACCCATGGTCTGAACAACTTTCGACTGATTTAAGACGAAGACAGCAATAGGTACGATCATCATGATCACTCCAACCGCCGCTCCAACTCCTGCCCGGGCCACGCCGCCTTGAATAATCTGGTTGAGAGCATAGGGCAGTGTTTTTAGCTCTTCTGAATAGATAAAGCGGCCGCCTGTCTCATTCCAGAGTGATTGAAATGACAAGATGATCAGCGTGAGCCAGGCAGGCTTCACATTCGGCATCACAACCCGCCAAAAGATATGAAACTCACTCGCTCCATCAATTCGGGCTGCTTCGATAAGTGAATCGTTGATCTGTTCCATAAACTGCTTCATCAAGAACAGGCCCAATGATGATGACCAGGCTGGAACAATAATCGCCGCATAGGTGTCAAGCCAACCTAGAGCAGACATGGTTAAGTAGTTGGGGATGGCGGTCACCTGGTATGCAAACATAAGCGAAAGCACAACCATAGCAAAGAAGACGTCTCTACCGGGGAACCGATGCTTAGCCAGGACATAGGCAGCCATCGAGGCCATGAGGACATGCCCGCCCGTTCCAGCAACTGTAATAAACACTGTATTGAATAAATACCGGGAGATGGGTACCCAAGACTCACCCATCAGCACAAATAGATCGCGGAAGTTATCGAAGGTGGGGTTGCGCACAAAGAACTGCGGCGGGAAAAGGAACAATTCGTTCAATGGTTTAAACGCGTTGCTGATGGCGAAAACGAGAGGCAAAGCACTGAAAGCAGCCCCCAGAAACAGGACAAAGAAAATAACAAAGTCACCACCGGCTGAACGGGTCAGACGTTTTTGACGAATCTGCATAATGTCACCCCTAATCCCCCAGTCTGGACAGAATCCTCTGGACAATGCGCTGCGCAGCAATCATGGTTATAAAAAGCACGACTGCAATGGCAGAAGCATAACCCATCTCAAATCGGATATTCCCGTAGTCAAGCAGATGGGCAACCACCGTATGAGCCGCATAGTCAGTGCTGGGAAAGCCGACTAAAGGTATGATCTGTCCAGCAGCTGCGAAGGACTGAGTTATAGACATGATCGCCCCGAACATGAGCTGGGGCCGCATGGAGGGCAGCGTAATATAGTAGAGCTCTTGGATGCGGTTTTTCACCCCATCAACCGCTCCGGCTTCGTACAATGTCTGATCAATTCCCTGAAGCCCAGCAATGAACACCAAAAAACTAGTTCCAAGACTCATCCACAATACAACAACAATTACCAAGGGCATCATCCACCGTGGGTCAGTCAAAAACTGAATAGGAGAATCGATAATGCCCCAGTAGAGCAGAAAACCATTGACATATCCATAGGAGTCTGGGCTGAACAAAATGGTCCACATCAAATACAAGTTACCAGAGATCGAAGGAGCATAGAACAACAGCGTGAGGAAAGCTCGGACTTTAGGATGCAGCTCATTGATCATCCAAGCAAAGAACAGACAGAGCAGGTAGCTCAAAGGGCCAGTAATGATGGCAAAGATAAACGTGTTTTTTACTGCAATCAAGAATACATCATCGGCCAAGAACAGACGAAGGTAGTTCTGCCATGCCACCCATGTCGGACGCTGAAGCATGTTGTAATGGGTAAAGCTGAGCCCGATTGCGATTATTACAGGGAGCACTGTGAACAGGATAAAGAAGATCCCGTAAGGAGCCAAGAAAACGTACGAGACCCTGTTTTCTTTAATCTCCTCCAACTTAGCTGCAAGTCGGAGCCGAAACTGAGGCCGGGGCCGCGGTGCCCTAGCAAGCATACTCATTGCTTTCCCTCCTCCAACTATGGAGTCAGAACCTCCAAGTCAAACTCCTGCCGCTTGACCGTAATCTCTTCGTTGATAACACGGTTATAGTCAAGAAGCGTATCTCGAGCTGGCTCATTGTAGTACACAACCCGCCGGAAGGCGTTATCGAGATGCCGGCCGACCATGTAAGCCCCTGGTACATTCGGTACACCCTTGGCCCAGGAGCGCTGTTCCTCAAGGAGCTGGTACTCTTCTACAGTCCACGGCAGTTGACTAACGGCTTCGAGGTTGGCTGAAGCGTACCGCGCTGCGGGCCCCAGGATCGATTCTAGTTCTTGCCCAAAGCGGACCTGGGTTTCTGTCGATGTCCACCATTTGACAAACTCCCAGGCATGCTCTTTGTTCTTGGCTGCAGAGAGAATCATGCATGCCGGTCCAGATACGGGCACAGAACGATCAATGATGCCGTCACGTTTGGTTCCCGGAATGAGTGTGAAATCCCACTCACCCCTCAACTCCGGAGCAAATACCTGCAGAAAATTGTAGAATCCAAAATCCTGCACTAAAATAGGCATTTCTCCCATACGGAATCTGTTCGCAGCATCATACCAAAGGGGAAGGTCGTACAGTTCGTACAGCTCCGTCCACTGCGTAAAGGCCTGCACAGCAGACTCACTCTCTAAGTTAGTAGCGATGCCATCACCAAGGTACAGTTCCTCTCCCCGCTGAAAAAGCAGCGTCAAGAAAGTAGATACTCCGCCGTGGGCAAGGACCGAGACGGTAGCACTACCTTCACCAATGGCTCCGCTGGATGCCTGTGCAATACCAGAGTAGGGCAAGCCGAAGTCCATATGATCTTTATTCAAGTCTGGAATCAACTTAATGACATCATCCCAGGTCTGGGGTACCTCTAGCCCAAGTTCACTTAGGATGTCTTTACGATAAAACAGCATTGAGAAAGTCTGAGTTTCAGGAAGGCCATACACCGAACCACGGAATGAATAAGGAACCAAAGCACTGGGATGAAAGCGCTCTGCAACTTCGGAAAAATCAGGGAATTGAGTAAGGTCTACAGCCGCTCCACGCAGTGCGAAGTCCATGGGCTGCGTATCCTGTACACCGAGAGCAACGTCAGGGCCGCGCCCAGCTAGGGTAGCTGGAAGCAGGATTCCTATGTTAATCAGCTCAAGATTAACTGGAATTCCAGTCACGGGGGTGAACGTGTCCTCAATCATCAATTTGAGAATCTGAGCTTGGTCACGCCCACTACCGATCCACACACGCAGCGGTTCCACTGCGAAGTCTTCGACTGAGTAGACGTTCCCAACAAGCGTATAGTCATAGACAAAGGATGATAAGAAAGCTCGCAGTTCGTGGAGCATAACCTGTCCTACGTGTGGTTTGGTTTTTGGAAGCTCAACATCGGGGCTTGCTACTACAATGTAATCGATCTGCAGAGGCTGTTCACGAGTCTCCAAGATCCAGGTTCCTAAAGCACCCGCATTGTCTCGAAAAGCAGCCAAACGGCGGGGGATAGTGAATGGTCTGTCCGCCATCAGCCAGAGGCTGCGGGATAGCTGCTCCAACACGGCTACTTGCGCACCCGACTCGCCGATAATCGCCTTGAGGCTCTCAGCAATATCACCGATGATTCGGCTCTGTCGCTCTAACGCACTGATTAGGCCAGGAATCCTCTCTTCTAAGCGGTAATCCCGCATCGGATCAGGATTGGCAGAGGTGATCATCACAATCCTGCGGTAGATAGTATTTAGCTCATAGAGACTTTCTTGCGTCGCGCGTACTATTTCAGCCAGCTCGCCTAGGACATTCTCCATGCGCAGGGTGTGCTTGCCCTTTTCCAGATAGACTAAGTACGGTGCACCAGACTCTTCGTCTCCGAAAAGCACCATTTCATAGCGGCTCGAATAAGGAAACTGCACCGCTTCCCCTTCCTTAAATGGCACCCTGCCATCGATCAAGAGGCGCCTAGAACTATATGAACCCCTCTTAATGTGTTGTTTTGCTTTTACAGCGACCTTGTACAGCCCTGACTCTGGAACCTCAAATTCCCACTCAATCCAGTCACCGGGACGGCTCCAGCGCTCTCCCCCAATGGTATTGAGGCGAATCAGCGTGTGATGATAGGGTTCGACCAGAGGATCAGATCGATCATTTAGTGGGAACAGGCTGGGGCTGGAACGCCGCACCGCATCTTCACCTTGAATCTTGATCAAGATACCCGACGTTGGACTGAGGCCAGCAGCCCTATAACCAGCCTCTACCTCAGCATACGATGGATACTCAGTGAGACTGAGAATTTCCAGTTGACCGATCACCATTGGCTCACGCCGCGACACCAAAGCTATGGTGTTCCAGCCTTGTTTGAGATAGAAACTAAGGGGAATGCTGTATGTTCCCATCGAGTCGCTCAAGAGCACCGTGCGCCATTCAGGAATTTCAACTTGGCTCGGACGGATTTCGTTGCCCTGATTGTCTACTTGAGCTGGCCCACCATCTCCCCATACACGGTGAAATTCAAGGAAACCCGCCTCTTCGTACGGCAGCTCCCCATTGATATGAATTTCCCTTTGGATTGACGAGCGCCGACCCGGTACAGGGTAATAGCTCAACGCGATATTGTAGAGCCCCTCCTTCTCCACGTAGACACGCCATTCGACTGTGTCGTTTTCCCCTGTAAAGAGAGCACTCTTGTATGTGCCCGTATGATCATCCCAATGACGGACTCCGACGCTCGCATACGAGCATGTACCGGCCGGTATGACCATCCTGTATTCACCGGTGTCAAGATGGGCGTACCTGTTGAAATAGTGATGGAAATCCAGGGCGCGTTTCGAAGCAAAGATGTCCTGCGTGCTGCCTTGTGTCCCCAGACCAAAAAGCGCCGCAACTATTAGTACACACAACAGCATCCGTCCGCGCAATCCCAGGCACCCCCATATCGCCTAAACGTTTAGAATAACCCTTATGACATGTATTTTACACAAAATACGATTTTCCTGCCTTTTTTTAGAAAATCGACCGCAATTCGAGCTCATCAAGTGTTATAACAAGTGGATGATTGTAGACATTCTTGAGATGTTCAGAATCATTCCAATCCCGCAGAATGTCGCCATTCCACGTCATGAACCAGCCCCACATTGCTCCATACGCTTGGGCTGCATCAGGATCCGGGATCCCACCGTTTTCTGCCATAGCGACGATCTTCGGCCGTTCACCTAACTGCAGCAGGCGCTCAAACTCAGCTGCTGAAGGCCCATAGGATAGTGGCTGCGTATAAATGTCGCAGCTGACGATATCTACATACTCATCACCGGGATACCACTCAGGTGAAATCGAGTTCCAAACCCAGATCAAGTTGTTGAGCTGATGGTGTTCTGTCAAACGGTGATACAGCAGTTTCCAAAGTTCCTTGCACGGTTCTGCGCCTTTCGCTCCCCACCAGAACCAGCCGCCTTCTGCCTCATGTAGAGGGCGCCACAGTACGGGCACACCTTCATCCTGCAGCCGTTTCAGTTGCAATGCAATTGCATCAATATCCCTCAGGATCAGCTGATAGTCTTCAGACTCAGGATCCGCCAGCGCTGCAGCCACATCGAAATGCGTCGCGTCAGTATAGAAGCCGCTCCACCACTCACGGCCATTTGCTTCTAAGCCTTTGGGGGCGTTCCAGTGCCATGTAAAAGCCACAAGCCCGCCTCGCTTGTGCCACTCAATGGCTGCTTCAATGTCCTGGCTTTTTGTGCCCCGTTCAACCCTTGACGGGCTATAATCCATCAAATCTAGGCCTAGTAGAGCAGGCTCCTTACCGGTAATTCTCTTGATATAGGTGGTGTCACGCATCAAGCTGCCATTGTACTCCTGCTGCCCAGCAATGATGCGCTTGCCGAAATTATCAGTAAGGAACTGCAGGAGCGCTCGTGCCTCCGGAGTGGCATTGGGATTAATAGGCTCGGCACTTACCATCGGAAGCTTGATGGTTTCTGCCCGGCGGAGAGCTATGTAGTCAAGTTCATACCAGCCCCAACCCTTTTCGATAGTCAGCAGGTTGATGCCCTTATTGAGAAATACTTTCCCCGCATGAGCTTGAGAAAAGCTCTGAGATGCAGGGAGACAGACATTCCCGATAGCTTCATCGTTCAACAAGAACACGGCATATTTTTCGCCATGCGGAGCGCGGTATCCGATAGCAACTTCATAGATGCCATCTTCTTCAACCGCAACAGGAAATGTGGCCGAACCTGTGTCGTTTGTGAATCCTACAGCGTAGCCTCTCCCCGAATAGCCCTTGGTTGTTTGAGTAAGCCGCAAGTCCACCAACTGCGCTGCGTCTTCGACTTCATAGCGAATCCATTCCATCTCTACACCTTCCTCAGACGAAGACTGAGCCAAAACTGCCCCTGAGAGATTCAGCATCATCAGAAATGCCAGCACAACTCGCAGATATCGCATTTTACCTCTCCTTTTTGCTGAAAGTCCTACAGGGGCCTAACCACGCAGCAGCGCCCAATTTGAGTCTTGAACTGTAGAACTTGGTCATCCAGCCACTCACTAGGAATTATCTGGCCTACTTCGTCGAACACCTGCAGGCGGCCGTTTGACCGCACACGGCAAAGAGTCCCGCGCTCGGCCCTTATAACTGCCCGATGAAGGGCACCGTCGGTCCAACTCAAATCCACCACAAAGCCGCCTCTTGCCCTGAGGCCCGTAATGTATCCCTGCTGCCAAGCTTTAGGAAGCGCTGGCAGCAGATGGATGATTCCGGTGTGACTCTGCAGAAGCATCTCAGCGATACCGGCACAGCCTCCGAAGTTGCCGTCAATTTGGAACGGAGGATGAGTGTCTAGGAGATTGGGCAGCGTAGAATTGGCTAAGAGTGCCTGAAGGTTCGCATATGCCTCGCAGCCATTCTTCAGGCGAGCCCACAGGTTGATCATCCAAGCCCGGCTCCACCCCGTATGGCCGCTGCCTTGTGCTAATCTCAGTTCAAGCGACTTCCGCGCTGCTTCCATCAACCTGGGAGTCTTTTCAAAGGTGATCACATCACCAGGATGCAGCCCCCACAAGTGCGAAACATGGCGGTGGCCCGGTTCTACCTCTTCAAACTCAGAGCACCATTCCAGGAGTTGGCCTTTGCTTCCGATCTGGAGAGGCCTAAGACGGCTGGCTATATGCTCAAGTTTTTTTCGCAGATCCTGATCAATACCAAGGATGTCTGCAGCTTTGATGCATTTCTCGAACAAGCTACCGATCATACTTAGATCCATCGCCGATCCTTGTGCGACTGCACTGCGCTTCCCTTCGTGTATGAATACGTTTTCAGGAGATGTAGAAGGACAGGTAGTCAGATAGCCCTCACCATCTTCAACCAGCCAATCTAGACAGAAGAGAGCGGCATCGCGCATCGCAGGGTAGGCTTCGGTCTTGAGAAATTCTCTATCCAAAGAAAACTCATAGTGTTCCCAGAGATGGTGGCAGAGCCAGACGCCAGCCATGACCCACATTGCCCAACTGGCATCCCCGGTACCGCCCCCAACAGGGGCGGCAGATCGCCATAGATCTGTGTTATGGGCAGCAGCCCAACCACGACAGCCAAGCAGATTCCCTGCCATCTCGCTCCCAATGGCCCGCAGTTCCCGTATCATAGCAAACAGGGGCTCATGGCATTCTGCCAGGTTACAGACCTCAGCCGGCCAGTAGTTCATCTGTGTATTAATGTTCAGTGTGTAGTTAGAACGCCAAGGAGGATCAAGATCCCAGTTCCAAATACCCTGGAGATTCGCAGGCTGACTTCCTGGACGAGAGCTGGAGATCAGTAGATAGCGCCCGTATTGGAAATAGAGGGCCACCAAACCCTTATCAAGCGTACCTTCTCTTACTTTCTGCAGACGCTCATCAGTGGGCAGCTCATCTGGGCCTGGCCCTAGATAAATCCGGACACGATCAAAAAGACTCCGAAAATCGTTGATGTGTTCCTGTAGAAGCTGATCATACGGTATTGCTGTAATCTCCTGAGCGTGCTTGACACAGTGATACATTACCTGCGCGCCCCGGCGGAAATCCGATTCAGAGTAGCCGCAAAAACCAGTGTCAGCAGTAAGGGTTATGACAACTTCTGCAGCATCCTCGATTATCAGATGATCCGTTCCTGCTTTCAGACTGCCGCCCGTACAACTGACATGAACATAGGCCGCAAAAGGCATACCTGGCCCACGCTCTGCATCGACAACTCGTCCGACGAGAGCAAGCCCTTGAGGATTCACTTCTAAACCCCACTCGTGGGGGCACCAGAGAGCCACTCTGCCAGAAATCGCCCGCACCGGGCCATCATCAGACGAAGCTGTCATCTTCATCACTATGGCTTGATGGGGATGAGAAACAAACACCTCACGCTCAAACCTAGTTCCGTCCACCTGAAACTCCACTCTAGACACAGCTTCATCCAGCACGAGAGAGCGGCGGTAGTTACTCCAGCTGTTCTTGGGCAGCACTTGGGTGAACCGCAGTTCACCCAACGGTTGGTACTTGGCCGTATCAGAGCGCTGCAGCAGCTTGGTCATTTCATGCGCAGCTGCATAGTCAGCTTCTTCCAGAACCAGCCTGCGGATCTCGTGAAGCACGCCATCCTCAGGCGGGGTTAGCTTTTCAACAGGGCCCCCGGTCCAGAGGGTATCAACGTTTAGTAAGATGCGTTCCTCATCAGGGACACCCCACACCATTGCACCTAGCCTGCCGTTGCCTAGCGGCAGTGCCTCATTCCAATTCTGAGCGGGCTGGCGATACCAAAGTTTATGCATTGCTTTCAATCCTCCGGCATGAATCACGTACAATTAGACTCACTGGCAGAATCTGCTCCCGAGGAGCACAGCCTTCTCTGATGCATTCAATGATCGTATCTGCGGCCATTCTTCCTAACAGCAGGGTATCCTGTCTGATTGTAGTAAGCGCAGGATGTGTGTAACGGCAGACTTCAATATCGTCATAGCCCACAATTGACACATCACCCGGACAGCTGAGCCCTGCCTGTTCAAGGGCTCGAAGGGCGCCTACAGCTGTCGCGTCGCTCTGGCAGACCACAGCTGTCGGGATTGAAGACTGCTGCAGAATAGTCTTCATGGCATAGTATCCTGATTCTTCGGTAAAATCGTCACCAGCTATCCATTCTTCACGGATGGCAAGGCCGTATTGCGACAGCCGTTGCTTAAACCCATCTCTATGACTTCTAGCGGGATAAGTATTCGGAAGCCCTCCAAGCAGGCCAATTTGACGGTGTCCTAAGGCATAGAGATAATCCACCGCTTGGCACGCCCCTTGGTAGTGATCCCAAGCCAAGAAGTAGCCATTCTTGCCGGGGTAGTTGTCACCAACAATGTCGATGAACAGACAGGGCAAGTCCGATTGGGCTAATGCCTCCAGATTTGGAGAATCAAAGTCGACACCCATAAGCACTACCCCATCTACCCGGCGGCGCACACATTTTTCTAGATAGTCGACCGGTTCGCCCAACCATGCGTCAGGAAACACAACACAGTCGTAGTTTAACTGTCCCAAGCGCCGGCCTAACCCGAACATCACCTTGTAAAAGAAAGAGTGGTGCAGCCCCCAAACTGGGTTATAGCGCAAAATGACCCCGATCGAGTAGGATGCTTTCCCTGAAAGGCTCGAAGCCACCGGATCAGGACAGAAAGACTCTTTATGGATGATTGCCTGCACTTTCGCTCGAGTGCTGTCGCTCACATCGCTGTAATTGTTGATAACCTTTGACACTGTAGTCACTGAAACTCCGGCCAGTTCCGCAATGTCTTTCAGCGTCTTGGCCCTTCGAGCTGATAAATTATCCAATGGTTGTTCCTCCCGCAAACCCTTGTCAGACTACAGGTTGATCACAAACTGTCCCTTACCGAACACCGCCGGGGTTAAGATCAATCCTAGGCTGCCATTTTCTATTTGCATTCCTTCGACACCAGCGATCGTTGTAATACCTCGCAGATAGAGCCGCCATGGCTTCCCGGTACCTGTGCAGCGTACAACGATTCTGGTTCCCTTTCTTTCGGCTGTGACGATGAGATCGCTACCCACTTCGACAGACGCAGAGGAACCTTCGCCCAGTTCGAAAAGGTGGAGTGTGACATCGTGCGCATAATCATAATCAACCAAGTCATCAAGTGCGCCCACAGGGATGATAGAGTTAGGACGTGCAAGTAGAGGCAGGCTGAAGAAATCATGCTTTTCTTTCACCCAGCGGCCTCCCTCAATTCTTTTTCCCGTCAAGAAATGGGTCCAAACTCCCGCTGGCAGATAGTAATCTACATCGCCCGCATCGGAGAACACCGGAGCCACCAAGAGATTCTCCCCGAGCATATACTGGCGATCCAAGTAGTCGCAGCCAGGGTCATCAGGAAACTCCACAAACATCGCCCGCATCATAGGAATCCCTTTTTCGCCTGCTTCGAGGGCTGCCTGATAAAGATATGGCATCAAGCGGCACTTAAGCTTAGTGAAATGACGCATTACATCTACCGCTTCGTCGTCAAAGAGCCAAGGCACTCGGTAAGAAACATTTCCATGAAGCCGGCTGTGCGAGCTGAGAAGCCCAAATGCGGCCCAGCGTTTATATACTTCAGGCGTGGCTGTGTGTTCAAAACCGCCAATATCGTGGCTCCAGAAGCCAAAACCAGATAGACAGAGAGAAAGGCCACCTCGCAGCGATTCTGCCATCGATTCGTAATTAGCTGCATTGTCCCCGCCCCAGTGAACAGGGAACCTTTGGCTGCCTGCAGTTCCCGAACGGGCAAAGACAACTGCCTCTCCCTCACCCTTTACCTCCTTGAGAAGGTCAAAAACCACTTTGTTGAACAGGTAGGAGTAATAATTATGCATCTTGGCCGGATCGGAGCCATCGTGATAGACAACATCCAGAGGAATGCGTTCACCAAAATCCGTCTTAAAGCAGTCTACACCCATCTCCAGAAGAGCTCGCAGCTTATCTTGGTACCAACGGCAAGCTTCGGGATTGGTGAAGTCTACGATACCCATCCCTGCCTGCCACTTATCCCACTGCCACACGCTGCCATCGACACGCTTTATGAGATAGCCTTTTTCCACGGCTTCGTCGAACAGCTCTGACTGTTGAGCAATATAGGGGTTGATCCAAACACAGATTTTCAAACCTCTATCCTTGAGGCGCCGCAGCATACCTTCTGGATCAGGGAAAACGCGTTGATCCCACTGGAAATTACACCAGTGGAACTCCTTCATCCAGAAGCAGTCGAAATGGAAGACGTGCAGAGGTATGTCACGGTCGGCCATCCCTTCAATGAAGCTTGTAACGGTTGCTTCGTCGTAGTCTGTGGTAAAAGAAGTACTGAGCCATAAACCGAAAGACCATTTTGGTGGTACCGCTGGCCGTCCAGTAAGGGCAGTGTAACGCTCAAGGACCTGTTTGGGATCGGCCCCACCAATGATGAAGTACTCTAGATATTCACCTTCCACGCTGAACTGAACCTTTGATACACGTTCAGACGCCACCTCGAAAGACACCATTTCAGGGTGATTAACAAAAACGCCGTACCCCCGATTGGTAATATAGAAAGGCACGTTCTTGTAGGCCTGTTCGCTCCCAGTACCGCCATCGCGGTTCCAGATATCGATGACCTGTCCATTCTTGACAAAAGCAGTAAAACGCTCACCCAAGCCATAAACGTATTCCCCTACGCCCAGTTCAAGCTGTTCTCTCATGAAGGTACCCCTGCCGTCCCATGTGATGTAAGCAGCTGAACGATTAGCGCTTTTAGTCAAGAAACGGTCACCGAAGTAGAAACTGAGCTCCCAAGGTTGATCCTTGGGGATCACTGCCCGCACCTTGCCGCTCACCAATACTATCTGGCCATCTTCATCCACGATTTCTGGCCTATAATCAGCATCAGCATACAGCTCAAAGCGGGGCCCTAGGTCTATTTGCCCTGCATGGTGGTAGATACGTACACCAATGACATTGGGCAGTGGCGAAAAAAGTTTGTACGTTAAAACCGCCCCATCCAGCGTTGCACCCCGGTGGTTGATCCACCGCGTTGGTGCCAAACAGAAAACGCTGTTTCTATCGATACGATAGTCGTAGAGCTGAGTTGGAGTTTCAAGCATAACTCCAGGCTGAAGAAGCCAGTTACCATCGGTAAACTTCATTTTTACACCTCGTTTCCCAGAAACCGCTTTCGTAAATTAGTTCTAAATAACTACCGTGTTTCCTTCTGAAATTATACTTAAGTACCAATAAATTAGTATTGAAAAGTCGCAAATGTTACCAGAATGTGATATACTCGAGACAGCTATCAACTGGTAGAGGAGTGTGCCTTGTGAACGAAGTGTTTCGCGATCCGAAGCGACCGATTGAAGAACGGATAACAGACCTCTTGGGTAAGCTGACTCTCGAAGAAAAAATCTCTCAAATGGTGTACAACTCGTCCGCCATTCCCCGTCTGAACATACCCGAATACAATTGGTGGAATGAGTGCCTCCACGGCGTAGGGCGAGCAGGAGTTGCCACAGTATTTCCACAGGCAATCGGGATGGCAGCGTCTTTTAATGCCCCCCTGGTCAAAGAAACAGCTCAGATTATATCTGACGAAGCACGCGCAAAACACCACGAATATGCCCGCAAAGGGGATCGTTCTATCTATAAGGGACTTACATTTTGGTCTCCTAACATCAATATCTTCCGGGATCCAAGGTGGGGCCGGGGGCAAGAAACCTATGGCGAAGACCCCTATCTCACCGCTCAACTCGGAATAGCCTTTGTGGAAGGCCTGCAGGGCGACGATGAGCGTTATCTAAAAACCGCAGCTTGTGCCAAACACTTTGCAGTCCACAGCGGCCCGGAAAGCCTGCGTCACAGCTTCGATGCCAAAGCGAGTCTCAAGGACATGTACGAGACATATCTCCCTGCTTTCCGCGCCCTGGTCAAAGAAGCAAATGTAGAATCGGTAATGGGTGCATACAACCGTACAAATGGTGAACCATGCTGCGGCAGCCCCACACTCCTTCAGAAGATCCTCAGAGAACAATGGGGCTTTGAAGGACATGTGGTCTCAGACTGCGGCGCTGTTTCTGACTTCCATCTCCATCACAAGATTACAGATACGCCTGAGGAATCGGCAGCTCTAGCCGTCAATAACGGCTGTGATCTGAACTGCGGTAGAGTATTCTGGGCCCTCAAAGGAGCTGTGGAGCAGGGCCTGATTTCAGAAGAAACCATTGATGAAGCTCTGGCACGCCTGCTGCGCACCAAATTCAAGCTGGGTATGTTTGATCCAGAAGAAGAAGTACCCTATGCTCAAATCCCGTATGAAATCGTAGCGTGTCCGGAACACCGGGCCAAGGCACGCCAGGTAGCACGCGAGTCCATGGTACTGCTGAAGAACGACGGCAACCTCTTGCCTCTGTCCCCTGACATCAAGTCAATTGCAGTTATCGGGCCCAACGCAGCATCAGACAAAGTGCTGCTGGGCAACTACTTCGGCACATCGACGCAGCTTGTAACCGCCCTAGATGGAATCCGAAACCGAGTATCACCCGATACCAGGGTTTGGTATGCAGAGGGCTGCCACCTGTTCGACTCAGAGGTATCTTACTGGGGCAATAGTCCTACGGCAGGCTTCGCTGAGGCTATTGCCGCGGCTGAACGTTCGGATGCAGTAATTATGTGCCTGGGTATCTCGCCAGAGCTCGAAGGTGAAGAAGGAGCCGCTGCCAACTCTGATGGCGGCGGAGACCGCATTCACATCAACCTTCCCGGTATGCAAGAAGAGCTGTTGAAGGCCATCCATGCCACCGGCAAACCAATTGTGCTGGTGCTCTTCAGCGGGAGCCCGTTGGCGGTAAACTGGGCACAGGAGAATGTTCCTGCTATAATCCAGGCATGGTATCCTGGTGAAGAAGGCGGTAATGCCTTGGCAGACATTATTTTTGGCGACTATAACCCTGCAGGGCGTCTGCCGATTACGTTCCCGAAATCGCTGGACGATCTACCGGAGTTCACAGATTACTCAATGGAAGGACGAACCTACCGCTATCTCAATAAAGAGCCTCTGTATCCGTTCGGATATGGGCTCAGCTACACCAAATTCGCGTACTCTAACCTGCAGCTAAGCCCCGAAGTGCGAGTTGGTGATGACGTTAAAGTCACCGTAGAGGTGACCAACACTGGCCAAGTGGCTGGAGACGAGGTCGTGCAGCTGTATGTGCGTGCACTTGATGCGAGTGTATCAGTACCGCATCATTCACTTCAGGGCTTTGCCCGAGTCTCCTTAGAACCAGGTCAGGCCACACAGGTAGAGTTCACCTTGAACCCCAGGCAGTTTGCAGTCTTCTATGATGATGGAAGCTGTGTTTTGGAACCAGGCCGCTACGCTGTGTTTGTTGGTGGGTGTGGGCCCGACGCACGGAGCACCGCCCTTACTGGATCTACGCCACTCAAAGCTGAAATCAACCTGTCGGGAGATAAACTGACACTGCCCTTCTAAGGTACTACGCCTCGCTTTCCACCGCTGGGAAGCGAGGCGTTTTTTCTTGCGAATTTCGTACTGCCATGCAGCCTCCGAGGCTGGTTGGATAGATTTGACCTGCCATCTAATTAATGTATATAATGGGAAGGGATCAGCGGCTTTTTGGCGAAAGGACAAGCGAGGAATTCATCGCACTCTGTCTTTGTGAGCACCCACACATAACATGACTGAATTGTCAGTACTAGTATGTTAGGAGTCTCACAAAGAGTTTCTGTGCCACCTAGGCCTCATCTCAATAAATTTTGCAAGGAGGAGTAGTGTATTTATGCGCAAGATGACCATCGACGGTAATACCGCGGCGGCGCATGTGGCTTACGCCCTAAGTGATGCTGCAGCGATTTACCCGATTACGCCATCTTCAACCATGGGTGAAATCTGTGACGAATGGGCCACCCGTGGTCGGAAGAACATCTTTGGGCAAGTAGTCAAGATTGCTGAAATGCAGTCTGAAGCAGGCGCTGCCGGTGCAGTACACGGTTCTCTGGTGGCTGGTGCCTTAACCACTACCTTTACTGCATCACAGGGTCTTCTTCTGATGATCCCGAACATGTACAAGATTTCTGGCGAACTGCTGCCCGCAGTTTTCCATGTTTCTGCTCGCTCCATCGCGGCACATGCCTTGTCTATCTTCGGTGACCATTCTGACGTGATGGCAGCCCGCCAGACTGGCTTTGCTATGCTGGCATCTGGTTCTGTACAGGAAGTTATGGACCTCGGTTTAGTGGCACACTTAGCCGCCATTAAGGGACGGGTACCTTTCCTACACTTCTTCGATGGTTTCCGGACGTCTCACGAGATTCAAAAAATCGAAGCTATCGACTACGAGGATATCGCGAAACTCGTAGACAAGAAGGCCATTGCTGAATTTAGAGCACGGGCTATCAACCCCGAGCATCCTGAACTGCGCGGTACCGCTCAAAACCCTGACATCTATTTCCAAGGCCGTGAAGCTGCAAACCCATACTATAACGCAATTCCCGGCATCGTAGAAGAGATTATGAATCAGGTCGGAGAGCTGACCG
>ERZ773359.2261-NODE-2261-length-24631-cov-9.529785_pt1 | contig 24631 bp, 19 predicted proteins | sample MGYA00374955_ERZ773359 | MGnify/ENA primary metagenome ERZ773359 (study PRJEB29098, sample SAMN04486028) | biogas fermenter metagenome | study: EMG produced TPA metagenomics assembly of the Biogas fermentation microbial communities from Germany - Plant 4 DNA1...
CCCTGGACAGAAATGTTTCAGGGGGACTTTTTTATGGAGCGCAGAGAAAGAGGGGACGCCGAAAGATGATGCAGCGAATGGTTTGCCGTATCGGCTCCTTGAGTTGTAAAAGAAAATAAATATTAGCTCTTGATTATCCGGAGGAATTCATGTATACTTATTTTTGCCGATCCGCTTGGAGAACATGATTCGACGGATGGGCAGACATGCGAAAGTGGTGGAATTGGCAGACTCGCTAGATTCAGGTTCTAGTGTCCGCAAGGACGTGCGGGTTCAAATCCCGCCTTTCGCACCAAGCTTCCAGGGTTTATTCTCTGGAAGTTTTTTGTTTACTGCAGCGTTTTCTGCAGCGGAAATCTTCAAATGAGCACAGCAGGGGCGGTTTCAGATCACGGTTTGCCCGAACTGAACAGGATTGCATGCTTTTTTTCCATGAGTACAGTATATCATTGCAGGGAAAATAATAATTTGACCGGGGCTATAAATAGATGGAGAATAGTAAAAAGGAACGGTATTTCCTGTAATCTTTTGGTGTTAATTGATCAGACAAGGCAGAAAACAAGCTATAAAATATAAATGGGGCAGGATACCGATAACCGCCGCCATGTAAGATCAATACCGGACAGCATGACGCAAGGGAGAACAAAATGAAGAAGAAAACCATAATAATCATATTTGTGGTCATATTCGCAATAGTCTTGGCTGTAAGCCTCCTGGGGAGGAACAGGAATGCGGCCCGGACCGTGAAAGTAACCGAAGCGGTCATGGGGGATGTACAATCCTGGCTTTCCATCAACGCGCTGATCCAGTCCGATGATGTGAAAAACTATTTCGGAACCTCGGGCCTTAAGGTTACAAAGATACATGTTGAGGTGGGGGATACCATAAGAAAGGGCGATGTAATCCTAAAGTATGATATCTCCGACCTTGAAACCGCCGTGGAACAGGCCCGGATCCAGTATGATAACGCGCTCCTGAACCTGGCAGACCTTCTGAATCAAAAGAAGCAAATAGAAGAGGACATGGCCGACCTTGAAGCTGAGATCCTGAGGCTTGAAGGCAGCAGGGATCCGCAGGATCTGGCCAGCCTGCAGGCACTGATCCAAAAAAGGGATGCAACGCAGACCATATCAGATGAAAAAATCAAGCTGCTGGAAAACTCTGTGGCGTTGGCCAAAATCGGGCTAGACACAGCCCAATCCAGGCTTGATGAGGTTAAGGACGGGCTTATTGCCGATATGGACGGTACGGTTACCGCCTTAAATGCCGTGGAAGGCGCCCCGCTTGGGATGACACAGCCTGCGGTTGTGGTACAGAACCTCAACAGCCTGAAGGGCGTAATCTACCTGGGCAAGTATGACGCTGCAAAGATAAGGACAGGCCAGAAAGCCATCCTTGATTATTCAGGGAATTATTATGACGGTGTGGTATCATTCGTAAGCCCGGCGGCAGAGAAGAGCCTGGCCGCCCAGAATGCCTCCCTCAAGGCGGAGATTGATATTATCAATCCTGACGACCTGCTGAAGGTGGATTTCGATGTGAACGCGGATATCCTGGTGGGCGAGGCAAAGAATGTGCTCAAGATCCCCGTGGAATGCATCAGGTATGACAAGAAGAACAACACCACGGTTTTCGTTGTGGAAAACGGTACTGCAAGGCTTACAGCGGTCAGTCTCGGGCTTCAGTCAGACTCTGAGGTTGAGGTGCTGGAAGGTCTGAAACAGGGAGACCTGGTGGTTCTCAATCCTTCCATGGACCTCACCGACGGCGCGTCTGTTGTGGTGGAAGGAGCTGGCCAATGATCCGCATTGAGAATGTAACCAAGGTGTATAAGACAGGAACGATCAGGCTTACCGCGCTAAACGATATTTCACTTCATATCGGGCCCGGCGAGTTTGTGGCGGTAATGGGCCCTTCCGGCTGCGGGAAATCCACATTGCTGAATATATTAGGCTGTCTTGACAGGATGTCATCAGGACATTATATTCTAAACGGCCAGGATGTTTCGACACTGGGCGGAAATGAGCTTGCAAGAATCCGGAACAAGGAGATCGGCTTTATTTTTCAGTCCTTCAACCTTCTCCCGAGGATGACGGTATTGGAAAACGTGGAACTGCCAATGGTTTATGCGGGGGTGTCCGCCAGGGAAAGGCGGGAGAGAGCCCTTGAGGCCCTTTCGAAGGTTGACCTGTCCGAAAGGATCAGGCATCGTCCCACCGAAATCTCAGGAGGGCAAAAGCAAAGGGTGGCCATTGCCAGGGCAATAGTCAACAATCCTTCCATTATCCTCGCCGACGAGCCGACAGGCAACCTGGATACCAAGGCAACTGAAGAGATAATGAAGATCATCCAGAAACTCAACAATGAGGGCGCTACCATCCTCATGGTGACCCATGAGCCTGATGTTGCCAGGTTCTCCAAAAGAATCATACGTATGAGGGATGGCTGCATCATAGACGACAGGCCGGTGCAGAGCCGTACAATCCTGTAGGGGGGTGAGGATATGAATCTTATAGAAAACGTCAAAATGGCACTGGCAAGCATCTGGGCCAACAAGATGCGTTCATTCCTCACCATGCTGGGCATAATCATCGGGATCAGTTCGGTTATTGCCGTGGTTTCCCTGGGACAGGGCGGACAGAATACCATTACCGGCGAATTTGAAAAAATCGGGGCAAACTCTGTCATCATAAATGTGGACTCAAACAATGCCGAGAGCAGCGATTATATAACCTTTGAAGACGTAAACCAACTTAAGGAAAAGATCGAGTATATACGCTACGCCACTCCCGTCATCCAGATATCGGGCTGGGCCAGCACAGGCACGAAAACAAAGGCGGCTTTGGTTTTCGGAGGGTCAGCTGATCTCTATCAGATCGAGAACAGCGATCTCCTGTACGGCCGGTACTTCAATGAAATTGAATACGAGGAAGGCAAGGCTGTCGCCGTAATAGACAGTTCAACGGCGAAAAGGCTTTTCAGGATGGAAGACGTTACAGGCATGACCCTGGACGTGGGGCCAAAGACCGCACAGAAAAGCGTCACCATTGTAGGCGTTGTCAAAAGTGAATACGATATGTTCGCAGATATGGCCAGCGATGACTATATCCCGGCTGTCGTATACATGCCCGCGACCACTGTCAGTTATATCTTTTCGCTGGAAGAAGTCACTTCACGGGTGATAGTAATGGCCGACAGCAAGGAGAATGTCGAGTCGGCAGGGAACCTGGCAAAAATCCTGCTGGAAAACAGGCATGGGAACCGTGGCAGGGACGTTTACAAGGCGGAAAACATGATGAAGCAGCTTGACCAGATCAACACCGTGCTGGGTATCTTCACAACCTTCGTTGCCGCTGTGGCTGCAATCTCCCTGGTAGTAGGCGGCGTCGGCGTCATGAACATAATGCTGGTTTCAGTTACCGAACGAACCCGTGAGATCGGCATCAGAAAGGCCATCGGAGCCAGAACCGGCCATATCATGATCCAGTTTCTCACCGAATCGGTGATCATTTCCTGCATTGGCGGCATACTTGGCCTGATTTTCGGTGTTGCCGGAGCCTACGGTCTTGGACGGATCGCGGGAATCTCTCCCCATGTTTCTCCCGGTACGGTCATTATCGCGATTCTCTTCTCATCGGCCGTTGGAATATTCTTCGGCATTTATCCCGCCAGGAAAGCCGCGAATCTTGATCCCATCGAGGCCCTGAGATATGAATAACTTTGTGCCGCATGAAGTACGGGCTTTTACAAAAGGCCCGTTTTTGATGCCATCCAAAGCCCACAAAATATAAACAGCCATGTTAATGGTGCTAGATTTTGGGAAAATACAGCAATAAACCCTTTGCTCATAAGTTACAGTCTGGTAGTATATTGTAGGGAGGAATAAACAGATATCTTCTTTTCGCCCAAAATAAACAAAGAGAGGGTGTCTTGATGAAAGAGAAAAATTCCATCATGAGAAGAATAGTTGAAAACATGTCCCGTGTCATTATTGGCAAGGAAGGGCCGGCGAAACTTATGGTCATGGCCCTTGCTTCCTCGGGACATATACTAATCGAGGATGTTCCCGGCATCGGGAAGACAACCATGGCTAACTCCATGGCCAAGTCGGTCGGCCTGTCCTTCAACAGGATACAGTTTACACCAGATATCCTGCCTTCGGATATCACGGGATTCACAATATTCAACCAAAAAACAGGCGAGTTTGAATACAGAAGCGGGAATGTCATGAGCAATGTAATCCTGGCTGATGAGATCAACCGAACCTCGCCCAAAACCCAGGCCAGCATGCTTGAAGTCATGGAGGAAAGGCAGGTTACGGTGGACGGTAAAACCTACAGCGTTCCCAATCCTTTCATGGTTATAGCAACCCAGAACCCTGTTGAATACATGGGTACATACCCGTTGCCCGAAGCGCAGATGGACAGGTTCATGATGAGAATCTCGGTCGGTTATCCATCACATACCGAGGAAGTCGATATCCTGTACAGGTTCCAGGAATCCAATCCACTTAACAACCTGGAACCTGTGGTTACAAGGGAGGAATTGCTGGAACTGCAGCAGCAGGTAAGACAGGTGAGGGTGGACCAAAGCCTTGCAGGATACATAGTGGATCTTACAACCGCCACAAGGAGGCATGAACATGTAATGCTGGGCTGCAGCCCGAGGGCATCCCTGAGCCTGTTCAGGGCATCGCAGGCTGCCGCCCTGTATGACGGAAGGGATTATGTTCTTCCCGAAGACATAAGGGATCTGGCAGTGCCCGTCCTCAGCCACAGGCTTGTGCTGAAGCAGGAAGCCAAAATAAAACGCATAACCAATGAAAGTATAATCCTTGATATCGTAGAGCGCCAGAGAATACCTGTGGGCATCAAGTAGCACGAGCCAGAAATAACAGTATGAACCCGATCCCACTGTTATTTTGAAACGGAGGACGGCATGCCATGGGAAAAAATACTGGTCCGGATTCCCGGAGCATGGAATCAAAGAACCGGAAGCGCAACATCGTACGATATTTTCTGCTTCTGTTCATCAGTTTTGTATATGCCTATTTCAACGGGGGCATTCTGCCATATACACTGTTTTATTTTATGCTGGCCCTGCCTGTAATCTCGGCATTGCACATGGCCATAGTATGCATCTTTTTCAGGATGAGCGAGCGTATAGGCGAGCGTACCTTCGTCAAGGGTGAATGCGCCACCTATGAGCTTATCCTTCAGAACACTTCGTTCCTTTACATGCCTTACATCACCATACATATGCAGATGGAGGGCAGGTTCATTTTAAAAAGCCTCGGAAAAGTGCACATGTCCCTGGCTCCCTTCAGCCGCCGCGAGTTTAAATACCGCATGCCCCTTTATTTCAGGGGACGCTATGATATCGGCGTGAACTATATCGAAATCCAGGACCTTCTTGGCCTGGTGGGCATCAGGCTGAACCCGTTTGAGAAAAAGAGCATCCTGGTTAAGCCCAGGATCATTGAACTAAGCAATAAGGACATATCGGAGGCACGCCTTTCCGAGGGCGAAGCCTCATCGGGCTACCTTGAAACCGGCAACGACGAGATAAAGGATATAAGGGAATATGTATACGGCGACAGCTTAAGGAAGATCCACTGGAAGCTTACATCGAAGCTCGCCAAAACCATGGTCAAGGATACAATGAACGAGCTTGACAATGATGTAATGATGATCCTGAACCTGAACAAATCGGGGCCCATGAACGAAGAAACCCTTATAAAGGAAGACTGCGTCATAGAGGAAATGGTATCGACCCTGTATTACCTGCTGATGAGAAGCATACCCGTAAAACTCTGCTTTTTCAGGGAAAAGCCGTATACCTTCCGCGCCTCGTCCCTCAATGAATTTGAAGTCCTGTACCAGATCCTGTCCGAGATCAAGTTCACCGAAGAAGACGATTTTGAAAACATCTACCACCATTTCACCGATACCGAAAAGAACAGCAAACTGATATATGTCTATACCGTCAACCTTGACGGCAGGCTGGTTGACACTTCCCTGAAGATTAAAAACAGGGGCTTTGATATTGAACTCAACTATGTGGACATTGCCGGCATCGACCAGGATGATGTGCAGGCAAAAAACGATCTTGCGGATATTCTTATGAAGAACAACATAAAAGGGTACCTTCTGACGCCAAGGATCGTGGAGATCGCGGAAGAGGGGGCTGAAACCGATTTTTCAGGAGAACCGGCAGATGCCGTGCCGGGTCCTGGAGCGAAGTCCAGGAAAGGGGTGAAAGCATATGAAACGCAGGTTTGATAAATTCTTCATATATTTCATAGGCTACCTGTACATGCTAGTCATGCTTTCCCTGGCTTCAACAGTATTCAAGGAGCAGATGCCTTTCTCCACGATTTTCCTGGTTTCAGTCGTGGTATATCCGGTCATCAGCCTGCTGCTTGCCTTCAGGGTCAGCCGTATTATTGCATTCCTTGCCCTGGGCGGCGCGGCTGTCGCTTCGGTTGTCCTGTACCTTACCGGAACCGGAGGCATCGTTTCGGACCAGTTGAACAATATGGTTGCGATTATTGAAAGAATCGCGTATTACCAGCAAACTATCGTTACCGAACAACTGGCGGCTGCCGCGATACTACTCGTTGTCGTTGCTGCCATCCTTCTGACCTTAGTGGTGTATTTCCTATTCAACCGGTATTTCAACCTGTTCCTGCTCACCGGTGTCCTTATCGCAATGCATATTGGGATCTGGTCTCTCAACGGAAACGATAACAAAACGCTGCTGGCATTTACCTGCATTCTGACCGCCATTTCCTACTTCAGGCATGTCTACGAAAGGAAGGCAAGGCAAGGTTTGATCACCGGAAAAACCTCACCCGGCAGCCTTATGCTTTTTACCCTGCCTGCGGTAATCATTCCCGTTCTGATTATCATGTCAATCCCCAAGAGTGATTACCCCATTACTATTCCGTGGCTTGACCGGCAGGTATTCCAGGTCTTTAAATACCTGGAACAAAGATTCGGACACACCGACGTGGAGTTCTTCAGCCTGGCTGCGACCGGATTCAAAGGATCGTCAAACAGGCTGGGCGGGCCGATAAGACCAAGCCATACGGTCATGATGGACGTAAGGGGCGACAAAAGAACGTATCTTCGCGGCGCAGCCTTTTCACGGTATGAGAATAACATGTGGATCCAAAACCCCGAGGAACGCGAAAACGTCAAGGAAGTTGAAAACGCGCTGCTGGAAAACAGGGTGGGATGGCTTTACATACCGGTGGACAAACTGTTCCCCGATGTTGAGGGCAACGACAGGGAGATCCTGGAAAACCTTGCATCCGGAAGATCCAATTCTTTCCTGTTTCCAACATTCTCGCTGGAGATCAGGTACCGGAACCTGACCACGAAAACGGTGTTCACGCCGCTTCTGACAATTATGCCCATAACCAGCAGAGAAGGGGGAAACCTGGATGTGGAACAGGATATCCACGGCGTAACCTATTCAGAGAACAAGCTGCCCATGGGATCCCAGTATACCGTTTATTATTCACAGCCCATGTATGCAGCGCCCGTTCTTAAGAGAGCGCTGTCCTTCTGCTACGACAACCTGTATAAGGATGCGCTGGATGAACTTAAGAGACAGCGGGACGAACTGATGGAAAAAAGCGATTCTCAAAGCAATCCGTATCTTCAACAGCTTGAAAGCAATATTGAGGTGCTGGAGTCGCTTCTGAGACGTTCGGAAGAGATTGAGGAAGAATATACCTGGATCAGCGAGAATACGCCTGAAAGCGTAAAAAAGCTCGCGCGGAATATTACCCATGACTGCAAAAACGATTATGAGAGAGTCATTGCCATCCAGGATTACCTGAGGAACAACTACCAGTATACCCTTAGCCCGAGCCGCGTTCCCGATGACCAGGACTTTGTGGAATGGTTCCTGTTCGAGGACAGAAGGGGATACTGCACCTATTATGCTACGTCCATGACTGTTATGCTCAGAACCCTGGGCATCCCGGCCAGGTATGTGGAAGGTTTTGTTATGCCCGAAAACAACCAGGAGACACTTTATACAATTACCAGCCGGCATGCCCACGCATGGGTCGAGGTTTATTTCCAGGGATTCGGATGGCTTATATTCGAGCCCACGCCCATTTATGCCGATGTTATGCAATACCTGACTTCAGAGGATAATGTCCGGAGGGTAGGCGAGAATACCCAGAACCTTGAGGACCTGATGAAGCGTTACGCTGAGATGTACGGCAAATTCCCGGGCGATCTTCCTGACGCCACGGCGGGAGGGCCGGTTGCAATGGATCTGACTCCGTATCTGAAATACATCCCGCATTTCATTGCAGGCCTGATCCTTGCATTGGTTTCAGTTAACCTCATTGCCATCTTCGTTGACAAACTCCTTCTTATGGGGAAGAACAACAAGAGGAAAGTCATCAGGGTATTCCGGACAATGCTGATCTGGCTGAAACATACAGGTTATGAGATCCGTCCCGGTGAGACCGTCCTGGAGTTCGGGCAGCGCATCGACAGGAAATTCGTTCTGAAGCCATATGCATTTGCCGAAGCCTCGGAGATCTTCTGCAGGGTCAGGTACGGTGACAAGGATATTTTTGAGGAGGATCTTAAAGTTGTACTTACCATAGCCAGGCAGATGAAGAAAACGCTGCTCAGGTATTTCGGCATCAGGCGCTGGGTACCCATACGGCGGATAGTATACAGGATATGACTGAAATTATGTCCTGATCATGTGTACTGAATATATTACCACATATTAATTATTATTTCTTTGCCGTTTTTTCCTTGTATACAAAAAACAACTGTATTATAATTTTTGTGGGCAAACAGGGTATAATATATCGTGTATAGTGTATACACGCATGAAAGGAGTATATACATTATGGGGGAGTTTCTCAGAAGAATCACTGAACGTGCAGGACTCGACAAGAAAACCATCGTCCTGCCCGAAAGCAACGATATCCGTGTCCTTAAGGCCACAGAAATTATACTGAAACAGGGATTTGCCAATATAGTTCTCGTAGGAGACGAAGAAAAGATCAAATCCCTTGCTCAGGGAATCGATATCTCAGGAGCAGTTATTGTAAATCCTGAAAAATCAGAGAAGTTTGAAGACTACAGCAATACGTTCTACGAAATGAGAAAGCACAAGGGCATGACCATTGAAAAAGCCCGTGAAACCATGAAAAACCCGCTTTACTGGGGTGTCATGATGGTTAAAAAGGATGAGGCCGACGGTATGGTGGCAGGAGCCGCCCATTCCACATCCGACACATTGAGACCCGCACTTCAGATTCTTAAAACCGCTCCCGGAGTAAAACTCGTTTCCGCATTCTTCATAATCTGCGTTCCGGATTGTGAATACGGACATAAAGGCACATTCCTGTACGCTGACAGCGGACTTGTGGAGAATCCCAACGCTGAGGAACTGGCCGAAATCGCCATTACTTCCGCGGCTACCTTCAAAAACCTGGTAGAAGCAGAACCCAAGGTCGCCATGCTTTCATATTCCAGCTATGGCAGCGCCAGGAGCGAACTGACCGAAAAAGTTATCGAAGCCACCAGGATTGCCAAGGAAAGGGCTCCCGAATACCTGATTGACGGTGAGCTCCAGGTTGACGCGGCTATCATTCCGGAGATCGCAAAGTCAAAGGCTCCCGGAAGCCCGCTGAAGGGCCAGGCCAATGTCCTCATATTCCCTGACCTGAATGCAGGCAATATAGCGTACAAGCTTTCACAAAGGCTGGCAAAGGCCGAGGCTTACGGACCTGTTACCCAGGGTATCGCAAAGCCAGTCAACGACCTGTCCAGGGGCTGTTCGGCAGAAGATATCGCTGGGGTTGTTGCCATAACGGCAGTCCAGGCACAGGCAACCGGGAAGTAAAAACAGCATGGAATAATAAAGGGGATACATAGAGTAATCAAAGGGGATAGAGATCATGAATATACTTGTTATCAACGCGGGAAGCTCATCATTGAAATATCAGCTTATAAATGTCGAAGGGGAAATTGTCCTGGCCAAGGGATTGTGCGACAGGATAGGACTTCCCGGCTCTTTAATTAAGCACAAGGCCCATGATGGCAGGTCTGTCACCAAGGAAATAGTCATGGACAGCCATCTGGATGCCATTAAACAACTGATAGCCGTGCTGACAGACGAAGAGGCAGGCGTTATCAAATCCCTTGACGAAATCGATGCGGTGGGCCACCGCGTTGTCCACGGAGGAGAGAAGTTCTTCAGTTCGGTAATCATAGATGATGAGGTTCTGAGGACCATAGAGGAATGCGAGGAACTGGCTCCCCTTCACAACCCGCCGAATGTGACAGGAATAAAGGCCTGCAGCAAGATCCTTGAAGGAGTGCCCCAGGTCGCTGTCTTTGATACCGCATTCCACCAGACAATGCCGAAAAAGGCCTACATATATGCGCTGCCCTACGAGTATTATGAGAAGTACAAGCTGCGCAAATACGGCTTCCATGGCACATCACACAAATATGTCTCCGAGCGTGCGGCTGTTCTTCTGAACAAGCCTTACGACCAACTGAAAATCGTAACATGCCATCTTGGAAACGGTTCAAGCATAGCAGCCGTGGATTGCGGCAAGAGCGTGGAAACCTCCATGGGATTCACGCCCCTTGACGGGCTGGCGATGGGAACCCGATGCGGTACAATAGACCCTGCGGCGGTAACCTTCCTGATGAACAAGGAGAAAATATCCACCGAAGAAATGGACGACATAATGAACAAAAAGTCGGGAGTTTATGGAATATCAGGCGTTTCCAGCGATTTCAGGGACCTGGAGAAGGCCGTGGAAGAGGGTAATGAGCGCGCGGAACTGGCCCTGCAGATCTTTGCATACCAGGTAAAGAAGTTTATAGGCGCCTATGCTTGCGCCATGGGCGGCCTTGACGCAGTGGTATTCACCGCCGGAATCGGCGAGAACAATCCCGATATACGCCAGCGTGTCTGCTCAAACATGGAATTTCTAGGCATCAGGATAGACCCTGAAAAGAACAGGAGCAGGGGCATCGAGATAGATATCAGCACCGACGACGCAAAGGTCCGCACGCTGATAATTCCCACCAACGAGGAACTGGCTATTGCCAAGGAAACCATACGCCTTATCGGAAAAGCCTGATTGGCCTGCAGCCGGGAGATAATGATTGACAAAGCATATGCTTGATATTAAAATATAGGGATAAAGGGGAAACCCTTTATCTTTTTATATGCGGAGCAGCAGGATCTCTGTGTGCGACGGCCATAAAAGAGCATGTCGTCGTATTTTTGTAATATGGGGTTTTACTCCGCCGCAAGGTCCATTCCAACTGCCTATATAAATGGGCCGGCAGTATGATAATCCGAAATGAAAGGTCAGTTATCGTACATGAAGGTATGCAAATTTGGCGGAACATCCATGGCAAATGCTGAACAGATCAGGAAGGTTTGTTCCATAGTAACATCCGACCCGGAGAGGCGTGTGGTCGTGGTTTCGGCTCCGGGCAAGCGTTATGATTCCGATACCAAGGTAACCGATCTGCTGATCCAATGCACCGAAAGGTTTTTATCGGGCGGGGATTATGAAGAGGTCCTGCAGAACATAGTATCCCGGTACAGGGAGATCGCGGAGAACCTTGGCCTTGGTAACCAGATCGCAGTCGATATAGAAAACAACCTGAGAACAAGGCTTTCAATGGATTATGACTCGGATGAGAAACTGATGGACAGGATGAAGGCAGCAGGTGAAGATAACGCGGCAAGGCTCGTGGCTTCATATTTAAAGTCAACAGGGTACCAGGCCCAGTACCTGAACCCGAAGGACGCCGGCCTGTTCCTCAGTGACGAGTATGGCAACGCGCGGGTGCTTCCCCAGTCATTCAAGAACCTGCAGAAGATAAAGTCCATGCCGGGCATTATTATATTCCCGGGCTTTTTCGGATACTCCCTGTCGGGGGATGTGGTCACATTCCCAAGGGGAGGCTCGGACATAACAGGCTCCATACTGGCCGCGGCGCTGGAAGTGGATGTCTATGAAAACTTCACCGACGTCAACTCGGTATTTGCCGCAAGCCCGAAACTCATCGAGAACCCGAAACCCATCTCGATTCTTACATACAGGGAGATGCGGGAACTCGCCTACGCAGGGTTCACTGTGCTTCACGAGGAAACACTGGAGCCCGTATACCAGAAGAGGATACCGGTTCATATAAGGAATACCAATAATCCCGAGGCTCCGGGAACACTTATCACTCCAACAAGGGAGATTTCCGAATCCCCCGTTGCCGGTATAGCCGGCGGAAAGGGCTTTTGCAGCATAAACATCCACAAGTATATGATGAACCGGGAGGTAGGATTCGGACGCAAAGTGCTGCAGGTCCTGGAGGAAGAGTTTGTTCCCTTTGAGCATATGCCTTCCGGTATTGACGATATCTCCATCATCATAAGAAGGCAGTACATGGACGACGAGATGAAAAGCCGCATCATGGAAAGGATCGCCAGGGAGCTCCGGGTTGACAGCGTGGACATAGAATACGACCTGGGACTTGTTATGGTAGTTGGCGAGGGCATGATGCATACCGTTGGCATCGCCGCGAGGGTTACAAAAGCCCTGGCCAGAAGCGGCATCAATATAAGGATGATCAACCAGGGTTCTTCCGAGGTCAGCATCATGTTCGGAGTAAAAGAGGACGATGTGGACAAGGCGATCATCGCGATTTACGACGAGTTTTTCAAATAAATATGATTGAATCAGCCGCAGGAACACGGCATAAACTGTGATGCACCCGTAAAAACACCTGCGGCAGCAATATCGCCCGAGAGGAGATGAGACCATGATTCTGGTGCTTAAGCCCGGATCAACGGAAGAGCAGAGAAGAGAGCTTATCAGCGAGATTGAGAAACTTGGACTGAAGGTGCATGTTTCAGTCGGTGAGGAAACCACCATCATCGGCCTTATAGGCGATGTTTCGAAAATAAACGCCTACGCCCTTTCTTCCCACGAGATAGTGGCCAACACCATGAGGGTCAGCGAGCCCTTCAAAAAGGCCAACCGCATGTTCAAGCCAGAGGATACGGTCATCGAGGTGCGGGGAAGAAAGATCGGGGCAGGTTATTTCGTGCTGATTTCCGGCCCCTGCTCAGTGGAGAGCGAGGAGCAGATCGTAAATATCGCCCATGAATTGAAGAAAGCGGGCGCTTCATTCCTGAGAGGCGGCGCATATAAACCGCGCACTTCGCCCTACAGCTTCCAGGGTCTTGGGCTTGAAGGGCTGGAACTTCTCAAAACAGCCGGCAGGGAAACCGGGCTTCCCATAGTATCGGAACTGATGTCCACCGAGGTCCTGGACCGGTTTGTCGAGGACGTCGACATCATCCAGGTTGGCGCCAGGAATATGCAGAATTTCGTCATGCTTCGTGAACTTGGCAGGACAAAAAAGCCCATACTGCTCAAGCGAGGTCTTTCGGCCACCCTGGAGGAATGGCTTATGTCCGCCGAATACATTATGAGCGAAGGCAATGAGAATGTAATACTCTGCGAACGCGGTATCCGTACCTTTGAAACCTATACGAGAAACACCCTTGACTTAAGCGCTGTGCCGGCAATTAAGCGGCACAGCCATCTGCCAATCATTGTCGATCCCAGCCATGGTACCGGGAAATCCTGGATGGTGCCGCCCATGTCCAAGGCAGCCGTTGTTTCAGGCGCAGACGGTCTGATCGTTGAAGTCCATAACAACCCAAGGAATGCTCTCAGCGACGGGGAACAGTCACTGACTCCCGCAGAATACGCCAGCCTTGTTCCGGATCTAAGGAAGCTTGCCGAAACAGAAAGACGTATTATCGAATTCTGATCTCAAAAACTATAATCACAGCGGGAGGGATATCATGTTTCGTGTCAGGGTTAATACCTCCTCCAAGGCTTACGATATCGAGATAGAAACAGGCCTGTTCAAAAAACTTCCCCAGTTGTTCAGGAGCCGATACCAGGGAAGACGCATGGCCCTGATCAGCGATGACAGGGTTTTCGCCCTGTACGGTGAAAAGTTTTTCAGGAAGCTCCGGGAGCAGGGGTTTGATGCGATTGCCGTAACTTTTCCCGAAAGGCAAAAGAATCTCAGGACCCTTGAAAGGATATACAATGCACTTGCCGATGCCTCTTTTACCCGCAGCGATTATGTGATCGCCCTGGGTGGCGGCGTAACAGGAGATATGGCCGGGCTTGCAGCCGCCACTTTCCTGCGTGGGATGGGCTTCATACTGATACCTACAACCCTTCTGGCCATGGTTGACAGCAGTATAGGAGGCAAGGTAGCCGTCGACATGGATCAGGGCAAAAACCTGATCGGCGCTTTTTACCAGCCCGATGCGGTTTATACGGACCCGGGCCTTCTGACCACCCTTGATAACCGTTGTTTTTCGGATGGCATGGCGGAACTGATCAAACAAAGCGTAATCCGTGACAAGGACTTATTCTACTTTATTGAAACCTCGGAAAACCGTTCAGGATTAACCGGTCAGCTTGATGAAATCATAGGAGAAAGCTGCAGGCTCAAGGCAGCCATTGTTGAACAGGATGAACGGGATACGGGCCTCAGGCAGATCCTGAATTTTGGACATACCATAGGTCACGCCATTGAAAAGGTGCAGAACTACCAGGGACTGACCCATGGCGAGGCTGTTTCGGTTGGCATGATATTTATTACGCGCATCACCGAAAGACTTGGTTTGACCAGGCCCGGTACTTTGCAGAGGCTTGAAGGAATCCTCAAGTCTTTCGACCTTCCGGTGACAATGCCTCCCGTGGACAGGACAGAACTTGCCCAAGCCATAAGGATAGACAAGAAATCACGCTCCGGTTTTATAACCGTTGCATATCTGCGCGAAATAGGCGAGTGCGATTTGATCGGATGGAGTTTTGAGGAATTGGAGGAGCATCTGTTTGCCCAGCTTGAGAATTGAACCTGGAAAGCTTTCGGGCAGGATATTTATCCAGCCTTCAAAAAGCATGGCCCATCGCCTGGTGCTTTGCGCCCTCCTGGCTGAAGGCGCCAGCGAGATTGACAATATCGTTCTTTCTGACGATATAAAGGCCACCCTTGGCGCCTGCGAATCACTGGGAGCCAGTGTGAGGATTGAAGACAGCACGGTTTTTTCCGGCAGAAAGCGGGTTATTATTACATCAAAGGGTCAGATCCGGGTTGTCAAACCCGTGATAGACTGCTTTGAATCAGGCACCACAGCCCGGTTCATCATACCCGTGAGCAGGCTTTGCGCTGATCCTGTGACCCTTACGGGCAGGGGCAGGCTCGTGACGCGTCCCTTTGACATATATAAAAGCCTCCTTCCCGGAAAAGGGGTAAATTACACCGATGAAGGCGGTAAGATGCCCATAGGGCTGGAAGGCAGGCTTATGCCTGGCGATTATGATATAAGGGGCGATGTAAGCTCCCAGTTCATATCCGGGCTTCTGATGGCCCTGCCTTTTCTTGACGAAGACTCCCGGATCAGGATAACCGGTCCCCTGGAGTCCCGTCCATATGTAGAAATGACAATTGACACCCTGAAAAGGTTCGGCATAACCATTGAGCATTCAGAAGACTGCAGCATGTTCAGGATAAGTGGAAGACAGAAGGCCGCGGCCTGTTCGCTGGCCGTGGAGGGAGACTGGTCCCAGGCTGCATTCTTCTGCGTTTTGGGCGCCATAAGCGGCGAGGTCTCCATAGATGGCTTAAACAGGGATTCATTGCAGGGTGACAGGATTATACTCGATATTGTAAGAAGCATGGGCGCCAGAACAGTATGGAACAATGGCACTCTCGAGATAAGTCCAGGCACCCTTAACAGTATCTGTGTGGACGCGTCCCAGTGTCCCGACCTTGTCCCGGCCGTCGCCGTGGCCGCGGCGCTTTGCCCGGGAGAATCCGTCATCAAAAATGCACAGCGGCTGAGGCTCAAGGAATCGGACAGGCTTTCGGCGGTGTGCAGCGAGCTTAACAAGCTGGGAGCAAGAGTGGAAGAAAACCGGGACGGCCTCGTTATACATGGTGTGGAACACTTTACTGGCGCCGGTGTGGATGGATGGAACGACCACAGGATAGTCATGGCCCTTGCCATAGCATCATCCCGCTCCACAGGTCCCGTGGAAATCAGCGGGTTTGAGGCCGTGTCCAAGTCCTATCCGGAGTTCTGGCAAGATTTCAGGCTGCTGGGAGGTAGAATCTATGAGCAGCATATGGGGTGAAAGATTAAAAATATCGCTTTTCGGCGAATCCCACGGTCCCGCTGTCGGTGTGGTTGTGGACGGCTTTCCGCCAGGAATGGCTGTGGATTTTGAGAAAATAAACTCCGAGATGGAAAGAAGAATGCCGAAGTCTGCGGCATACTCAACGAAAAGGAAGGAATCCGATGAGGTGGAAATCCTGAGCGGCATGTACGAGGGCAGGACCACGGGCGCGCCCATATGCGGACTGATCCGCAACACCGACACCAGGTCCCGGGATTATGAAGAAATAAGCCGCCTGGCAAGACCCGGTCATGCTGATTATACAGGATATGTCCGTTTTGGGGGATACAACGATTACAGGGGAGGCGGGCATTTCTCCGCCAGGCTTACTGCGCCGCTGGTTTTCGCAGGCGCCCTTGCCCGCCAGTTCCTTGAAGAAAAGGGGATATATATAGGAAGCCATATTTTCAGCATAGGCGATGTAAACGACGTGGCCTTTGATATGACCGGCATCACCAGGGAGCAGCTTGATAATCTCAGAAAAATGGAGCTTCCCGTAAATGACGCTTCCTGCGCTGAGGAGTACCTTCAGCTGATAGATGAGGCCCGAAGGGACCTGGATTCAGTGGGAGGCATAATTGAAACCGCCGTAATTGGTATTCCCGCCGGTATTGGCACGCCATATTTCAGCAATGTGGAAGGGAAGCTTTCTTCCATCATGTTTTCCATTCCTGCGGTCAAGGGTGTGGAATTCGGCGCAGGCTTTTCCATAACAAAAATGTGGGGAAGCGAAGCCAATGACAGTTTCTGTGTGGATGGCGGACAGGTACGCACCAGGACCAACAACAACGGCGGCATCAACGGCGGGATCACCAATGGTATGCCTGTTGTTTTTCGTGTAGCCATAAAGCCCACTTCGTCCATAGCAAAAGCACAGGACACCGTTGATATAAAGAAGATGGAGAATGCCGTGCTTGAAATCAGGGGCAGGCATGACACCTGCATCGTCCCCAGGGCGGTGCCCGTTGTTGAAGCTGCCTGCGCCATAGCCCTGTGCGACCTGTATCTTGCGCAGTTTGGATACCAGCGCCCGTAAAACGAATTGTGACAACTCCGGCGCATTGCGCCTGTCCCATCGCGGGTCGGCCTATAAGTCACGACCCTAATTGACGCATAAACGGGGAGGGATTTCACAATATGCCTCCGAAAGAAAACCTGAATGATATAAGAAAAGGAATAGACGAGGTCGACGAAGCCATAACCCGGCTCCTTGAGAAGCGGATGGACCATGTCCGGGACGTGGCGGAGTACAAGAGGAGGACCGGTATGGCCATACTGGACTCCTCAAGGGAGCAGCAGGTACTGGACCGGATCCTGTCACAGGTCAAGAATCCGGAATACAGGGAGTCAATTAAGGCTGTCTATACCGAGATCCTGAAGGCTTCACGGGAATTTCAGTCAAAGCGTATACCCCGCGCTCCGGAATCTGGCCGGGCAAAATACGGCCTTGTTGGAGAAAAACTCTCCCACAGCCTGTCACCCGCGATTCATTCGCTGTTTTTCAAAGAGCTTGGGATCGATGCGGAATACGACCTGATTGAGGTTAAACCGGAGGATCTTCCTGAGCTTCTGGAAATCCTCAAGTCCCATGGTTACCTTGGGGTAAACGTAACCATTCCTTATAAAAAGGAGATAATAGGGTATCTGGATTCCCTGTCGGATGAAGCTCTCCATATAGGCGCTGTCAACACCATATGTTTCGCGGACGGGTACAGGGGCTACAACACAGATTACGACGGGTTTGGCATGGCCTTCGAAGAGTATGATGTCAAAACGGAAGGTTCAATATGCGCCGTACTGGGCAGCGGAGGCGCCGCGCGGGCGGTCGTGGCATACCTGGAAGACCATGGGGCATCCGGCATAACCATAGTATCCCGTGACCCGGACAGCGCCATGATGAAGTTTCCCGGGCTATCCTGCGCGGATATTTCAGGCTTCCGGGCCCATGGCTATGATATATTGGTCAACACCACACCAGTGGGCATGCACCCCGATGTATCCAGGAGCCCTCTTGGAAAAGAGCAGATAGAAGGCGCGGGGTTTATAATGGATCTTGTATATAACCCTGCAGAAACCGTCCTGCTACGTTATGCGGAAGAGTTGAATATCCCATGTGCCAACGGGCTGTATATGCTTGCAGCCCAGGCCTTGCGCTCAGAAGAGATCTGGCAGGGCAGGAAACTCGATAAAGCCCTTATCCATAAGGCTATAGAAAGAATCAGGAGGGGTACATGAAACAAAACATTGTTCTAATCGGCATGATGGGAAGCGGTAAAACGTCTGTTGGAAAGCGTTTGAGCCAGGAACTCAATATGCCCTTCATAGACACTGATACACTCATAGAAGAAGAATACGGCCCTATCCCGAAGCTGTTTGAAATGGGAGAGGAGTGTTTTCGCGACGCGGAAAGCAAAATCATATCCCGGGTTTCCTCCCTTGAGGGTGCTATAATATCCACCGGCGGAGGAGCAGTGCTGAGGGATGAAAATGTTAAAGCCCTGAGGAATAATGGCGTCCTCGTCTTTATTGACAGACCTGTCCATTTTATAGCGGAAAATATTGACTGCTCATGCAGGCCTCTGCTTAAGAACGGCCCTGAAGCCCTCCATGAACTCATGGAAAAGCGTTTGCCCATCTACAAGGCATGCTGCGATTACCATGTGGTTTCCGATAACGACATATCAAACACTGTCCTGACCATAATTGAATTATTGAAGAATGATGGTGTAATAAGGCCCTGAAAAACATATAAATGACACAGGCAGAACAATATCCGGAGATACCGTCTTGAAAGCAAGGGACCTGTTATACCTGCTGGCACTCATACTCATGCTTAATCTGGCTTTTGTATATCTTTTCAGTCCGCCTCACCGGTCCGTGCCGGAAGATACGGTTTCCGTACCCGCGGGATCGGATATTTCCGGGGACATGATCACATATACAAATCCGCTATATCTTAATACGCCTTACAATGAGCAGGTCCTGGCCGTATCGGCTCCGGCAATCAACGCCAGGTCCGCCTGCGTTATGGATTTTAACACAGGAACCGTCCTCTATGAAAAAAACGCTTATGTAAAAAGGCCCATGGCCAGCACCACCAAGATCATGACAGCGATTATAGCCATCGAAAACTGTCCCCTGGATGCCCGTGTTCCCATTAGCGGCATGGCAGCCAGTATGGGAGGCTCCACGATGGGCCTCAGGGCAGGCTCAAACATCCGCATGGAAGACCTTTTATATGGGCTCATGCTGTGTTCGGGAAACGATGCCGCTGTCGCCATAGCCGAGTATTGTGCCGGCAGCGTCCAGGAGTTCGTAAGGATGATGAACGAGAAAGCCAGGGAGATAGGCGCTTATGAAACCAGTTTTTCCAATCCGCACGGCCTGGATGCCGAAGGGCACTATACAACGGCTTACGACCTGGCGAAAATAACCCGCTATGCCTTGCAAAACCCGGTTTTCAACAGGATCGTAAAGACCAGGGAGTACTATTTCGAGGGCAGAACCCTTACAAATACCAATGAAATGCTTGAGCTTTATGAGGGCGCCGACGGCGTTAAAACAGGATATACCGGGCTGGCCGGAAGATGCCTGGTCACCTCTGCCACAAGGAATAACCTTCGCCTCATATCAATTGTCCTGTTCTGCGACTCGAAGAACCTTAGGTCGCAAAGCAGCATGAAGATCCTGGATTACGCCTTTAATAACTACAGGTATGTGAAGCTTCTCAGCAAGGGAAGCATAATGGGGCAGGTTCCGGTGAAGCGTGCCCGCGAAGCGGAAACCATACCTGCTGGTGTAGCTTCCGATGTGAAGGCCATAATTAAGATACAGGAGGAAGACATGCTCTCAACAAAGGTCTCACTGATAGCTGAACTGCAGGCTCCTGTGCGAAAGGGAACAATACTTGGAACGGTATCTGTCTACAAGGGCAGCGGGATAATCGCAGAAAGCCCGCTGATAGCCATGGAAAGCGCAGAAATGAAGGTTTTTGCCGATTACCTCAGCCAGGTTATTGACACCTGGGTACATATCCTTCAATAAACCTTAACCTGCTGTCATCCTTCACGAATACTGCCATAAAACAGGTGGCGTCAAAACCCCAGGTAATGAATCGTGCAGCCAAACAACATGCAAAATTTCAAAACAGGCTGAATCAAGCAGTCAATAACATTCAGCAACCCCAATTAAGGCTGAATGTAAGATTATACATGCTGTTCACGCGAAACATTTAAAAAGAAATTTGCAATATTAGAAAAATAAACTTGCAAATCGTGGGTCATTCTTATAGAATATAACATAAGCTTATACTGAATGCACCCAGGAGGAATAGCAATGGAAGAAGTAATTGAAATGCCGTCAGGCGGGCAGCCGGATATAGATGTCCGGAGGGCATATGAACAAAAGATCGCTCCTTGGAGCCTGCCTGAAAGAAAAGAGTACCTGTTAAGACAATACGAGGAATACAAGAAACAGGGCCTTAAGCTGGACATGTCCAGGGGAAAGCCGGGCAGCGACCAGCTTAATCTTTCCATGGATCTCTTTAAAAACGCGGAAAACCTGATTTCCGAAAGTGGAATAGATTGCCGCAATTACGGAGCCATGGACGGAATCATTGAAGCGAAAAGGTTCTTCGCATCTGTTTTCAACCTCTCTGAGGACCAGATCATAGTGGGCGGCAATTCAAGCCTGAACCTTATGTATGATCTTATCAGCAAAGCATTACTCCTTGGCCTCAACGGTTTTTCGCAGCCATGGGGCAAACAGGGCAAACTGAAGTTTTTATGCCCCAGCCCGGGATATGACCGCCATTTTGCCATTACCCAGCAATTCGGCTTTGAGATGATAACCATTCCCATGACACAGGAAGGTCCGGATATGGACATGGTTGAAGAACTGGTATCCAGGGATCCTTCCATTAAGGGAATGTGGAGCATACCCATGTACAGCAATCCCACGGGCATAACCTTCTCGGACCGTGCGGTAAGACGCCTGGCGGCCATGGAAACCGCCGCCGACGACTTTATAATCATGTGGGACAACGCGTATCCTTTCCATCATCTTTATGACACCGAGGATACGCTCCTGGACCTGATCGGGGAATGCAAGAAAGCAGGACACCCCCACAGGACATATATGTTCTCATCCACTTCGAAGGTAACATTCCCGGGGGCGGGCATAGCCATGGTGGCATCGAGCCCGGAAAATATTGCCGCTCTTAAAAAGCAGATCGCCATCCAGACCATAGGCTTTGACAAGATAAATCAGCTTCTCCATGTCCGATTTCTGAAGGATCCTGAAAACCTGAAAAAGCACATGAGAAAGCATGCCGAGTTTCTCAGGCCGAAATTTGAAACCGTAATCAGAATACTGGAAAAGAACCTGGAGGGTAAGGGAATTGCCTCCTGGCATAAGCCGCGCGGGGGATACTTTATCAGCCTCAACGTGATGAAGGGATGCGCCCGCCGGGTTGTGGAACTTGCGAAAGAGGCAGGGGTGACCCTTACGCCTGCTGGGGCCACATTCCCATACGGGAAGGACCCCTATGATGCCAACATACGGCTTGCTCCAACATATCCGCCTCTTGAAGAACTGGAGAAGGCTATTGAAATACTGTGTGTCTGCGTAGAACTGGCCGCCCTTGAACGGCTGCAATAAATACATCCTTCACTTAATAATCCATTCTTTTTTGTACAGAGTGAATAAACTTAAAAATTCACTCTTTTTTTACTGGATTTTTCTTTTGAATAGAGATATAATTACTACCACAGCAATCACATTAATATATATTTATGTATAGACGTAGCGACGTACTGATGTCATGCTGATGTATTTTTATTTTTGTTTTTTCCGGAGGTACCGCTTTGTCCAGGAACTCTTACGAAAGCCCGTTCAGTTCAAGATATGCCAGTAAAGAGATGCTTGAACTCTTTTCGCCCGATACCAAGTTCAGGACCTGGCGCACTCTCTGGATTGCCCTTGCCGAAGCCCAGAAGGAACTTGGCCTCGATATAACCCAGGAACAGATCGATGAACTGAAAGCCTTTCGTGATGATATAAACTATGAGTTGGCTGAAAAGATAGAAAAAGAAACCCGTCATGACGTAATGTCCCATATTCGTGCATACGGCGCCCAATGCGAAAAGGCGAAAGGAATTATTCACCTGGGCGCCACTTCATGTTACGTATGTGACAATACCGATATAATCATCTTCCACATGGCCCTGAAACTCATCAGGGAAAAGGTCCTTTCCGTAATTTTGAAGCTCAGCCGTTTCGCAAAGGCATATAAGAATATGCCCACACTGGGTTATACCCATTTCCAGCCGGCCCAACTTGTGACGGTCGGCAAGAGGGCTTGCCTCTGGATTCAGGATCTGATGCTGGATGTTGAGGAACTGGACTTCGTAATATCCCATTTGCGCCTTTTGGGCAGCAAGGGAACAACAGGTACCCAGGCAAGTTTTCTGGCCCTTTTTGACGGGGATCACGACAAGGTAAAGAAGCTGGAAAAACTTATTGCTGAAAAGGTAGGTTACCCTGAGATAATACCGGTTTCCGGCCAAACCTACTCAAGAAAGCAGGATTCAAGGATACTCAATGCCCTCAGTGCGATTGCCCAGAGCGCGTACAAGTTCAGCAATGATATGCGTCTCCTGGCGAACCTGAAAGAACTTGAAGAACCATTTGAAAAGAACCAGATCGGTTCTTCGGCCATGGCGTACAAGAGAAACCCCATGCGCAGCGAGAGGATTTCCGCGCTGGCAAGATACGTGATCGTAAACTCGCTGAATCCTGCCATAACCGCGTCCACACAATGGCTCGAGAGGACCCTGGATGATTCGGCCAACCGTCGCATCAGCATTCCTGAAGCGTTTCTCGCCGTTGATTCCATTCTGAACATATACATGAACATAGCCGATGGTATCGTGGTATACCCCAGGGTCATTGAAAAGCATGTCATGGAAGAGCTCCCCTTTATGGCCACGGAGAACATCCTGATGGAGGCTGTAAAAAGAGGGGGAGACCGGCAGGAACTTCACGAAAGAATCAGACAGCATTCCATGGCCTCAGCCGGCAGGGTAAAGAATGACGGGCTGCCCAATGATCTTATCGAGCGCATCGCAAATGATCCGGCCTTCGGTCTTTCACTTGAAGACATCAGGGGAGTTCTTAAGCCGGAGAACTTCATAGGGCGCTGCCCGCAGCAGGTGGACGAGTTCCTTGAAGAATATGTCTATCCCTTGCTGGAAGCCAACCAGGTCAGGGATGTCCATGTGGATCTCAATTCATGAAAAAATATACAAAAGTCTTTATAAAAATTACTATCTACTATTGAATCTAACCAAAATAAATGTTATATTGTCTTTACGTCATAATGTAATGTGGAGGGTTTTGGTATGGTAGACATTAATAAGTATAGCAACGTTCCGTTATATTACCAGCTCAAGAATCTCATCCTTGACAAAATTGAAAAAGGTGAATTCAAAGAAAACTCCAAAATCCCTTCAGAACAGGAATTTTGCGAAATGTACGATATAAGCAGGCCAACGGTGCGTCAGGCAATTAATGAGCTTACTGCCAGCGGCCATTTATATAAACAGAAAGGTAAAGGAACCTTCGTATCCACACGGAAGACCCATATCAACATAAAGGACTATACGGGTTTCACCGATTCCATACTGGACAGCGCAAATCCGTCTGAGAAAAACATAGTATCCATGGAAGTCATATCAAGCGAACAGGACAAGAACCTGTCCGAACTGTTCGGGCTGAAACCTGATATGCCAGCCGAGTTTGCGGCTATTACCTACATAAATAATCATGGTGAAGAAGTTATCTCGCTGAATACCTCGTACATACCCCTGTACCATTTCCCCGAAATATGCGAGGATATCAAGCTGAAAAAGCCTTCCCACGACATTTTGAGGGGAAAATATCCGCTGATTCCCAACACTTCCAAGAGCATGCTGGAAGTTATCTATACCGATCAGAGGGATGCGGCCTACCTGAAGGTCCAGCCCGGGCAGCCGCTGATCAGGGTGAACAACATACTCTTTTCCAAGAACGGCCAGCCCGTTGAGTATATCATCACCAAGTACAGGGCCGACAAATGCCTGCTGTCTTTCGAAAATCATAAATAAAAAGTAAAGCCATGGGGACAGTCCCCGTGGCTTTTTTTCTGACCATGGGGACGGTTCCTGTGGTTTGATAAACTCAAAAATAATTTTTTCATATCTCACACCCACAGCCAATATACTTATACTGACCCATGGGCCATGCTTTTGTTGCATGTGCCTCAGGCTTTAACAGAGGGGGATTGGCCGTGGAAGCTTTGTACAG
>ERZ773359.2262-NODE-2262-length-24626-cov-4.757397_pt1 | contig 24626 bp, 22 predicted proteins | sample MGYA00374955_ERZ773359 | MGnify/ENA primary metagenome ERZ773359 (study PRJEB29098, sample SAMN04486028) | biogas fermenter metagenome | study: EMG produced TPA metagenomics assembly of the Biogas fermentation microbial communities from Germany - Plant 4 DNA1...
TACTGCAAATTACAATACCCGGTAAAGACAACCGATTTACTAACGGGTTCTTAACCGGAAACGATATTATCCGCGGAATTCTGATTAATTACAATAAAGAAAGTAACAGCACTATTATCAGAATTTCATACTTTAACAGTATTACTTTTACTTCATCCGTATCAAATGGAAATACTGTATTTAATATCAAGGCAGGAAGTGCGAGTACGCAGACACCTGCGCCTTCTGCGACTCCTTCGCCTTCAACAACTCCTAAACCTTCAACTACCCCAAAACCGTCACAGACCCCTACTCCCACCGAAACCACTGATCCTTCAAGGGGAGTTCCTTCTTCCATGAAGAATGTTGAACTGGGCGACGGTTCAAGTGTAGTGCTGAAAATTATAAATAACGGAATAGTCAGTCGTTATCTTAATTCCAAGAGTGATATTATTACTGACGAAAATGAAAAAAGCGGCACAGTTACCTTTATGATGCCAAAATCCATTGTAGATCTTGGCTCAGGTAATTTGGTCCTGAATAACTCGTTAGTCAAGACTGTGGCTACGTATACAACACTGCAGAATTCATTTTTGATGCTTGACAAAACTAATGCCGGACAAAAATTCAAGATCATCGAAGGCTCAGGATCCAATGAACTATTGGTTGTTGCTGAGAATTCAGGTACTTCTGGTTCAAAACTTGTAGTGCTTGATCCTGGTCATGGGGGAAGCGATCCGGGCGGAACTGTCGGTACTTACTATGAAAAAGATTATAACCTTGATATAGCAATGAAGTGTATGGAAATTTTGAAGTCTAAAGGAGTAAATGTTGAGAGCACAAGGACCACTGATGTATTTGTTTCCCTTGATGACAGGGCGGAATATGCCAATAAGAGAAATGCAGCACTGTTTGTAAGTATTCATAACAATATAATGCCCGATGGTTATAAAGGTTCCATGGCGCTCTATTATCCCACAAGCTATAATGGCAAGGCTTATGCAAATATTATCCTGAATAATCTTGTAAAAGATCTTGGCACAGGCAACATCGGACTTAAAGCCAACGGCAACCTGGTTGTAGTGAGAAAGACTAAAATGCCTGCGGTCCTGGCTGAGATAGCTTGTATGTCCCATCCTGATGATATGGCTAAGCTCAACACAAGTTCATTCAGACAAAAAGCCGCTGAATCCCTTGCCAACAGCATTATTCAAATACTTAATTCTATGTAGATTATGTATATTATGTAGTTAATAATGTAACGAATTTAAAACCCTTTTTTAAGGGATCTTTACACGCACTCACACATTGAAGGTGAGTGCGTTTTTATTCTTATAACCCATATTTGTACGCACTGCCAAAAAGAGTTAATAAGCCGAATTAATCTGACCCATAATTTTCATATTCTTTGTTTATTTTCTGGATAACAAGAAACACATGTGATAACATATTATAAGAAAAAATTCGAGAGGTCTGTGATGGAAAAAGTGAGAGTTGATGGCAGAAAAAACAATGAATTAAGAAAAGTGAAAATCACTCGTGATTTTATTAAATACGCTGAAGGTTCAGTATTAGTTGAGTTTGGCGACACAAAACTTATCTGTACAGCGAGTGTGGAAGACAGGGTGCCCCCATTCAGAAAGGGGACTGGCGAAGGCTGGGTCACCGCTGAATATGATATGCTGCCAAGAGCTACCATCAGCAGGAATGCAAGGGACAGAAACCTTCTTAAAATCAATGGCCGGTCAAATGAAATCCAGCGTCTTATAGGAAGGTCGTTAAGATCAGTTGTGGACTTTAAGGTATTAGGTGAGAGAACCATAACAATAGATTGTGATGTCATTCAGGCTGACGGAGGTACCCGAACTGCTGCAATAACAGGAGGTTTTGTGGCTTTAATGGATGCCTGTGGGTTTCTGGTGAACAATAACATTATAAGCGAGATTCCGATTCGGGATTTTGTAGCCGGTATCAGTGTTGGTTATGTTGATAACCAGGAGCTATTGGACCTTTGTTATGAGGAAGATTCAAGGGCTATTGTTGATATGAATGTTGTAATGACATCCTCAGGTGAATTGATAGAGGTACAGGCTACAGGCGAGGGAAATCCCTTCCCAAGAAAAGTGTTTGACAATTTGCTTGACCTTGCCCAATCTGGTATAGAAAAACTTATAGAAATACAGCGTAATGTATTACTTTCCAAGGAGTAGATCAGAAGGAAAATGCAAAAGATAATTGTTGCGACAAAGAATGAAGGAAAAGTAAAAGAAATCAAGGCGCTTTTATACGGCTGCGGTTTTGACATAAAGTCTTTGAAAGATGAAGGTATCGACCTTGAAATTGAAGAAACAGGTTCAACTTTTGAAGAAAACTCACTTATCAAAGCAAGGGCAATTCATAATCTTACCGGTGACATTGTAATAGCTGATGACAGCGGCCTGGAGATCGACTTCCTGAATGGTGATCCGGGAATCCACTCTGCCAGATTTATGGCTGATTTGCCTTACACTGAACGAAACAAGCGAATTATAGAACTCTTAAAAGATGTACCCGAAGAGCGCCGCACTGCGAGGTTCAGATGTGTGGCATCACTTGTTTCCAAGTCTATTGAAAAAACCTACACTGGCACCATCGAAGGGCGGATCGCCTATGAAGCCAAAGGTGACTACGGGTTTGGATATGATCCAATTTTCTTCGTGCCTGAATATAATTTGACACTGGCACAGATTGATCCGGAAATAAAAAATCAAATTAGTCACAGAAGCCGGGCTTTCAGGCTTCTTGCTCAAGATATAAAAAAGATGGAGATATTATGAGGCAGTTTTTGATTGTTAGTGACACCCATGGGGATTTAATCGGAATGAGAGGAACTATAAAGGCTCATCCGGATATTGATACAATTATTCATCTTGGCGATTTTTGCAAGGATGCCAGGATTATAAAAAATGAATATCCCCATATAAACATTATTTCTGTGATGGGCAATTGCGACTTTTATGCGGACATGCCCGAAGAAATCATTTTTGAAATAGAAGGAAAAAGAATTTTTATTACTCATGGCCATTATTTCAATGTAAAAAACGGAACATCAAGGCTTGAAAAGAAAGCTAAGGATGAAAACCTGGATGTTGTGCTTTTTGGCCATACTCATATTCCACTTATAAAAAAGGAAGCATCAACCCTTATCGTCAACCCAGGCAGCTTAGGTTTCCCCAGAAGTGTAGCCGGGCGGACCTATGCTATACTTACAGTTGACAAGGACAAAGTTGATGCAAAATTATACAGGTTAAGCACAGCTGAAGTTGAGGTTTAAGTGCTGGATAACAATTATTGCGAAATAATTCAGTTACGGAAGGTTTTAACATGATATACTTTGACAACAGTGCGACTACAAAACCATATAAAGAAGTAGTTGAACTTGTGGCAAGGCTGATGAGTGAAGAGTTTGGAAACTCGTCCTCTTTGCATGCCCTTGGTATTCGGGCTGAAAGAATTCTTGAGAACACAAGAAGGACATTGGCTGAAACCATAAAAGCCCAGCCTGAGGAAATTGTTTTTACTTCCGGCGGGACAGAATCTATAAATATGGCGCTAAAGGGTACGGCAGAGGCGTTTAAACGCACAGGAAAGCACATTATATCATCACCGGTGGAGCATGATGCTGCCCAGGAATCCTTAAATGCCCTCAGCGCAATAGGATACGAAGTAGAGTACTTAAGCGTTGATGAATTTGGCCGTATATCTCTTGATGAGCTTAAAGCAAAAATCCGGGATGATACAATTCTGGTCAATATAATGGCTGTCAACAATGAATTGGGAACCATTGAACCTGTAGTGGAAGCATCACATATTATTAAGTCAAGGAATAAGAAAACCTTGTTCCATGTGGATGCTGTTCAGGCATACGGTAAAATACCCATCAATGTGCGGGAACTTGAAGCTGATTATATTTCCTTCAGCTCCCATAAAATCCACGGCCCCAAAGGGGTGGGAATGCTTTTTATGCGTAAAGGAGCAAGGCTACATCCCATTATTTCCGGAGGAGGCCATGAACGCAATTTAAGATCCGGGACTGTGAATGTGCCGGGAATTGCCGGTTTCGGACTTGCGGCTTCCATGAAATTTGAAAGAATGGAACAAGATTCGAAAACCTGCGGAAAAATTCGCGAACTTCTTATGGAAAGGCTTACAGCATCATTAGGTCCAATGCTTCGGGTCAATTCTCCGGAAGACGGAGTTGACAATATCCTCAATATATCCTTAAAAGGCGTACAGTCAGAAACCGTTCTTCATTTTCTTGAAATGAAAGAGATTTACGTTTCAAGCGGTTCTGCCTGCCACTCAAGGAAAAATACGGTAAGCCGTGTTCTTAAAGCAATTGGTCTTTCGCCTGAATGGGCAAAGGGCGCTATTCGTTTAAGTTTTTCGGGGGATAATACTGAACATGAGGCAATAATCTGTTCGGAAGCCATATCTGAAATAATGGGAACTGTACAAAAAATGTAAAGAGAGGTTACTATGGAAAAAGTAATTTTGGTCAGATATGAAGAAATATTTTTGAAAGGTCTTAACAAGAAAATTTTTGAGAATCAGTTGATGAGAAATATAAAAGACCGGCTCAGTCCTTTGGGAAAAGTCACTGTAACCCGCTCTCAGAGCAGGATTTATGTTGAGTCTTCAGACCAGGGGTTTGATTGGGACGAGGCAATTATTAGGCTTCAAAAAATCTTTGGTATTGCCTCAATAAGTCCTGTTGAAAAAGTAGAATCCGACTATGACGCCATTAAAGCCAAAACTTTGGAAACAATAGATAAAATGCTGAAAAAATATCAGTATAAAACTTTCAAAGTGGAAGCAAAAAGGGGAGACAAGAAATTCCCTCTTAATTCACCGCAGATTTGCGCAGACCTCGGTGGATATATTCTGGCCAACTTCCCGTCCCTGAAAGTAAATGTTCATAATCCCGACTTTATCTTTTATGTTGAGGTAAGGGAAAGCACCTATCTATATTCGGAAATCATTCCGGGTGCGAAAGGCCTTCCCACAGGTACCGGAGGCAAGGCAACACTTCTCTTGTCGGGAGGTATTGACAGTCCCGTTGCCGGATGGATGATTGCAAAGCGTGGAGTAACAATTGATGCGGTCTATTTTCACAGTTATCCTTATACCAGCGACAGGGCAAAGGATAAGGTTGTAAAATTGGCAGAAATACTTTCCCGGTACTGTATGGGTATAAATCTTCACATTGTACCCTTTACAGACATTCAGCTCAAGATAAATGAAAAATGTCCTCATGAATACCTGACAATTATCATGAGACGGTACATGATGAAAATCGCTCAAAGGATTGCTGAAAAAAGTGGTTCACTTGGTCTTGTCACCGGTGAATCCATAGGCCAGGTGGCAAGCCAGACAATGGAGAGCATGCTTGTAACTAACCATGCGGTCTCTATGCCTGTATACCGTCCTTTGGTCGGCATGGACAAAAATGAAGTTATAGATATAGCGAAAAGAATAGACACTTATGATACTTCCATACTTCCTTACGAAGACTGCTGTACCATATTTGTCGCAAGACATCCTGTAACAAGGCCTTCACTTGAAAAATGTCTGGAATATGAGAAGGTATTGGATGAACAAGGCCTCATTGACGAAGCAGTGGAAAAAACCGAAGTAGTAAAAATCTTATAAAATACAATTATTGTGGTATATATATAATTGTTATGAAAATATAGCCAATAATTAATTAGGGAGAGAGCTATGGAAGAGGTTAGTTCCCTGTATAATTCGAAAATAACATGTCCTGTCTGCGAGTCAACTATTGAATATACAAAGGTGAAGTCCAAATTAATAAAACTATTGAGGCAGGACACCGATTTTTGTCCATGGTACGAGGGTGAAAACCCAATTTTTTATGAGGCGGTTATTTGTCCCGAATGCGGATATGCCTCACATGTAACAACTTTTGAAAAAGTGAGCAGGTACGAGAGATCTAAGATAAGAGAGTTAATTACGCCTAAATGGAAAAAGCGTTCTTTTACCGGTCCACGAGACATAGAAAAATCCCTGGAAGCCTTTAAAATTGTTTTAATGAACCTCATGGCTATGGAGGCCGAAAAATCTGAAATTGCAAAGATATGTCTCAGAATTGCATGGCTTTATCGATACAAGGGAGATAAAGAACAGGAGAACAGGTTCCTTGAATTTGCATTGAAGAATTATAAGATAGCATTTCATGGGGAAGAACTTACCGATGGCAAATTTGATGAGTATGTTTGCATGTTTATAATAGGAGAACTCAGTAAAAGACTCGGACATTTAAATGAAAGTTCACAGTGGCTCAGCAGGCTTGTAACATGCTATTCAGATCCCAACCAGAAACGTCATATTTCCAGCAGGTTAATTGAGACCACTCGTGACCTGATACAGGAAATCAAGGACATGAAGGCTAATCAACACAATGAGGAGGTATCAACAGCTTGAAGCTAAACATAGGTAAAATTCCTAATGATATATTGGAACAACTGCTTAAAATGTATGACAAACCTAAAAGAAACGAAGTTATAAGCCTTCCGAAAATAGGTGAGGATTGTGCGGCTTTGGATCTGGGAAGCGATTTATGCGTAGTTACAACTGACCCCATAACCGGTTCTGATGACGAAACCGGTTTTTTAGGTGTAAATATAGCTTGCAATGACCTTGCTTCAGCCGGGGCCGAGCCCCTGGCATTAATGGTAACTATTCTTGCGCCCGTCGGTACTGAAACTGAAGAAATAGAAAAGATAATGAGACAGCTAAAAATTGCTTCTGAATTGGTCAATGCAGATATAATCGGCGGGCATACTGAGATTACCGACGCAGTAAACCGTATGGTTTTGAGCGTAACAGCAATTGGCAGGGTCAAAAAAGGGAAACTTATCACAACCGAGGGCGCAAAACCAGGTGATGATATAATCCTTACCAATTACGCCGCCACCGAAGGTACGGTTATACTTTCCTATTATTTTGAGGAAGAATTCAGAAGGGAATTCGGTGACGAATTTGTAGAAGAAAGCAAAAAACTTTTGGGAAATATCAGCGTTGTAAAAGAAGGGATGCTTGCGGCGAACTACGGAGTTTCAGCCATGCATGACGTTACCGAGGGCGGAGTTCTTGGAGCGCTTTGGGAAATATCAAACGCAAGCGGATATGGCCTTCAGGTTGAAAAGAGAAAAATTCCGATTTTAGAGCATACCAGGAGAATATGCAATTTTCTTAATATAGATCCTTTGAAACTCATATCAAGTGGCTGCATGCTCATTACTACTCCAAACGGAAACGGACTTTTAAAAATTCTTCATCAGAATGATATTAAAGCATCAATTATAGGACAAATTACATTTGGCAAGGAATGTATAATAATAGACGGTGAGAATCATTTAAAGATTGATATCCCTGAATCCGATGAATTATACAAAGCACGAAAGATGAAGGGAATGATCTGATGTTTGACTCACTGCCTATGAAATTATTTTTCAGCATTCTGGCTTTAATCGCCGGAATGTGCGTAGGTTCTTTCCTTAATGTCTGCATATACAGGATTCCTTTGAAAAAATCTATTGTATTACCTCATTCACATTGTCCGAACTGTGGATCAAAAATTAGAAAAACTGATTTAATTCCCGTAATCAGTTACATAATACTTGGCGGGAAGTGCAGGGAATGCAAAAAGCCCATTTCAATACAATATCCTGTTGTGGAACTTTTGACAGGCTTGTTGTGGCTTCTTACTTTTTTGAGATATGGATTTACAATTGAAACAGTAGCTGCAATTTTTCTGATTACAGTATTAATTCCGGTTGCTTTTATTGATCTTAAATATATGATTATACCCAATGGCCTTGTTATTTCAGGCCTTGTGGGAGGGACAGGAGTTTTTCTTTTTCATGCTCTCTGCAGACCGGTTATATTCTATGATTCACCGCTCTGGTACGCTCCGCTTATCGGAATGGTATCAGCTTCCGGCATACTCTTTTTTATTGCGTTGATTGCTTTTGCAATATACCGGAATGACGGCGGTATGGGTATGGGAGATGTTAAGATATATCTTCCCATAGGCCTGGTACTTGGCCTGAAGTTGACTTTGATTTCTCTTATAATGTCCTTTTTAATAGCAAGCATTTTTTCAGTTATTCTTATGATATTAAAAAAGCTTAACAGAAAATCTGCCATACCTTTTGGTCCTTTCATTGTAACGTCTGTTGTCCTGACTGTTTTAGCAGGACCTGGATTCCTATTAATTTTCTAAAAAATATGATTTTTTTACAATTAAATAAAAAAGTATGATAAAAAATTAACTATTAGCATTACTTGTATTCAGTACTTGTATTTATGGGAAAAATGTAATAATATATAAACAAATCAGGTTAAAATTGACAATTACTATGAAAATTATCTAAGTTACATCAAAGTTTTTAATTTTGGGGAAGGGGATATCAGCTTATATGATCAAGACAGAAAACGCGGCAATAAAACAATTTCTTGAAGAAAACAAGTCCTTGACTTATCTGATTCCGATTCTGATAGTGCTGATTATTGTTGCAATAGTGGTACTGTCTAAATCGGGAAAATCATCCAAAGTCTCATCTGAACCGCCAGACTGGGCGGGACTGGAAAACGGAAATCAGGTTATTATTTTACCTCAGACAACAAGGAACATTAATGATAAGGAGTCTTCTGTTAAAAAAGACCCCTTTGAGTCTCCTTTTGCTCTTACAGGCATTATTTTTTCTGAAGAGCGGCCCCTGGCAATTCTTGAATCAGATAATCTTTCTTCCATAGTAGGGGTCGGAAGTCTTGTAGGCGACAGCTCCTGGGAAGTTATAAGTATTGACAAAGAATCTGTAACAATAAGCAATGGAAGCGACACCAATACATTGAATATTTCAGAGAAGGCAAAGTAATTAACTAACGACAGGTGGGCATAGGTTATGAAAATAAATAAATATCTTATTTGGTTAATGCTTGTTATAACGATTTTATCCCAGTTTAATCTTCCTGTATTTGCAGTAAACGAGACCGTAGTACTTTCACCTTTGTCCCAAAAAGGAGATTCTGTTATTTCACTGAATGTCAGAAATGCTGATATTCGTGATGTATTATCGGCTCTGGCTGTCAATATGGGTAGCAATATTGTCTATACAGAAGAACCTGTTAAAGTAGATTCTTCTGTTCAGAGTGTTACTTGCGAAGAAGCCCTTGATTATTTGCTTAAATCAGTGGGCATGGAATACATAAAGGATAATAATACGATTATAGCCGGAACAAGGGAGAGTCTTGAGAAAAACTATCTGGACAAGATTGCCCTTACAAAGTTCAATCTGAAGTACATACGTGCAGATGTATTGTCTTCACAGATTGATGCCTTGTCCATACCTGTAAAGAAAGTTACTCTGGACACCAATGATAAAGTAATTTGGGTACAGGGGCTTCCAGGTGATTTATCAAAAGTAGCTCAGCTTGTTGCAATGCTTGATAAAGCGGAAAATGCATACTGGAGTGAGGAATACAAGTTAAGTCCTGTAACTTTAACCCATATTTCTGCTGATCTTTTGAATAATGTTCTCAATGATATGGGATTTTACGGAGGACTCATAATAGATTCCAACCCCATGACACTTTGGATTTACGGTACCGAAGAAGATGCAGCTCTTGCCAATGAAATTAAAACCCAGTTGGATATACCACAGAATACTCTATCCAACAACTTTGTGCTTAAAAGAAAAGACCTGCAATATCTTACATCTGAAAAAGCTAAAGATGTAATCCAGGAGCTCAATATCGATATAAACGTTGTTTCGCTTTCAAGAAGAATGCAGACCGTCTGGCTTAGCGGTACCCAGGAAGCAGTTAATTTAGCACTTTCCGTTCTTAATCAGGTTGATATTAAGGACAATCTGGAACAGGATCATATGGCAGTTTACAATCTAAGGAATATTACCGCAAAAGAAGCCATGGCAAGGTTAAGAAGTATTGAAAACGAAAAAAACGTAAAATTTTATACATTCAGTTTCCCTCAGTTTGTAAAAAGTGTAATGGTGTTCTGTCCTCAGGATTACAGACTTCATGTCCTCGCACAGCTTGAAGAGATTGATGTTGCATCTGAGGAGATAAAGGTTCCTGTTGACTATTCAAATCATTCAAGTGGCACAACAAAGCTTAAGAATAGACGTGATCTGATCTGTGAAATTACTGGTCTGCCGGAAGACAAGTTCACCATATCCAAGAATGTAGCCCGTGACGATAATCATTATTACATAATGTATCTGGAAGCATCACCAGATGTAGTCCAGTATGTCAAGGATGTAATAAAAATGATAGATAATCCTCTGACGGATGGTGCAAATGAATAGAAAACAGGAATGGTGTAATTATGCGGTTTGATAATGTTTCACCCTCATATGAATACAGCATTGACGATTTGTTGCGGATATGCGTAGAAAGCGACGGATCGGATCTTCATTTGGTAGCTGGTATATCACCGTGCATAAGAATCAATGGGGAAATGATTCGTTTGGATGCTCCTCCATTGACCGATGCCCACATGGAAGGGCTTATAATTCCAATGCTTAAGGACTACCAAAGGGAAGCTCTGGAAAAGGATTATGAATTGGATTTCTCATATTCAATTCCGGGTTGTGCCAGGTTCCGCGGAAATATCATGTTCCAGCGGGGAACTCTTGCAGCGGCATTCAGAGCAGTTCCGTTCAGAATACCGGACTTTGACGAGCTTGGACTTCCCGAAGACATAAAAAGGCTGTGTTCACTTCCGCGTGGTTTGATTCTTGTTACTGGACCCACCGGAAGCGGTAAATCAACAACTCTTGCCGCAATGATTGATATCATCAACAGCACACGGGCGTGCAATATAGTAACCATAGAAGATCCAATAGAATTTCTGCACAAGCATAAAAAGTCCACCGTAAGGCAAAGGGAACTTGGAAATGATACCCACAGCTTTGCTTCGGCCCTCCGACATGTGCTTCGCCATGACCCGGACGTAATTATGATAGGAGAAATGCGCGACACAGAAAGTATTGGTATAGCTCTGACAGCGGCTGAAACAGGGCATCTGGTATTGTCAACACTTCATACTCAGACAGCTCCGTTGACAATTACCAGAATTATTGACTCTTTCAGTAATGAAAAAAGAATGCAAATCCGGCAGCAATTGTCCAATTCTTTGAGAGCCGTAATATCACAAACCCTTGTACCTTCAGCTGACGGCAAGGGGAGAGTTGTTGCCGTCGAATATATGGTTGATACGCCCGCTATCCGGAGCATGATACGTGATGGTAAAGAACATCAGATTTACTCCGCGATCCAGACCGGACACAGTGCCGGCATGCAAACACTGGATCAGGCTTTGATAAGACTTTATTTCGAAAACAAGATCAGCCAGAAAGCTGTTTTGGAACGTTGTATCGACCGGTCAGAGGTTGAAAGACAACTTCAGAATAAGTTTTTCCTTTAGTTCTTTCTTAGTATTACGCGAAAGGTGATCAACCAAGATGAACTATTATAGCTATGAGTGTCTTGACAACAGAGGGCAATTAATCAGCGGCCAGGTATCTGCAGATAATTGCAGTCAGGCAATTGATAAGCTGAAAAATATGGGTTTATCAATTATTGAGTTGCAAGAGAATAAACCCAAAAAGAAAAGCAGCTTTATCAATAATGAAAAAAAGCCTACTATTTCTGATTTGGCGCTTTTCAGCCGTCAGCTCTCTGCCATGCTGGCAGCAGGTATTCCTGTAACCCGTGCAATATATACGCTTTCACAGCAGGTGGATAACGCCATGCTGAGAAATGCGCTTTCTAATATTCACAGCAACGTTGAAGGAGGTATGAACCTCACAGAAGCCTTCAGTCTCTATCCGAATATTTTTAGCGATCTGTATGTTTCTATGATAAATGCGGGTGAGACAGGAGGTATGCTGGAAAATTCACTTCTTAGACTTTCCGAGCAGCTTCAGAAAGAGAAAGTGTTAAGGGACGAGGTAAAATCCGCCATATCCTATCCAAGAACCATTGGTATTTTTGCAATTGTAATGTTTGTTGCCATGGTGGTGTTTCTTGTACCTGTTTTTCAGAAACTGATTCCTGATACTGCTGTCATACCTAAAATCAGTCAGGTAATATTCAATCTTTCCGAATCTTTGAGAAGTTATTATTATATTTGGATTGCTGCAACTGTTGCAGTAGTGTCTGGATTAATGCTATTTGCAAAAAGCAGGACCGGCCATGATTTGTGGGAAAAATACAAATTCAGGATGCCGGTTTTTGGAGACCTGCTGCTTAAAACAGTAATAGCAAGGTTTACCAGAACTTTATCAACTTTGCTTCAGGGAGGCATTACTGTTGTAAAGGCTCTTGAAAGCGCCGGGCCGACGTCCGGCAGTGACCTTATCTCAGAATCGGTTAAAAGGACCGTGCAGGGTATAGAGGAAGGAAAGAGTATTGCATCAACTTTAGAACAAAGCGGATTATTCCCGCCCATGGTTATTCAGATGGTGGCAGTTGGTGAGGAATCGGGTACACTTCCTGAATTGTTGGAAAAAGTGGCAGAATTCTATGAACAGGAGGTCCAGACAACAACCAGAGGACTTCAGGCTTTAATCCAGCCAATTGCGATAATAGTAATCGGTTTTGCAGTCGCAGGCATGCTGATATCACTCTATCTGCCTATCTTTACTACTGTAACTTCGTTAGGGGGTATGTAGTATGTCGACATTCAATGCCAGAATTAATGATGCATACACGAAATACAGTTCTGATCCGACCGAGGCCAATTTATCCGAGCTCTTAAAAGCTTCAAAACCGCTTATTGAATATATAACCTGTACCCTTAGCGGCGGTATACTCAATGAGGATGCTGTACAGGCCGGGTACGAAGGCGTTATGAAGGCATTGACTCGCTTTGACAAGAACATGAACACATTTGCAACCTATGCCACCCATTGTATTATTGGTGAGATAAGGCATTACATAAGAAAAGAGATGAAATACTACAAGCCGGGCTTTATAGATAATATTCAGAAGAAGGCTGTGAATTATCTTGAAGAGTATTATGAAAAAACTTTTGAACTGCCGTCGGAAGCAAATATATCGGAAAAGCTCAATATCAAAAAAGAAGGTATATCTGAAATACTAAAAGCCGGACTGGTTTCAATAGATGAGCTTAACCTGGACAAAATAGGCTGTATCAGATATGAGAGCTTTAAATTGCCCATTGAAGACAGGATAGTATTGCATGAGGCAATCCAGAAGCTGACCGGATTAAAGAAAAAAGTAATTTACAGTTTGTTTTTCAAAAACAGAACACAGCAGCAAACTGCCGATTCCCTTGGCATTAATCAGCGAAAGGTATCACGGTTGCTGAAAAGCAGCCTTACAGATCTGAAAGAAATTTTAATAGAAGAAGTATCTTGAGGTTTTTTATGGAGATTTTCAAAAAGCATATTATTGGTTTGGAGATGGATTCAAAAGAGATAAGAGCCGTTGAAATTACCGGAAACAAGAAGAATCCGGCAATTTCCGCATGGGGACGAATTGATCTTCCTGAAGGCGCCGTAAAAGAAGGAAAGGTTGCCGATCCGGATCTTTTATCTGAGTGCATTGTGAAATTAATGGGACAGAACAAATTCAGGGGAAAGAATGTTGTCCTTGGAGTTAATAACCAGGACATTATAGTCAGATTTGCAACATTCCCCAAAGTTCCTGATGACAAAATCAGGAGTATGGTTCGTATGCAGGCTGAAGACTATATTCCTGTTCCACTGGCTGAACTTGAAGTGGATTACATAGTTACCGGGGAAAAAGAATCAGAAGACAGAAAATTCATCAATGTAATTCTGGTTGGCGCCAGGAAAAAAATGATAGGCGATTATATCAAAAGTATAGAACGCGCCGGCCTGAATATTACCGATATTGATTCCACCATGTTCGCTCTGGGACGGTCTTCTTTGATCTTCAGCAATACCGGTAATTTTGCTGTTGTCGGGTTTAATAATGATCTTGGAAACATTATGATCTTTAATAACGGAATTTTGGAATTTGCCAGAACCGTTGCTATTTCAAATACAACCGAAGAAGGCAACGTTTCAGGGGCGGATTTGATTTCCAATATACTTATTAATGAAATAAGATCTTCGGTCAACTATTATCTTAGTAAAAACTCTGTTGAAATCATGAAAATATTTATCTGCGGTACTGATAAAAACCAGGAAGCTGTTGCATCCCAAATCCGCAAAATTACCAATATTCAGGTTGAAATTCCAGACCCATATAGAACCTTGAAAATATCCGGAATGAATGGCGCAATGGGCATCGATATCAGTAATTATAATGCATGCATAAGTCTTGCGCTCAAAGGAATGGGGGAATGAAATGTACAGTGTAAGTCTGTTACCGAATCATTACATACTTCAGAATCAGGCGCGAAAGCGAAAAGATAAACTTTTAAAGATATCACTGATAGCTATGTGTGTGTTGTTTGCTGTTTACTCAGCAGTTCTTGTTGTACACACTGCGAAGAATAATGAACTTAAAACTTTGCAGAAAGAGAATCAAATGGTTATGGACCAGATATCCAGCCTTGAAGATCTGACAGCACTGAATAACTCTATCAACGAAATATATAATATTGCGAAAAAGGCTGCGGGTAACAATCCCTCGTGGGAAAAGATTATTGTGGATATAGGCAATAGCGTACCTGAAACCATCGGAATTATAAGTATGGAATTAAGTTATAAGGATGGAACGGGAACAGGCCGGATTCAGGGATTGGCTCTTGATCATAATACCGTATCCGCCTGGCTGAAGTCGCTCAGTGAATTATCTGACATTTCTGATATAAAATGCTCTTTCTCTACACAAACTCAGGAAGATGCAGAAGATTTTGTCAAGTTTGAAGTTACAATGAGCCTGAAACCAGGATCAGGATATGAGATCCCCGGAGGTAATGGCGTATGAAAAATACTTTCCAAAATGATACCGGAGCAATGCTCCTTGTTCTGTCGGCAATAATGTGTGTTCTGCTTATAGCACTTACCATTAGTAATTTTATAAATATTAAGAAGGTTAACGAGAATATAAAGTTTGAATACATAAGTCTTGAAAATAACAATGAAAGACTTGATTTACTTAGACAACTGAAAGAAGTCCAGCCTGAATTGGAATACACATATAGTGTGTTGAAAAAACAGATACCTTCAGGTCCGGAAGACTACAAAATTATTGAGCAAATAGAGGAGTATTCATCCAGGAGTTCTGCGGATTTTATAAGGATAGAGTTTGGAGACTACACAGTTGAATCAGATATAAACGCAATACCTTACAGTCTGACTTTAAAAGGGAAATATCCTGACCTGATTAATCTTCTGAATGAAATTAAAACCGGTGAGAGGTTGTTCAGGCTTGACAGCTTCAAGATCGTCAAAACCGAAGATTCCAGAATAAGGGCAGATATAGAAGGGTTCGCATTTTACAATTAATTATTGACAGGAGGACAAAATGGGTTTCATCAAAGGTGCTGGATTTCTTGGGGAACAGCTTATTAAAATGGGGATATTGACAGAAAGCCAGATTAAGGAGGCTCTGTCCGTTCAGGAGAAAAAACGAAAGCAGGGAAAAAATCTAAAGCTGGGCCAGGTCTTGATTGAATTGGGCTTATGCGATGAAAAGCAGATTGGGGAAGCTCTCGCAAAAAAAAGCGGCTACAGGTTTTTATCCATGAACAGTACCGAGGTTGACGTTACATATGCAAACCTTATTACTCCTGAAATCGCGACAAAATACAAGGTAATGCCTACGGGAATGAAAAACGGCAAACTCCAGGTGGCAATGCTGAATCCCAATGACATTATTGCAATTGATGATCTTCGAATCCTCACAGGTTATGAGATAGAACCCATTATTGTACCTGATAATGAGCTAAATTCAATAATAGAACAGTTTTCCAACAGCAGCAGGAATATTGAAAAATACGAACCTGAAGAAGAAGCAGCAGCTACGGAAGAAACCGAAGAAGAAGGTCTGATAAGCAAAGTTGATGATAAACCCGCTGTTTTATTGGTAAATCAGATTATCAATCATGCGGTAAGTTCAGGGGCAAGTGACATTCATGTCGAGCCCCAGGAAAAATATCTGAGAGTTAGGTTCAGAATTGACGGGGTGCTGCACGAAATAATGCAGCAACCTTTAAAAATTCACCCCATGGTCGCATCAAGAATCAAGGTCATGGCCGGAATGGATATTGCTGAAAGGAGGATTCCTCAGGATGGGCGGATAAGCCTGAAAACTGAAGGAAATTTGATTGATATACGTGTTGCTTCACTTCCGTTGGCTTATGGTGAGAAGATTACCATGCGTCTTCTGAACAGGAGCAGCCAGATGATTACACTGGAACAGTTGGGTTTTCCTGAAGTTCAGCTAAAAAGATACAAAGAGGTAATGCGGCTTCCCTACGGTTTTATTTTAATAACCGGCCCCACTGGAAGCGGCAAAAGTACATCACTATATGCTACCCTGCAAGTGCTGAATACAACGGATAAGAATATAATCACCCTCGAAGATCCCATCGAAAGGAGAATGGAAGGAATAAACCAGATCCAGATGAATGCAAAAGCAGGTATGACTTTTGCTTCAGGTTTAAGGTCCATCTTAAGAAGTGATCCGGACATTATTATGGTGGGTGAAATCAGGGACCGTGAAACTGCGCAGATAGCGGTGGAATCAGCCTTGACCGGGCACCTGGTTCTTTCAACACTCCATACAAACGATGCTCCCGGCGCTGTTACGAGGCTTGGAGAAATGGGAATAGAGCCATTTCTTACGGCATCATCCCTTGTGGGAGTAATCGCTCAAAGATTAGCCAGGGTTCTTTGTCCAAAGTGCAAAGTGGCATATACATTGTCCAGGGAAGAGTTGTTATGTTCTGTACCCGACTTCCCACTGGAGCCTCATGAGGATTCTGTCACTCTTTATAAGCATTCAGGATGTATTTCCTGCAATTATACCGGCTTTAAGGGCAGAATCGGAATCTTTGAGTTTTTGAAAGTCACTGAAGCAATTCAAAAATTAATTGTTTGCGGAGCTTCTACAAATGAAATCAGAGAACAGGCTATAAAGGATGGCATGTCAACTTTAAGGCAGGATGGCCTTGTAAAAGTTAAAAGCGGAATAACTTCTCTTGAGGAACTATTGAGAGTTGTAATGTAACAGATAGTTTTGTTACGGAAACATGAGGTGAACAGGTGAAAAGGGCGAATTGCAAATCCAATAAAGGTTTTACACTGGTTGAGCTCTTGGTGGCAGTAACAATATTCGTGATTGCTGTTTCCGTATTTTTGCCTGTTTTCAATTTGGTCGCACGGTCAAATAATCAGAATAAAATATTGGCCACAGCCAACACTATTGCTTCAGCGCAATTTGAAAAAATAAGCAGCATGGATTATGAAAAGATCGGAAATAAAAACGGGGGTAACCCTTCAGGAGATGTTGAACAGTATCCTGATCCTATAGAAATAGACGGCATAAAATACGAAATTGAAACACGAATTACCTGGGGAAGTACTGTAGATCCAAATAAAGAAATTAACTATATGGCCTATAAAAATGTAAGGATTATTGTGAGTGCCGTAAATCCTTATTCTGGCGAAACAGAACGCGTTGAAAAAACGTATTCAATTGTGGCCAAAGAAGGCGGCCAGTCAATGCCCGACAAAGGGAATCTGAGATCTGTTGTAAAACAGGCTGATGGAGTCGGTCATGAATTCCCGGTTTTTTCAATTAGTTGTAATGGGCCTGAATCATATACAATGCCCACAGATGAAGCAGGTCAGGTCCTTTTCGGTGAAATAGCAAAAGGTACATATAATGTTTATACAACAATTCCTGCGGGCTGGACCGTAGCTCAGGGATTTTCGGTGACAGGCTCAACAGTTACCATACCAGGTATTGAGATAAACGAATGGAAAGTCAGGGATGTCTATTTCTATATGGACAAACCCGAGAATTTTTGCAAACTTTCAGTCAAACTCGTGGATGAGGACGGCAATGTATTAAATGCCCAGGGTAAAATGACTATAACCTGGGAAATTGACGGAACTACAATAAATGTTATAAAGGATAAGGGTTTTCCCGATGGTAATATAGACCAGGATTTTATTGGAAGGCTCTGGCCTCAGGGCAATTATAATATACAAATCAATTTTCCTTATATGGGCGGCTACTTAAATTATGACATGAGTATGGCTGACGACAAGCCCCTTATTGAAGGAACTTCTGAAGAATGGACAGGAAACTTTGATAATATTGGACAAGCTTTGAGTATTGTAGTACCAATAAAAACGGGACAAAATGTGAGAGATGCGTATTCAAAAATAGAAGCGGAGTCATTTGATTCCAAATCGGGAACAATCAAAACTGAGAACTGCAGTGATTCCGGAGGCACCGAAAACTTAACAAATATCAGCAATAATAATTATACGATCTATGAGTATGTGAACTTTAAAGATGGTAAACCCTGTACCTTCCAGGCAAGAGTAAGTGCACAGGCAGAAAGTAAAGTCACAGTCCAAATTCTAAATCAGAGTGGAACTGTTTTAACAAAGGGAACCTTATGGATAAGTCCGACTGGTTCGAGCTATAAAACAGTAAGCTGCGTTATTAAAGATCAAAATATAACTGGAATTTGTAATGTACGTTTGATATTTGAGTCCGGTTCCAAACTGAAAGTTAATTGGTTTAAGTTTTCAAAAGTGCTGGATGGTTTTAATGGCAGTAATATTGGTGGGCATTGGAAAACTTATGGAAACAATTGGGCTGTCAACGATGGTACATTAAAACAAAGTAATACCGGGAATAACCTCAGACAGGCTGTATTAGAGAATGCAGGTCTTTCACCAAATAGTCATTATACCATTATCGGCAAAGTAAGGATAGATAGCTGGCCATGGTTAAATAATACCCGGGGTGCTGGTTTAAGCTTGTTTTCGGGAAATGGCAATACCGGTTTCAGCTTGACTTTTTACCGGGGGAGCTTTTCAAAGTTGTTAGGATTAATGAATGGCTCCAATGTAGTAGATTATAACTCATATAATTTTGCAAATAACCAATGGTATTGGTTCATGCTAAGCAGTAATAATATTGGCCAAAAGATTCGTATCGAAGGTAAAGTATGGGAGAATGGCTCAGATGAACCAAATTGGATGTTTACACGCGAAGCAGATAATACCAATTTAACTGGGCATCCATCATTATTCACTTATGGAAATTGTACTGCATCTTTTGATGATATCTCTGTCATTAACAATGACAGTACCGAATAGGAGGGCACAATGAGAAGCAATAAAGGTTTTACAATAGTTGAACTTATAATTGTGCTTTCCCTGTTATGTATAATTTTGACGGGAGTTCTGAATTTTATGGGGTTTTCCCTGGAAGCTGTTGTTGATATAAAAGCCCAGACTATTGTTCAGTATGAAGTTAACACAGTATTAAGAACTTTGGCAAATGACATCCGTTCTGCGACAAAACCGGATTTAACGATTAAATCCATAGTAATTTATAAAGATTCTACTCCGGGCGGCAAAGGTGAAAGGATGGACATATACGATTACAAGGACGGTAAATATATCCTGATAAGCTATAAATATGAGGATAATGTACTTTACAGGGGAGTTAAGGAAGCAGATAATGCTAATGATATTATTAATGAGCAAGTAGATTATTCAACTTTTCTTGAAGGAGTAATTTATCCTTCCGAACCTGAAACTGAAATGTTTGAAGATGTTACTTCCAATCCGAACAGTGACAGGCGGACAATAAATATTAACTTTAGCGCGCAGGACAAGGAAGGCCGAATCAGAAAACCGGTTGTGATTACTGCCACTTATACTTCCAGATCAAAAGGCATGCCATAAGGAGGTGTAAATATGAGGCGGATATTAAGAAGCGACAATGGAATTGCATTGGTAATGGTCGTATTTATTATTTCACTTGCTTTCCTGTTTATAGTTGCGTTAGTTAATTACAATAACAATTACAGAAAAAACGTAGTATCAACTGCACAAATGGAGGATGCCCTCAAGATTGCCGAGGCAGGATACAATCATTATATGTACTATCTTAATCAGGATTCGGATTTTTTCAAGAATCCTCAAGGAATAGATATTCCAGGACCTTATGGTCAGGAGGGCTTTAAGCCTGTAAGTTTGGATGATGGCTTACCTGTCCAATATGATAAAACTGTATACCGTATAGGCGATAACATTATAGGCTATTACGAGATCAGAGTTATACAGCCCGCTGTTAATGAGGAACTCGCAATTATTTCAACGGGCTGGACTGCTGAAAATGAAAATATAAAAAAATCAATACGTGTTAAACTGCATAAAAGGACTTTTGCTGAGTATGTGGATTTTACCGACAGCTCCGGTGACGTGCGTTGGATAACCGGAAACGAAGCTCATGGACCCGTTTTTTGTAATGGTGACATTTTGGTGGATGGAAATCCTACCTTCCATGATAATGTTTATACTGCAGGTGAGTTAAAAATATTATCAGGAGCACCTAATATTATAGGCAACAAGTATGAAGGTAAAGACGGCATTGTACCCGCTGTATTTCCCGCTACTAATACTGAAATGGAAAACTGGGCAAAAAACGGCGGTATTCATCTTACCGGAAGAACATGCATTTTCATTGATGGTGATACACTTACAATCCGCAACAAAAATCATAATGATGATAATGCTTTTGACGCTGAACTGCCCAGGTCCGGAGTAGTATTTGTAAATGGTCCGATTTTTATTTCAGGAATACTTGACGGCATGCTTACGGTATATGCAACTGAAGATATTTATATTACAGCTAAAGACCCTACAAATTTTGATCCAACTAAGGCCGCTAAAACAGGCAAAATCCAAATTGGAAGTATAGACTATGATATTGGTATTGGGTATCAAGATACAAATATTCCATTGAACAAAGACGCATCCGGCAGCGGGTATTCAGATGATATGCTGGGGCTGATATCAGAAAAGAATATTTACGTTGCCACAAGAACCTGGCCTACTTCAAATGCCCAGGGGTATGTTACTTACGATATAAATTCCAAAACACGTAAAGATCACATCACTATGAATAATTTAATTATTTATGGCGCCCTGATGTCAGGCGCCCGGTCAAAAGGCGGTCAGTTTACGGTTGAGTCCTATAATAAAATAGAAGTCAGGGGAAAAGTATCCGTATATGGCTCAAAAATTCAAAATGATTCAAGAGGTCCGGTAGGTACATACAACAGCTCTGGTATGGTCTCAGGATACAGTAAGCTTGATTGGTTTGATTACAGACTTAAAACCATGTCCCCGCCTCACTTTGTCGAACCTGCAAATTCGGGATGGGAAGTAAGGTCATGGGAAGAGATTACCAATCCATAAAAATTTTTATAAAAAATTTTAAGAAAAGTGTCTAAAATTATTATTTTCCTGGTATAAATTACATGAGAATATTTTGAAACGGAGGGTCAAAATATGATGAAATTTCTAAGAAGCAACAAAGGTTTTACTTTGGTAGAGCTTTTGATTGTCGTTGTAATTATAGGGATACTGGTTGCTATAGCAATACCAGTATATAGCGAAATAACCAGATCTGCAAAGGAGAGAGCCTGTGAATCAAATGTCAGGATAATCAAAAGCGCTATTCTTCAATATCAGGTTGCTGAAAACGGTGATGAGCCTGATGATATTGAAGATCTTGCACCATACATAGAAGATTTTAAATCACTCAAGTGCCCAGTAGAAGGTACGGATTATACCTTGGACAACTTAGACGATCATCTTGATGGCAAACATAATTCTGGCACTGGTGAATAATAATACTGCTATAAACTTAGTTTGAATAATATATCAAATACCCGAGATATTCATTCTCGGGTATTTGTGTTTCAGCCAGTTTACGAAATATTTATTGTCATGTTTCAAGATAAAACTCCATCATACAGTATTTATTATACGGAATAAAAACAGAGTTTACAAAATAAAATATCAGTGATACGATAACGGGGAGTCAAAGTTTAATCTACTAAAGGAAAACCATATGGAGGACAGAAATGTCTAAATATCTCGTAATTGTCGAGTCGCCAGCAAAAGCGAAAACAATAAGAAAATATCTGGGACCTGATTATAAAATTTCAGCATCAATGGGACACATAAGGGATTTACCTCAAAGTCATATTGGTGTGGACGTTAAAAATGATTTTACCCCCATGTATATAACCATGACCGGGAAAACTTCTCTTATAAAAGGTTTAAAGGAAGATGCAAAAAATGCTGAAAAGATATTCCTTGCCACCGACCCTGACAGGGAAGGTGAAGCAATATCCTGGCATTTGTCACATGTCCTTAAGATAGATCCAGAAACTCCTTGCAGAATTACATTTAATGAGATTACCAAAAATGCTGTTGTCAGCGCTATTGAAAAAGCAAGGCCCATCAATATGAATCTGGTTGACGCACAGCAGGCCAGAAGAGTTTTAGACAGATTGGTCGGATATGAGATAAGCCCCGTCCTCTGGAAAAAAGTAAAAAAAGGCCTGAGCGCAGGACGTGTTCAGTCCGTTGCAACAAGGATTATTTGTGACAGGGAAAGGGAAATAGAAAGCTTTGTGCCGGAAGAGTACTGGACGGTTGCAGTTCAGTTCCGCAAGGATGACGGTCTGACTTTTGATGCAAATTTTCGAGGAAAGAACGGCAAGAAGGCCGAGATTAAGAACAAAGATCAGGCTGACGAGATACTGTTGCTTCTCAATGACTCCGAGTTCACCGTATCCAATGTCAAGAAGAGCAAGAAAAGAAAGAATCCTGCACCGCCTTTCATTACAAGTACACTCCAACAGGAAGCATCCCGCAAACTCGGGTACAGTGCACAAAAAACCATGATGATTGCCCAGCAGCTTTATGAAGGCGTGGATCTTGGCGATGAGGGATCAGTAGGTCTTATTACATATATGAGAACTGACTCGGTCCGCATATCTGAGGGAGCCATATCAGAAGCCAGGGAATATATCAGCAAACATTTCGGAGAGGATTATTTACCTTCCGAACCAAGGAGATATAAGACCAAATCTGCTGCCCAGGACGCTCACGAGGCCATTCGACCAACATATATTAACCGTGAGCCTGAAGAACTGAAAAACATGCTCTCCAACGACCAGTATAAGCTTTATAAGCTTATTTGGGACAGGTTTATAGCATGTCAGATGGAGTCTGCAGTTTTTGATACAATGACAGTCGATATCGACGGAGTTCCAAGGAAAATTAAAGATAATTCGGTTCTGAATCTGAGAGCTACTGGCCAGAAAATGGTCTTCAAAGGTTTTATGGCCCTATATATAGAAGGAAAGGACGACGAGGAGGACGAGACCAATCAGCTTCTGCCTGAAATTCAGGTCAACGAGCATCTGCATCTTGTAAAAATTGATCCGGTTCAGCATTTTACAGAACCTCCTCCGAGATACACCGAGGCTACCCTGGTAAAAGCACTGGAAGAAAAGGGTATTGGCCGCCCAAGTACCTATGCTCCGATTATTACAACCATACTAAACAGGGGATATGTTGAAAGGAACAATAAGCAGCTTGTTCCCACAGAACTCGGGAAGATTGTTAATCAGTTTATGATGGCCAATTTCCCGGAAATTGTGAGTATAAATTTTACCGCTGACATGGAAGAAAGACTCGACAAGGTCGAGGACGGACAGGTGCAGTGGAAGGCTCTTCTCAGAGAATTCTACACGCCTTTCAAGGAAACAGTGACCAAGGCCGAAGGCATAAACAAAATTGAGATTCCGGTTGAAGAATCAGATGTTATATGTGATAAATGCGGCAGGAAAATGGTTATTAAGAGCGGACGGTTCGGGAAGTTCCTTGCTTGTCCTGGTTTTCCTGAATGCAAGAACACCAAGCCTTTATTGGAGGAAGCAGGGGTTAAATGTCCCAAATGCTCCGGAAAGGTAATAATTCTTAAAACCAAGAGAAACAGAAAGTATCTTGGATGTGAAAACTATCCCAAATGCGATTTCATGAGCTGGGATATGCCATCGGACAAAACATGCCCGAAATGTTCAAGCTTTATGACTAAAAAGACCAAGACCAATACAATTGCTTACAAATGCGCTAACCCTGAATGTGATTATTCTGAAGAAGAACAAAAACAGGCAAGAAGAACAAGAAAAAAGAAGAGTGAATCAAAAGAGACTGAGGCTTAAACCCCAGTCTCTTATTTAATTTAATAGTAGTTGAATATGCAGTAAAACAAGTCCAATATTTAAATTCTGTTAACAGGTTTTGATAATTTTACTCTCTTACATAGTCAGTGACCAGTGACATGGTTCTTTTATAGGATTCATAAGCCTCATAAAGAGCTTCCTCGGGATATTCACCGTTTTTATAATAATCAAGTTCGGGGACAGGAATAACCTTAAATTTGTACCTGTTATTCTCACTGTAGCGCCAGAGCCAGGTAGGGATGTGGTCCACCTTTTGAATTACTGTTTTGCCGGTTTTGGGATCCTTTAAAAACTCTATGTGAACCAGCATACTGTCCTC
>ERZ773359.2263-NODE-2263-length-24620-cov-34.125667_pt1 | contig 24620 bp, 9 predicted proteins | sample MGYA00374955_ERZ773359 | MGnify/ENA primary metagenome ERZ773359 (study PRJEB29098, sample SAMN04486028) | biogas fermenter metagenome | study: EMG produced TPA metagenomics assembly of the Biogas fermentation microbial communities from Germany - Plant 4 DNA1...
GCAAAAGACGTAGCAGCAAATGATGAAAATAACAGCAGCGGAATTAGACAGATAAACAGAGTAACAGAAAAAGATATTAACGCAGAAGCAATTGATGACCCCCATACAAATGATAACGGGGACGAAGAATTTATTACTGAATTTGAAGTCCACGACAATGGAGAATATTACTTCGTAGTTGAAGATAATGCGGGAAATAAAACTTTAGTTCCTGTAACTGTCAACAACATTGATAGGGATGCTCCTACAATAAACTTTACTTTTGATGGAGAAAAGTGGTATAACAATCCATTTGTGATTGATTTAACACTTATGGATGATTTCGGTCTGGCTAAAGTTGTATTTAATGAAAATGTTGAAGGTGTGGAACCTGAAGAACAAAATCTTTCAGGGGCAAAAGAAGAAACAGTAACTTATACAATCAATAGAAAAGGCAAACATACTTTTACTGTTTATGATATATCTGGAAATAAGACAACTGAGATAATCAATGATGTAAAATACGATACAATTGCCCCTGTGTATGATACAAATTCAGAAACTTCTGATATCTCTGTAACATTAGATCCTTCTGCCCCTACACAAACAAATGTTTATATAACAGTAACAGCGAAAGATGCTGCAGCAAATGATGAAAATTACAGCAGCGGAATTAAACAAATAAGTAGGGTAACATCAAATGATGTTGATGCTGACGTAACCGAAGACAATCAGGAAGAATTGTTCTCTGCGACATTTGAAGTGGATGGTAATAATGAATACTACTTTGTAGTAGAAGACGTTGCGGGCAATAAAACATTAGTTCCTGTGACTGTAAGCAATATTGATAGGATAGCTCCTGAAATTAATTTGCCTTATAATGAAGAAGAATGGCATAATGAGGAATTTTCTGTTGATTTGATGTTCAGTGATAATTTCGGTGTGTCCAAAATTATTTTCCCTGACGGGTCTGAAGAAGTTCTATCTGAAACACCAAAGACAATCAACAGAACTTACAGTATTTCAGCAAAAGGCGAATATACTTTCAAAGTTTACGATGAAGCAGGGAATGAAACTGTAAGAAGTATTACGGTAAAATATGATTCAAAGGCGCCAGAAGTCAATTCTGTTGTTCTTAATCCTGACGTACCTACACAGCAGGATATCAATATAACTGTAACAGCAAGTGATGCAGCAGAAGATGATGTCAATAATAGAAGTGGCATTAAGCAAATAAGCAGAGTGGCATCGGATGATATTAATTCAGATGTGATTAAAGCCAGCACAAACAGTAAAGAGGAAGAATCATTCAGTGCTACTTTTACGGTTAATAATAATGGTGATTACTATTTTGTAATAGAAGATATCGCAGGAAATAGGACATTGGTTCCTGTCAATGTTAGCAATATAGACAGGGTTAAGCCTGAGATTGAATTGTCGTATGATGAAGATGAATGGCATAAGGAACCTTTTGATATTACATTGAAGCTTACTGATGAATTCGGAATAGACAGGATTAAGTTTATTTCGCCTGTTGGAGAAGAAGAAAGAGTTTTTGAAAGCAAGGAAAAGACTGCTTATGCTACATTTACAATTTCAAAAAAAGGCGTATATAAATTTATAGCTTATGACGTAGCTGATAATGCGTCAATCGAAGAGGTTATCAATGTAAAATTTGACTCATTGGCACCTGTATATAATCCTGAATCGCCTGAAGCTTCTGATATTACAGTCGCATTTGACCCTGTAGGAAAAACAAATGTAGATATTGTAAAAATAATTATAACCGCAAAAGATGCAGCAGAAGACGAAGTTAACGGAAAAAGCGGTATTAAACAAATCAGAAACTTGAATTTGAATAATCCTTATATGGCAACAAAGGATGAAGCTTTTATAAATGAAAATGCAGATAAACCTTTTGAAGCTGTTTTCGAAGTTACTGACAACAGCATATTCTCCTTTGAAATAGAAGATGTTGCTGGAAATAAAACAGAAATAAACATACATTTAGGAGATAAAATCAACAGAGTTCGCCCAGTAGTAACAATTGTTGATCTAGACAAGCTTCCTGAAATTGTTGAAGTAGAGCCGAAGAATTTCCCTGATACAAATCAGGACCAGCCTGTAACTCTGGTTACAGATAAGGGTGAATTTATAAGCTACCCTGAAGATTCTGTTTTATCAGAAGACAAAAAACAGATAACCTATTCCTTTACTGAAAACGGTACAAAGACATTTGTTGTAAGGGATGACTGGGGAAATGAAACAGCAAAGGAAGTAACGATTGAAAATATATCCAAATATACGCCTGTTATAAGTGCTGAGCAGGAAGTTACTTCATTCACAAAAGATGATTATAACATTATTGTTTCGTTCTCAAAGCACCCTGAAGATAATACAAGGATCAAGTTGAAAGAACTTATTTTGCCTGACGGTACAAAAGTTCCAGTAACAACTGATATGACACAGTATGAATACTTGGTATCCATAAATGGAACATACCGTTTTGAAATTATTGATACTGCAGGTAATACCAATTTCACAGAAATAGAAGTTGGTAACATAGATAAAATTACTCCTGTTGTTACAACTGGGTTGTCAAATGAAAACTTTACAAACCAGAATGTATTTATTCAAATAAGTGCGGAAGATATTTCAGATGAAAAATATTCAGCAAGTGGAATTAAGGAAATCAGAAATTTGAGCACTGATGATCCTAATATGGTAGATAAGACAGAAGTAAAAGCTGGAAACAGTGCCAAATTTGAAGTCCAGGAAAATGGAACTTACAGGTTTGTAGTAGTTGATAATGTTGGCAATGAGACAGAAGTTGCTGTCCATGTTACCAATATAAATAAAATTCCACCACAGATTTTCGTAAGTGAAATTCCTGATTACCCTGTCAACACTGACATTACTGTCATATTGACAAGGGATAAGGGTGAATTTTTGCCTGATCCTAAGATTATTTTGAACGAAGATAAATCACAGGCAACTTATACATTTACAAAGAATGGTTCAAAGACTTTCACGGTTAAAGATAAATGGGGCAATATTACTGAAAAGACAGTTACAATAAAAGACATAATAGATAAGAATGTCCCTTCCATTAAAGTAGAACAGAAAATACCAGGATTTATAAATAAAGGTTATGATTTGATTGCGACATTTGAGGATAAGGATACTACCTTTGATACTTATAATTCTGGTATACAGGGAATTGTTCTTCCAGATGGAAGCACCCCGACATTTGAAGAAGGATCGTTATCTGTGACAGTAAACTACAGGATAGAGGAAAATGGTTATTATACCTTCAAAGTAAAAGATATTGCAGGCAACGAAAAAGTAATTGTGTTTGAAGTAACAAATATAAATAAAATTCCTCCAAGAATTGATATTATGGAATATTCTACTGCTCCTACAAATAAGGATGTCAGAATAGAAGCTAAGGCATATGACGCTTTCAATAATGACATTACAGAAAGTATGCCTGCAAGTTATCATATCTTTGAAGAAAATGGAAGCTATACTTTCACTATTACAGATAAATGGGGCAACACAATTACAAGAACTGTTCATATCAACCATATAGATAAAGTTAAACCTACTATTTCAATAGAACAACAAATTCCAGGTTTAACAAACAAGGATTACAACTTAATGGTTGATTTTAAAGATATGAATCCTGAAAAGTTTAATTCAGGTATTAAGTCCATAACATTGCCTAACGGAGAAGTAGTACCTGTTGAAGGTGCTCTATTGTCATACCATTATGATTATTTAATCACTGAAAACGGCATTTATGAATTCACTGTGGAAGATGTGGCAGGAAACATAACTAAAGAAAGCATTGAAGTAACAAATATAAATAAAATTCCTCCTGTAATAACAGTTGGTAACTATACAGATACTTTGACGAATCAGGACGTAACGGTTGAATTGTTCCTTGATAAAGGTTGGTTCGAACCGTCTGAAGGCGTTAAGATCACAAATAACGGAATGCGTGCATCTTATACATTTACAGAAAATGGAGAAAAGTTGTTTGTTGCAAGGGATGCATGGGGTAATATTTCAACGAAGCTGATTGTGATAGATAATATCAATAAGATTCCTCCAGTGATTACTATTTCGCCTTATCCGACTGAGCTGACCGATCAGGATATAACTGTATACGCTACGATTGATAAGGGATATTTGAATGCTTATTCATATACATTTACAGAAAATGGTTCATTCACATTTATAGCAGTTGACGCATGGGGTAATAAATCTACGAAGACTGTTGTTATAACGAATATTGATAAGGAACTTCCAGTTATTACAATAAGTGATTATATAAAGACCCCAACAAACCAGAGTATTACTGTATACGCAACAGTCAATAAAGGTACATTGAATGCAAGTTCTCATACATTTACAGAGAATGGGGAATTTACATTCGTGGCTACTGACAGTCTTGGAAGAACTACTACAAAAACCGTTACGATTACAAACATAGATAAAATCCCGCCTGTAATAACAATCGGAGATTATATAAAGACACCTACAAACCAGAATATAACGGTTACAGCTACAACAAATGAAGGTATTCTGAATGCTACAAGCTATACATTTACTCAAAACGGTTCATTTACATTTAGAGCAGTAGATGAAGCAGGAAACGTAACAGAAGTTACTGTTGTAATTAACAATATAAGAAAAGAAGGTCCTTCGATAATTCTTGAACATTACAATACTGAATATACTAACCAGGATGTTGTTGTTACTGCGACAGTTGATAATGGAAGATTCCTGCCAGTGTCACTTGAAAAAGCGCAGCTTGTTTCATTCAGAGATGACAAGGTTGTTATCAGGTTTGTTGAAAATGAGACTGTTCTGCTTGAAGCTGAAGATGAATATGGAAACAAGACAAGCAGGGAAATTGAAATTACGAATATAAATAAGATACATCCTGTAATAAATCTGTCAGATTATCCGACTGGCAGCGTTAATAGAGATATAACTGTTACTGCTACAGCAGTTGACGCTTTCGGTAATGATATAACTGACAGGTTGAATGCGACAAGCCATACATTTACAGAAAATGGTTTGTTCACATTTGTTGTAACAGATAAATGGGGCAATACTACGATGAAGACAGTTGTCATTGACAATATCAATAAAATAGCTCCGAAGATTACAATTCATCCTTATAATACAGAACCGACGAACCAAGACGTTACAGTAACGGCTTCAGTAGATAGAGGAACATTAAATGTTACAAGTTATACATTTACACAAAATGGAAGCTTTACTTTCGTTGCTGAAGACGAATACGGAAACAGAAGTGAAGAAACAGTTACAATTACAAATATAGATAAGGAAGGACCAACATTTGAAGTATTCAAGTCCCCAGAAGGAATGACAAATCAGGATGTTACGTTAACAATCATAGCAAGTGATAAGAACGGCATTGAATTTATAAAGAGGGATATAGACCAGAAATATACATTTAGCAACATGTATAGCCTCAAGGTTTCTGAAAACGGAACATATACATTTATCGCAGGCGATGGAGTAGGTAATCAAAGCACAATAGAAGTTGAAGTTGATAATATCGATAAAATTCCACCGATAATTACAATTTTGCCTTATAATACAGAACTTACTGCACAGCCAGTTGTTGTAAGGGCAACAGTTAATGAAGGTGTGCTTAATGCAACTGAATATGTATTTGAAACTAATGGTTCATTTACATTTGAAGCTGTGGACGAAGCAGGAAACAAATCTACTAAGACTGTTGTAATAACCAACATAGACAGGACAGACCCAGTAATAACAATATTACCTTACAACACGCAACCTACTAATAAGAATGTATCTGTTACCGCGAAGACCGACAAGGGAACATTCCCGAACGGATTGGAAACAGAAACCCATATATTTGAAGAAAATGGTTCATATACATTTGTGGCTACAACTTTGGCGGGCTTAAAGAGTGAAAAGACTGTAACAATTACGAATATCAACAAAGTTCCGCCTACGATAACCATATATGGATATGATGATTCTGTCCTTACAAGCAAGAGCATAACTGTTACGGCTGTTGCAAAGGATATAGAAGGAAATGATGCTGAATTGAATGCTACAAGCTATACATTTGAAGAAAACGGAGAATTCACATTCATAGCTACTGATAAATGGGGCAACGTCACAGAAAAGAAAGTTGTCGTAACAACAATTAACCGTGAGCCTCCGATTATAACCATAGAACCGTATCCTACTGCACCTACAAACCAGAATATTACTGTAAGGGCAAGAGTAAATAAAGGATACCTTGAAACTGACAGTTATACATTTACTGAAAATGGTGAATTTACATTCAGGGCATACGATGATCTCGGAAACGTTTCAGAAAGAAAAGTTGTTATAACCAACATTGATAAGATTCCTCCGACGATTATCATAAGCGATTATATCACAACTCCTTACAATGGAGATATTACGGTATACGCTACTTCGCCTGATGGAGTCCTTGAAGTAAGTTCATATACATTCACTGAAAACGGTGAATTCACATTCAAAGCAGTTGACGCTGCTGGTAACGTTGCGACAAAGACAGTCGTCATAACAAACATTGTAAAAATACTGCCAAATATTATGATATTGCCATATAATACTAACCCGACAAATAATCCTGTTCCTGTTACTGCTGTAACAGACAGAGGTACTTTCGCAAACGGTGAAAAGACAGAAACCCATATATTTGAAGAAAACGGCTCATATACATTCGTAGCAACTGATGAAGCAGGAAATAAAGCAACAAAGACCGTTACAATTACGAATATTAACAGAGTTCTCCCTGTAATAACAATAGAAATTGACAATACTGATCCTAATGCAACCCAGGTTGTTGTTACAGCAAGGACCGACAAGGGTGTATTTACTGGTTCGGGTACGAATGTTGAAGTTAAGGTGTTTACAGAAAATGGTTCATATACATTTGAAGCCATAGATGAATACGGAAACAGAAGGTTAAAGACTGTAGTAATTACTAATATTAGAGCAAGCACTACACCTCCTGTTATTACAATTGATCCGTATACGAAAGAAATTACAAGAGAAAACATTCTTGTAACTGCAAGGACTGACAAAGGTGTTTTAAACGCTACTTCACATCTGTTTGAACAGAATGGCGAATTTACGTTTGTTGCTGTTGATGAATGGGGCAATACAAGCGAAAAGACTGTAAAGATTATGAATATAGACAAGACACCACCGAATAAACCGAAGTTTGAAACATACCTGGATGGCAATGGTATAATGATGATTAATATATATGATGACGGGGACAACCTTGCTGGCGTTGATAAGGTATGGTCTAAAGTTCCTGGTCAGGATTGGATTGCTGGAAACAGCACGCAATACCACAAGTTGCCAGACGGAATTTATACGATTTCAGCTAAAGTTACAGATAAAGTAGGAAACGAAAGTGCCGTAGCAACGTTTGTATTTAACAATCAAAATAATAAAGTAAAATCCATAGTCACAGAAATATCCAATATGATGAAGGTTAATCTTGACAGCAATGTCCTGTCTATTGTGAAAGAAGTAAGAAATGAAATAGCCAATAAGATAAGCAGTCTTGAAACTTCTTCACAGAAAGAATTCCTTGAACAGAAGTTGTATGAACTTGATATCAAGATAGCCAAATACGAAGGAACCAATGTAGAAAAGATTAAGACCACTGAAGAAAAGGTCAGAGAATTGTTTGAAGATTTGAAGAGATATCCGAAGAACCAAACCATAATAGATGAAATAAACAGGCTGATTACTTCAATTACTGATAAATCAGTAAGGGATAAGCTTGTAAAAGAAATGAACGACATTATCAGTGGTAATTTTGATGACGATGATGATAATACTGGTGGCGATAATGGTGGTGGAAATAACAATCCTGGTGGCAATGATAATCCAGGAAATGGTAGCGGCAACAATGGCGGTGGTAACGGCAGTGGCAATGGAAGCGGAAGCGGAGGAAATGGTAACAATAAAGATCCAGGGTATGTAGTCCAAGATCCTGATTTCTGGGATGCTATTGATAAGCAGAAGGAAAATCAACAGCCGCAAAAGAGCGCTGATACAAAGAATGATTATTCTGCAGTAAATGAAATAGAAAAGCAGAAGACTGAAAATGCAAAGAAGGCAGAAGAACAGAGACAAGCAGAACTTAAGGAATTTGCGAAGAATTTGAAAGAAAACACAAATGTATCCGTTATTACAAATACTGGGTCATTTGTAATAAAGGAAAGCGACGTCAGCGTTCGTTATTCAGGCAATGAAGTTGTTGAATCCATTTCTTCAAAACTTGTAGAAAGTTTTGGTTACAGACAGGAAAAAGAAATACTTGTGCCAATTACAAAAGATGTAACAAAGATAACACTTAATATCAATAGTGTTAATCTTGGAACTATAAAGAAGGGACTTAGAGTAGGCATAGCGTCCGATAAGTTTAATTTATCTGTTCCATTAAGCAAATTTGGAAATACAACAAGTGATTTGAAGATAGTTGTTACAATAACCGCCGCTGATGATTCAAAGACAAAATCAGATATATTCGAAATAGCTTTGTATAAAGACGGGGCTTTATTAACAAAGGATAAGCTATCGAATTACTATTTGGATGATATCACACTCAATATTGTAGCTAAGACAAGCCAATCCAATATAGCAATGTTCAAATATCAGAGTGGTTCATGGCAAAGGGTTGATGCTTCAAGAAGCAGTTCGATGTTTACTATAAATAATCCTGACTTTACGAAATATTCTGTTCGTGAAACAGGAGGAAATATTAAAGGACAGAATGCTGATATTGATTATCTGGATAAATATGGAGCATTTGAAGGAATAAATGATTTAAGCATAGACGGGTATGTAACGAAAGGTCAGTTTACTAAGATGATTGTCAATACATTACGTTTGAGTGGAAATACTTACGATTCATTCTCAGATGTCCCGAACACAAGCACGTATTATAAGGCTATTTCACTTGCGCAACAATATGGTATTATAATGCAGTATGGTGGCAAGTTTGGTCCAGACAATCAGATATCAGAATCAGAAGCGATAGAATTTACATTGAATGCGGTATCTGTTTACAAGACAAAGAATGATGTCAAGAAGGATATTTATTCAAAGACATTGAAGTCGAAGCTTAATGGAGATAACAAGCTTACTCTTGCAGAAGCCGCTGCGCTAATCAGATCCATAGTTCAGTAGAGAAAAATAAAGAAAGAACCATAGGGAATTCCCCTTATGGTTCTTTTTTCAAGTATATTATGTATGTGTTAAGCATTCTTTGGTTTTCTTTTTCTGTTATCGTAAATATAATTAAATGAAAATTTTTATAAAAGAGGTGATGTGTTGCAATGAAAAAAATATCATGGATTTTAGTTTTTACTTTTATGATAAATCTATTTGCAATAACTGTGCATGCTGATAGTTCTGTGCCGAATGGATCCAACAGTTTGCAGATAGTTGGTGATTCCCTGATTAGCAGTGCTAAATTATCACAGAAAAATGTTCATAAGGAACATTATACAGCACTTCCAGAGAATGGAACTGTTGATGATTTAAGCGGGCAAATAAACTGGAGTATTGTTGGAAATCCAGAAGGGGTTGCTCTTTTATCATGTGGAGGCAGTAAAAATAATGAAGTTGATATTATATTGTATAAAGATAAGCTAAATGTAACCACATTTGTGTTAAAAGCTGTTTCACCTTCACATGGTACTTATGAAAAAACCATAACTATTGAAAGAAATAAAGCATCAGCAATAAGTTCGTTTAATATCACTCCAGTTGCTGGAAGTGATGCGATGGAGCTTAGGGTTAATGGGAAGGATAGTTATTATGCATCTTTTACAGTATTGAATAAAACTGGAATGAAACTTTCATACGATTTTTCAATAATTGACTCTTCATTCCCTGCTGAAGACGTAACAAGCTCTGATTACAATGTAAGTCTTTTAGCTCCTGTTTCTGGTGTAACTGTTGAAAAAGATAACAATGTCGATAACAGGTTTCATATTAAAATAGACAGGGGTGCATTGACAGCGAGTTCTGGTACATTTACCGTCAATCTGACAGGTGAAACAATAAATGGTGTTTCGTATAGCAAGAAATTAATATTTGATTTCAGTGTTTATGGACAATATGGTTCGTTTTATAATGGTTGGGAACTTGACGTCCGCCCTGTTACGAACAGTGACTTTTACGTACTTCAGCCGAGTGATTCAACTTTTATAAGCATGGAAACTGTTGCAAAGTATAACGGCGAGGTTTTGGATAATGCTGAAATAATATGGAGCCTTGTAGATAATTCTGATCCTAAAATATCAATTTCTTCAAACGGTATTGTAAGTGCTTTGCCAGGTGCAGGTGAAGGAAAAGTTACTGTACAGGCAAGCGTATTTTCTGGCATTTCTTTTGCAACAGATACTTATGATATTTATTTGATTTCTCAGACAACACACTATGTTGATGTATCTATTTTAGACAGCGAAAAGAAAGTTTCTGTTGAAAAGCCAGAAAGTGGATTAATTTCTGTTCCTTTAGTTGGAAAAGTATATTTGAATGGAACTTTAGTTGAAGATAAGAATGTTTCATATACGATAACTTCGTCAAATTCTGGAATATCTGTATCAAATGGCAAATTGAACATAAGTAATGGCGCTGAAAGTGGCACATATAAAATTACAGCATCTGTTCAGGGTGTTGTTTCAAGCGTGGCAAATGAAGCAATTCTTGTTTTATATGATAAAGATGATTTGGATCCTTTAGCGGATTATTCTATTGACTTGCAGTTACAAAAAACTGTAATAGATATTCCTTTAAATGGCAAGCCTGATAATACGATAAATGTGTCAGTAACGGTGAAAAAAGACGGGGCTACAGTATCTCTGCCTTATTCAATATCATTGTATGAAGGAGATGTCAATGGTGTTTCTTTAAGTGGTAATAAGCTTAAAGTATCAAGTAACGCTCAGGATGGTTTTTATACAATTGTTGCAAAACTTGATGCAGATCAGAGTATTGTAGTAAGTAAAACTGTCTATGTGAGGCAGAAAGCCGTTGGTTCTTCTGGATGGATTATTCTGACAGATGCGGTTGATGATGATTTGGATGAAATAATAATCCCTGCAAGCGGGAAAAAACATATAGTGCTTGATTCTATTGTAAGAAGTGGTGGAGAAGCTGTTGATCAACCAGTTTCATATGCATTGGAATCACAATATACTGGAGTAAGCATTGTAGACAATATTGTTATTGTTGACAGCACCGCACTTGCAGGAACAGTAAAGGTTGTAGTTTCATTGGTTAACAATCCCAATGTAAAAAATGTTATAGAAATAAATCTGACTGGTGGCAGTGGAAGGACTGACAATTACAGTATTCAAGTCAGAATAGACACTGCATATTCCACAGTTAATGTACCAAGACAATCTGAACCTAATTTAAATATTCCGTTTATAGTTCTTGTAAGGAATAATGGGATTGTAGATCCAAACAAGGAATATGAAGTAAGTTTATCTCCACAAGGTACTGGCATATCTATAAGCGGTAACAATATTATTGTTACTCCGAATGCTAAACCAGGAACATATAATATTGTGGCGAAACTCAAAGACGACTCTAACATAAATCACGCTGCTTCATTCAAGCTTGTTGACCCAAATGAAAATTCAAATATTAAAGCATTGTTCCTTATTACACCTGATGAACTTATCATTCCGCAAAAGGGTTCATATACAGTAGATTTTGATTATACTGTTTCACTGAATGGGAAACAGTTGGAAAAAGAGCCTGTAATTTGGGAACTGTTGACATTGAAAGATGGAATAACTTTAAGCGACGAAGGAAAATTGACAATAGCTGCTTCAACGTTGCCTGGAGAAATATGGGTAAGGATAAAATTAAAGAGTGATACTGCTATTACCACAATGAAGAAAATTATGATAAAAGTTCAGTCTACAAATGTCCAAATTCCAGCTACAATAAAAATTACTGGATTTAAGGATGATAATGCTCAGAATAAACAGATACAGCTTACTAAAAATTCAGGGGATGTTATTACTTTAAAGGTAAAGACATTTGATGATAAAGGGGTTGAAATATTTGGTTCACAGGTAAAAATGTATCTGAAAACTCCAGTTGCTGGAATAACAGTTACAGAAGGAACGATGTTCAATGAATTTGATTTATATGCCAATGGAATTTATACTGACAAACAAATTACTTTGGTTGCAGCATCAGTTTATAATGAAAACGTCAAAGTTGAAATTCCTGTTACAATAAAGAAACCAGCAGATGTAAATGCTTACCTGTCGTTTGAAAAGAATGCTATAGTAAGAAAGGATACCTTTGGCGTACAGGCTATAGTTGCAAATAATAACCCTACGAAATCAATAAATGTTGTTCTTGTTATTGCTCTTTATCAGAATAACAAAATGATAGATATAAAATATTTCTCTCAGACTATAGAAAAAGCTTCTACATTGACTTTCCGTGATAAGGTTGTCCTGCCTGCTGATGTTTCAGGATTAACGGTTAAGGCGTTTATTTGTCAGGGTGATTCAAGTTCAACAACGGGAAGATTGTTAACAGAGCCTATTGTAATGGTCCATGATTAACAGTGAAAGGAGTTGAAGTAGATATGAAGATGAAAAGAATTATTTGCATAGTTTTAGCAGCGATAATGTTTATTTCAGTGCTGTTTCCCGTTATAGCACATGCTGAATCAGCAAAGATAAGCTCTGTTAACATAACAATTGCTGATGAATTGATTACCGTTAATGGTATGACAAGCGGTAATACAACTAATATGTTTATTATCCTGAAAGTCCTTGATGAAAAAGGCGGGACCCAATATTTTGATGTAATAACATTATCTGGGAATACATTTACTACGTCATTTATTCCAATGAGCGCAAAGAAAGGCGATAAACTTGTATTGAAAATAAGTGGGGATTTAATATATACAAAGGAATTCTTATATAGTGAAGACAGCAATATAGGTGATGAACAAACAAATAAAAAGCTTCAGGGGTTGCTTGATGCTTTAACGAAGGAATATTCAGTTTACACCGATTATAATGGGGATTTGGAATTCAAATATGATTTGTCAGATACAGAAGATTACCTTATAATTAAAATGCAGGGACAAAATTTCCAGGGAAGGGACAATATATGGATGGCAAAAGATGATGCAAGGTTTAAAAGCTTTCTTGAAATCATAAGCGACTTAGCTTTTTCCAAAGTGCAGAAGAAAATAAGGATTTATGTATATGACAATACAAAGACTAAGATTTATCAGTTTATTCCTGATGAAAACAAATACATTGATCAGACAATGACGCCAGATCAACTTGCAAGGGAATTGAACCAAAGATATTCAAGTTTTTCTGCAGGTACTAAAACATTTATATTCAGATATACTGCAAGTTTAGAAAGTTATTATGTAAAAGTAGTAATGAGAGGGAATAATTTCGGTTATTTGGATAAAGCTTGGGTTGATAAAGATGAAGAAGCTTTTATTGAATTTCTTGACAAGATTGCCGAATTTTCACAAAGCAAAGTTAAAAAAGATATAAAGATTTATGTATATGACCAGCAACAAAGGTTCATAAACAGCTATGATTATTTCTATGACGGGACATGGGATGAAGAAGACGAAGGCAGGGAATATCTGTATCAGCCTATTGACAGGAATAAAGTTACAAGGGCTACTGAATTATTAAAGCTTGTACAATATGGAACAAATTATAAGATTATTCCTGATTCATATATGTCAAGAAATATAAGCCAGGGTATTATGTTTGGGAAGCTGAATGATGTAAAGGCGATTACAGATCTTCTATCAAGCCTTGATCCTTATAAGAAAAGATATCTTGTGTTTGAATTATCAGGAAATGTTTCTGGAAGAAAGTTTACTGTTCCATATAATATTGTTCAGTTAATGGCGAAAGAAAATGCGGCAATGATTTTCGCAGGAGAAGATTTTGAAGCAACGTTGGATTTTTCAAATATAGATGTCGATAAGATTAACAGGATGTTTGGAAGTACTAATATTGGTTTTGATATTGAAGTTATATGTAAAAAAGCTGTGCAAGAAAACCAGAATGACTTTTTCATCATTGGCAATTATTTGAATGAAGGTGAAAAGAATATATCTATACAGGCTATATCGACAAAAGCTGGTATGTCTATTGAACTTGGAGATAAGCTTTCAAACGGGGCAAGAATTCCAATGATTTTAAAATATATGCCAAATGATTTGAAGCAAGTTGAAGATACGAGAACAATAAATGCTTTTAAACATACTGGTGAAAGCAGAATGTTATTCTCTACAGTAGATTTTGACAAAAATGGTATACTCTTCTATTATGAAGGAGGAGGAAACTATTATATCAAGCCAGTAGAAGTATATTTTACTGATATAAACAATCATTGGGCAGAAAGAGCTATAAAACTTGTTGCTTCGAAGAACCTTATATCTGGTGTTGGAAATAACAAATTCGCCCCGAATAATATTATAACAAGGGCTGAATTCGTAACACTTATAGGAAGACTTTTAAAGCTTACTGAAGCAAAGAAGTCTAACTACCCTGATGTAAAATCTGGAACATGGTATTATGATACTGTTAACGCAGTGTATGAGGCTGGATTGCTTCCTGAAACATTTGAAGATATATTCCAGCCAAATAAGCCTATAACAAGGGAAGAAATGGCTTATATATGCGTAAAAGCTTATGAATACAGCGATAATAACCCAAAGATATCTCCTTCAGCATTGTTCTATGATGACGCAAGTGATATATCTTATTGGGCTAAACAGGCTATATCAATAGCAACTGAATTAAAAATTGTATCAGGTGTTGGGAATAACAGATTTGCTCCAAAGAATAACGCAACAAGGGCAGAAGCAACGCAAATAATATTCAACCTGATGAAAGCAGAAGGAATATTCATAGATTATTAATAAAAAAGGAAACCAATTCGGTTTCCTTTTTTGTTTTTTTCATTTTTTTACTTGCTTTTTTTTCATTTTTTATCTATAATATATATAGATCAAATTTTTTATTTTTGTTATTAAGGAGTTGATAAACAGTTATGCCAAAAAATCGTTATGATAGCCAAATATTCAGAGTTGATGGGAAAAATTGTTTTTTTGAAGTTTTGAATTCTGCATTTCCTATTGGGAAAGTTCAAATGAATTTTGTTGAATATGATGAAAAAACAAAGAAGCAGACAAAAAAAATTGAACTTTATGTTGATGTTAAAAGAGCTCTGGTTTTGGCAAATGATATTATAACTGGCGAATTTGCTGAAATTGTAAAAAAGGCAAAAGCCGAAGGCAAATTCAATGGTTCGCCAGTCAATTTTTACACATCTTATTTCATTGATATGGGCGGCGTTAATGAGGAAAAGGTAAAATCAAACCTTGAAAAGTATTCAAAGGAATATCCATGGATTAAGGAAGGAATGGCTTTAAGCAGGCAGTTTAAAATCCAGGTTGGAACCAAGTATCCATGGGTACTCAGGGGTGAAGTCAGTCCTGGGGAATCCAATGAAACAGGTCTTATTGTCCCCAAAGGCAAAACTGAAACAGCAATAAATATTCCTGTTACTGATGAAGATTTCAAAGCTTTTGCCAATATGATCAACATGCATCTGCATGCATATTACGCACATGTGTATAACACATATCACAAAGAATTGTTCCCGAATGAAAAAATTAACGTATATAAACGCAGCAAATAAAAAAAGAAGCCATAGGCTTCTTTTTTTATGCTATTTTTGAAACATGAACATCTTTTATCTTTCCAAACTCGATAACCAAATCATATTTCATGATTTCAACATCTTTTAAAGATTTCAACGGTTTCAGTATATATTCTTCATAACTTGGGCAAAGTGTTATCATTCTTATATTTTTCTTTTTTGTTTCTTCTTTATATGCCATTGGATAATAAATAGCCTGCCATATTAAACGTTCATCCTGTGCTACTTTTAATTCGATTATTACATCATTGTTATTTTTATCTACGGCAAGTAAATCTATTACTCCATTTTTTATAGGATACTGCCTTGCCTTGAATTTTAAACCTCTTTCTATTTTTTCAATATTGTATTGTAAAAATTCTTCAAGCTGATCTTCATCTATAATGTCTACATCATCTGTGTCAAGTTTATAACTTTTAATTATGCTATCGCATATTTCTTCATCTGTTCTTTTATACGAAGGAATAATTCCTTTGTAATTTATTCCTTCTATTCTTTCTACAGGATGTATTTTTACCTTGAATAGTGTATTCAATATGTTTAATGCTTCATATAAATAAAAATAATTACAAAATTCCTTGCTTTTTATTTTTCTTGATTTGTTTTTTGCCTTTTTTATTATTTCTTTCGCTAAATTTTCTATTGATTCAGCCCAACATTCCCCATAATTGTTAAAAACTGGTTTGTTTTTTATCTGCGAATCAAAAATAAATTCCTGGATTATATTTTCAATTGATTGATGATATACGCCAGTCAAAATAAAATAACCATCCCTAAAATAGATTTTATTATCTGATACAGGGATATTGAGTTCATCACATATAAATTTGCAAAATGAATATTTATTATTTTTTATTGTTTCAAATTTGCTGTTTTTATTTTTTATAAGAAACCTCAATATAAGATATGAAAATATATTTTCTTTTTCATTGAGCTCATATTTTTTTTCTAAATTTTCCTTTATAAGTTCTTTCATTTCAGCCTCGTAATAAAATTCATTCAAGAATTTTGCCCCCTTTATCAATTTCTTATATTAATTATAACAAAAAAGTGGCTTAATAGCCACTTTAACATGCATTAACTTGCATCATTTTTTTTATCGGTGATATTTTTTATTTCTTCTTCGTCTATAAGATCTTCTTCAGATTGGATTACTTTTATTTTGCTCTTTTTATTTTCTGTTTCCTTTCTTCGCTGTTGCAGGAATTCCTTTAGTATTTCAATATCTTTTTTGTTGAAATCAAATTCTTCCATTTCGTCGAATATCTTGTAAAGTATTTTTGATGAAATGATAATTGATATTATTGGGAAAATAAATCTTATAATGCCGATAAAAGTCATCATAGTCGTAAATATTGGAAATCCAAGGCATATTAAAAAAACTTTTATATAGTATTTCAAAGTTTTTAAATATTCTTGCTTCGCCTTAGTCGGAAGCAAATCTTCAGTTAATCCCTTTATTTTTGTAATTCTGAATAAAGTAAGGAAAAGACAATACAGGTTAAACGCGATTGATAATATCAAAATGACAATTATCATTTTCTTAATCACTCCTTCTTTGTTATTATATTGTGAAACAGTTTTGTTATAATATATTTATATGTTAGCTGAAGTATTTATTCAAACAGGGTTTATATTTGATTATAAGATTTTATGTGGTATACTTATATAATGATAGGCTATTTCTAATTTTATATTTGTTTTTTTCTATGTTTATTTTTTTGCAAAACATGCAATACTTAAAAAATAAGGAGCGTGGTTCTTTTTGACAGCGTATAATTCAAAAAGCATAAAGGTTTTGGACGGACTTGAACCTGTCAGACAAAGACCTGGCATGTATATAGGGAATACTGGAGTACGTGGGTTGCACCATCTTGTGTATGAATTGATTGATAACAGTATAGATGAATATTTGGCTGGTTATTGCGACAGGATTGTTGTCTCTATGAATAAAGATGGATCTATAACTGTTGAAGATAATGGAAGAGGTATTCCAGTGGATTTACATGAAAATACGCGGGATTATCCTGCTGAAAAATATCCTCGCGGTATTACGACAGAAAGAATATTACTAACAGTTCTTCATTCTGGAGGAAAATTTGACTCTTCAACATATAAAGTTTCTGGCGGTTTACACGGGGTTGGGATTTCTGTTGTAAATGCGCTTTCATCATATATGAAAGTTGAAATATTCAGAGATGGAAATCATTATATAGATGAATATGAAAATGGGGGAAAACCAATAACTAAACTTGATGACGGGGAACTTGTATCTGTAGGGAAAACAGATAAAAGGGGTACTTGCATTACATTTTTCCCTGACAGTAATATATTTGAAACAGTAGAATTCAAAGCTGATATTATAAAGAAAAGACTTAAGGAATTATCTTATCTAAATAAAGGTTTGACGATTGAATTCTATGATTATACTGGCGATGAAATACAGCATGAAGTATTTCATCAGGAAGACGGGATTATTGGTTTTATTCGTGAAATTAACCATAATAAGGAGACTACTCATGACAATGTAATATATATAGATGGATCAAAAGATGATGTTATTGTTGAATTGGCTTTTCAAATGACAACTGATTTTAATGAAAATATTTTTTCATTCTGTAATAATATTAACACTATTGAAGGCGGCACACATTTAACTGGGTTTAAATCAGCAATTACAAAAGTAGTAAACAAATATGTTAAGGAAATGGGGTTATTAAAAGGAAAAGATGCCGTATTGGATGGTCGTGATATAAGAAGTGGATTGACTGCTATATTATCTGTAAAATTAAAAAATCCGCAGTTTGATGGGCAGACAAAAACCAAACTTGGAAATTCTGATGTTAAATTTATAGTTGAAGATATTGTTTCTGAACAGCTCGAATTTTATTTTGACAGAAATAAAGATGATTTGGTAAAAGTAGCTGAACAGGCAATTAAAGCATATAACATGCGAAAAACTGTGTCAAAGGCAAGAGAAAATTTCCTTTCAAAAAGCAATACATTGTCTTTTAACAGTAAGCTTGCTGCTTGTCAGGAAAAATACGACCCAGAAAAAGGTGTATTGACTGAATTATTTATTGTAGAAGGTGATTCTGCTGGTGGATCTGCAAAACAGGGAAGGGACAGAAAGTTTCAGGCAATATTGCCTTTATGGGGAAAGATGTTGAATGTAGAAAAGGTAAAAAAGGTTGATGAAGTATATGAAAATGAAAAGCTTGCTCCTGTCATACTTGCGATTGGAACTGGAGCAGGGGAAGATTTTGATATAACGAAGTTGAAGTATGACAAAATTATAATAATGGCTGATGCTGATGTAGATGGTTCACATATAAGGACTTTACTTCTTACTTTCTTTTTCAGATATATGCGTCCTTTAATCGAACAGGGGCATGTATATATTGCCCATCCTCCATTATTCAAGATAATGAAAGGCAAAAAACATATTTATGCTTATTCAGATGCTGAACTTGACAAGGTTATAAAATCCTATGGCTGGAAGAAAGAAGAATGTACAATACAGAGGTATAAAGGATTAGGAGAAATGAATCCTGAACAGTTATGGGAAACAACTATGAATCCAGCAACAAGGATACTTAAAAGAATAGAATTTGAAGATATTATAGAAGCTGAAGCTGTGACTTCAGCTCTGATGAGTGAAAAAGTTCCGCCAAGAAAGGAATTTATAGAAAAAGAAGCTAAAAAAGCGAATATTGATGTTTAAGGAGGCTGATGCTTTTTGGCAAAAAAAAATAAAAAAGGAATTGACAGTATAAAAAAAATAGTTGAAAAAATTATTACAACGGATTATGCAAAAGAAATGAAACAATCTTTTATAGATTATGCCATGTCTGTAAACACAGACAGGGCTATTGCTGATATACGGGACGGGTTAAAGCCTGTCCACCGCAGGATATTATATTCAATGTATGAACAGGGTTTTCTTCCGAATAAAGAATACAGAAAGTCTGCGACAACTGTTGGTAATGTTTTGGGTAAATATCATCCGCATGGCGATGCTGCAGTATATGAAAGCATGGTTCGTTTGACACAGAATTGGCTTCTTATTAATCCATTAGTTGATGGGCATGGCAATTTTGGTTCATTAGACGGGGATCCACCCGCTGCCATGCGTTATACGGAAGCAAAACTTTCTAAGATTGCATTAAAATTTTTGGAAGATTTGGATAAAAATGTTGTAGCTTTTAAGCCTAATTTTGATGAAAAAGAAAAAGAGCCAACTGTTTTGCCTGCTAAATTCCCGAATTTGCTTGTAAATGGAAGTGTTGGCATAGGTGTTGCTATGGCAACAAACATACCAACCCATAATTTAAGGGAAGTTGTAAATGGCACTATTGCTTATATGAGAGGTGAAGCAACGACTGTTGAAGAATTGATGCAATATATAAAGGGTCCAGATTTTCCTACTGGCGGTATTATAACGAATAAGAAAGATTTACTTGATATTTACAAGAACGGAAAAGGCACATTGACTATAAGATCAAGAATTGAAAGGGAAGATGCAGGACGTGGTAAATACAACCTTGTTATTACTGAAATACCGTACACTTATGCTGGAAGGAAACAGGCGTTAATTGACAGGTTGATATCAATGATAAACAATAAAAAACTTGAAGATATAACGAGTATAACTGATGAAAGTAATGCTGAAGGTGTAAGGATAGTTATTGAAACCAAAAGAAATGCTGACCTTGATAAACTTGAAAATATGCTTTATAAAAAGACGCCAGTTCAAGACAATATGAATGTGATATTTACTGCTCTTGTTGATGGTGAACCGATTACTTTTGATTTATTGAAGTATATTGAAGAATTTGTGAAGTTTCAAAGGGAAATTTATACAAAGAAATATGAATATCTTATAGATAAATTGAAAGCAAAGCAGGAAATTTATGAAGGATTATTGATTGCATATTCGAATCTTGATACCATTATTGAATGTATGCGTTACGGGAAGTCAAGGAATGATATGAAAAAATGCCTTACTTCTGGTGATGTTTCGGGAATTGATTTTAAAACGAAAAAAGCAAGGGAAATTGCAAAATCTTTTTCTTTTTCTGATATGCAGGCAGAAGTCATTTTAGAAACAAAACTTTATAAAATAAATATGCTTGAAGAGGATGAATTAAAAAAAGAATTGAAAAGCGTGCTTAAAGAATTAAATACTTATAAAAAAATTATATCATCAAGACGTGAACTCGATAAAGTTATCATAAAAACATTATTGGATATTGTAAAAGAATATGGTCATGATCGTAAAACAGAGATTGTTGATCGTGGCATTATAGAATACAAGGAAGAAGAAATTGAAGAAGATGTTTTTGTATTAATAAACGGTAAAAATTACATTAAGACGATAGATAGTGTTTCATTGGTAAAAGCAGACCAGGATTATATAGACTCATTTCCTTATGTTCTTGAAGGTAAAAGTACTGAAAGGGTTAATATTTTTACGAAAGATGGGAAATTGTTCAGTATAAAGGTTTCTGATATTCCAAGAACGAAGTTAAGGGATAAGGGTATTCCTGTATCAAATATTGTTTCTGTAGTTGAAGATGATATCATTTTTGCGAATATGTCAAGGGCAAGCAATAAATTGTTATTTATTACAAAAAATGGATTTATTAAAACAGTTGATAATTCAGAATTTGAAACAACGAGGGCAGAAATTTCTTCAACAAAGTTAAATGAAGATGATGAATTGGTTTGTATAAGACAAGTAAGCGAAGAAGATTTAAATAAAGATGTTGTTATTATTACTGACAAAAACAACTATTTAAGATTTGGTATGGATGAAGTGCCAGAATTAAAGAAGAACAGTGTTGGGGTTATTGCTGTAAAGCTGGCGGATGATGATTTTGTTAAGACAGTATTGTTTGTATCCCCAGAAGCAGAAGAAATTAATTTTATGGATATAGCTCTCATTGCGAAGAAAACAAAAAGAAATTCAAAAGCAAAGAAAATAAAAAAATAATCAAAAATGGTCCCCCTAGTGTTAAAAAACGGGGGATTTTTTGCATAAATTAGGCAAAAGTTATTTTTTTCACGTTTAAAAATATAATTTTGAATATAGATGATAAAGATAATTCCTTGTTTTCAAGCATATTCATACTATTTTTATAATAATTTTCTTATGTCTTTTTTCCCATATGATGACAGAAAGGAGGAAAAAGTTTTGAACAGGAATATAAAGAAGCTTTTAAAGGAACTTACGCCAAGGGATTTTGAAGCATTAAAATCGATTTATGATTTTCGATGTTTATCGCTTGATCAGATATATGACAGACATTATAAATATTCTCAGCTGTTGAAGAAAGAAGTGACAAAGGAATATTTAAAAAAGAAAATAATTAAGTTTAAAAGGAATGGTATTATAGAAGAAGTTGATATGTATAAAAAAATACCAAATGTATACTTTTTGACGATGAAAGGTATTAAGTTATTGAAAGAATATTATGATTTTCCTGATAATATATATGACATCAACAAAAGGATTCACAGGCGAGGTTATTTAACGTATAATGAATTGATTCTTGCTGAAAGGCAAATCCCTCACCAGTACAATTTAAATGAATTTGTACTGAATATTTTAAAGGAAGTTGATGTTCCGACAAAATATGAAGGGGAAAAGCATATAAAAGAATTTGTAGGGATAAGACCTGACGGAATATTGACTATGTATGACATAGACTTCTTCCTTGAAATGGATATGGGTACAGAAACTACTAAGCAATTAAATGAGAAGTGGGATCATTACAGAAGTTTTGTCAATTCCAATGAATTTGTTATGAAAGAAAGAAAAATAGTTATTTTATTTATTGTAGACGGAATAAAAAGGATTGGGCAAAGGATAGATCTTATAAAAGATACGATTAATAATGGATTTATTGATTTGGTTAATAAGGATGTGGAAATTTATGTGAATACCAAGGATGAACTAAAAAGGATAGTACTTGAGAAGATAATCCCACAGACGAAAAATGCAAATGTTGATATTAACAAGCTTAAATCATTATTAAGCAGGAAGTTTGGGTATAATATTGCCTCTGGAAGCAAGGTGGCGGCATTTTTTGGTGATACTGACTACTTCCTGTATATAAGGAAAGAAAGTGATGCAAAAAGAGATTTTATAGTTGAAGAATTTTTCGGGGAACCATTATCAACGATCAACAGGATAGCCTTTTGGCAGAAGCAGAATGCTATATTCAGGGAAAAAACGGGAAGAATGGCAAAGATGATAGTTGTTTGCGACAGCGAAGAATCAATTTTTAAAAATTTACGTTCATTTGATTTATTTAATACGGACAATGTTGTTTTTACTACAATAAGTCGCTTAGAAAATAATGATAATTTGCCATATGCGCTGTTTAATATAACTCCTACAGGGGAAATATTCAGATATGAAGATGAAGATTTAAATAAGAGAAGCCATGAAAAGACTTTGAAAATCAATTAAAAAAGAAGCAAATTAATTTGCTTCTTTTTTATTTCTTATTATGTTCTTAAAGTCTTTGTGAACCTCCCACGACTGAAGTCGTGGGCTTCTTCCTGCTTCTTCGTCCTCGTAACCTACTAACTCCACAGGCGTAACTTCGGATAGTTCCTACCCTAGTTATATTAATTTATATAGTCATACTTAATTCTCTTAATCCTCGATGTAATATATTTTTAGCAGCATTTTCATCCCTTTGATGAATAGTACCACAATTTTCACATACCCATTCTCTTATTGATAATAATTTTACTTCTTTGTTTATATAACCACATTTTGAACAAGTCTGTGATGATGCAAACCATCTATTAATTTTATGATATATCCTACCATACCATTGTGCTTTGTATTCTAATTGTCTGCAAAATTCACTCCATGCTACATCAGATATTCTTTTAGCAAGATATGGATTTTTTATCATATTCTTTACGGCTAAATCTTCGCTGATTATCACTTGGTTTTCGTTAATAATCTTTGAAGATAACTTATGCTGAAAATCCTTTCTGATGTTGCTTATTTTCTCATGTAACCTTGCTATTTTAATTCTTTGCTTGTTCCAGTTTTTACTCCCTTTTTTCTTTTTAGCAATTTGCCTTTGTAGTTTTGCTAATTTGTTTTCATATTTTGATATTGCTTTAGGGTCTTCTATATGGTTATCATGATTATCTATTAGAAATTCTTTTAATCCTAAATCAAAAGCATATACATTATTATTTTGTGGTAATTGTTCTATTTCAGTATCAACTAATATAGATACAAAATATTTTCCACTCGGCATTTGCGAAATAGTAGCAGATTTTATTTTTCCATCAAACTTCCTATGTAACTTACATTTTACCCATTTAAGTTTCGGAAGTTTTATTTTATTATTATCAAAGTCTACTTCTATATTGTTGTTAGTAAAATTAGTTGTATAACTATATTTATGTGATTTTTTGCTTTTAAACTTAGGAAATCCAGAATGTTCTTTAAAAAATTTCTGAAAAGCATTATCCAAATTATAAATAGCATTAGTTAAGGCAAATTTATCTACTTCTTTAAGCCATACAAATTCGTTTTTTAGTTCTTTATTACAATGATTATTACAATCTATCTTAGACATATATTTTTGTTCTGTTTTATATAATTCTATCTTTTTAGCAAGATAATAATTATATACAAACCTAACACAACCAAATGTCTTAGATAGTTGTATTTTTTGTTCTTCGTTAGGATATAAACGATATTTGTATGCTTTTAACATAGATAAACTCACCTACCTTTCTAATTTTATTATACTATTATATTATTATTTTGTCAATTATTA
>ERZ773359.2267-NODE-2267-length-24607-cov-612.503747_pt1 | contig 24607 bp, 20 predicted proteins | sample MGYA00374955_ERZ773359 | MGnify/ENA primary metagenome ERZ773359 (study PRJEB29098, sample SAMN04486028) | biogas fermenter metagenome | study: EMG produced TPA metagenomics assembly of the Biogas fermentation microbial communities from Germany - Plant 4 DNA1...
TTGTGGCAGGAGAATTGAGATAGAGTCTGTAAAAAGTAAAGTTATATTTTTTCATAAAAAAATATATCAAATAGGATAAAGAAGTCTAAAAGTTTAATTAAAGATATTTTAAAAAAATGTAGTCAAAAGTATAACATAACAAAGAGAAAAATAGCTAAGTATAAGGTGAAAATACAAACTTCTAAAAAATGTAGGATTGAAAGCAATAAGAAACCCTTATCCTTAAGGAGTAAAAGACTAAAAATGATTATTTGCATTTTGCTAATATTAATATTAATTGTTGGATTTTATACTGCCTATTCCTTATTAAACAAACCTGTCTTAGTACCTAAAGTAACATTGAATGGAAGGTATTTCAGCTTATATGATAACAAAGGTTATATAGAATTTAATGAAGAAAAGTTAAAGAATTATGATGGCATCTACAAAAGAGTTATTGAATCTAAAAGTATATATTGTATAGAAGATAAGTATAGGGTTGAAGGAAACATGCTTATCCTTTTAGATTCTCTATTAAGAAAAGAAAGTAAGTACCTTATATATAAGGATTATTTAATACCAACTAATCTTTGTTTTGAAGGAGTTATTCCAAATGAAGAAACCTTTAATGTAAATTGCAGTAGAGACAATATTGAGTATATCTTCAAGGATGATGGTACCTTTATTAAGAAGGAAGATAGTATTGATACTGGAATAAGGAGTGTTAGTGGAACTTATGAGAGAAATGGAGAACTTATAATCCTTAAGATAGATGGAGAAGATGAGGAGTTTAAATTGATGATATATAAAAATAAAATAAATGATTGTGCCTATAAAAAAGAATTGAAATAAATGATATATAGATGCTTTAATTATTTTAAAAAACATCTTTATTTTATATTGTTAGTCAAGCTCAAACAATATAAAAATAAGGATGTTTTTTTAGAATATTCCATATGGTGATTAGGGTATGTACATATGCAAGTGTTATACAAAATTGCTTGATAGATTCAGATATTTGAAGAACAGAAGTTGATTGTAAAATAAAAATAACATTTGTATAATATATATAATTAGCGAAAGGTTGGTGTGTATGAGTACAATTTTGGAATTACAAGGAAAATGCAAAGCGGCAGCAGGTAAGATAAAAGCAGATGTAGTGTTAAAAAACGCTAATATAGTAAATGTATTTACAGAGGAAATAATACGAGGAGATATAGCTATTTGGCAGGATACTATTGTTGGGATAGGTAACTACCAGGGAGAGATAGAAATTGACTGTACGAATAAATTTATATGTCCAGGATTTATTGATGCACATGTGCACATTGAATCTGCCATGGTAATGCCCTGCGAGCTAGCTAAGGAAGTACTTAGAACTGGAACAACTACTCTAATAGCAGATCCTCATGAACTAGTTAATGTTGCTGGAGCAAAAGCTTTACAATTTCTATTAGATGCTTCAGAAAGCATACCAATTAATCTTTATATAATGTTACCTTCCTGTGTACCATCCACTAAATATGAAACCAATGGAAAAAGTTTCACTGCTGATGATATGCTTCCTTTTATTAATCATCCTAAAGTATTAGGCTTAGGTGAAGTTATGGGCTATAAGGATGTAATAGAAGGACAAGAAGATATGCTAAAGAAGTTGATTATTAATGAAAACAAAGTAAAAGATGGTCATGCTCCTAATGTAACGGGAAAAGAATTACAAGCCTATGTCTGCGCAGGGATTGAAACAGATCATGAATGTATAAGTTTTGAAGAAGCCTTAGAAAAGGTTAATGTTGGGCTGAAGATATTAATTAGAGAAGGAAGTGCAGCAAAAAATCTAGAGGCAATTGTTAAGGGGTTGATAGATAGTAAAATCCCGACAGACAACTTTATGTTTTGTACCGATGATAAGCATTTAGAAGATATTCAGCGAGAAGGTCATATCTGTTGGAACGTAAAAAAGGCTATAGCCTTAGGTATGAATCCTATAATAGCTATAAAAATGGCAACTTATAATACTGCTAGAACTTATGGGTTAAAAAGGCTTGGTGCCATAGCGCCAGGATATAAAGCAGATTTGGTTATTTTAGATGATTTAGAAACCATGACCGTTTCACAGGTTATTAAAGATGGCAAAATAATAAGCAATGAAACTTTAGCTAAAGTAGAGCCGAAGCCTATAGATGAAGCAATACTTAATACGGTGAAGTTTGATAATCTCACCTCAGACAAGCTTAAAGTAAAAGCTTTGGAGAAAAATTACGTAATAGAAATGATCCCACACCAAATTATTACTAAGAAGGTTTATGAAGAAATTCCAAGTGAAAATGGATATTTTAAACCAAATGAAATATATTCTAAGCTATGTGTTGTAGAAAGACATAGGGGGACTGGTAATGTAGCAGTAGCTCCATTAAAGGGTTTTGGCATCAGAGGTGGTGCTATAGCAACCTCTGTGGCACATGATTCACATAATATTATTGCAGCGGGAGATAATGATGAGGACATAATATTGGCTGTGAATCATTTGAAAGAGCTTCAGGGAGGGTATGTTATAGCTGCTGAGGGTAAAATAATAGGAGAGCTTCCTCTAAAAGTGGCTGGACTTATTAGCACTTTACCTAGTGAGCAAGTACAAAGCATAACCAAGCAAATGCTTAAGCAGGCAAGAGATATGGGGGTGCCAGCTTATTTAGACCCTTTTATAACATTAGCATTTATGGCCTTACCAGTAATTCCAGAGATACGATTAACAGATTTAGGTTTGTTTGATGTAACCAGCTTTAAGTTAATTTAAGCAATATTGAAAAAGATTTAGGACTGAAAAGAAAAGGTATGGAATATTAGTGCTACGAACTATAAAAAGTAAAAAACAATATTTTATTAGCGGAAATCGGTTGGCGAAAGCTAACCGCATTTTTGTTGAAAAAATAACAATGATTTATGCCAATCGACCTGTATTGATTATTTGTGACATATATAGTAAAATAAAAGCAAGATAACTTATCTATAATTTTAAGAAGGGCTAACAAGATAGGTTGTCAGGGAGGTAAATCTATTGATATTGCTAAGAAGTAGCAACTATTTTTTCAGTCCTTTTCCAAAGTAACTTAGAAAAAGGTCTGTAAACGTTTCACAAAATACATATAATCTGGAGGGGATTAAATGAAAAAAGCAGATAAAAAGGGCTTTAGAAAAGTGCAAAAGGCTGATAAAGCAAATAAAGCAAATAAAGCAAATAAAGTAAATTTAGCTAGTAAAATAAGAAAAGCCATTGGCACTAATAAAAAAAGATTGAAGTTTAATCTTAAACCTAAATCTATAAGAGGACAGCTCACTGCAGCAATAATGGCTTTATTATTAGTTTTTACTATTATAATAGCGACAGCTACCTCTTTTATAACTTCGAGAACCCTTACCAGTAATGCTAAAAATAGTATGGCTGATTCTGTTAATGAATTGAATCACTATTTTTCATTACTATTTAACCAAGTAACTGTTCAAGCAAACCAGTTGGCTGTGGATAAAAATATGGTTCCTAAAAAATATGATCTTACTAATTTGGAAAATTCCTTATTTAATACACAATTAAAAAATCAAATAACTACGATAAAAAATCTAAATAAAGGTATTTCTCATATTACTATTATTACTCCTGATGCAATTGTTTCTGACACTGATATTTTGAATCCAAAAGATATTAGTGGGTTTTCAGAATGGTTAGAGCAGTTAAAAACACAAAGTGTAAATCCTTGGGTTAGTGATTATAGAGGAGAGGTATTAAAGCTTAAAGTAGATCCAAATTCCCCGAATAAAGTTGAAACAAATTCCCCAATATCCTATGTAAGAAAAGGACTTGCTAATAATCATTATTATATTATAGATGTTAAGGCAGATATATTTGAAAATGCCTTGGCAACTAATTTATCTAAAAATGCGGTTGCTTATGCAATCAGTCCTAATGGAAAAGTAATTTCTACATCTGGTTCTATAGAAGTGGAAAATGATAATTACTTAAATTCAATAATTGAACAAGCAAATAATATTGAAAGTAATACTTTTGAAACTAAGAATAATAATGAAACATTGTTAGTATCTTATACTAAATCTACAGAGGATGATTGGATATATGTAATTGCAGCTCCTAAAAAGGAACTTTTAGCTTCTGTAAATTCTATTAATTTAACCATTGTTCTTATTGCAGTTATTTTCACAGTAATTGGTGTTGCAATAGCTATTCTTTATACATTCAATTTTACTAAGGACTTATTAAAGTTAAGCAAGTCTATGGCTGAAGTTGAGCAAGGTAATCTGAATGCAGAAGTAAGTATTAATCGTGAAGATGAAATCGGTTTACTGCTTAGCAAGTTTAACTCCATGGTATCGCAATTAAAGAGACTAATTTCTAATAATAAGAATATTGCTAACCAGGTTAGTGAGTTTTCAAATAAGGTTGCTATAATTTCAAACGAAAATACCTTATCAGCTAACGAAATATCACAAACAATACAGCAAATTTCTATAGGTATGTCAGATCAAACTGTAGAAGCAGAGAAGAGTTTGAAATCTGCTATTGAGTTAACAGATAAAATTAATAATGTTGTTTCGGCAATAAAATCAATTACTGATATATCAACACAGGTAAGTAGTTTAACCAAGGAAGGTAAAAATGTTGCTGAAACCTTAACTGAAACTTCTACAGCTAATAAGGAATTGGTATCTAATGTGGTTTCTGAAATAAAAACCTTAAATCATTCTGCTGAGGCTATTTATGGTATTACAAGCATGCTAAATGAAATATCTGAACAGACAAAACTCTTATCCTTAAATGCTTCTATAGAAGCAGCTAGAGCAGGGGAAGAAGGTAGAGGATTTGCAGTAGTAGCAGACGAAATAAGAAAATTAGCAGAACGTTCTAATAAGGCTACTAAGGAAATAAATAAAATAATTGAAAAAATATCCGAGCAATTAAAACTTACTACTGAATTAATTATTGATTCTGGACGTTCTACAGACAGTCAATTTAAAGCAGTGGAAAAGTCCACTGATATGTTTAACGAAATAGATTTATCAACGGAGATTCTTACTCAAAATATAGTAACTATATCTCAGGCTATAAACAATATCAATGAATATAAGGAACAGGTTATCAATAGTATTAAGTCAATATCCGTTGTTTCCGAGGAAGCTGCTGCGTCAACTGAAGAAGCATCTGCCTCAACTGAACAACAGTTAGCTTCAATTGAGGACTTAAACGAAATGACCAAGCAATTATCAAATCTTGCAAATCAATTAAACGAAGAAATAAGTAAATTTAAATTTTAACAAAAATAAAGCTCCACGGTGATAAACCAAGGAGCCTTATTTTTTAGTATATTTATGCATAATTATTTGACAAAATAGTAACCATGCAATATATTTATATGTAGAATGTTTTATAATACACTTGTTTTTTTATAAGTTAGTTAATAAATATTATTTATAAATTCAAAATTGATAGTTATATTTAGTGAATTATAATCATAAATGAAATAAAAATAGAGAGATGGATTAATTAGCATATAATGGCAAAATATTAGTATAGGTAAAATTGCAGTACAAGCCATTTTTTATTGATGAAACTATGAGATTTTGCACGATTTTTAGACTTCACAATATAGCATTTCTTAAAATCAACTATTAGCTATAGCATATGTGACAGTCTTATTAATTAAATGATATTTAAAGTCTTATCATGTGTCATTTTAAATTTATCATTGATTGGAGGAGTTTAAGTGTACAAAATAGTTAGCAAAAAAGAGCTTACAAATAATATATTCTTAATGGATATAGAAGCTCCAAGAGTAGCAAGGTCTGCAAATCCTGGACAATTCATTATTGTAAAGAATAATGAAAAGGGAGAGAGAATTCCTCTTACTATAGCAGATTATGATAAGGAAAAGGGTACTGTAACAATAGTTTTCCAGACAATGGGTAAGTCAACAAAGGAATTAGCTTCTTTTGAAGTTGGCGATGCAATAGCAGATTTCGTTGGTCCACTAGGTCAACCTAGTGAATTTATAAAGGAAAATATAGAAGAATTAAAGAAAAAGAAAATGGTATTTATTGCTGGTGGTGTTGGTGCTGCACCAGTTTATCCACAGGTAAAATGGTTATATGAACATGGCATTAAGGCTGATGTTATATTAGGAAGCAGAACGAAAAATCTCTTAATTTTTGAAGAGGAGCTTAAAAAGGTATCAGGTAATTTGTATGTAGCAACAGATGATGGTACATATGGCTTCAAAGGTACAGGTTCAGATTTGCTAAGAGAATTAGTAAAGAATCAAGGCAAAGAATATGACCATGCTGTAATCATTGGACCAATGATAATGATGAAATTTACCTCTATGCTAACTAAAGAGTTGGGTATACCAACTACAGTAAGCTTAAACCCTATAATGGTTGATGGTACAGGAATGTGTGGTGCTTGTAGAGTAACTGTAGATGGAAAGGTAAAATTTGCTTGTGTTGACGGTCCAGAATTTGATGGACATTTAGTAAATTATGATGAAGCAATGAGAAGACAGAATATGTATAAAACAGAAGAAGGCAGAAAAGAGTTAAAGCGTATTGAGGGAGATACCCATCATGGCGGCTGTGGACAATGTCACGAGGAGGAGTAAAAATGGATAGATTTAAAAAGGTACCAATAGCAGAACAAGATCCAATAGTTAGATCTCAAAATTTCGATGAAGTATGTCTTGGCTACACTGAGGATGAAGCAGTACAAGAAGCCTCTAGATGCTTGAATTGTAAAAAACCTGGCTGTGTCACTCAGTGTCCAGTATCAATAAATATTCCTACATTCATTCAATATGTTAAAGAAAGACAGTTTGAAAAGGCAGCTAGAGTTATAGCGCAATCTTCTTCTTTACCTGCAGTATGTGGAAGAGTATGTCCACAAGAAATACAGTGTGAAGGTAAATGCGTTTTAGGCATTAAAGGTGAAGCTGTGGCCATCGGAAAATTAGAGAGATTCGTGGCTGATTGGACAAGGGAACACAATATAGATTTAAGTGAAACTATGCCTCCTAATGGCAAGAAGGTAGCTGTTATAGGTAGTGGACCTGCTGGCCTAACATGCGCTGGTGATTTAGCAAAGCTTGGATATGATGTAACAATTTTCGAAGCCTTGCATGAACCAGGTGGAGTTTTAGTATATGGAATTCCAGAATTCAGACTTCCAAAGGAAACAGTGGTAAAGCATGAAATTGAAAATGTAAAAAAATTAGGTGTTAAGATAGAAACTAATGTTATCGTTGGTAGAACAGTAACCATTGATTCTCTATTAGAAGATGAAGGCTTCCAAGCAGTGTTCATCGGTTCAGGGGCAGGTCTACCAAAATTCATGGGTATACCAGGAGAAAATGCTAATGGTGTATTCTCTGCCAATGAGTTCTTAACTAGAAACAATCTTATGAAAGCCTTTAAAGAAGGATATGATACTCCTATAAAAGCAGGTAAAAAGGTAGCTGTTGTAGGCGGAGGAAATGTTGCTATGGATGCTGCTAGAACTGCTAGGAGATTTGGAGCAGAAGTTCATATAGTATATAGAAGATCCGAGGCAGAGCTTCCAGCCAGAGTAGAGGAAGTACATCATGCTAAAGAAGAAGGTATAATCTTTGACCTTCTAACTAATCCTGTTGAAATACTACAAGATGAAAATGGTTGGGTAAAGGGTATGAAGTGCATTAGAATGGAATTAGGGGAACCAGATGCTTCTGGTAGAAGAAGACCAGTTGAAGTACCAGGTTCAGAATTCATATTAGATGTAGACACTGTAATAATGTCATTGGGAACCTCACCAAATCCATTAATTGCTTCAACTACTGAAGGATTAGAAATTAACAAGTGGGGTTGTATAGTAGCCGATGAAGAAACAGGACGCACCTCAAAAGAAGGAGTATTTGCTGGTGGAGATGCAGTAACTGGAGCGGCAACAGTAATTTTAGCTATGGGAGCTGGTAAAAAGGCAGCTAAAGCCATAGATGATTACTTATCAAATAAATAATATATTAGCTTAAGTTTTAAAGCTATTTGCAAGATTAATTGCAAATAGCTTTTATATTTGTGAGAAAACTATGGTATTACTGTGTGAGTAAGGCTTAAGGTAGATTCTCCACCGTAAATTGTGGCTTTATATGATCCAATATCTGTATCGTTTCCTACAACCCAACTAAAGCTAGCCATACCATTAGAATCTGCTCTACGCCATTGCTTTACTGGAATAGTTTTGCCATTTACTCTAAAAGAGCTTTCTATGGTATATATTTCACCGGGAATTCCTTTTATAGTTATTAAGCCTACCTCTCCACGTTTCAAAGTGGTTATAGAACGAATAATATGAATTTCATTTTGAGTATATTTTATTGTCTTTAGTTCATTTTTGGGTAATGAGTTAGTTGATTCAGCGTAAATTACTGGATAATTTAAAAAAGCTATACCAATACATAAAAGTATGCAGAAATATAATAGTTTTTTCATAATATCACCTCAAAAATATAATAGATATGTATAGGATTTACTATCAGCTCCTTTTTTATTCAGACAAATGATAAATAAGATTTGCAACAATAGATAATTTATACCAGTTATAAACATCGTATCTTGACAAATGAAGCTGATTTTATAAATAAAATATGGATTAAAAGCGCATTATGTAACAATCTGTAGTTTCGAGAATATTATATAGTATAAACTAATATTGAGGAGGTACTATATGAACGGTTGTGAATACGATCATTGCTTTGTAGAAAAAGAAAAGGATTTTTTCTCAAAGTTTAAAGAAATTGATAAAGTTTGCATTGGACATCCAAAGCCATGTATAACTGCATTACTTGAAGGTAGCGTTAAGGTTGAAGTAAAAGATACAAAAATTGTTAAACATTGTGATGGATTTAAGCTCATTATCAAAGGCTGTAAGTATATCAAGATTAAATATTGCTCCAATGATAAATGTGGTTGCAACAAGATATTCGAAGACATTTTTGTAGTTCCCTTTGTAAAAACCGTTGAATTCTGTGGATGCTATATGGAGCTTTGTGATTTAGACGTTTACGTTGATAAATGTTCTATGAAAAAGCTAAATAACAGATGTGTCAGCGTGGAATCTATAATTCATGTTGAACCTTATTTCGAAGAACCAAAATATGAATATTGGGATGACGACTGGGATTGTGAATGTAAAGTAGATTCCTGCTGCAAGAAAAAGTAGTTCGCATTTTATGGCCGGTGGACAAGCCACTGGCTTTTTTAGTTAATATTTAGATAAATATGAAATAAAAAAGAGAGAAGATATTGACAGATTAACTAGATGGTTCTATAATGATATTTTCAAGATGAAAATATCATTGTGTAGGTGATAAAAGTGAAAAAATCCAAAGTATTAAATAAAAATGGTCTTACAGAAGAGCAATTTTTGGATTGCTACGACCCTAATCAATATGATAGACCTTCAGTAACAGTAGACATGCTTATTTTTACAATAACTGCTAAGCTAAATAGCAATTATAGAAAGCTATCTAATAAGGAACTAAGGCTTTTGATGATTAGAAGAGGAGAACATCCATACATAGGCCAATGGGCTCTACCTGGAGGCTTTGTTAGAAGCTATGAAAGTCTAGATGAAGCGGCTATAAGAGTTCTTAAAGAGGAAACAAACATTGATAATGTATATATGGAACAGCTATATACTTGGGGAGAAATTAATAGAGACCCAAGGACAAGAGTTATCAGCGCGTCATATATGTCCTTACTTGACAGCTCAAGCTTGAATATAAAAGCTAGTCAAGATGTGGAGGAAGCACAATGGTTTACAGTGAAATGTAAGCTTTTAAAGGAAAATAAGACAATTACAGATAAGGGATATATCATAGATAAGGAATATCTATTAACTTTGAATAACCAAGAGGTTAAGGAAAAGGAATTATCTGCAGTGATTAAAGTTATTAAGACCGTGGAAGGTAAGGTTTGGAAGATAGATAGGACAGTGGTTGAATCTAACGGCATAGCTTTCGACCATGGTAAAATTATAGAATACGGTATTGAAAGACTGCGTAATAAAATTGAGTATTCAGACATTGCTTTTAATCTAATGCCTGAGTTATTCACTTTAACAGAGTTACAACAGGTTTATGAGGTTATCCTAGATAAAGAGCTTCTGAAAGCCAATTTTCGAAGAAAGATTTCCGGTATGGTTATTGAAACAGAAGAATTTACAAAGGATGCTGGACATAGACCTTCAAAGCTTTTTAAATACAATCCTGACTGGTATAAAGAAAAGTTTAATGAGTAAGAATATTTGCCACAGATACTTTAATTAGAAGTTAAAGTATCTGTGGCAATTTCATTAGCAATGAAAATTATGATAAGCTTTTTCTATATATTTCTTCAATAACTAGAATATCTACTTCTTCAGGATGATTTTTTAGCTTTGCTTTATTTTCTGCAAAATTACATGCGAATTCTTTTATTTCTTCTTCAGTAAGCTTAGTATTTACTTTAAATAAGCTGTCAAATATCTCTTTTAAATCTTGTAAGTTGTGTAAACCTAATAAATTTAACATTTTATTGATTTTACTCTTATCTTTAAAGCACTTCAAGTATTCTATAGTTAGGACACCATTTGCTAAACCATGAGGTATTTTTTTATGATAAGTAAGAGCATATCCCATGCCATGTGGTAATGAAGTGCCAACCTGTGCAATGGCCATACCTGCTATAGTGGATGCTAGCATTACCTTATCCCTGAAGTCTTCTGATAAGTCATTGTTGACTAAATAATTAAAGCAATCCTGAAAAAGCTGGAAGCCTTTTTCAGCAAGCATATCTGAAAGCAAAGACGCGTTGCAGTTTAAATAGCTTTCTACTAAATGAGTGAAAGCATCTACTGATGTAGAAACTGTTATGTCATAAGGAAGCTGGTAGGTAAAAGTACTATCTAAATATGCAATAGTAGGAAAAATATTTTGACCTAGATTTTTCTTTGTTTTTTCACTGTGTACTGTAACAATACTGTAAGGGGTAACTTCAGATCCAGTGCCAGATGTGGTAGGTACAGCAACCACTGGTAGACTTTCTAGGCTCGAGCTATTACAAATATTATATTTATTAACATGCGGATTTTTAATAAATACAGCTATAGCCTTTGCTGCATCTAAAGGAGAGCCACCTCCGATACCTATAACAAAATCAACCTTTAAGCTTCTTCCTAAATTTGAAGCAGCTTCAATAGTTTCTAATGAAGGATTTTCCTCTACATCATCAAAAATATGGTATTTTATTTTCTGATTTTCTAATGCTTTTGTCATAGCTTGTAAGGAACCATTCTTTTTTGATGAACTTTTTCCAGTAACTATCAAAGCGTGACTGCCAAGCTTTATCATAGCCTCTTTATTTTCATTTATACAACCTTTTCCAAAGTATAGTTCCGTAGGCATAGAATATTTTAATATCATATATATCACTCCTTTTTATGATAACTGAGATGCTAGGTAACTAAATTATAGCATTAAGCAAAAAATATTGTAATATAACTAGAAGCAATTCATTAACTAATAAGTATACTTAATTAGTCATACAAGGTAGTAGAGATAGCTTATAGCTATTGAAACATTCTTACTTATGATGTAATATGTCAAAGAATTCTATATATTACAACTTATTAACAAAAAATACATTTGCAAGATGTGTTTTTAATAGTATAATGTAAATATATGGAAGTTTTATTTTATGGAGGTTACTATGGAAGGTTTGTTTGATATTACATGGGTGAATATATTTTATGTTATTATTGGTGGATTAACAGCAATCGTTACAATATGTGCAAAAAAGGCTTATGTTGATATGAAACTAGAAAGAAAATTTTCTGTTTCAGGACGATATATTACAAAATTTCAGGAAAGTAAATATAAAGATGTAATTATAACAACCTCAGCAGAGTTAAAACAAAATGGTAAGCGAATATATGGAACCACTAAAATGCCTGGTGACAGCCGAAAGTGGATTTTAGAAGGTCAATTATCTGAAGATGGACATATACATGGGATTTATTATGCAGAGGATCCTATTGATAAACGTACAGGTGTATTTTTCTTAAAAATTCATAGTAAAAAGCATATGACAGGAGTAAAGTCTAGTTTAGATACAGAAAAGCAGGAAGTAACCTCTGGCACTTATGAATTTAAACCAATTTGTAATAATGTTACCATTAAAAAGTTGGTAAAGAGTCATATACCACATATCATTAGTATTGCAGATAATTTATTAGGAAAAGATCATTTAACTCAAGAAATACTAGAGAAAATAACTAATGGATCACCAGATTTTTATTGTGACGTGGCTATAGATTCTCAAAATAAGGTGGTTGGATTTTATATTGGCTATATTACACATCCAAAGATAATAGAAGAAAAAATGAAAATAAATCAAGATGAGATTCCTAGATCCATAAAGTACGCTAATAAAATTGGAGTTATTAAAACCGTTGTAGTTGAAGAAAAGCATCAAGGTTATGGAATAGGCACTAAGTTGGTTGAAAGCTGTATGAAGGAGTTGAAAAAGGCAGGAGTTCAAATGATATGCTCTATTGCTAGTAAGAACCGAAATTTTAATAACATGGATGGTATATTTAAAAACTTAGGATTTAATATTATTGCAGAAGTTCCTGAGTATTGGTCAGATGAAAGCATAGAAAAAGGCTACAGATGTCCTATATGTAAAGAACCACCTTGTGAATGTAGCGCAGTTATATATAACCTTACTATATAGATTTGGTTGATTTCTTATATAGTAAGGATTCAGAATATTAGTCAACTTAGATGATTTATAATGCAAGGAAAAAAGCTAGTAGTTATTACCTAATATCTATAGTTAAGGAAGTGCTTCAATGATATATAGGAGATATTGTTTCTGTTATAGGTAGTAAGCAATATCTCTTTTCTGTAAGCTTGGAACTGTTGTACTTATAAATGGTAATATTATATAAATATACAAATATATGCTATACATAAAGGTAAATAATGGTATAATTATAATGGATTAGTTAAACAGAAAAATATAAGGATAAAGTCAAATGAAGTTTGAGGAGAGTAGTAATATGGAAGAATATAAAAATATCTTATATCAAATATTTAATTATGCTAAAGCTCTAAATGAGTTGAGGAATCCTATTGTGGTAAATATTAAAAACTATCAGTGGATCAAATATTTTAAGGACTTGCCAAAACATGAAAGTATTCAATGCATGAATGTTCTTCTCAAGAATAATCAGTGTGAAGACTTAGATGACAGAAAATTTATTCTTAGAGTTAAAAAACCTCAGTTAACGGAGTGTCCTAGTCCACCAGAAGATTTAATAACATGTATAAGAGGTAACTGGAATAACCTAGATGAAAGGGTTGAATTAGTTACAGAAGATACTACTCTTATTGATATGTTTAAAGTATGGGAAGTAAAAAGAAATCAGTGGCTAGAGACTGAAAGACCTGCTCGAGAAGCCATGAAGATATTTAAAGAGTTGTATAAAATATATTCAGAATTGGATAAGGAATATGAATTTCTTGAACTGGTAATTGGAGACGGAATTTTGAAATGGACTACGAAGGAAGGAAAGGAAATTTTTCATCCAATTTTGATTCAAAATGTAGATTTAAAATTAAATCTTGATGTACCAGAATTCACTATAACTTTAAGCAGTAATGTTGCAGAATTGAACACTGTTCTATTGAGAGGAATTAATGATATAGATGCTGAAGCTTTATCAGCTTGTATTAAGTATATGGAGGAAAATCATTATTCTATAATAGATGGAGAAAGCGTTGATATTCTGCTGGAAAGAATTTGTCATACCTTATCTGCAGATGGTTACTTTACTAAAGAAATTGATGATGAAGTTAATAATCATGAATTAGCAATTATTAGAGCACCTTTACTTTTTATAAGAAAAAAGGATACAGGCTTTAGCATAGCAATAGAATCAATTTTAAATGATATCAACTACAACAATAATATACCTAAATTCCTAAAGTGCATAGCAGGATTAAATGAAGAAGTAGCTCTTGATAAGCTCGATATTCAAGATGATGCAGAATTGGCTTTAAGTATAGCTGATGAAGATATATTGTATGCAAAACCTGCTAATGCAGAGCAAATATTAGTGGCCAAGCTTTTAGAGCATAGAGATGCTGTTCTTGTTCAAGGACCTCCTGGAACAGGAAAAACCCATACTATAGCGAATTTAACTGGACATTTGCTGTCACAAGGAAAAAGTGTTCTTATAACAAGTTATAGAGAAAAAGCTCTAAAGGTGTTAAGAGACAAGATAGAGGAAAAATTACAGCCTCTTTGTCTTCCAATGTTGAAGGATACTAGTAAATCATATGAGTTAGAAAAGACTATAGATGAGCTAAATGAGAGAAGAAATAATACCAATGAAGCTTTGTTGATTGAGGCGGTAAATTCTTTAGAAGAGCAGAGAAAAGGCCTTATTAATACATTAAGATCAAAAAAGGAGCAATTAAAGAAGGAAATAGAAAAGGAATATTTGCCAATAATCTTTGAGGGGGAAGAATATACTCCTATAGAAGCAGCTAGATTTGTGGCAGAAAATAGAGAAGGTAATGATTGGATACCTTCGCCGGTTCAATTAGGTAGTAGTTTATCACTTAATAATTGGGAAGTTAAGGAGCTTTATGAATCCAATGGAATCTTAACTAAGGAAGCTGAAATTGAGTGCGATTATGAATATCCAGATCCATCTCAAATAATGAACCCAGCTGAGTTTGATGAGCTTATAAAGGAGCAAAAAAATTTAAGTAGTAAGGATTTGGATTATAGAAAGGATTTATGGGAAAACCCTCGAAAGGACATAAATGAGTTAAATGAGCTACTGCTTGATATTATAAAAGCTGTGGAAGTAATTGATGAGAATAAACCATGGGTAATGGCAATTATTGAAGAGGGATACAAGTCCAATTCTATTAATAAGGAATGGGAAAAGCTTATTTACTCCATAAGGGTTCTCTATGAGCAGAGTCTGAAATTTAAGAAGTATGAGTCAGAATATAAGCCTTATGTTCATGAAAGTTTAAACAACGAGAAAACCTTAGAGACTCTTAAAGAAATGGTGACCTATGTACGTAGTAACAAGGTTATTAGTAAATTAAAACTTATCACAAAGCCTAACTGGAACAAAACCCTATCAAATATTAAAGTTAGAGATAATATACCTAGTAAATCTGATGAGTTTACTGTTCTTATGAATTTAATAGAAATAAACTTGATGAGAAAGCAAGTAGTAAATAGGTGGGATAAATTAGTAGCTTCTTTAGGAGGACCTAAGGCTTCTGATTTTGGTCCGTTACCTGAATACCAATTAATCAAATATGCAACTTTCATTGATTCAAGGTTGTCATGGTATAAGCATGACTGGAAGTTGCTAGTTACAAAGCTAGAATGGTTAGGTTTTAAGTGGGATACTTTCTTTAATGAAGATAAGGAAATGCATCAGGAATTTGCTTTGTTGAAAAATATCAAGAAGAAGGTTACAAAGGATCTAACACCAATAATACAGGCCCAGATAAATAGAATAAATTATGAGAAAAATGAAAATAAATTAAAGAGTATGGCTCTATTACTGAATGGATATAGTATAGGAACAGCAAATGAACTAATTATTTCAGCTGTAAATGAAAAAGACGCAAGTAAGTATAAAAGAGCCTACAAGCTAATTAAGAGCATGATTAAATGTCGCAATGTTAAGATCAGGAGGCAGGAATTAATCAAAAAATTATCAACTAGTGCTCCTGAATGGGCAAACTCTATTAGTGATAGATTAGGTTTACATGGAGTTACCTATGTGCCAGGTGATATAAATATGGCATGGAAGTGGAGGCAATTGAATGATGAATTAGATAAAAGATCAGAGGTGAGTATAGAAAGTATTCAGGAAGAAATCAGACGATTAGAAGACTCTATTCGTAAAGTTACGGCAGATTTATTAGATAAAAAGGCCTGGTTAAAGAAAATTCAAAATATAACTTTGGAAGAAATTCAAGCTATGGAGAGCTGGAAGCTTACAATGAAAAGTATACGAACTGGTACTGGAAAGAGGATACCAGCCTTACAAGCCAAAGCTAGAGAATTAATGAGAGAATGTCAAAGCGCTGTGCCAGCCTGGATAATGTCATTAAATACAGTAGTAGAGAATTTCAATCCTCAAAGTACAAAATTTGATGTGGTAATTATAGATGAAGCGAGTCAGGCAGACATTTTAGCCCTAGCTGTTCTTTATATGGGAAAGAAAGTAGTTATAGTTGGTGATGATGAACAAGTTAGTCCCTTATCTGAAGGCAAAGAAGTAGAGGGTTACGAGGAATTAATCGATAAGTATTTAAAGGATATACCTAACCCACATTTATATACTCCAGAGCTATCAATTTATGATTTAGCTAAAACATACGGTTGTAAGCCTGTGTGTTTAAAGGAGCATTTTAGGTGTGTAGCTCCTATAATCCAGTTTAGTAATAAATTATCTTACAAGGGAAGGATTCTCCCATTGAGAGATCACAGTAATGTCAGCTGTAAACCTCCATTAATATGCTATAAAGTAGAAACTAATGTGGCTACAGAAAGAACTAATCAGGATGAAGCAGAGGCAATAGTATCATTGATAAAATCCTGCATTTCAAAACCAGAATATAGGGATAAAAGCTTTGGAGTGATATCCTTAGCAGGAGAAGATCAAGCGAAATTAATAGAGGATATGCTTCAGGGAGCTATTGAACCAGCAGAATATGAAAGAATTAAGCTTCTCTGCGGAACACCAGCTCAATTTCAAGGTGATGAAAGAGATATCATATTTATATCCCTTGTAAAATCAGCTAAAGAAGATGAGTTATTACCTATTTTAGGATATGGTCCTCATGAATCAACTAAAAAGAGGTTTAATGTTGCTGCTAGTAGAGCTAGAGACCAGATGTGGATAGTACATTCTTTAAATCCTGATAAGAATTTACAGGAAGGGGACTTAAGGCTAGATTTGATAAGACATGCAGAAACCCCTTATGCCTTAGACAGTGAAATATACAATCAATCACAAGAAAGTTGCTCATTATTAGAAACTGAAGTTATAAATAAGTTGAGAGAAAAAGGCTTCAAGGTTATTCCTCAATGGCCTGTGGGGGATTGGTATATAGATATGGTGGTGAAAGTAGCTGGCAATAAGATAGCAGTGATATGTGATGGAGACAAGCATCAAGGAATAGATAGAATTGAAGAGGACTTAAAATATCAGTCTGCTTTAGAAAGAATGGGTTGGAATTTTGTTAGAATTAGAGGGAGCAAATTCTATCGTAATCCTGATGAAACAATAAAGGAAATACTGGGGACATATTATATGCAAGCATAATTGAGGAGTATATATTTCTTATAAGAAGGCTTAGCCTTCTTTTTTTGTAGTTGAGGGTTTTAATATTAGTAAATTAAGTAGGCATTCCTTATAAAAAATGATATAATAAGATTATAATTAGATATTTTTGTAAAAATTAAAATTTATGCTTAGAATTAAGACTTTTATAGTAGAAGGTTCTTTTATATAAATTTTCGAAGGGGTGAACTATTATAAATGGAAAATATAGTAATGGAGCTTAAAAGAATTAGAAAAGAGGCTAATGGTAAGCTTATTTTAAAGGATATTAATTTGAATCTACATAAAGGACAAACCTTAACAGTGCTAGGGAAAAATGGTCAAGGTAAAAGTACCCTTCTAAAGTTGATTGCAGGCTTTATAGCTCCTACTAGCGGTGAACGAAATGTATTAGAGAAGAATCTTAGAATCAGTTATGTACCAGAACGTTTTCCAAAATTGAATTTCACTGCTAATGAATATTTAATGCATATGGGACTTATATATGGACTAAATGAAAAGGAAATCATGGAAAGATTAAGTAAATTATACGAGGAATTTGATATACAAAGCATGGCAAATTTAAAGATTAGAGATTTATCAAAAGGTTCTGCTCAAAAGATTGCAATAATACATGCTCTCTTAATAAATTGTCCTTTGTTAATTTTGGATGAACCTTTAACTGGACAAGATTCTATGTCACAAACTACTTTCATAAAATTAGTTACTAATTTAAAAAAACAAGGAGTAACTATCTTATTAGCTGCCCATGAATTGCATTTAATTGAAAGTGTATCCGATAGGATAGTTATTATAGAGAAAGGTCAGATTTCAGATTATCAAGGAGATGAATTAAGCAATAAACCCCTAATGCTTATCCAATTAAAAAATATGAACGATAAAGCCACTGAGATAATCAGATATATGGAAGGGGTTGTAAATGTAGAAATCCATAGACAAATTCTAAATGTAGTAGCAGAGAAGGATAAAAGTGATCAGGTAGTATTAACGGCAATACAAAATGGGTTAAACGTTATTAGCTTAAATGAAATAAGAGAATAGCTTAATTAAAGGAGGTTTAAAAGTGAAGGCGCATTTAAAATATTATTATAAAGTACTTGTTAATTCTCATAAATATATAGCACCCACTTTATTTTTTATAATTGCTGTAATGTCAACATACTTGGCTACTATAGATAGAATATTCTATGGTTTTCAAGTATCAGCTATTTTTATGTATATAACAGCAATTTGGATAACCTATAATTTTAATGAAATTGAAGATTCAACCCAGAAGCAACTTGTTTTACTGAACACCAATAACGAAGATAAATACTATATAATGAGAATTAGTTTTTTGTTTATATTTGTATTAATTTTAGATTTAATATCTATCATATTTCCTATTTTCATTGGTTCATTTAAAGAAAATGTTAATATTATTGATATATTAATTGGTTTTCTTATGCAAGCTGTTATAGGGTTCCTTGGCATATCTGTAGCAAATTTCTTTGAATCTAAGATATTGAAAGACAGAAAAGCTGCATTAATGATTTTGCTTCTAATAATGGTATTATCCTGCATTCAAGGTTTAGTAATAAAAGATCAACCAGCAATAAAATATGTAATGTTAATTCTACCACCTGCTTATTATGTATATCAGTCTGAGGGAATGCAATTACTAATATCCTTAGGAGGAGCTTTAGTATATAGCTTTATATTAATTTTTATTTATATAAAGCTGTCCATAAAGAAAAAATTTTGGTAATAAAATGGTAACACAGTTCTTAGAAAAAGTTTACATTACAACACTTCCAATATATGTTAAAATGTTTATATAAATTAGGAGGTGTTTGTATAAATGAATCGAGAGCGAAATTTGAAGAACTTGAAAAGAGCACTATTTATAATTGTATTGTTGACTACTAATCTAATAGTTTTTACAATTACTGCCTTTAGCTACAGGAATAAAACTAGCAATGCTAAAATACATAACAATGACAAGGGTGGTATGGAAAATGATAAATTTATTGTTAAGAATATAAGTAGCTGGCGGCATCCAATTAAGGAATATTTTAAAGATTCTACATTAATAAAAGTTGAACTCTTATATAAAAGAACTTATCCAATTTTTTATATTGATGATAATACCTTATCAGAGGAAGATGTGGCTAAAAATTACACTTCCGATTTATATGCATCTATGTTAGCAGCAAACGGTTATTGGGATTTTGAAATAAGGACATTAGATAATAAATGGGTGAAAGTTAAAGGTGATAAAAAGGAAAAAAAGCTTATAGAAATAGTTTTTGATGGAAAATCCATTGACTTGTCCCAATACGAGAAAACTGTTGCAGAATCAAATTAAAATAAGCAACAAAGAGGTTGTTACTCAACTAACGGTTTTATCAGTTGAGTAACAACTTTTTTAGCATGATTTAATATACAAAATAATTTTCTTCAAACTTTGCTATTTTATCTTCATTCAGTAGGGTTAAACTAATATCATCCATACCATTTAATAGTTTAGTTCTATAAAATTCATTAATTTCAAATGATATATCTAAACTATAAATATCTCTAATTTTTTGCTTTTGCAAATCCACTTCTAATTTATAGTTTTCGTAGAATTCACAATTTTTCATCAATAAATCTATTTCACTATTTGATAATTTCACAAGTAATATTCCATTATTAAAGCAATTGTTATAGAATATATCAGCAAAACTTGAGGCAATTATAACTCTAAAGCCATAATCAAGTAACGCCCAAGGAGCATGTTCCCTAGAGGAGCCACAACCGAAATTAGCTCTTGATAATAATATGGAGGCACCATTGTATCTTGGCTTATTTAATACGAAATCTTTTGTTGGAGCTCCATTTTCATCATATCTTAAATCATAAAATGCAAATTGTCCAAAACCAGTTCTTTCTATCCTTTTTAAAAATTGCTTTGGTATAATAGCATCAGTGTCCACGTTCACTCTATCTAAAGGGGCAACAAGCCCTGTGTGTTTAACAAAAGCATCCATAAAAAATCCTCCTTTTTTTAAAATTCTCGAACATCTACAAAGTGTCCAGCTATTGCGGCAGCAGCAGCCATAGCTGGAGATAGGAGATGAGTTCTGCCTCCCCTTCCTTGTCTTCCTTCAAAGTTTCTGTTAGAAGTTGAAGCACATCTTTGACCTGGGGAAAGCATATCTGGGTTCATAGCCAAACACATGGAACAACCGGGTTCTCTCCATTGAAATCCTGCTTCCATAAAAATTTTGTCCAAGCCTTCAGCTTCAGCTTGTTTCTTTACTCTAACAGATCCAGGAACCACTAAGGCAGTTACTCTTGGATGAACAGTTTTTCCTTTTGCTATTTCAGCTGCAGCTCGTAGGTCTTCAATCCTTCCATTAGTACATGAACCTATAAATACATAGTCTATTTCAATATCTTTCATAGGAGTACCAGGGCTTAAGCCCATATAAGCTAAAGCTTTTTCAGCAGCTTTCTTTTTATCTTCATCTTCAAAGCTATTGGGGTCTGGTACTATACCGTTGATACCAATAGACATAGAGGGATTTGTACCCCAAGTTACTTGCGGTTCTATACTGTTTAAATCGAAATTCAATTCAGCATCAAATATGGCATCTTTATCAGAAACAAGTGATTTCCATTCAAGCACAGCTTTATCAAAGGCTTCACCTTTAGGTGCATAATCTCTACCTTTTATATATTCAAAGGTTGTATCATCAGGAGCAATTAATCCAGCTCTAGCTCCTGCCTCGATTGCCATATTGCAAAGAGTCATTCGTTCTTCCATAGTCATTTTTTCAATTGTTTCACCTGTAAATTCAATTACATAACCTGTTCCAAAATCTGTACCATATTTACCGATTAGTCCAAGTATTACATCCTTGGCAGTAATCCCGTAACCAAGATTTCCTGTAATATTTACTCTCATTGTTTTTGATAGTTTTTGAGGTAGACACTGTGTAGCAAGTACATGTTCTACTTCGCTGGTGCCTATACCAAAAGCCAAAGCACCAAAAGCTCCATGAGTAGAAGTGTGACTGTCACCACATACTATGGTTTTACCCGGTAGTGTTAGCCCAAGTTCTGGACCTATAACATGTACAATCCCTTGATTTTCGCTGTACAAATCAAAGCAGCTAATACCGAACTTCTGGCAATTTTTTAAAAGGATATCCATTTGATTCTTAGAAATAGGATCTTTTATATTGTACCTATCTTTTGTAGGAACATTATGATCCATTGTTGCAAAGGTTAAGTTTGGTCGTCTAACCTTTCTTCCGTTCATTCGTAAACCTTCAAAAGCCTGTGGAGAAGTAACCTCATGAAGTAAATGTAAATCAATATAAATAAGACTTTGTCCATCTTCTTTTGTATAAACTAAATGCTTTTCCCAAATCTTGTGGTATAATGTTTTACCTGCCATACTATAACCTCCTATAATTTTTGATATTGTAATTATATAAGTTATTTATGTATAATTGAAATACATAAAAGTTATAAATAATATAACTGGAGGTTATGATATGGATAATAACCTAGAATTATATAAAATATTCTATATGGTGGCTTATTGTGGTAATATATCCCTTGCATCGGAAAAGTTGTATATTAGTCAACCTGCAGTTAGTAAATCTATTCAAAAGCTGGAGTTAATAGTAGGGACTAAGCTATTTTCAAGAAATTCGCGAGGTGTCAAACTTACAGAAGAAGGCCGTATATTTTATGATTATATAGATAGAGCCATGAAGGAATTAAATTTAGGCGAGAAAGTCCTTGAAAAACTAAAAAAGCGGGAACTAGGTTCCTTCAAATTAGGAGTTAGTACAACTTTATGCAAGAATTTTTTGATTCCTAAGCTAAAAGGCTTTATCAAGGCATATCCAAATATCGAGATTAAAATTAGAAATCACACCAGTACTGATAATTTGAATTTATTAGAAAAGGGCGAAGTTGACTTATGTATTATTAGTGAACCATTAGTGAAAAAAGATTTGTATAAATTCATAAAACTAGCAGATATCCATGATATTTTTGTTGCCAATCCTGATTATATGTCCTCCTTACAACTTAAACATTTAGAAGATATTTTTTTAGTAGCTTCTTTTTTACTTTTGGAACCAACTAATATAAGTCGTATGTATATAGATAAATACTTTTCAAATATAGGTGTTAAGATTAAGCCAGAAATCGAAATAAGTAATATGGATATACTAGTGGAATTTGCTAAGATTGGTTTAGGCATAACAGTTGCTATTAAGGAGTTTGTAAATAGCGAAATAGTAAAGGGTGAGTTAATAGAAATACCAGTTAAACCTATGATACCAAAAAGAAATATTGGTTTAGTATATAATAGAAATATCCCTTTATCGATAGCTGCAGAAACCTTTATTAGATATGTTAGAGGAGAGGAAATTTAATTTCTAAATATTATTTGAAAACCACTGTGGGCTGAATTACAGCCTACAGTGGTTTTAGTAATTTATAGCATTTATCTCTTGTATTTAATTAATTTACTTCATTACTATTTATTTGTATTTTTTTCATCCGTTTCTTGATTTTGATTCTTAAGAGCATCTTTTTCATCTAAATTAGCATCTTGCACTTTTTCATTTGAACCCTGAACGTCTGTTTTAATAGTACTACTATCCTTAAGTTTAACTGTAACTACAGGAATGGTGTGTTTTTCTGATTGAATTTTTTGAGCTTTTGTTTCGCTGCTAGGAGTAGCAGCAGAGTCTTCTTTGTCAGTAAAGCAGAATATCATTAGTACTGCAATAAGTATGTAACCTATATGGTTCTTCCTTATGGAAACCACCCCCTAATTACATTTTACATTTATTAGCAATAAAAATAAAGATAAATATATAAAAAAATATAGTTATTTTGAAAGAAAATTCAGTTTTTAAAGAAGCATATTCTTATGTGAAAGCTTAGGTAAAAGTAAATGAGATTCAGCAATGCAGAATCTCATTTCAGTTAGCTTAGCATAATGTAGGATCTGAATAAGCACTTGTCATAATTTCTTATACTTTACTGTCGTATGGGCTTTATCATTTTGAACTATTACATTATTGAAAACATTATTTTCAACTTCAGTTTTAAAAATCTTACCATCTTCCACATGATCTTCATCAGGAAAGTCATTTCGTACTACATCTTTGTATTCAAAGGATCTGCCCTTTGGAATTTTATTTAGCTTATCTAAATCTATATGGCTTTTATAATTCATCTTTTGCACCTCCATTTATCCATTGATTATTTAAAATGCTACTATTATGTTTTCCGTTGAAAATTTATATATACAAGGAAAGTATATAAGGAATAAAATATAATAATGTAAAAAAAGGTATTTTATTACAAAGAATACTGTGGTATAATAATGGTAAATAATGTTAATTATTTGATATTTAAAAGACATAAATATTAATCTCAATTTCTTGGAATTTTATGATGATAATTATAATTATCAAGGAGGAAGAAATGTTAAAGGTTAATAAACAATTTGATGAATCACAGTTTTCAGCTTATATGGGATGGAAGTATGTGCGCTATACCCAAGAGAATAAATCTATAATTTTTATAATTGATCCTATGGTTGGTAGACCTGATATTGTATATGTTCCAGATGAAGCATCTTGGAAAAAAACAGCACCTCAATGGGCAAAATATTTAAGAAGTCATATTATAAATACCTTAAAGTCTATTCCGTGGAACAGAAAATTGGAGTGGGTAAACACAAAAACTAAGGTTATTGAAAAAGATATTGTTGAGGATTTTATTTTTCCTGGTACTCCAGAAGCAACCTTAGGAGGGAGAAAATATGCAGCTTTTGGACTATTTGACCCTGGGAGCCCAGTTAGTCCAGAGGAGGCCCATGAATTATGGTGTGATTTGGAGAAAAAGTTTGCTGAAGAAGCTAGAGGAATTGTTACGATTTATACTAAAAATTCCAAGCCTAATAGTGTATTTGCAAAAATAGCATTACCAGCTTTAAAAAATAATGCACGAGTATCGTTAGAGTATATTGATTAAAAGAATCAAAGCATGAATAAGGAGCTGTTGCACAATTTATATATTTATAAGTTGTGTAACAGCTCTATTAATTAATATTTAAATAAAGTTTTGATTTTTAAAATCTTCTTTCATTTAATTTTTTAA
>ERZ773359.2269-NODE-2269-length-24597-cov-45.682096_pt1 | contig 24597 bp, 21 predicted proteins | sample MGYA00374955_ERZ773359 | MGnify/ENA primary metagenome ERZ773359 (study PRJEB29098, sample SAMN04486028) | biogas fermenter metagenome | study: EMG produced TPA metagenomics assembly of the Biogas fermentation microbial communities from Germany - Plant 4 DNA1...
AAAATAGGAGCTGTCGCTAGCGTTTTTTTCACCCGCTAATGCGACAGCCCCTTTAAAACTTTATCTTCTTGTATTTTCAAAAGATGGTGCTGTCGGGTTTGGAGCCTTATGTTTAGGACCTGGATTTGACAAATTAAAATACAATTTAGAATCTTCTGTAACACCAAAATCCCTATTAGATCCTGTATCCTGAATTTTATTTAATGCTTCTCTAAACAAAGCATTATGTGCTTCTTCTCTATTTAATAAAAAATCTATTGTTTTTCTAACCTCTTTATCTTCAATTTGACGATATAAATATTCATATACAACCTTAGCTCTTTGTTCTGCCGCAATATTTGAAAGTAAATCTGCTACCAAGTCTCCAGTACAATTAATATAGTCTGCCGTCCAAGGATGTCCTGATGAATTCATTAAAAGCGGAGATAGTCCTCCTAAAACATGTGCTTCAATTTGCCCAACTCCAACGCCTTTATAATCTAAATCATGACCATTTAATAAATTAATTGTTGTTGATATAATTTCCATATGGCTAAGTTCTTCTGCTGCAATATCTAGAAACAAATCTTTTATTTCTTGGTCCTTTATTCTAAAACTTTGGCTTAAATACTGCATAGCTGCTTTTAATTCTCCATTTGCGCCACCTAATTGTTCCTGCAACAACATTGCATATTGTGGATTGGCTTTTCTATTTTTACTTCATATAAAAGCTGCTTCTTATGTTCAAACATATTTATTCCTCCATAATTTTTGTTTCAAAATTATGGTCTCCAAATAATAAAAAATTATTTATAAAATAAATTCTTTTTGTTACATTTCATTGTAAAACCAAATAAAATAGTTTATTACAGCAGAATATATAAGCCACATTATATAAGGTAAAATTAAAAAAGCCGATTTTTTATCAATTCTAAAGAACTTTAAACTTGTGATTATAGATATTATCACTATAACTATAAGCAATATAAATGAAAGTCCATAAAGTCTAAAAGTAATGAATAGAAATTTCCAACCAAAATAGCAAAATAATTGTAGCAAATAAAAAAAGTAGCCATTACTATTTAGTTTTTTATTCTCATTCTTTGTATAAAATCTGTAAGCTGCAATTCCTAGTATTATGTATAAACTTGTCCAAATTATTAATGTTATTAGTGGAGATGGACTTAAAAATGGTTTCTTCAAATCTTCATAAATTGAAATAGAGTTTATATTAAAGTATATAGTTATTATAGCCCCTAATAAAGGTACTAAAAGATTTACTATTAAGTTAATAAAATGAATTTTATTATCAACTCTTAAAAACTCTATTGCTTTTCTATCAACTGTCTTAACTTTGCGCTCTGCTTTTTTATTTTTTATACTCATAAAAAATCCCCTACAATAATATTTACAAATTATTGTATGCAATTTTTTAAATTATTATGTTTTAAAAATATATATCTGAAAATTCAATATCTACTTTTTCTTTTAAATCATTTATTTCAAAATTTTTATCTAACAATAATTTATTATCTTTTATTTTCGAATCATAAGGTAAAATTATTCTAAAAGTATTTCCTTCTTTCTCACCAGTTTCTATATATATTTCTCCATTGTGAAGTTCTACTAATCCCCTTGTCAAAAATAATCCAAGGCCACTTCCTTCTGTTGGCCTGCTTAAAGTATTATTTAACTTTGTAAATTTTTCAAATATATCTTTTAATTTGTCTTCAGGTATTGCTTCAGCATCATTTATTACTTCAATTTTAATGTTTTTATTATTTTCTATCATTATAGTTACATAAATATTGCCATCATATTTTCCATATTTTAAAGAATTAGATAATATATTGAGCATTATTCTTTCTATATGACTTTTATCACATAATAAAAATATTTCTTCTTCTTTAGGATCAAAAGTAATTTTAACATTTTTTAATTTCATATAATAATCACTTGACAATATTACATTTTCTATTATTTCAACTATATTATATATTTTATTATTAAAATGAAGCTTATTTTCAGATAATTTATTACTATCAATAAAATTATCTATCGTCCTAACAAGTCTTAAGCAATTTTGTTTTATTATTTTATTGTAAGAAGCAATTTTCTCAAAATCAACTTTATTAATATATAAATCCTTTAATTGAAGAGCTGAATAAATAACATTTATTGGTGTCCTTAATTCATGGGAAATATTTGAATAAAATTCATCTTTCATATTTTCATATTTAATTTTTATTTCCAACTTTATAATCTCATCTCTTATCTTTAAAATATTAGTAACATCATTAATAACTAAAACTTTTTTTATTTCATTCATTTCTATTAAATCAATTTTTATTTGCTTTACTTCTCCAGAACTTGTTACAATTTCAGTATATTGATTAAAATTATCTAACTGATTTATATCCTCATAATTTATATTATATCTTTCAAATAATATGTTTTTAAAATTCAGTTTTAGGTATTCATTTTCTTCTTTATTATAATTTATTAAATTATTTACTAAATTTTTATTTTCAGATAAGTACTTAGCAGAAATTAAAATATCATTTTCAAAAACTAATAGTTCATCAGAAAAATACTGTACTAAATCATAATACATATTTTCACTTTTTTCTAATAAAGTGTTAATTTCTCTCAAAGCTTTTTCTCTTTTTCTAAGTTCCTTATAAAGCTCTATTTCCTTCTTTTTAGATTTTTCTAAACTATTATAAGCTTTTAAAAAATTGCTTAATAACAATGTATCCTCTAGTTTATCATAAGCAATAAAATATGCAGATATTTTAAAAATACCTGACCAGAATAGAAATTCCTCTCCTATATAAATGGATAAAATTAATAACATATTACTTAGTAAAATAAATGAACTAAAATAAATAATCCATCTATAATCATTATTTATTGAATTTTTCTTGTACATGTATATTATCAAAGCAAATAATATAAATAATATACCCTGATATATTAATATTTGTGAAATTTTATCATCAAAAACAAAAATTATTTTATTATTAGGAAAAAATAAAATAAAACCCAAAATTAATACGGTTATCGCTAATAAAAACTGTTTTATTTTTTCAGAAATTTTATTACAACTAACTAACATACATAATAGAACATTAAGTAATTCTAAGTATGTAATAAATTGATTAAAATTCATATTGATTTCAAAAGCAGTTTTATTCCAAATATATTTTAGTTCTATAAATCTTAATATAGCTATATATAAATATCCAGATCCTAAATTTTTCAAAAATAGTATGACTTTATTTCTATTTTTAACTTTAATGCTAATACACATTAAAATAGAAATAACTAAACATATTATTCTTTCAATAAACTTATATCCTATACTCATTTCAAAAGCAAAATTTATCACAGATAACACCAATATTATCGGAATAAAAACCCAAATAGTTATACCATTATTTCTATATACATATTTGTAATTTATCATTTAATTCACCTTTCATTTATTTAACCTAATAATAAAAGCGGATCCCTTACCCATAGTACTTTTCAACTCAATATCACCCTTTTGAGCCTTAACAAGATTATATATTACATATAATCCAATTCCATACCCCCCATGCTTAGTTTCTTTTCTATTTTCCATAGTATATTTACTAAAAGCCTTAGATATAAAATCTTCACTCATTCCAATTCCATTATCCTTAAATTCAATAATTACACTATCTTCATTGCTCTTAATATTAATAAATATACATCCACCTTTATTAGTAAATTTTAAGGAGTTAGATACTAAGTTTAGAAGAATTCTTTTCATCATCTCCTTATCGAAATTGATAATTACTTCTTCTTCATTAGTATCAAATACTAAATCAATACCATTGTTTTTTAAGTAATCTGAAATATTTAGTAAATAGTCCTCTATAAATTCTACAATGTTATCTGCTTCCAAATTTTCTTCTAAATTTTCTGTATCTATTTTACTAATATCTATTAAATTGTTAGTTAACTCAGATAATGTAAGACAATTTTTCTTACTGATTGAATTATACTTTTTAATAGAATCAATATCTTTTTTATTAACAAAAACATTTTCTAATTGGGTCGCTGAATGTATTATATTTACCGGAACTTTTATATCATGAGAAATATTAGATAAAAAATTACTTCTAATCAACTCCTTAGATTGTATAGATTTTAATTCTTCTTGCATAGCTATAAGCATTAGCTCTTCAGTTAAATCATTTAGTGAAATTATATAATTAAATTCCTCATCTTCTGTATAAATTAATTGCGCCTCATATTTTTTATTAGCTTTTTCAATATTTGTAATTATAATTTTTTTATTTTTTTTTACAGCTTCGTATATACTATAGTCAAACTGCAAATAATTTTCTATTCTCTTATTGATAACATTTTTTAAAACTTTATTATTAGTTATACTTAAAAAACTATCATTACAATAAAATATTCTAAAATTTTTATTTATTACAACAATAGGGTTAGATAATCTCTGAATAAATTCTTTAAAAAATCTGTGTTTTTCGTTTAATCTTTCATATTTTTCTTGTAATTTTATATTATTCTTAATTATTTCATTATTTATTTCTTCTAACTTCTTTTTATTTGTTTCTATTTCTTTAAAAACAAAACTATAATTATTTTCAACTATATGTGTTATTACTAAAAGCACACTAGATATAAACACTGCATATTGTAACATGCTTAATGATGACACAAATATATTAATATCTATAAAATAATTAATTAAAGTAAAGATAACTTTTATAGTAAAAATAACTAAATTAAAATCAAAAATATCTATACCCTTTTTAAATGAAGCTATAGATAAATTGGTATATTTATAAGCTCCATAAATTAATATTATTGCTATAATATTTGCAAATATTGCTATTAGTCTTGCACCAACCATCGTTTTAATTATTAAAAATAAGCATAACCCCAAAAAGGCTACACCTGTTTCTAAGTAAATATTATTATTATTTAAAATTCTTCTATATTTTTCTATAAAATAAAAATGAATTGCATAATACAAATTAACTATTTTATAATCTCCAGCATATACAATAACCCTAAGTATATTTTTAATATTTTGAAATTGAGTATGAAATAGTAATATTAATATTATGCAAATAGTTAAAAAAAACACTTGTACAATAAAATAAACTTGTAGTTTTGTTAAAGCTTTCAAGTGACATGACAAAATAAATGCTACTACTGAACAAGTTAATAAAAATAACTTAAGTAAATCAAATAGAATATTAAAAAATATTACTTCTAAATTTTTCATACTAAAATAATATGCTAAAAGAAAAAAGGAACTAAAAATTATGTAAGTAATTAGTTCTTTTTTATCAGTATAATATATTTTCTCTCTAAAATTACTATAATTCACAACATAACCCCTTTATCATACTTTTCGTACATAATTTTACATCATTTCCTTATATAAGTGAACATATTAATTCTTAAAATTTTCTATTTTTTTATATTTTTCGTTCATTTGTAATTTTATCCCCTTTCAATTGTAATTTTATTTGCTTTTATTATTTTTTTTTAATAAATTCTTATTATATGCTTATTTGTAAGTATTTAAACTTATGATATACTATTCATATTGAAAAAATCTTTTTGTTGTTTATTTTTTTGTAATATTTGTCATAATACTAGATATATATAAGGTGGTGAAGAAAATTAATATAAAAGCACTTATCAGTATATTAGCTTCAAAAATAACAATCTTTTTAACGAAAACTTTATTAAAAGGAGGTACTACTTTCCCCGGAAAAGTAGCCTTAAAAATAGATAAAAATATACTAAGTAAAGTATCCAAAGGATATAAAATTATTTTAGTTACTGGGACAAATGGTAAAACAACAACAACTAATATGATCTATAATATTATCAAAACAAGCGGTAAGAAAGTTATTACAAATAATACTGGAGCAAATTTATTTCCTGGAATAGTAACAACTTTCATTGATAACTATAAATTTTTCAGTAAGAAAAAAGATTACTATGCTGTTATTGAAGTAGACGAAGCTAATGTAAAATATATAACAGCATGCTTATCTCCTGAGATAATAACTGTTACGAATTTATTTAGAGATCAGCTTGATAGATATGGTGAAGTTTACACAACCTTATCTAAAATTCTAGAAGGAATAGAATTATCACCTGATACAACTTTAGTCTTAAATGGTGATGAATCTTTATTAGGTAAATTAGATGTAAAGAATAATACTGTCTATTATGGGTTTAATACAAAAATAAATGAAAATAATATAATAGACATTAATGCAGATGCAAAATTCTGCAAATTTTGTAAAACTCCTTATAAGTATAATCATATAACCTACAATCATTTAGGTGATTTTTATTGTCCAAATTGTGGATTTAAAAGAGCTGATTTAAAATATGCAATAAATAAAATATATGATTTATCTCCAGATAGCTCCAGTGTTAGACTTAATGATCTAGATGTGACCATTAGCCAATCTGGAACTTATAATATTTACAATGCTCTATGTGCTTATTCAATTGCTAAGGAGTTAAATATTAATGATGAGTATATTAAAAAATCCCTTGAAAATCAAAGCTCCAGCTTTGGAAGACAAGAAACAATAAATATTGAAAATAAGGAAGTAAGAATAATCCTTGTAAAAAATCCAGCTGGATACAATCAAGCCTTGGACACCCTTTGTTTAAATAAAGCTTCCTTTGATGCTGCATTTTTACTTAATGATAATTATGCTGATGGAACTGATATATCTTGGATTTGGGATGTAGACTTTGAAAAATTAAAGAATCTTAATATGGATGCAATTTTAATCTCAGGTATAAGGGCTTATGATATGGCAGTAAGACTTAAAATTGCTGGATTAAAAACAGATAATTTTATTATTGAAGAAACTTTTGAAAAACTAACAGAAAGACTTAAAACTAGTCCTAATAATAAAATTTATGTGTTAGCAACATATACTGCTATGATTAACTATAGAAAATACCTACATTCACAAGGATATATTAAGAATTTATGGTAGATGGGAGGCTTAAAAATGGAATTAAATATATGTCATCTATATCCTGATCTGCTTAATGTTTATGGTGACCTTGGCAACATATTAATACTTAAATATAGGGCTGAAAAAAGAGGAATAAAAGTTAATATTATTAATTCTTCAATAAATGATAAACTTGATATAGATAATATTGATATATTATTTTTTGGCGGTGGGCAAGACTTCGAACAATCCATTGTCTCATCAGATTTAAATACTACAAAAAAAGAAGATTTAATTAAATATATAGAAAATGAAAAGGTACTAATTGCTATATGTGGAGGTTATCAGCTCTTAGGAAAATACTATACTGCTCCAAATGGCGAAAAAATTGATGGGCTTGGTGTTCTGGATATTTATACTGAAGGGGGAGATACCCGTTTTATAGGTGATACTATCATTTATAATGAAGATTTTGATGAAACTTATGTAGGTTTTGAAAATCATTCAGGAAGAACATATACTAATGGTTTAAAACCCCTAGGTAAGTGTATATATGGATATGGAAATAATGGCGAAGATAAATATGAAGGTTGTATATATAAAAATACATATTGCACATATTTCCATTCATTACTTTCAAAAAATCCAGAATTAGCAGATAGATTTTTAACTATTGCTCTTTCAAATAAATACAGAGAAGAGATTTCTCTTGAAAATATTGATGATACAATAGAATATAAAGCTAAAGAAGTTATGATAAAAAGACTTTCGAAATAAAATTCTTACTATTAAATTAGATAGAAATTATTAGATTAGAAATGAGGAAATAAAATTGAAAAGAAAACACATTTTAAAAAATATATCTCTAGCTGTTGCACTTTCATTAATTCTACCTTTTACAAGCAACTTCAATAAAGTTAAGGCTGAGGAAATTTCAATTAATGAACCAGAAATAATTGGTGAAGCTGCAATTACCATGGATATAGAAACAGGAGAAGTTATCTATTCAAAAAATGCTGATGCTATAATGGCCCCAGCTAGTACAACAAAATTAATGACTTCCCTAATATTTGCAGAAAATAGAAACAAAACAGATATTATCTCTTATACAGATACAGCAAAAAAAATTACAGAAACTTCTTTAAATAACTTTATTGATGCAAAAACAGGTGACAGAATTTCTGCTGATGATGTGATGAAAGCAGTTATGATATATTCTGCAAATGATACAGCATATTTAATGGCAGAAAATGTGGCTGGTACTGTTGATGAATTTGTTAAAATGATGAATGATAAAGCTAAGACTTTAGGGCTTGAAAAAACTAAATTCTTTAACCCTTCTGGCCTTGAGATTGATCCTTTAAATCCATCAAGTACTAATATTAATCAAACAACTGCTTTTGATTTAGCCGTTATTGCAATGGAAGCTTTTAAAAATGATTGGATTCGTGAAACTATTGCTCCTAAGTCAGGAGACATTTCTATATCTTTAGGTAATCAATCAATGCTTATTGAATTTAGAAATAAGGTTATCGGCAAAAATGGAAATATCGGTGGTAAAACCGGAACCGAAGAGCAAGCTGGCCATTGTTTTGTAGGATTTTATGAAAGAGATGGAAGACAATTAGTTACTGTAGTACTAAAATCTGAATATGGAGTAGATGGTCTTAATGTATTTAAAGACACCGAAAAAATAGCAGACTATAGTTACTCAGCAGAAAAGCAAGTTTATAAAAATACAGGAGAAGAAATAGGAACTATTGATTTAACATATAAAACTTTTAGATTCTTTGGTCCTGAAAAAACTGTCACTGCACCATTAATTTTAAATACAAATGTAAATTATTATAAAAATTCTTATAATGATGAACATGCTACTATTTCTTACAATGATGAAGAAAAAGATGCATGGAAATTGGCAGGTAAAGAGAATATTAAGTTAACTTATTCATCAGGTTTATATAGTGAAGAAGTATCTGCTTCCATAAGATTATCTGCTTTTGACTTAATAAAAGCTAATCTTCCAATATATCTATTAGCTTTATTAGTTATAGTAATTATTATTGCATTAATAATCTTTATAACTAAAATAATTAGTATGAAAAAAAGAAGAAGGAGAAGAAGATATTAAAAATAAATTCGTAATAAAAATGTATTTTTGCTGATTCGTAGCTTATGTTGCGAATCAGCATTTTTATGTTATAATCCAATATGATATATAATAAAGGAGAAATGTTTATGAAAAAGCAAAATTTTAAAGGAAGTGTTATGTTAAACCCTACTCCAGCGGTAATTATAACTAGTAAAAATAAAGAAAATAAAGTGAATGCTTTTACCGTAGGTTGGATTAGCACTGTATGCACAAAACCACCTATAATTGCAATAGGTATTAGACCCGAACGCCTTTCTTATGAATATATAAAGGAAAGTGGAGAATGTGTAGTAAATCTTCCTACAAGAGAAATGGTAAAATTTTTAGACTACTGCGGAGTTACTTCAGGAAGAAAAATTAATAAAATAAAACATTTTGGATATAAATTAAATGAGGGAGTTTCAATTGAAACCCCCTCACTAGAATTATCTCCAGTAGCTTTAGAATGCAAACTTAAAAGTATTACTCCCCTTGGAAGTCATCATTTATTTTTACTAGATGTTATTAATATAAAAGTAGATGAAGCTATAATAGATGAAAAAGGTAAGATATGCTTTAATAAAGCAAATTTAATTTGTTATAATCACGGTGAATATTTTGGTATTAATCAAAAACCTCTAGGCTCTTTTGGTTATTCAATTAAAAAGAAAAATAAAAAGCAGGTAAAATAAAAACCTGCTTTAATTATTTTTATTTTTCATAAAGATATTTATATATATTATAGTATACTTTAACTTTATCTACATATTTTTTGGTTTCATTAAATGGAATGTAATCAAGTTTTTCTCCATCAGAAGAAAAATCTTCGTCATTCAACCACTTGTTAACATTTCCACTTCCTCCATTATAAGCAGCGATTACTAAATCAATATCTCCAAACTCTTCTTCTAAATTTGCTAAGTACCAGCATCCCATCCTAATATTTAAATCTTCATCGAAAAGCATAGATGGTAAAAAATAATTTATGCCTAGTTCCTTAGCTGCCCATTCTCCTGTACTATCCATTATTTGCATCAAGCCTTTTGCTCCCTTTTTAGATTCAGCTTTATTATTAAAATTACTTTCTGCTTTTATCATTGCTAAAACTAAATATGGATCTACATTAAATTCCTCACTATGCTTTTCTATATATGTTGAGTATTTATAAGGAAATATATAATTTTTCATAATAAATGTAGTACTAAAATATACAACTAAAATTAAAATTAGAATAGTTAATATACGTCTAAATTTCATTGCAACTCCTTACTTTATATTACATTTAAAAAATCTGCTATTTTATCTACTTGTACTTTAGTTTTTAAAAGGTCCTTACTATTGTCAATTATTATATTTGCATAATCTCTTTTTTTATCCAAAGGAATTTGTGAATTAATCCTGTTTAATATGTCTTCCCTCGATAATTTATCTCTATTTTTTATTCTTATTATCTGAGTGTTACTATCTACCCATACTAAAATAACAAAATCCATATCCTTATGAAGATTATTTTCTATTAAAGTAGGCGCATCTAATATAACTATTTTTTCTTTAGACTTTTCATAGCTATCTAATTCATTATAGATTTCCTTCTTTATATAAGGAATTATTATTTCTTCGTACTTCTTTCTTTGTTTCGGAAATCTGAAAATATGATTCCCAAATTCTTTTCTTCTAAACTCTCCTTTCCAATCAAAAAAAGCCTCTCCGAAGTTAATTCTTATTTTATCAAGTATTTCTGGATATTTAACAAGTACTTCTCTAGCGATTATATCAGCATCAATTATTTTAAATCCTTTATCTTGAAACATTTTAGATACAGTACTCTTCCCTGAACCAATTCCTCCAGTTAATCCAATTTTAATCATTTAAGTAATACCTCCTACTTCGCATCATACCAAGTTTCACCTACATTTGTATCAACTTCTAAAGGTACTCTAAGTTCTAAAACATTTTCCATTTCCTCTTTAACTAAAGCCTTTATACTTTCTAATTCATCTCTTTTTACATTTAATATAAGTTCATCATGAACTTGTAATATTATTCTACTTTTTAAATTCATTTCCTCTATTTTCTTATAAACATTTACCATTGCTAATTTAATAATATCTGCTGCACTTCCCTGAATAGGCGCATTCATAGCAAGTCTTTCCCCTAGTGCCTTAACAATTTTATTTGAGGATTTTAATTCCGGTATTGCCCTTCTTCTATTTAATATAGTTAATGCATATCCCTTTTCTTTCACTTCTTTAATTGTATTATCTAGATATTCTTTGATTTTAGGGTATCTATCAAAATATATATCCATATATTGCCCTGCTTCTTTCTTTGTTATATTTAAATCTTGAGCAAGACTAAAATCACTTATTCCATAAACAATACCGAAATTTACTGCCTTAGCTCTGCTTCGCATTAAAGGTGTTACATCTTCTATTGGCACTTTAAATACTTCAGAAGCTGTTTTTCTATGAATATCACTATGATGCTTAAAGCCATCTATCATATTTTTATCATTAGCCATATGGGCTAATACTCTAAGCTCAATTTGTGAATAGTCACAAGATAGCAAAAAATCTCCTTTTTCATTTGGAATAAATACCTTTCTAATTTCTCTTCCCATTTCGTATTTTATAGGAATGTTTTGAAGATTTGGTTCTGTACTTGATAATCTTCCTGTTGTAGTAACAGTTTGATTAAAACTTGAATGTATACGACCATCTTCATCAATAACATTTTTAAGACCTTCAACATAAGTTGAATTCAATTTAGTAATCTGTCTATAGTAAGTTATCTTCGGTATTATTTCATGCTTATCTTGAAGCTTTTCAAGAACCTCTGCATTAGTTGAATAACCTGTCTTTGTTTTCTTAATAACAGGTAAATCTAGCTTTTCAAATAGAATTTTACCTAACTGTTTTGGAGAATTAATATTAAACTCTTCTTCAGCTAAAGCAAAAATCTCCTTTTCTGTTTTTGAAATTTCTTCTTTAAACTTAATTGCAAGTTCATTTAATTTTTCTTCATTTACATTAAAACCTATTGATTCCATAGAAGATAATACAAATATTAATGGATGTTCAATTTTATAATAAAGTTCTTCCATATTTTCTTCTCTTATCTTCTTTTCTAAAACTTCATAAACTTTATTTAGTTTAAAACAAGTTCTTATTTTAAGTTCATCTTCATTTCCAGTCATTTCTTCTAATAAATACTCGTTTATTAAAGTGCTAAGAGCATAGGATGTCTTTGCTGAATCAATTAAATAAGCTGCAATAGCTGTATCAAATTTAAAAGCCTTAATTTTTATTTTTAATTTATTTAATATAGTTACTAAAGCCTTTCCATCATGGATTATTTTTAATAATTTTTCATTTTCCATAATAGATTTTAAAACATTTACTGAAGAGGTATTTCCTTCAAATATATTTTTAAAATTAATTAAATATACCTTGTTTTTATTTTGTATATATAATTTTTCTAATTCAATTTTAGAATATCTTTCTTTGTTTACTACATCGTAAATAATGTAACAATTTTCTTCTAAATTATTCTCTAAATCTACAAAAGACTCATAAGTATTTATTTCTATTGTTTCTATTGTTTCATTTATTTCATTTTTCTCTTCTTCTAAATCTGGAATTCTTTTTAGTAAGGATTTTAATTGATATTTAAAAATAAATTTTCTTAGTCCATCAACATCATAATTATCTTTATTTTTTATTTCTTCTAAATCAAATTCTATTGGAACATCAATCATTATTGTAGCTAATTTTTTGCTAAAAATTGCTTGCTCCTTATAATTCTCAAGATTTTCCTTAATTCTTTTCCCTGCGATACTATCAATATTATTTAAAACCTCTTCAATAGAACCATAGGTTTGAATTAACTTATATGCAGTCTTTTCACCTACTCCTGGAACTCCTGGAATATTATCTGATTTATCTCCCATTAATCCTTTAACATCAATAAATTGTGTTGGAGTTACCCCAAATTCTTCAATAAATTTTTCTTCGTTATATATAGCCGTTTCTGTAACTCCTTTTTTTGTAATTACTACATTAATATTCTTTGAAGCCAATTGAAGAGCATCCCTATCCCCTGTTACAATATAAACTTCTATTCCATTTTTTTCTGCAAATTTTGCTAAGGAACCAATAATATCATCAGCTTCAAAACCATCTATTTCATAAATATTAATAGAAAGCAATTTTAATAACTCTTTAACTATTGGAAATTGTTCTACAAGTTCCTCTGGCATTTTCTTTCTTCCAGCTTTATAATCCTTATATTCTAAATGTCTAAAGGTTGGCGCTTTTCTATCAAAAGCCGCCACTATATAATCAGGTTTCAGTTCTTCTTTCATTTTTAATAACATATTAGAAAAACCGTAAACTGCATTTGTATGAATACCTTCTGATGTTGTTAAATCTGGTATAGCATAAAAAGCCCTATTCAATAGTGAATTAGTATCTAAAATTAATAATCTTTCCATTTTTCCCTCCAAATTAAGGAATATCCTTAATAACTTAATATCTAAATTATACTATTTTTCTTATATTATAACATTAAATAATAATTAATATTTTTATTGTTCCTTTAATTTACCTTAAAAAATACTAAGATCTAGTGTTTTAGCTAAATCTTTTAATATATTTATACCTGCTATGCTATTGCCCTTTTCGTCCAGGGCTGGTCCATAAACCCCAATTCCATATTTCTTAGGGACAGCTCCTAAAATTCCTCCACCTACTCCTGATTTTGCAGGTATTCCTACATTAACTGCAAATTCTCCAGAAGCATCGTACATACCACAGGTAACCATAATAGTTTTTACTATTCTGCAAATTTCTCTTGAAAGAAACCTTTCCTTACTCCAAGGTATTATACCGTCATTTGCAATTACAGCCCCAAACCTGGCTAAATCCCTTGCTGATAATTCAATGGAGCAGTGTTTAAAGTATAAATCCAGTATTTTTTCTACATCTCCTGATAAGATGCCTGTACTCTTCATAAAATAAGCAATAGATCTATTCCTATCACCTGTTTCTTTTTCTGAAGCATAAACCCTCTGATTTAGGTAAATATCATTATTATTTGTTACCTTTTTTATAAATTCTAAAACCCTTTCTAATTTATCCTGTTCATTTTTACCTTTAATAAGGGATGTTGTAACAATGGCTCCTGCATTTATCATAGGATTATAGGGTCTTACCGAATCCCTAACTTCTAAATTTACAATAGAATTGAATCCCATCCCTGTAGGTTCTACATTAACTTTTTTAAAAACCTGATCTTTTCCATTGTCCATTAAAGCTATTATTAAAGTAACTACCTTAGAAATACTTTGTATTGTAAACTTTTTATCACACTCACCAGCATAATATTCCTTATTACTATTTAAATCATAGAGTGCAATAGCTAAATCATTAGGATTAGCTTCTTTTAAAGCTGGTATATATGATGCAGCCTTTCCTTTATATGAATAATGTTTATTATCCTTTATCAATTTATTCAATAAATCTATCAAGATCTCACCTCGCCTTTAGCAGATAACTTAATTTAATATAATATGTTTATTATATTAATAATTATTCTTAATCTCAAGGCAAATTATACCTTAGCATTTTCTACTAGACTATTTTACTACAATATGTAAAAATATTAATATATTAAAAATGAGGTGATTTATTTGAATATTAATAATATGCTTAAAAAATATGCATCACTTGCTGTAAAAAAAGGAGTAAATCTTCAGAAAGGTCAAGTTCTTATGATAAATACTCCAATTGAATGCTATGACTTTGCTAGAGTAATTGCAGAAGAGGCTTACAGAGAAGGAGCAAAGGAAGTTATAGTTCGCTATTCTGATCAAGTTATACAAAGGCTTACATTGGAAAATGCCTCTATTGAAACCTTATCAAATATTCCAGATTGGTTTTCAGAATCTTATAATAAATATGCCAAGGAAGGATGTTGTGTAATATCAGTATCAGCTTCTGATCCTGATGCCTATAAAGGCGTTCCAGCAGATAAAATATCAGCTTATCAACAAGCTCGTTCAAAGGCTTTAAAAGAGTATTTTGAACTTTCAATGGCTAATAAGATACGTTGGACAGTTGTTTCAGTTCCAACTGATAAATGGGCTAAAAAGATATTTAAAGATGCTTCTACAGAAGAGGCTGTAAATAAGCTTTGGGATCAAATTTTTAAGGTTGTAAGACTTTATGAAGAAGATCCAATTAAGGCTTGGGATGAACATAATTCAAAACTCCATGAAAAGATGGATTTTTTAAATAGTCAAAAATTTAAAAGTCTTCACTACACAAATAACAGGGGAACTGATCTTACAATAGAACTTCCTGAAGGTCATATTTGGTGTGGAGGCTCTGAACATTGCTATAATGGTATAGAATTTAATGCTAATATGCCTACTGAAGAAGTATTTACAATGCCTAAAAGAGATGCTGTTAATGGTACTGTAGTTTCTTCAAAACCACTAATTTATGGTGGAAATGTTATAGATAAATTTAAATTAACTTTTAAGAATGGTAAAGTAGTTGATTTTACTGCAGAAGAAGGCTATGATACCTTAAAGAAATTGCTAGATACAGATGAAGGGGCTAGTTACCTAGGGGAAGTAGCTCTTGTACCTTACGACTCTCCTATATCAAACTCAAATATAATATTCTACAATACTTTATTTGATGAAAATGCATCATGCCACTTAGCTTTTGGTGCTGCTTATCCAATAAATATGGAAAATGGAGAAAACATGACAAAGGAAGAGTTACTATCAAAGGGAGCTAATGACTCTATTATCCATGAAGACTTCATGATAGGAACTGAAGATTTAAATATTACTGGAATAAATAAGGATGGAGAAAAAATTCAAATATTCTTAAATGGAAATTGGGCAATTTAGTCAGATTTCAGGTTTCAATTTTCAGTTATTGAAAAGAGAGAGCCTGTTGATACATATCAACAGGCCCAATTTTTAAATAAAATTACCTACTCCCCTGCAATTTCAAAACCTTAGTTTATTTTCTTCTACTTGCTTCTTCTTCTATTCCGGATTTTATTTTTTCTAGTTTTGTTTTTAGTTTCTTTTTGGCCGTAAAGCTTTTAAAGGTGATATATATTTTTGAAATTAGGCTTGTATCCTGTCTTTCTATTAGGGTAATTTCTGTTTTGTTATCATTAATTTTTTTAAATTCGTATCTTGAAATATAAGTATCTTTATCAACTGTACTAGTAACTTCATAAACCTTGTTTTTTTCAAAGGCTGTTATTTTTGTTACCATTTCGATTTTAGTCTTTCCTACCTGCTTTATTACCCTTGAATATGATGTTTCTGTTGGATTTTTCTTATTGAATCTAGGTAGTTCTCTTTTATTTATATCTATAAAAATTTTAAATGCCTTTTCAATTGGATAATCTATTTCTATATTACTCTTATAGCTTGTCATGGTTTTCCCCCTTTATTATTCTGTTAACTTCTTAAATTAATCTTACCTAGTTATTTTACTAGATATAGTAAATCTATATCTTTATATAAATTATAACATTTACATGGTGGATAAGTTAAGCTATATCTAAAAAAATAACAGGCTATGCATAATTACATAACCTGTTTTTATTAAACTAGATATTCTTTTCTAATCTCTTTCTTATTTCTTTTATAAATTCTTCTGAATTTGTAACAGTAATATTATCAAGATCTGAAATCATTGCTAAGTCCTTAGTCATAAAGCCTTCATCAATAGTTTGTATTGTAGCTTCTTCTAGTTTATTAGCAAAATCAACTAAATCTTGAAGATTATCTAATTCTCCTCTTTTTCTAAGGGCTCCAGTCCAAGCAAAAATAGTTGCTACAGAATTTGTTGAAGTTTCTTTTCCTTCTAAATGTCTATAATAGTGTCTTTGCACTGTACCATGGGCTGCTTCATATTCATAATATCCTTCTGGAGATACTAGCACTGAAGTCATCATTGCAAGAGAACCAAAGGCAGTTGCAATCATATCACTCATTACATCTCCATCATAGTTTTTACATGCCCAAATATATCCGCCATTTGACTTAATAACCCTTGCCACTGCGTCATCTATTAATGTATAGAAATATTCTATATTAGCTTCTTCAAATTTTTCTTTATATTCATTATCATATATTTCTTGGAAGATATCTTTAAAAGTATGGTCATATTTCTTTGATATTGTATCTTTTGATGAGAACCATAAATCTTGCTTTGTGTCTAATGCAAAATTAAAGCAGCTTCTTGCAAAGCTTTCTATTGATTTATTTAAGTTATGCATTCCTAATACTATACCAGCATCATCAAAGTTATGAACTAATTCCTTAGTTTCATTTCCATTTTCATCTGTATAAACTAATTCTACCTTTCCTTTTCCCGGTATCTTCATTTCTACATCCTTATATATATCTCCATATGCATGTCTTGCAATAGTAATAGGTTTTTCCCAACCCTTTACATAAGGTTTTATAGATTTCACTGTAATTGGCGCCCTAAACACTGTTCCATCTAGTATTGCTCTTATAGTTCCATTTGGACTCTTCCACATTTCTTTTAAATCATATTCTTCAACTCTTGCTGCATTAGGTGTTATTGTTGCACATTTTACACCTACACCGTATTTTTTTATTGCTTCTGCTGCATCTATAGTAACTTTATCATCAGTTTCATTTCTATGTTCAAGTCCTAAGTCATAATATTCTGTCTTTAGATCAATAAATGGATTTAGTAACTCGTCCTTAATCATGCCCCAAAGAATTCTAGTCATTTCGTCTCCATCCATTTCAACTAATGGTGTTTTCATTTTTATTTTATTCATATTCTTGCCCCCATTCTATAAATTTTTAAGTTTATTATATAATAAATGAATTATTATTACAATCATCTTTCATAATTTTAAAAAACAACTGTAATAATTCACAATTAAAAATGAAACTATATTAAACATATAAAGGTGCTATGCACTTTATAACTATGCAATAGCACCTTTTATTATTTACTTATTTACCTCTTTATATTCAACTTCAATTACTTCCCTTGCTTCACTTATTGAGTCATCTCCTAGATCTGAGTAAGATTCTATAAATTCCATTTTATCTTTTGAATTATATTTGCTATTATTTAAATACTTATTTCTTTTTTTATCAATATACCTCTTTGCTATATATATAATATATAAAACTCCTATAAAAGGTAATAACCAACCAAAAAGTTTTATAGCTAAATTAAGTATTACCCATAATATCAATACTCCACCCATTATATATAAACCCAGTTTAAATCTATTATTCATCTTAACCCGCCTTTTTAATTTAATTGGTAGTTTTATTATGTTATTGATATTATACCATAACTAAAAGGCTCTTTTCAATATGAGATAATTAATATTTCTTTAAAAGGTTTATTATAACTCTTCATACATTTATCATACCCCCCAAAGATATAGTATCACCTTTGTAATAAACATTAATATTAAAAAGGCAGCTATAATTATTGGTATTATAATAATATATTGTTTATAGAGCATAATTATTAATTTAAAAATTTCCTTTTCTTTTATATCATTAAATCTAAACACTTTTCCTCCTTATTTAATTAAATGGCAAGATACAAAATGATCCTTACCAATCTCCCTAAGTATAGGTTCTTCTTCCCTACAAACTTTTTCAGCATATGGACATCTAGTGTGGAATTTACAGCCCATAGGTGGATTTGATGGACTAGGAATATCGCCAGTTAATATTATTCTTTTCTTTCTTACTGTAGGGTCAGGAATTGGTATTGCAGAAAATAAAGCCTGAGTATATGGATGAAGGGGATTTTTATAGATTTCTTCCTTTAAGCCCTTTTCAACCATAGTTCCTAAGTACATTACTCCTACACTTGTGCTTAAGTGCTCTACAACACCTAAATCATGAGATATAAACATATAGGTTAGATTTTTTTCTTCTTGTAAATCAGATAATAAGTTTATTATCTGAGCTTGAATTGATACATCTAATGCAGATACTGGCTCATCTAAAACAACAAAGGAAGGATTTAGGGCTAAGGCTCTTGCAATTCCTATTCTTTGTCTTTGCCCTCCTGAAAATTCATGGGGATATCTATCTATTTGATAACTTGATAAACCGCATAATCTCATAACTTCAAGAACAGCATCCCTTGCTTCTTTCTTTGAAACTATTCCATGGTGAATCATTGCCTCAGAAATAGTGTCCTCAACTGTCATTCTTGGATTTAAGGATGAATATGGATCCTGAAATACTATCTGCATATCTGTTCTTAATTTCCTTAAATTCTTTTTACTTAAAGAATGTATGTCCTCCCCCTTATAAGTAACTTTACCACTTGTCTTATCTAGCAATCTTAATACAACTCTTCCTGTAGTACTTTTACCACAACCAGATTCTCCAACAATTCCTAAGGTTTCTCCCTTCTTTATCTCAAAACTAACTCCATCTACTGCTTTTACATTTCCTACAGTCCTTTGCATTATTCCGCCTTTAATAGGGAAATATTTTTTTAGATCTTCTACTTTTAATATTGTTTCACTCATCTTTATTCCCCCTCATATTTAAAACATGCAACTTTATGATTGCTATCTATTAATCTTAAAACCGGCTGTTCCTTAGTGCATCTTTCAAAGCAAGCTTCACATCTTTCGTTAAAATAGCAATTATCTTTCATTCCTACTGGGCTTGGTACTTGTCCTGGTATTGAATAAAGTCTATCTTTAATATTATTTAATATAGGCTTTGATTTTAATAATCCTATTGTATATGGATGACTTGGATTTTTAAAAATAACATCAACAGGGCCCTCTTCTATAATCTTTCCTGCATACATAACTACAACATAATCTGCCATTTCTGCAACTACTCCTAAATCATGAGTTATAAGCATAATTGCAGTATTTAATTTTTTCTTTACTTCTCTCATTAAATCTAAAATTTGTGCTTGAATAGTAACATCTAAAGCAGTTGTTGGTTCATCTGCAATAAGTAGTTTTGGATTACAGCTTATAGCCATTGCAATCATTATTCTCTGTCTCATTCCTCCACTTAATTCATGAGGATATCTATCAACTACTTTCTCTGCATCAGGAATTCCTACCAAGGATATCATTTCAATCGCCTTTTTCCTTGCTTCTTTTTTACTTATCTTTTTATGAATCATAATTGACTCTATTATTTGATTGCCTACTGTAAATACTGGATTTAATGAGGTCATAGGTTCCTGAAATATCATAGAAATTTCATTTCCCCTAATACTTCTAATTTCCTTATCTGACAAGGTTAAAATATCCTTATCATCTTCATATATTATTTCTCCAGCTACTATTTTTCCTGGCGAATCTACTAACCTCATAAGGCTCATAGCTGTAACACTCTTTCCACAGCCTGATTCACCAACCACTCCAACAACTTCACCCTTTTTTATTTTGAAACTTACATCATTTACAGCCTTAACAACTCCAGCCTCTGTATAAAAATAAGTTTTTAGATTTTTAAATTCTATTAAATTGCTGCTCATTCCTTCCTCCTCCCTATTTCTTTAACTTTGGATCAAGAGCATCCCTAAGCCCATCACCAAGTAAATTTATAGACATTACTGTTAAAAAAATACATATTCCTGGAGGAATCCAAAGCCATGGTCTCTTCATTAAATCTATAAAATTATTAACGGATTGTATCATATTTCCCCAAGAAGCTTGTGGTGGTGTAACACCCATTCCTAAATAACTTAATGCAGACTCTATCATTATAGCTCCTCCAATGCTAAGGGTTGCTGAAACTATAATTTGAGGGATTACATTAGGAATCAAGTGCTTAAATATTTTCCTTGAATCTTTAAGTCCTAATGCTTCTGCTGCCTGCATAAATTCCTGTTCTCTTAAGGATAAAATCTGCCCCCTTACTAATCTTGCAATGCTTGGCCAAGATAAAAGTCCTATTATAAACATTAAGTACATTATTCTTATTTCAGGACTTACATTTCTATCTGACATAATAGCCCCTAAAATTATAAGTATAGGTAAAAATGGAACACATAAGAAAATGTCAACTATTCTCATAATAATAGCATCTACAATTCCTCCATAATAACCAGCTATTGCTCCTAAGGTTCCACCGATTATTATCTCAATAACAACTGCCACAATCCCTACTAAAAGTGATACTCTTCCAGCATACATAAGCCTTGTTAGAATATCTCTTCCTAAGAGGTCTGTACCAAGTAAATAAGTAGAATTTGGTGGTGCTTTTTTCATTGCAAAATTCATTGTCTCTGCCCCAAAAGGAGTTAAAAAGGGTCCTATAAATGAAAATAAAAACATAAAAATCAGTATTCCTAAACCTATCATTGCTAGTTTATTTTTTCTTAATCTTCTAAATACAATTTTCCAAGGCGATAAGGTTTCTGTATTATATATAATTTCTTTCTCTTTTAATTTTTTTTCTTTCTTCAGCATCTTCTAAATCCCCCCTTACTTTAACCTGACTCTAGGATCTACTAAGGCATAGGATACATCTGCTATTAAGTTTCCTATTAAAGTAAGTAAAGCCATCAACATATTAAATGCCATAAGGAAAGGAAAGTCTCTTGTGGATAGACAGTCAAAGGCTATCTTTCCTATTCCAGGCCAAGCAAAGATAGTTTCTGTTATAATTGCTCCACTAAAAAGTCCAGGTAAAGATAATCCTAATATAGTTACAATAGGAATTAATGCATTTCTAAAAGCATGCCTATAAATAACCACAGCTTCCTTAAGTCCCTTGGCCCTTGCAGTTCTTATATAATCCTGTCTTATAACTTCTAGCATACTGGTCCTTGTATATCTCATTAGAGAACCAACATTCATTACTGTTAAAACTAAGAAAGGTAAAAACATATGATAAAGCACATCTATCCAATATTGTATGCCTGTATAATTGCTGCCTGTTGCTGTCATTCCACCTATTGGGAATAATTTCAAATCAAAGGCAAAGAATTTAATTACTAGCAGACCTAGGAAAAAAGCAGGAAGGGATATACCGATTAGGGCCAAAACTGTAAAAATCCCATCTATGGCTGAATACTGCTTAGTTGCCGAGACCACTCCAATTGGTATGGCAATAATTAAGCTGGCAATAAAGGATGTTACTGCTAATAGAAAGGAATTCCATACATAGGTGTTAATTACACTTATTACAGGCTGTTTAAACTTTAATGAATCTCCAAAGTTCCCTTTAAGGGAGTTTTTCATCCAAGTAAAATATCTTTGAACTATAGGCTTATCTAATCCCATGCTTTCCCTTAATTCCTGTTTCTTTTCTTCTGTCATATTCGGATTTGCCTTACTTGTTACATAATCTCCAGGCGCCATTGCAATTACAGTAAATATTATTAATGAAACACCAAATAATACAACTATCATCTGTAAAAGCCTTCTTCCTAAATATGTTGTCATATTAACTACCTCCCTATATTAATAGGGGCTGTCGCAGACAACCCCTTCAAGTAAAATACAGAATATAAAATTGTGCCACAGCACCCCTTCTATTATTCTAAGGTTAACTTATAGAGACTTGCTGGATAATCTTTATATGGAGTTATTTGATTTTCAAAACCCTTAACCCTTGAGTTAACAACCCACATATCTCTTCTTTGATATAGGTAAATATATGGTAGCTCTTCATTTAATATTTGATATATTTCCTTATATATTTCTTTTCTCTTTTCAACATCTGTTTCTTTTAATCCTTCATTAAATAATGCGTCAAGCTCTGGATTTGCATAACCTGTATTATTTTGTGAACCATTTGATGCAAAAACATTAGATGCATCTGGTGAAGGTGTTAATCCCCAAGCCATAAAGAACATTTCAAAGTCCATGTTATTAACTTTTTCTATAACTGCATTAAAATCCATTTGCTCAGCTTCAAATTTAATTCCAAGCTCCTCAAAATTAGCTTTTGCTACTGGTATTAAAGCATCATTTACTACGTTTGGTGAAGTTGCAGTAAACTTAATTTCTAGTTTAACTCCATCCTTTTCTCTAATTCCATCATCTCCAACCTTCCAGCCGGCTTCTTCTAATAGTTCAATTGCCTTTTCCTTGTTAAATTCATATTTATTGTCACCAGCATAGTAAGCCCAAGATTCCTTTGATTGAGGAACATTTATAACATCAGCAAATCCACCTGCATAAACTGCATTTACAATTTCCTGTCTATTTAATCCATAAGCTAAAGCTTGTCTTACTTTAATGTCTTGGAATTTTGGATTTTCTAAATTCATTCCAATGTATCCATAACCATTTGTAGGGAATATGTGTAGGTCTAAGAAACCTGCTTCTTTTAAAGCATCAACATTATCCTTATTAACTGTTACCATATCCATATCTATTTCACCAGTTTGAAGCAATTGCATTCTAGTTTCTGTTGAAGTTACTTTATAGATAAGATTTGGTATATTAGGCTTTCCATTATGATAATTTTCATTAGCCTCTAAAACAACTTCTTGCCCTGCCTTAGTTTCTATTAACTTATATTGGCCTGAACCTAATGGTGTTTTATGGTATGCTTTAATATAATCTAAATTACCTTGAGAATACTCTTTCCCATAATAAGCCTTTGATAAAATACCTGTTGTAAAATCATAAACTGCATCTGCATTAACTTCTTCTAAAGTAAATTCTATAGTTTTATCATCAATTATATTTATTCCTTCAATAGAATCAGCAGTTCCTTCTTTATATGCCTTCGAGCCCTTAATTTTTGTAACATTAACGAAGTCAGCAATACCATCATAACTTGGATCACATGCTGCTGTATATGTGAATGCTACATCTTCGGTAGTTAACGGAGAACCATCTGAAAATTTCAACCCATCTTTTAATGTAAATTTGTAAGTTAACCCATCCTCTGAAATTTCATATTTCTCAGCCATAGCTTCAATTGGAAGACCTTCTTCATCTACAGTTAACAAACCTTCAAATATTGTGTCTACAACATACTTATCATAAGCAGATTCCCAATATAATGGATTGAATACTTCTTCTGGTGCATCGATACCTATTACTAAGGTATCCTCTCTTCCTGATACTGGATTTAAACTTGGATCCGATGCAGGGATGTACCCTTCAACTGCCTCTGAAACTTCTTCTTGATTATTTTCTTCAGGCTGCGGTTCTGCCTTTTGACATCCGCCTAGTATTAGCATTCCACTTAGAGTCAATGCTAATAATGAAATAAGTCTTTTTTTCATAAAATTGCCCCCTTATATTATTTAAAATAATTAATTTAAAGCATCTTCCACTTATTTTGGTAATATGATTACACTTTTCCATTTATTAACTATAATATTTTGCTATTACATTAAATATTCATTTATTTATTAAAATTACCACTATTTTGGATCTATGTCAATACTTTGGACAAAAATTTAGGTTTTTCTGGTGGGTTCCCGC
>ERZ773359.2274-NODE-2274-length-24555-cov-657.967306_pt1 | contig 24555 bp, 18 predicted proteins | sample MGYA00374955_ERZ773359 | MGnify/ENA primary metagenome ERZ773359 (study PRJEB29098, sample SAMN04486028) | biogas fermenter metagenome | study: EMG produced TPA metagenomics assembly of the Biogas fermentation microbial communities from Germany - Plant 4 DNA1...
GGAAGTTGGATTACTTTTGTTGAAATTAAAAATTTTTAATGTTAATATTATAAGTCACTACTGTTTAATCTTTGATTAAAATTTCCATTGACATTTTGATATGGTTATAATTTGTCCAATTACCATAAATTTAGACGTGAAAGTAGCCAGTAACCTTTGGTTTAATGTAATCACAACAAAAACTATAAACCTAAAGGAGGTTACTGGCTACGTGGTTAATTATATCAAATTATTTGATAAAATTATAGAGTTTATCAATTGGAACACATTGAAACATTCTGCATTTATGTTAAAAACAGATAATAAAGTTTCTAAATTTTTTACTAAAGATCATTTAAAAGCAATGATTTATTATCATATAATGCAAAAAGATAGTTTAAGAGATCTAAGTTTTGGCATTGGTATGTCTACCAAAGTAAAATCAATCGTAACAAGCGTTAGCTTGAGTACAGTGTCATACCATAATAATAAGCGCAATTACGAAGTGTTTTTGCCAGTTTTAACTGAGCTTATTAATAAAGCTCTAAATATAGGGTCAGCAAATGAATCTTTAAAGCGCTTTGGTTCTGTTAAATTAATTGATTCTACTACTATAAGTATGAGTTTAAATCTCTACCAATGGGCCCTATTTAGATCAAGCAAAGCTGGTATAAAAATTCATACTAGATTTGATTTAAACAAGGGTATTCCGGATGCATTTGTTGTTACAAATGCTGTCGAGCATGATAAAACTGCTATGGATACATTAATAGATACAAAGCATTGTATTTACGTATTTGATAAAGGCTATTTAGATTACCAAAAATTCGATCAATACACAAAGGATGAAAAATACTTTGTAACTAGGTTAAAGGATAACGCCGTAGTTACTGAAATTAAAGATTTAAGAATAAGCCACAGCGATAAACGACTTTTGGATGTTGGAACTCAAATAGTCTGTGATAAGATAGTAAAATTGGGTTCTCAATATACTTATCAAACAAAAGAAGAATATCGCCTTATAAAAATTATAGATAAATATGGTAAAGAACTAACCTTTATAACAAATATTGATGAACTTTTAAGTGAAGAAATAGCATGGCTTTATAAAAAGCGCTGGGAAATAGAACTTTTCTTTAAATGGATAAAACAAAACTTAAAATTCAAAACTTTTATAGGTCACTCACTAAATGCAATAATGATTCAAATTATTACCGGTATCATGACCTTTACTATATTTAAGCTTATAGAGCCGCTAATGGAGAAGAAAATTACTATGATTGAAATAAAGCGAGCTATAAAAGATAATCTATTTGAGATTTACGAAGTTAACAATTATAAATGGTCTAACATTTTAAATAGTTGCTGATATAATTTCAAATAGAATCCTTCAAAACCAAATAATTCTATAAAAAATTCTGTTTTTATAACCAATTTTAATGGTATTATATTCCATATAATCATGTAGTGGAATATTTTAAAAAGTCAATGGAAATATTCACTAATAATTAAACACTAGTGATTATAAGTATATATTTGTATAAAAAGTATAATATACTGGAGGAAATGTAATGAGTATTACATTAAGTGAATTTTTAAGGCAAATAAACTCAAATCCTATATTGCTAATTACTGTTCTGCTTACTTTAGGAGTTATATTGGTTAATGGATGGACAGATGCACCTAATGCTATTGCTACCTGCGTTTCAACTAGAGCATTAAGCCCTAAGAAGGCTATTATTATGGCTGCAGTCTTTAATTTTTTAGGAGTTTTAGTTATGACTCTTATAAATGCTACCGTAGCACAAACAATTTATAATATGGTGGACTTCGGAGGTAACTCGAAGGATTCTGTAGTTGCACTTTGTGCAGCCATGTTTGCTATAGTGATATGGGCTACAGCAGCATGGGCCTTTGGGATACCAACTAGTGAAAGCCATGCTTTAATTGCTGGACTGTCTGGCGCGGCCATAGCTTTGCAGGGTGGATTTTCTGGTATTAACGACAATGAGTGGATTAAGGTTATATATGGTTTGTTTATATCTACCATTTTAGGATTTTCCATCGGATTTGTGGTAGTAAAGATAATAGAGAAGATTTTTAAAAACATAGATAGAAGAAGATCAAGACCTTTTTTCGAAAAAGCTCAAATTCTCGGTGGAGCAGCTATGGCATTTATGCATGGGGCTCAAGATGGTCAAAAATTTATGGGTGTTTTTATGCTAGGAGTATTTCTTGCAAATGGACAAAGTAATGTTACTAATTTTACTATACCAGTATGGTTGATGCTGCTTTGCTCCCTAGTAATGGGCTTAGGAACTTCTATAGGAGGCTATCGTATTATTAAAACTGTAGGCATGGGTATGGTAAAATTAACTACTCATCAAGGCTTTTCAGCAGATTTAGCAGGAGCTGTTAGCTTATTAATGGCCTCTGTATTTGGAGTGCCTGTTAGCACAACCCATACAAAAACCACAGCCATTATGGGGGTGGGAGCAGCTAAGAGACTATCCTCTGTTAACTGGAGCATAGTAAAGGAGATGATAGCTGCTTGGATTTTAACTTTTCCCGGTTGTGGTATTGTAGGTTATTTGATGTCATATCTATTTATGAAAATTTTTTAGTGTAGGAAAGGAATAAGGGATATGAGGAATAATAAAAACTTCAATTATTTTAAGGCTTTTATTGATTTATCTAGCTATTCATCAAAGGCTGTTGAGATTCTAATGAACACATTAAAGAATTTTGATAGAAGTAAAATTGAAGACAATATAAAAGAGATGCATCATGTTGAACATTCTGCTGATATTGCAAATCATGAACTAATTAATAGATTGATAAAGGAGTTTTTACCACCAATCGAGAGAGAAGACATTATTAGCTTATCCAAAAAAATAGATGATGTTACAGATGCAATTGAAGACGTTCTTATTGCAATTAATATGTACAATATACAAACTATCCGTCCAGAAGTTCTGAAGTTTACAGAAGTAATTATGAAATGCTGCAAATCAATACATACTGCATTAGAAGAATTTGAAAACTTTAAGAAGTCTAAGAACCTCCATAGAGAAATTGTAGCAATTAATGAATTGGAGGAAGAAGGAGATGCCCTTTATGTTAATGGAGTAAAGGATCTTTATCAGAATTGTAAGGATCCAATTGAGTTAATGGTTTGGACAGAAATATACAATAGATTAGAAAAGTGTTGCGATAAATGTGAGCATGTAGCTGATGATATAGAAAATATAGTTATGAAAAATTCATAAATCAATGATACCAGTGAGCAATAATGTTTCACTGGTTTTTTAATTAATCTTTAATAATAATTGGCTATTGTGAAGCATAAAATTTATTAAAACTGCTATTTAGAAAATAGTTGTTACCCTATGTACTGTAGATATAAAAATTAGGAGGGAATATAATATGCAGGATACCTACTTATTAGATAAAATATCAAATTCTATTAAGGAAATTTGCAGCAGCAAAAATATTAAATGTATTCGTGAGTTTACTTTAGTGGTAAATCACAATAGCAATGTAAATGAAGAAAATTTAAGAAAACATTTAGCTGAGCATAACAAGGAGCATATAGGTGAAGAATTAAAGATAAAAATACAAAGAGAAGATATAGAAGAAAAGACAGCTATAATTCATAGTATTCAAGGGGAAAATTTTTAATAATAATGGATTGAAAATAAAAATGTATAAAGTAAGGAGGTTTAAAGGCATAAAAATCCTAAACCTCCTGTCTTTTTAATTGCAAAGACAATAGATGAATTAATAAAAAGATAAGTAATAATTAAAATCCATTCATATATAAGAGGGTAACCAGATTATCAGGTAATAATGTTAAATATAAACAATAATGAGACAATATGAACTAGAAATATGTAGAATTCTATAAAAAATTAAAAAATATATTGTTTAATTCTTAACAATGTGCTAATATCTATTTGGGAATGAAAAAACATTTTGAACAAAATGGAGGGTGAAACATGAAAAAAGTACTATCAATTATTTTAGCACCAGTATTGAGTGTTGCATTACTAACTGGCTGCGGATCAAAAGCTAACGACAATAATGATTCAAACAAGGGAGGAAATTCAAATACCTCTGGAACCATTGCTAAGGTTGGTTTGGGACATGTTACTTCAATAGCTAAATCAAAGGATTTAACAGACGGCGTAGCAACTGGACAAGTTGATACAGTTATGGCTGCTGTAGGCTTTGATAAGGATAATAAGGTTGTTAAAATAACAATTGATACTGCTCAAACTAAGGTTCAATTCGATAAGGATATGAAGCTTACATCTGATGTCAATGCTGAATATAAGACTAAGGTTGAACTTGGTGATGAATATGGTATGAAGAAGGCATCTTCTATAGGCAAGGAATGGTATGAGCAAATTGCTGCTCTTGAAAACTGGATGAAGGGTAAGACAGTAGAAGAGATTAAAGCTATAAATCCTGAAGATGCAGATATAAAAGCTTCTGTTACAGTAAGTGTTGAAGACTATATAAAAGTAGTTGAAGAAGCATATAATAAAGCTGTTGCTGTTAATGGTGCAGAGAAGCTTGGACTTGGACATGATATCTCTATCGCTAAGTCAAAGGGTGCAGAAGGCGAAAATGGAGCTGTAGCACAAGTTGATACAGTTATGATGGTTAGTGCATTTGATAAAGACAGTAAGGTAGCTGGAGCTATATTAGATACAGCTCAAACTAAGATTCAGTTTGATAAAGATGGAAAAATTACTACAGACAAGAATGGCGAGTTCAAAACTAAAGTTGAATTAGGCAACGATTATGGCATGAAGAAGAATTCTAAGATTGGTAAGGAATGGTTTGAACAAGCAGTTGCACTTACTGATTGGATGAAGGGTAAGACAGTAGCAGAAATTAAGGCTGTTAACGCTTCAGAAGATGCTGACTTAAAGGCTTCTGTAACAATTAGCATTGACACATACCTAAAGACTATTGAAGAAGCAAGCAATAAGGCAAAATAGTATAAAATATAATTCAAATTAAGAAAGAAGGGCTGTTGCATAAAGTGTGAGCAACAGCCTTTTTCTAATGATAGCCTATTGAGCAGATTTAAGCAAATTACACATAAATTTATTTATTATCTTGTTATAAATCATATATTTTGATAACATAATCATTATGAATTTCTATAAATAGTACCCAGGAGGTAGCAAAATGTTTAATAAAAAAATAACAGCTTTGTTTGTGGCAATATTTTTAGTTATAGGTGTACTCACTGGCTGCAAAGCACAAGATCAATATGAAAAATACACAGATTCTTTTTTTGACACCTTTGATACTGTTGTAACAGTTATGGGCTATACGAAAAGCAAGGATGAATTTGATGCCTATGTAGATAAAATAGAAGCAGAATTTGTTAGACTTAATAAATTGTATGATATTTATAACAATTATGAGGGAATTAACAATATAAAGACTATTAATGATAATGCAGGTGTTAAACCAGTAAAGGTTGATAAGGAGATAATTGATCTTATATTGTTTGCAAAAAAGTGGTATGAAGCTACTGGGGGTAAAACTAATGTTGCTATGGGAGCAGTTTTAAAAATATGGCATGATTACAGAACAGATGGTAAGGATAATCCAGAAATAGCTAAACTTCCTCCTATGGAAGCCCTACAGGAAGCTGCAAAGCATACCGATATTAGTAAGGTAATTGTAGATGTTGAAAATAGTACTGTTTATCTTGAGGATGAAAAAATGAGCTTAGATGTAGGATCTGTGGCTAAAGGTTATGCCACTGAATTAGTTACTCAAATGATAGTTAAAGAGGGATTTACCTCAGGGATCATAAATGCTGGTGGTAATGTTAGAACTTTTGGAAAGCCCTTAGATGGAAAGAGAGATTTTTGGGGAATTGCAGTTCAAAATCCTGATGAATTTATAGTATCTGATGGAAGCTCCTCTCTTGATACTCTTTTTGTAAATGATAAGTCTGTTGTAACTAGTGGAGATTATCAAAGATATTATGTGGTAGATGGTAAGGCATACCATCATCTCATTGACCCTGTAACCTTAATGCCTGGAGACTATTTTAGGGCTGTAGCTATTGTAACAGATGATTCAGGGTTAGGAGACTTTTTATCCACAACGATATTTTTAACCCCCTATGAAGAGGGCAGGAAATTAGTTGAAAGTCTAGATGGGGTAGAGGCTCTTTGGATTAAGAAGGATGGAACCATAGAAGCAACAAAAGGTATGGAGAAACTTATGAAAAGCAAAGGTGCTTCTGCAAATAAAAGGAATTAATACGTAGCATTTTATCTAAACTGCATATAATAATAATATAGCAATATAATGAGAAGGTATAAAATGACAGCACTAATAATTCAGTATGTATTATTGGTACTTATGGTGCTAGCCATCGCTTACTTTGTTTATTTATTAAATGATAAGGGGATACTAAAAGAAGATGATTATTATGGTATAACCTACACCATCCTTAGGGAGTTAGATAGAAATGAGGCTACGAGAGAAAATGTAAGAAGTATATTGAAAGCAGTAGCTTCAACAGTGAAATTTGTGGAAGAGGCTTATGTAGATGATGATTACAAAATAAAAGAGGAAAGGGCCATAGCCCTATCTAGGGAGGCTATTCGCGAGCTGTCCATTTATAGTGATGTAGGTGACAAGGCGTTGAGATACTTAATTCGCTTAGCCTATGGTTTTTTAGTGGATAATCCCTAAGAGGGTAGGTAAGTTTGCTTACTGTGACTCTTATCATGGATTTCATACAAGTTTTTCTGTATAAAACTATACTAAAATTCTGATTTCAAACCTTTCACTTAAAAAAGCGCAGCAGCGCTTTTTTATTGTATAGGAAATTATAAATTATATAATTTGCAAAATTATACTTATTTTCTGACCTTTGACTTCTAAAAGCTGGGGAGCAGCTTTTTATTTGTTTTGTTTTATAGTACGTGATAAAATATAACCTGTGTGTTATTTTTTACACAGCAATTTTAATACATATTGACAACACAATGAATTTTTGTAATGATTAACACTAGAAAGCCCAAACATACATTTGGCTACAAGAGAGAATAAAGGTATATTTATACTGGAGGATAGTTTATAGTATATAAAAAGTATTTTAATAGCAGAATAAACTCAAACCTCTATATTCGGTATTTATTCATTTGTATAGACTATTTAAGAAAAAGAATAAATATAATTTATTACTAAATGAACATAGTGTACAAGAATTTATTGATAAACTAAGAATGATTGTATGATAATTTAGTTGGGGGAGGACACATTCATGAGTAATGAAAAGATGGATAAAAGCAGTTATGATGTGACAGACCTTACATCTTTAGAAAAGTTAGAGCCCGTTAGAGTAAGGCCTGGTATGTACATAGGCTCCACTGGAAGTAAGGGATTACATCATTGCGTGTGGGAAATACTGGACAATGCTATTGATGAAATTTCCAATGGCTTTGGAGATAAGGCAACAGTTATATTAAATAAGGATAAAAGTGTAACTATTATAGACAATGGTAGAGGTATCCCTACTGGTATTCATCCCATAAAGAAAAAATCTGGAGTAGAAATGGTGTTTACCGAGCTTCATACTGGTGGTAAGTTTGATAATAAAAATTATAAGACCTCAGGAGGTTTACATGGAGTAGGAGCTTCTGTAGTTAATGCCTTATCCAAGTGGTTAGAGGTAGAAGTATATCAAAACGGTAAGATATACAGGCAAAGATTTGAATATGCCTATGATAGTTCTGTGAAGAAGGTTATGCCAGGAACTCCCGTTACTAAATTAGAAGTGGTGGGCGAAACAACAGAAACCGGCACAAAAATAACTTTTATGCCCGATAAGGATGTTTTTTCTGTCACAGAATTTAAAGCTGAGGTTATTGATGAGAGGTTACAAGAACTATCCTTCCAAAATAAGGGCATAACCCTTATATTTATTGATAATAGACATGAGGAACCAGTAGTTAAGCAGTATCATTCTGAAAGAGGACTACTGGATTTTATAGATTATTTGAATGAAAGCAAAACAGTTCTTCATCATGAGCCTATTTTATTTGAAGGGGAAAAAGAAATAAATGGCTTGTCAATGTATGCAGAGGTTTGTGTGCAGTTTACCGATTCATCTACCGAATATATAGCTAGCTATGTTAATAACATACCTACTACAGAATCTGGTACCCATGAAACAGGCTTTAAGACAGGAATGACTCGCGCCTTTAAGGAATGGGCCAAGAAGCTAAATCTTGTAAAGGATAAGGACAAGGAATTTGAAGGAGACGATTTAAGGGAAGGTATGACAGCTATAGTTAGGATTAAGCTTTCTAATCCTATCTTTGAAGGACAGACTAAAACTAAATTGGGTAATAATGAAGCATATACTATGATGAATGATTTATGCTACACAAAATTCTCTGAATGGATAGAAGATAACAAGGATTTAGCCAGTCAGATAATTTCTAATGCTGTTCAAGCAGCACAAAGAAGGGAAAAAATAAAAAAGATTAATGAGGCGGAAAAGAAAAAGATAGGTAAAGGAGCAGCACCTTTAGCAGGTAAGGTGGCAGTATGTACCACAAGGGATCCTGAGCTTGCAGAGTTCATTATAGTAGAGGGAGATTCTGCTGGCGGCAGTGCAAAGCAGGCTAGAGATAGAAGATTTCAGACTATTATGCCATCTAAGGGTAAAATTATGAATACAGAAAAGCAAAAGCTAGAAAATGTATTATCTAGTGAGGAGCTTAAAATATTCAATACTGCTATAGGTACAGGCATATTGGATAATTATAACGAAAAGGATTTAAGATATAATAAGATAATTATTATGAGTGATGCAGATGTGGACGGATATCATATTAGAACTCTTTGGATGACCTATATTTATAGATATATGAGACCTTTAATTAATAATGGACACTTGTATATTGCTTTACCACCCCTATATAAAGTGTATAAGCAAGGTAAAAAGGGAGAAATCGTTAAATATGCTTATAGCGATGATGAGCTTGAAGCTGTTAAGAAAGAAGTTGGAAAAGGGGCTTTAATACAGCGATATAAAGGATTAGGTGAAATGAATCCAGATCAGCTGTGGGAAACAACTTTAAATCCAGAAACAAGAACCTTACAGCAAGTAACTATAGAGGATGCGGCAAAGGCAGAAAAAATGGTATCCTTGCTAATGGGTGATGTAGTAGAACCAAGAAAAAACTATATGTATAAATATGCTGAATTTTAACAGAATGGAGATGATAGCATGGTAAAAAAGAGCAGTGCAATTCCTAAGGATCGTAACATTATACAGGTTCCCTTAGAAGAAGCCATGCCAGATAACTACTTACCTTATGCAGTAGAGGTGGCAAAGGATAGAGCCCTTCCAGATGTAAGAGATGGATTGAAACCAGTTCATAGACGAATTCTATACGGTTCTTATATGTTGAGAGCTACTCCTGATAAGCCTTATTATAAGTCTGCTAGAATAGTAGGAGATATTTTAGGTAAATTTCATCCTCATGGAGATGCTTCTGTTTATGATGCTATGGTTATATTGGCCCAGGATTTCACAACAAGAAAGCCTTTGATAGATGGACATGGTAACTGGGGGTCCATAGATGGGGATAGCGCCGCAGCTATGCGTTATACAGAGGCTAGATTAACCCCTATCGCTTTAGAAATGATACGGGATATAGACAAAAACGTAGTGGATATGATACCTAACTATTCGGAAAGCGATATGGAACCCAAGGTGCTACCAAGCAGATATCCTAATATATTGGTTAATGGTTCCTTTGGTATTGCTGTAGGACTTGCTACTAATATACCGCCTCATAATTTAAGAGAGGTTATTCAAGGTCTGTTAGCCTATATTGATAACCCAAGCATTACAACAAAGGAATTGATGACATACATAAAAGGACCAGACTTACCTACTGGAGGGGTATTAATAGGAGCAGAATCTCTACTTTCTGCTTATGAAACAGGAACAGGTAAAGTAACCTTAAGGGCAAAGGCTTCTATTGAAAAGCTGGAAACTGGTAAATTAGGTATTGTGATAACAGAATTCCCTTATAGAAAGAATAAGGCAAAACTACTTCAGACTATTTCTGAAATGACTGGAGATAAAAAACATGCTAAGGTGTTAGATCCTATTATAGATATTAGAGATGAGTCCGATAGAAATGGTATTAGAGCTGTTATAGAATTTAGAAAATCTACAGATTATGAAACAGCAGATAAGGTTTTAAAGTACCTCTATAAAAAGACAGATCTCCAAAGTAATTTAAGCTTTAATATGGTAGCCTTGGCAAATGGGAAACCAGAAACCTTGGGACTTAAGGATATTTTATATCATTATTTACAACATCAAAAAGAAGTTATAACTAGAAGAACTCAGACAGAATTAGATATAGCCTTAAAAAGATTCCATATAGTAGAGGGGTTTATAAAGGCTATCGATATCATGGATCAGGTAATTGCAACTATAAGAGCTTCAAAATCAAAAAAGGATGCTCAGGAGAATTTAGTGGCAAAGTTTGGCTTTTCTGAGCTTCAGGCAGAAGCCATTTTGGAATTAATGTTGTATAGATTGACAGGCTTAGAAATTACCGTTTTCCAAAAAGAATATAAGGAACTAGAAAAGCGTATTAAAGGATTAAGAAAAATACTGGGTAATGAGCAGGTTTTACTGCAGGTAATAAAGGATGAACTTATAGAAATCATGGATAAGTATGGTGATGACAGAAGGACAGAAATAATCCATGATGAAAGTGAAGCTAAAATTGATGTTGAAGAACTAATAGTTGTGGAAGATACTATGGTAACAATGTCCAATGAAGGCTTTATTAAGAGAGTACCTCAAAAGTCTTATAATAGATCCAATGCCGATGAGTCAGAAATAGAGTATAGAGAGGGAGATTATAATAAGTTTCTATTCCCATCTAATACGAGAGATACAGTGTTATTCTTTACTGACTTAGGTAATATGTATCAGATGAAGGGAATGGACATTCCTGAATATAAGTGGAGAGAAAAGGGAGAGAAGCTAGATACTTTAATTAGAGGCTTAGACTTAAATACAGAAAAGATTGTAGCAGCTTTCTCCTTTGAAGAGCTTACAGCAGATAAAACTATAATGTTCATAACAAATAAGGGCTATATTAAGAGAACCCCTTTAGATAAATTTGTAACAAGCTACACAAAATTATTAGCTTTAAAGTTAAAGCAGGATGAAAGATTGATTTATGCTGGTGTTGAAAATCCAGAACAGGAGGTTAATTTTATAAAATTAACTAGTAAGTTAGGTCTGACCTTTACTGTTAGAAAGCCGGAATTGGACAAAGTTGACAGAAACGTGCTTGGCGTTCAGCTTTGCCCAATTGGAGAAATAGATGAATTAACAATGGTAGAGTTTGTAGATGGTTATGAATTCTTGCCATATACCTTGGGTATTAGCAAGGATGGACTTATTAAAAGATTGACTAGTGACCGGCATAAAAATGACTATAAGCTTACCGTTTCCTATGGAGAAGATATTTTGCTCTTTACTAATAGCGGCTTAGTTTATAAGTTTCCTTATTATCTCTTTGAAAATGTTGAGGAAGGTATTGAGCTTAAAAATCTAGTAGAAGAATTTAATCCAAAGAATAATAAAGTATTGTTTGCTATGGTAGCTGATAAATATACAGAAGAAAACTATATTTATTTCTTTAGCAAAAAAGGGCTGTTAAAGAAAACTCCTCTAGAGGATTTTGAAGGTAACTACATGTGTACTCAAGGCTATAAATTTAAAACTGCAAATGATGATTTAGTGGCAGTTGCTAGCTCCAAGCTAGAGAATAGTTCCGTTATTATTGTTACTAAAAAGGCTATGTGTATTAGATTTTTAGTGTCTGCTATTAACGCCATGGGTAGAATAGCCTCTGGAGTTACAGGTATAAGCTTAAAGGAAGATGATGAAGTGATTTTTGGTGGAATAATTAATGCTGGAGAAACAGATTCAGAAGTAGCTGTTAATTCAGATACTGGACGAGAGCTTATTCTTGTATCTCATAAAAAAGATGAAAAGAAAATTAAGGTAGAAGACATAAGAATTCAAAACAGAGCTGGTAGAGGTAATAGTTTAATGCTGGTAGTATTGGATGACTATATTAAAGATGTTAAATTAGTGTGAAGAATGTTACTAAATTATTGTAATTGTTATCAATTATCAATATAATTATATACAAAATATAATAAATCGGGGCGTATACCCCGTTCTTTTTTTGGGAATCATTAAGATTATGATTTTGGAGGTGCATTTGTATGAAAAGGTTATTGTTATTTTTAGCTGAGGGTTTTGAGGAAATAGAAGCACTAACAGTTGTTGATGTTTTAAGAAGAGCAGATGTACAGGTTGATATGTGTACTCTATCAGAAGAGTATGTTAATGGCGCTCATGATATTATAGTTAAAAGTGACTTACATTTAGATACTATTGATCAAAATAATTATGATGGACTTATTTTACCTGGCGGTCCAGGAACCGATAACTTGAAGAATAACGTAAGAGTAGTTCAGCTAGTTAAGGATTTCTATATGAGTGGTAAGCTAGTTGCAGCTATTTGTGCTGCTCCTACAGTATTAGCAGAAGCTGGTATTGTTAATGGACATAACATAACCTCTTATCCAACGGTGAAAAACTTCCTAAACAACAGCATTTATAAAGAGGAATTAGTAGTTTTAGATAATAACCTACTTACAAGTCGAGGACCAGCCACTGCCCTACCTTTTGCCTTTGCTATATTAGAAGCCATTGGGCTAAATGAAAGGAGCGAAGAGTTAAAGGAAGGAATGCTTTATAATTTATTTTTAAATAATAGATAAAATACTTAATATTTATTCTTTGAAAGGTTTATTGTTTATAATCTATAAGTATAATTTTGATATAATAAGGATGATGAATTTGATTTCACATCCTTATTTTTTTGGAGGAAGATATGAAAAGTTACATTCTAGATAATGGCATAAGGTTATTTTATCAACAGCGAGAAGGAGCTATAACTTCATTTTGTATTGGTTTTAAAGCTGGAGCTTTAGAAGAGGAAGACTACCATTTAGGCACCGCCCATGTAGTAGAGCATATGGTTTTTAAAGGTACTACAAAAAGAACAGAAAAAGAGATTAACAGTGATATAGATAGACTGTTTGGTTTTAGTAATGCTATGACTAATTATCCCTATGTAATATATTATGGGTCTGTAAACAGCGTGGATTTTGATGATGCTTTTGAGCTTTATACCGATATACTATTAAATCCTACCTTTTCAAGAGAGGGTTTTCAAGAGGAGATGAAGGTGATAAAGGAAGAGCTTAGAGATTGGAAGGAGGATTTAAGCCAAAGCTGTGAGGACAATCTCTTGGCTAATGCCTTTAAAAAAAGAAGAATTAAGGAATTAATAATTGGTAGTGAAGAAAGTCTTGAGAATATTTCTTTAGAGGAGGTAAAAAGCTTTTATTATGAGCATTATTTTCCGGAAAATTGTGTTATAACAATAGTTACTTCCTTAGAAGCAGATTATGTTTATAATGAGATAAACAATCTTTTTGGTACTTGGAGAAGAGAGGCTAAGCCCTTGGCAAAGCTGATATATGAAGAAAATATTCATGGTACCTTTGTAACAGTAGCAGATATAGAAGGGGCAAAGATTCAATATATATATCCTATAAACCATTTAAATAGGAAGGAATTAAATGCCCTAAAATATATAAATGCTATATTTGGAGAGGGCACTAGCTCTATTTTATATGATGAGATAAGAACAGATAGGGCATTAGCCTATGAGGTTTATAGTTATATAAAATATGAAAAAGGTATAGAGCTTTTTTCAATAAATATAAGTACTTCTAAGAAAAATATAAATGAAGCTATAAAAGCCGTTGAGTTGTGTATAAATAAGCTGAAAAGTCACAATTGGATAGAGAATGACAGCTTAGAAAAGGTTAGAAAGAGATTAATATTAAAAGAAGGATTAGCCTTTGAAAGGTCCATAGAGCTATGTAAAAGAGTTACTGTTGATCAACTAATGTTCAATGATTATACATACCTGTTAGAAAGCTATCATAGTTTTAATATTAGTCAGGAGGATATACAGAAAACTATTGCTAAGGTCTTTGCAAATCCAACAATACAGATTTTATGCTCACACAAAGGAGTTGAATAAATATGGAAAAAAGATGGATGCTAAAAGGCACCAGTATTGATATAAAGGATGTAGCAAAAAAAGCAGAAGTAAATCCTATAATAGCAGCTCTATTAATCCACAGAGATATAAAGGATCCAATAGCTATTAAGAAGTTTCTTTATGGTACTATAAAGGATTTGCATCCAGCTCATTTGATGAAGGATATGAATAAAGCAGTGTCCATATTATTAGACGCTATTCAAAATAAGAAGAAGATTTGCATTTACGGTGATTATGATGTTGACGGTGTTATGAGCACCTTTATCTTATATAAGGCTATAAATAGATGTGGTGGGGACGTGTTTTATCATATTCCAGATAGAGAAGATGAAGGCTATGGGATGAATAGTGAAAGGGTAAAAATTATTAAAGAGCTTGGCTGTGATGTAATTCTTACCTGTGACAATGGTATAGCAGCAATGGAACAGGTTAAGCTAGCTAAAGAGCTTGGAATGACAGTAATTGTTACAGACCATCATGATGTACCCTTTATTGAGGAGGAAGAAATTAAGAAATATGTAGTTCCTCCAGCAGATGCAGTAATTAATCCCAAACAGAAGGATTGTGCTTATCCCTTTAAATTGCTATGCGGCGGAGGAATAGCCTTTAAGCTTGTACAGTGCTTATACGAGCAAATGGGGATAGATAGGGATGAGTGTGAAGAATATATTCAATACGCTGCTATAGCCACCATATGTGATGTGGTGGACTTAGTTGATGAAAATAGAATTATAGCAAAATATGGCTTGAGTATGCTTAACAAAACAGAAAATATCGGGTTAAAGGCACTAATTAATGAGTGTGCTTTAGAGGATAAATCAATAACTGTTTACCATATAGGTTTTATTATAGGACCATGTATAAATGCTACTGGTAGATTGGAAACAGCAAAACTGTCAGTGAAGTTACTTTTGGCGGAGGATTATGAAAAGGCTAAAGAACTAGCTAGAAAATTGAAGGAATTAAATATTGAAAGACAGAATATTACTTCACAGGGTGTAGAGAGAGCTGAACGTATTATTGAGAACAACCATATGGATAAGGATAAGGTTTTAGTTATATATGATGAAGAAACTCATGAAAGTGTTGCGGGCATAGTGGCAGGAAGAATAAAAGAAAAATATAATTTGCCCACCATTATTTTGACTAAGGGAAAGGATATGCCTAAAGGTTCTGCTAGATCCATTGATGAATATAATATGTTTGAGGAATTATCTAAGTGCAAGGATTTGCTAGACAAGTTTGGAGGACATCCTATGGCCGCTGGACTTTCTCTAAGCTTTGAGAATATTGATAAACTAAGACAGAGACTTAATGAAAATTGTAAGCTGACTGAGGAGGAACTGATACCAAAGATTAGAATAGATCAGCGGTTACCTTTAAAATATGTGTCCTTTAAATTAGTTGATGACATAAAAAGCTTAGAGCCCTTTGGAAAGGGCAATCCTAGTCCTTTATTTGCAGAAAAAGATATCATAATAGAGAGGGTATATGTTTTAGGCAAAGAAAAAAATGTATTTAAATTGCTAATACGTCCAGAGGAAAGCTATAATAAAATTAATGGTTTGTTCTTTGATTCAACGGGCTACTTTAAGGAAACTTTTCTAAGAGTCTATGATGAAGTGAGCTATGAAAAGTTTTTAGAAGGAGTGTTGGGAGATATAAGGGCTGACATAATTTATTATCCCGATATTAATGAATATAATGGAACCATAACTTTACAGCTGGTGATAAAGGATATTAGGTTTTCTACTAATTGATTAAGAACGGAATTTTAAGGAGGCAAAGGCTTAGTATGACAAAATATAAAATAATAATGACCGGTGGGGGGTCCGCTGGACATGTAACTCCTAATCTAGCTTTGATACCAACATTAGAAAAAGAAGGGTTTGAAGTACAATATATAGGAACTGCTGATGGAATTGAGAAGAAAATTATTTCTCAGGAAGGTATAAAATATCATGCAATATCCAGCGGTAAACTAAGGAGATATTTTGATTTAAAGAATTTTACCGATCCATTTAGAGTAATTAAAGGGATATTTGAAGCAAAGAAAATAATAAAAAAGGAAAAGCCTGATGTTGTATTTTCTAAGGGGGGCTTTGTAGCGGTGCCAGTGGTTTTAGGGGCCTATCTTAACAAGGTACCAGTGGTTTCTCATGAGTCTGACATAACTCCTGGTTTAGCAAATAAAATTGCCTTACCCTACAGTAAGAAAGTATGTGTTACCTTTCCTGAAACTATGGAGCATATTAAGAAAAACAAGGCAGTACTAACTGGTACACCTATTAGAAGGGAACTATTAGAGGGAAGTAGACTTAAGGGCTTAGGCTTTTGCGGTTTTATAAAGGATAAACCAGTTTTACTTGTAATTGGAGGAAGTTTAGGCTCTAAAGTAATAAATGACTTAGTAAGAAAAAATATAGGTATATTACTAGAAAAGTATCAAATAATTCATATATGCGGGAGAAATAATTTAGATAATAGTCTAGATTTAGAAAATTACAAGCAATTTGAGTTTGTCAGCGATGAATTACCAGACTTAATGAATTGTGCTGATATAGTAGTTTCTAGAGCAGGGGCTAATGTAATTTTTGAATTGTTAGCTTTAAAAAAACCTAATTTACTTATTCCATTATCTAAAAAGTCTAGTAGAGGGGATCAGATTTTAAATGCTAGGTCCTTTGAAAGAAAAGGCTATAGTTTGGTTTTGGAGGAAGAACAGTTAAAGGATAAAAGATTTATAGAAGAATTGGATAAATTATATGCCAATAGAAGTAAATTTATAGCAGCCATGGAGAAAAGTGAACTACAGAATGCTGTTGATAGAATTGTGGAAGTGATAAAGGACTCTATGAAAAAATAACGAAGGAGGAAGTAGTATGAAAATCGAATTTATAGGAGCAGCTGAATGTGTAACAGGTTCTTGTCATAAGCTAACAGTTATGGGCAAAAATATTTTGCTTGATTGTGGGCTTTTTCAAGGTAGTGATGATGAAGAAGGAAAAAATGAAAGCTTTCCCTTTGAGCCTAAGGATATAGACTATGTTATTCTATCTCACAGTCATATTGATCATAGTGGTAGAATCCCTTTGCTTTATAAAAAGGGATACCAAGGCCAAGTTTATTGTACTAAAGCTACCAAGGCTTTGAGTGATGTTATGCTCAGAGATAGTGGACATATAGCTGAAATGGAAATTGAATGGAAAAACCGTAAACGAATGAGACAAGGTCTACCACCTATTGAGCCCCTTTATACTGCTCAGGATGCTGCAAAATGTATAGTTAACTTTTTGAGCTTTGAATATGACGAAATTATTGAAATTTTTGATGGCTTTAAAATCTGCTTTAAGGACTCTGGTCATATGCTTGGTGGAGCCATTGTGGAAATATTTATAAAGGAAGGAGATAAAGAAGAAATTAAGCTAGTATATAGTGGGGATTTGGGTAACATTAATATACCTATATTAAAGGATCCTACCTATATAGAAACTGCCGATTATGTTATCATGGAAAGCACCTATGGAAATAGAATTCATAAAAATGCTAGAAATGAAATAGAAAAGCTAGTAGATATTATAAAAGAAACCTTTAAAAGAGGGGGCAATGTAGTAATACCAAGCTTTGCAGTGGGAAGGGCCCAAGAAGTTCTATATGCTCTAAATAACTATGTAGAAAATAAAATGTTAGAAAATATTACCGTTTATGTTGATAGTCCTTTGGCCCAAGAGGCAACTAAAGTTTTCCAAAACTTTACCCACATTTATGATGAGGAGGCCAAGCAGCTGGTGGATAGGGGAGACGATCCATTTTCCTTCAAGGGATTGATATTTACAAAAACTGCTGTGGAATCCACGCAAATTAATAAGGTTAAATCTGGAGCTGTAATCATATCTTCTAGCGGTATGTGTGAAGCAGGAAGAATTAAGCATCATCTTAAGCACAATCTTTGGAGAAAGGAATGTGCTGTGGTTTTTGTTGGCTATCAAGGAGAAAATACTTTAGGTAGAGCTATAATAGAAGGTGCAAAAAAAGTAAAAATTTTCGGTGAAGAAGTGGCTGTAAATGCTAAGATATATAAGTTAAATGGTTTATCAGGTCATGCTGATAAGGATGGATTGATAAAATGGATAAACTCCTTTAGAAAAAAGCCAAAGGAAATTATCTTAGTACATGGAGACAAAGATGTGGTTTTAAGCCTTCAAAAGGAGTTAAGTGATAAAGGCTTTAATGCTTATATAGCTAAAGAAGGAGAAACAAGATACATTGGTGCAGACGTTCATAGGGAGCTTCTAGATGTAGATAAGCTAAAAGAGAAGCTTTCAGAATTTGTTCTTTCTATAGAAGATAAATATATTCATAAGGAAGAGATACTAAGCAATATAAACAATATAATAAATAACTTGCTATCGTAAGTTATTTAACTAAATTTGACTGTGTGAAAAGCATTTGAAGCTATGTAAACCATGATAAGTATTGCAAAATGGCTCAGTTGTTATATAATTAAAATTGTTAGGTTAGTTATATATTAATATATACGAGAAAGAAGGTTTGTACTATGAGAAAAATGAAAACAATGGACGGTAATACCGCCGCAGCGTACATATCATACGCCTTTACAGATGTTGCTGCAATCTTTCCAATTACTCCATCATCTCCTATGGCAGAGCATGTTGATGAATGGAGTTCAAAAGGAAAACTTAATGTTTTTGGGCAAAGAGTAAAGGTTATGGAAATGCAATCCGAAGCCGGAGCAGCTGGTGTCGTTCATGGTTCTCTCCAGGCAGGAGCGCTAACAACAACCTATACTGCTTCTCAAGGTTTATTACTAATGATACCAAATATGTACAAAATAGCTGGTGAATTGCTACCAGGTGTATTCCATGTAAGCGCTAGAGCACTTGCAGCCAATGCACTATCCATATTTGGTGACCATCAAGATGTTATGGCAACCAGACAAACTGGCTTTGCTATGTTAGCTTCTAGCAGTGTACAAGAAGTTATGGATCTTTCACCAATCGCTCACTTAGCTGCTATAAAAGGTAGAGTACCATTTTTAAATTTCTTTGATGGTTTTAGGACATCCCATGAAGTTCAAAAAATTGAAGTGCTAGAATATGATGAGCTCAAAGAATTATTAGATATGGATGCTGTTAATGCCTTCAGAAGAAGAGCTTTAAATCCAGAACATCCAGTTATAAGAGGAACAGCTCAAAATCCTGATATATATTTCCAAGGAAGAGAAGCTGCAAATAAATATTACCAAGCTATCCCTGAAATAGTGGAAAGCTATATGGAGAAAATTAGCAAGCTTACAGGTAGAGAGTATCATCTATTCAACTACTATGGAGCTGAAGATGCAGAAAGAATTATAATTGCGATGGGCTCAGTTTGTGATACAATTCACGAAACTGTAGAATATTTAAATAAAAAGGGAGAAAAGGTTGGATTATTAGTAGTTCACCTTTATAGACCATTCTCATTAGAACATTTCTTTAAGTACATACCAAAGACTGTTAAGAAGATTGCTGTATTAGATAGAACAAAAGAACCTGGTTCAGCAGGAGAACCACTATATCAGGATGTAAGAAATGCATATTATGATAAGGTGGATAAACCAATTATAGTTGGTGGAAGATATGGATTAGGCTCTAAGGAAGTTACTCCAGGAAGCATCCTAGCAGTATTTGATAACCTAAAGAGTGAAAATCCAAAGAATAACTTCACAATTGGTATCGAAGATGATGTAACCTTTACTTCATTGCCAATTACTGAAGAAATTGATATAACTGCTGAAGGTACTACAGCATGTAAGTTCTGGGGCCTAGGTTCTGATGGTACTGTTGGAGCTAACAAGAGTGCTATCAAGATTATAGGTGACCATACTAATATGTATGCTCAAGCATACTTCTCATACGATTCAAAGAAATCTGGTGGTATAACAATTTCCCACTTAAGATTTGGTAAGAACCCAATTAAGGCACCTTACTTAATTACAAAGGCAGACTTTGTAGCTTGCCATAATCAATCCTATGTAAACAAATATGATATTCTTGCAGGTTTAAAGGATAATGGAGTATTCCTATTAAACACTATGTGGGATAAGGAAGATCTAGAAAAGCATATACCTGCTAAGATGAAGAGATATATTGCAGAGCATAACATTAACTTCTACACTATAAATGCAGTTAAGATTGCTCAAGAGATAGGACTTGGCGGAAGAATTAATATGATAATGCAGGCAGCCTTCTTTAAGCTAGCAAAGATAATTCCATTAGAAGATGCTATTAAATACTTAAAGGATGCGGTAGTTGAGTCATATGGACGTAAGGGTGAAAAGGTAGTTAACATGAACCATACAGCTATAGATAGAGGTGTAGAGGCTCTAGTTAAAGTGGACGTGCCTGAAAGCTGGAAGGACGCAGTTGATTCTGAAGTTGAAGAAAAGAAAGTTCCTGACTTCATTAAGAATATTTTAGAGCCAATGAATGCTCAAGAAGGTGACAAGCTTCCAGTAAGCGCTTTACTAGAACATGTAGATGGAACTTTCCCATCTGGTACTTCAGCTTACGAAAAGAGAGGAATAGCTGTACAAGTTCCTGAATGGCAGATTGACAATTGTATTCAATGTAATCAATGTTCATTTGTTTGTCCTCATGCAGCTATAAGACCATTCCTCTTAAATGCTGAAGAAGTAGAAAAAGCACCAGCTACCTTCAAGACAAAGAAGGCAAATGGTGGCAAGACCTTTGAAGGACTTAACTACAAAATTCAAGTATCAACATTGGATTGTACAGGCTGTGGTAACTGCGCAGATATCTGCCCAGCACCTAAGAAGGCTTTAGTAATGGCACCAATTGATACTCAAGAAGCTGAAATAGCAAATTGGGAATACGCAATGACTCTATCACCAAAGGAGAACCCAATGAAGGCTGATACTTTAAAGGGAAGCCAATTCCAGCAGCCATTATTGGAGTTCAGCGGAGCTTGTGCTGGTTGTGGAGAAACTCCATATGCTAAATTGGTAACTCAGTTATTTGGTGACAGAATGATGATAGCTAATGCTACTGGATGTACATCCATCTGGGGTGCAAGTGCTCCATCAACACCATATACTGTTAACTCAAAGGGTAGAGGACCAGCTTGGGCTAACTCACTATTTGAAGATAATGCAGAATTTGGACTAGGTATGTACCTTGGAGTAAAGCAGGTTAGAGAGAAGTTAGCTGATTTAGTAAGCCAAGCTTTAACAATGGATATCAGCGAAGAGCTTAAGGCAGCCCTTCAGAACTGGTATGATAATAAAGACAACGGTGAAAGATCCATGGTTGCAGCAGATGCCTTGATTCCTGTATTAGCAGAAGAAAAGGATAAGAATGCTGTACTAGCTGAAATATTTGAAAATAAGGATTTCTTAGTAAAGAGATCACAATGGATCTTCGGTGGAGACGGATGGGCTTATGATATTGGATACGGCGGTTTAGACCACGTTCTAGCTAGTGGAGAAAATGTAAATGTATTAGTATTTGATACAGAAGTTTACTCCAATACTGGAGGACAATCTTCAAAGGCAACACCAACATCAGCTATAGCTAAATTCGCAGCTTCAGGTAAGAGAACTAAGAAGAAGGATTTAGGTATGATGGCTATGAGCTATGGCTATGTATATGTAGCACAAATAGCTATGGGAGCAGATAAGAATCAGACCCTTAAGGCTATCGCTGAGGCTGAGGCTTATGATGGTCCATCCTTAATAATAGCTTATGCTCCATGTATTAACCATGGATTAAAGGCTGGAATGGGTAAGAGCCAAGAAGAAGAAAAGAGAGCTGTAGAATGCGGTTACTGGGCACTTTATAGATATAACCCAGCTCTTAAAGAGCAAGGAAAGAATCCATTCATATTAGATTCAAAGGAACCAACAGCATCCTTTAGAGACTTTATCTTAGGTGAAGTAAGATATGCATCCCTTGCAAAGGCTTATCCAGAAGAAGCAGAAGAGTTGTTTGCAAAGACTGAAAGAGATGCTATGGAAAGACTTGAAAATTATAAGAGACTTGCTAAGCAAGAGTAAAAATGTTCAGGGCGAAAGCCCTGGACTTTTTTGTTGTATAGGAAGTTATAAAAATTCATAAATGTTTGACTTCTGACTTCTAACCTCTAAAAGTCGCGGGGCAGCTTTTTACATATGAAATAAAAGAATTTTTAAAAATAATTAAAAAAGTCTTTTAATATTTTGCTTTTAGGGGTAAAATTAAAACATCAAGCTTAAAGGAGGTGAAATCGTATCTTGCCTTAGTGAGATGCGATGCTAATATGGATAATGAAAAATTACACAGCTGTGGTTGTGGAGAACATGAGCACCATCACGATCATGAGCATGAACATTGCGGTTGTGGCGATGATGCTTGTGACTGCGGACATGAACATGGAGCTATGCTAGTTGACCTAGAAGATGAAAATGGTAACCTAGTTCAATGTGAAGTAGTAGATGGATTTCAATATAATGACAATGACTATGTATTGGTTCAAAATCCTGAGGATGGCTCAGTTTACATGTTTAAAATAGTAGGTGAAGGTGATGAAGGAGAACTTGTAGTTCCTGATGATGAAGAGTTTGAAGAAGTTACAGCCTACTATAAAAGTACTTTTAGTGAAGAAGAATAAAAAAAGAGCCTTAGGGCTCTTTTTTCTTCTAAATATTATTTGATTACATACTTTTGTGTTTAAATATAGATATATGCGGAGGTAATGGTGGTTAAGTTAGGGATATTTGATATAGATTATACTATTACTAGAAAGGAGAGCATGACAGAGTTTTATAAGTTTATGTTGAGGAAAAAACCTAAGCTTGTGAAACATCTGCCATCTATTTTTGCTGCAGCACTTTTATACCTGAGTAATAAAATTGAATTAAAAAAAGCTAAAGAATCCTTTGCTTCATTTGTGGAGGGAATACATGAAGATGAGATGCAGGAATTAGTTAAGGAATTTTATGAGAAGCGACTTAGTAAGCTTTTTTATAAAGATGCCATAGACATGATAAGAAAGTTAAAAGATGAAGGATGTCTAATATATTTAATTTCTGCATCACCGGAGTTTTATCTTAAGGAATTTTACAATATTCCTGAAGTAGATATGGTTATAGGAACTAAATATAGGATGCAGGATAAGTATCATACTTGCTCCATTGAAGGTGAGAACTGTAAGGGCGAAGAAAAAGTTAAAAGATTAATGGAGGTATTAAAGGAAAAAAATCTTGAAGTAGATTTCAAAAACTCCTATATGTTTTCAGATTCCTTATCGGATTTACCCCTTTTTAACCTAGTTGGTAATCCATATTTGATTAATTTTAAAAAGGGACATGATACTATTAAGGTATTAAAATGGAAGTAGAGGTGTGGAAAATGAGTGAATGTTTTAGTGAACATTTTTTAAAAAATGGTGAAATCCTATATAAAGAAGCCTTTAAGGATGAAGAGATTAAAAGTGGAAAATCTGTTTATGAGGTAATAAGAATAATAGAAGGAGTACCCCTTTTCTTAAAGGAACATATGGATAGATTCTTTAATTCTACCAGCTTAATAGGGAAAGATATGATTATTGATAAAAAGGAAGTTGAAGAAAATATTACAAAGCTAATAGATGTAGAAGGTAGAAAAAATGGTAATATAAAAATTGTATTTAATTATGGAACTATACAGAATAATTGGTACATATATTTTTTAAAACACTCCTATCCTACTGAAGAAATGTATGAGCAAGGGGTTCACACTATACTTTATCATGGAGAGAGAGAAAATCCCAATGCTAAGGTTATAAATTCGAGCTTTAGGGAAAAGGTTGATGAAGCTATTAAAAATGTAGGAGCTTACGAGGCTATATTAGTTGATAGAAACGGACATATAACAGAAGGAAGTAAGTCTAATATTTTTATGGTATATGATAATAAGGTAGTAACATCTCCTGTAGAACTTGTTTTACCTGGTATTACAAGAGAAATAATTATATCAGTGATTAAAGAAGCTGGTATAGATTTTTCTGAGGAAAAATTCCACTATAAAAATATGGATAAGCTTCAAGGTTTATTTATATCTGGTACATCACCAAAGGTATTACCAATAAGATCAGTTGATAATTTCACCTTTGCTTCCTCTAAAAATGAAATTATTAGAACTATAAAAAGTTTGTATGACAAAAGGATTGCTGAGGATATTAATAGAAAGTTTTAAAATTTGACAGTTAACTTCTTACATCTAAAATCGGCGTAAGCCGATTTTTATTAAAGAAAACGCAAATAGTGACGATAATTAAAAATACATAAGAAATT
>ERZ773359.2276-NODE-2276-length-24549-cov-4.803666_pt1 | contig 24549 bp, 23 predicted proteins | sample MGYA00374955_ERZ773359 | MGnify/ENA primary metagenome ERZ773359 (study PRJEB29098, sample SAMN04486028) | biogas fermenter metagenome | study: EMG produced TPA metagenomics assembly of the Biogas fermentation microbial communities from Germany - Plant 4 DNA1...
CGTACTATGGAAGGTGACAGATCATCTACAGGGTGATCCTGCATTTCACCTTCATAATGGATATCAGTAACATTTAAATCCTTAGCTAATTTCTGAAGTTCGCAGTTCTGATTTCTTACACAGGTCAGACATTTTCTGTCATGATTTGAAAGAATCAGTTCCAAAGTAACCCTGCGGGTTTCACGAATTTTCGGGCTGTTGGTAACAACCTTTAATCCCTCTGATACAGGATACATACATGCAGCCTGGAAACTTCTGGCACCAACATCCACGATACACATACGGCAGGCACCAATTTCATTTATCCCCTTGAGGAAGCAGAGGGTTGGTATATGTATGCCTGCACTCTTTGCAGCCTCAAGAACTGTTGATCCTTTAGGGGCTTTAACTTCTTTACCGTCTATTGTTAAGGTAACAAATTCGGACATTTATTTCACACTCCCTCTTACTTCTTTACTATAGCGCCAAATTTACAGGTTTCCATGCAAACTCCGCACTTGATACATTTTTCGTTATTGATAACATAAGGTTTCTTGATTTCACCGGAAATTGCGCCAACAGGGCACTTCTTGGAACAGAGACTGCAGCCTCTGCACTTGTCGGCAACGATGAAGTAATTGAGCATTGCCTTACAAACACCGGCAGGGCATCTCTTTTCTTTTACATGGGCTTCATATTCATCCCTGAAGTAGCGCAGTGTGCTTAATACAGGGTTGGGAGCGGTCTGACCGAGTCCGCAAAGGGCACCCTGTTTAATGCTCTCTGCCAACACTTCGAGTTTTTCAATATCTCCTTCTTCACCTTTGCCCTGTGTAATGCGGTCCAGAATTTCATACATACGTTTTGTTCCTATACGGCAAGGAGGACATTTACCACAGGATTCATCAACGGTGAATTCAAGGAAGAATTTAGCTATATCAACCATACAGGTATCTTCGTCCATTACGATAAGTCCGCCGGAACCCATCATGGAACCGAGTGCGATAAGGTTGTCATAGTCAATGGGAACATCCAGGTGTTCAGCAGGAATACATCCGCCTGAAGGACCACCGGTTTGTGCGGCTTTGAATTTCTTTCCGTTGGGTATGCCGCCGCCTATGTCATAAACAACTTCACGGAGGGTTGTTCCCATTGGGATTTCAACAAGACCGGTATTATTGATCTTACCGCCTATAGCAAATACCTTGGTTCCCTTGCTCTTTTCTGTTCCTATGGAATTGAACCATTCAGCACCCTTCAATATGATCATCGGGATATTTGCATAAGTTTCAACGTTGTTAAGGATTGTGGGTTTTTCCCAGAGGCCTTTTACGGCAGGGAACGGAGGACGGGTTCTTGGCTCACCGCGTCTTCCTTCGATTGATGTCATAAGAGCGGTTTCTTCACCGCATACGAATGCGCCCGCACCAAGACGGATATCAAGATCGAAGGAGAAGTCAGTGCCAAAGATATTTTTTCCGAGAAGACCGTAATCCCTGGCCTGCTGGATTGCTATCTTAAGACGCTTAACGGCTATCGGGTACTCAGCACGTACATAAATATAACCCTGATTAGCTCCGATAGCGTAACCGGCAATTGCCATAGCCTCTATTACAGAGTGGGGGTCACCTTCAAGAACTGATCTGTCCATGAATGCGCCCGGGTCCCCTTCGTCGGCGTTACAGCATACATATTTCTGTTCGTTGACTTCCTGTGCAGCAAATTTCCATTTGAGACCTGTCGGGAATCCTGCACCACCGCGGCCACGAAGACCGGATTTTGTTACTACGTCAATAACTTCTGCTGGAGTCATTTCGGTAACTGCTTTGGCAAGCGCTGCATAACCGTCATGTGCTATGTACTCGTCAATATTTTCAGGGTTTATGTTACCGCAGTTACGAAGGGCAACACGTACCTGTTTTGCGAAAAATCCGATATTGTCCTTGGATTTGGAAACATCTTCAACTTCTGTATCACCCAGTAGAAGACGTTTTACTATACGTCCTTTAATAAGGTGCTCATTTACTATCTCCTCAACATCGTCGGGAGAAACATGGCAGTATGTAGCACCTTCAGGGTAAATAACCATGATAGGACCTTTTTCGCAAAGTCCGAAACAACCAGTTTTTATGATCTTTACTTCATTAGCTATACCGTTGGCTTCCAACAGTTCCTCTAATTTTGCCATTATGTCGGGTGATTTGGAAGAAACACAACCGGTACCATTACATATAAGGATATGTGATCTGTAAATCATATTATTCTGACCTCCTTATTTCTCAGCCGCACCGATTGTATATTCGATTACGGGTTTCTTGTTGACTATATGTTCTGCCACAATTCTCCTGGCTTTTTCAGGAGTTAATTTAACGTAAGTTGTCTTTTCACCGTTACTGTCTATAACATCTGCAATGGGCTCGAGGCGGCAGATTCCTACGCACCCGGTCATGGTTACAGTAACATCCTGAATATTTCTTTTGGCAACTTCCTCAACAAAGGCATTCATTACAGGTTTTGCGCCTGCAGCGATACCGCATGTTGCCATACCAACTACAATTCTTGTCTTGTTTTCATTATCGCGGATAGACAATTCCTTAAGGGCTTTTTCACGTAGGGCCTTTAACTCTTCAACGGACTTCATCCAAGACACCTCCAAATACTTTTCTTATTCCATCGTTAACAGTTTTTTCAATCCAGTCCAGAACTGCATTATTGTTCAGCGGAATATCTTCCAGTTCTTTTTTGATTTCATCAGTATCAAGTTCAAACTCTTCACCGGATGAAGAAAACCAGATATTCCATGTTATGTCCGGGTTAGCCATCACCAGCATTTTGACAGTTGATGCAACATCTCCAAGGGGTATCCTGTCAATACTGTCGACATCAAAAAAAGCTTTTATTCTTGTTCCTTTATTGAGTTCAGATTCAAGAATAAGTTCCCCGCCTGCCATCTCGGCTGAAAGTTTTAACAGGGGAAGCCCCATTCCTATGTTTCTTGTCTTTCTGGTGGTCTTAAAAGGATCAGCCGCTTTTTTTGCGAATTCCGGCTCCATTCCCCGGCCATTGTCAATAATTTCACAACAAAGATTGTAGGATATTTTTGCTGAATTCTCCTGATATGTATCCTGCTTGGGTTCAACCCATATTCTCAGTATAATCTTGTCCGCTCCCGCAGAAATTGAATTCTGCACAATATCCATCAAATGCAGTGAAATATCTTTCATGCCTTGCTCAGTTCAGCTTCCTTGTCCATATATTTTTGGATAATTCCCGGAACATCTTCTACGGTAAGTCTTCCGTAGACTTCCTCATTAATCATCAATACCGGGGCAAGTCCACATGCACCAACGCAACGGCATGCATCCAGTGAGAACAAGCCGTCAGGAGTGCATTCACCATTCTTAATTTTCAGGATTTCAGAAATCTTGTCGAAGATCTGACCGGATCCCTTTACATAGCAGGCAGTTCCAAGGCAAACATTGATCTTATATTTTCCCTTTGGATACAGAGAGAACTGAGCGTAAAATGTTACTACGCCATAGACTTCTGCAAGGGACATATTAAGACCTTCAGCAATTTTCTTCTGAACACTTAACGGCAGATAACCATATAACTCCTGAGCCTCATGGAGTACGGGAATCAGGGCGCCACGGGTATCTTTGTACTTTGCGATGATTTTTTCCAGTTCTTGTGCCTTATTGTCAGTACAGCAGCAACCGCAACTCATTGAAATGACCTCCTGTTTTGTTTATTTTTAAATCAATTAATTACTTGTCTAAGGCTTTTTGTTAAAGACTTAACAATTTTCCCTGTTAATTATATCACATAGTATAATAGGATTCAATAAAAATCAGCTTATTTTGTATACAAAATCCATATATAATTTTGAATGTTTTTCCCTCAAAACCGCTTTTTAAGCAATTTTTGTGTAAATATCTGGATAAATGAAAGGCGCAGGTATCAGTCCGCGCCAAAACTTATAAAAATTATATTTTTTTGACATTTCCTGTAGGTCAGTCGGTCTTGTTAAGTCCTTCTATCAGCTTTTTATAAAATGTTCTGATTCCAAGGTACTGGTCATCAAGTTGTCGTTTCCCCATTACAAGTCCGCTGTATTCGCCATTTCTCATAAGATAATAACCATATCCGTCTTCTGTGGGGATAAGCTCCACCACTACAGTTTTGTCAGGTTTTGCCTCTTTCATAGTATATGTTAACCTGATTTCCGCCTTCCCTGACGGCTTAGCATCCAGATACAGCATATCTCCGGATATTCCAATAGCCCCCTGGTAATAACCTCTGAAAAGGGACTTGTCCTCCTCTTCTATTCTTCTGCCGTTGAAGTAGAATACTTCCTTGTCCGGATTTTCCCTGTTGGCTTGAATAAAGAGCCAGTCAACTCTTCCGTCCATTTCGATAACAAGTCTTTCCACGTCATAAATATCCGGGATGTAAATAAAGGTCTGAATGAGGTCAATCAGGGGCAGGTCCACAAAATTCAGACCTGAGCCGTTTACTGTAAATATCAGAGGACGGTCTTCCATTTTCGCATAATACAGGTTGTCGGTCTTTGAACCTAATATAAGGCGGTATGTTTCTCCGTCCAGAGTGTAGCTGAACTCGTAGGTCGGTTTGTCCAGACCGTATTCGGACAGGTCTGAAGGATTTTCCGCTATGAATTCAGACGCTCTCATTCCGGAAATCCATTTCAGGAATTTGTTGAATTCAAGCATCTCCGCTTTTACTTTAAGCGGGCTGATCATATTCCATGTTCCGGACTCTGAATCCGATACTGCCTCGAAAACTTTATCACCGTTTTTGAAAAATGCCAGTGTTGAAATATCCGATTCGGAGACGTCATCCTTTGCGTAGAGATTTCTGTCCATGATGTCAAACTTGCCCGAAGCCAATTTTTTGCCATCATAAGAGCCTATCGAATACACAGCTTTTTCTCCGGCTCTTCTGACGTATTGACTCTCTCCGGTAGGGGATTGTCCCCCGATTTCCAGAGTCACTTCTTTGCCGTCTGACAGGACAAATGTCACCAGCCGGGGATTATCCAGACCATAGACGGAAACATTTTCCGGGTTTTCATTGATGGTTCTGTTTATAGTCGTTCCGGCCGCTCTTATTATATCGTCCACCCTTGAGCTGTCCACATCAAAATCAGGATTGGTCCATACTTTCTTTTTTTCTGTTTCAGTCTTTGTTTCTCCGTTTTCATCAGTTGTTTCTTTCTCAACTTCTATTTCTTCCCTGGTCAGTACTATTTCAGTTCCTTCATGCTTCAGAATGATTTTTGATACATCTTCGCTATTGACTTCCGCAAGTTTCCCCTGATTGTCCTCATTGGAATCTGAATTATCGGCATTCTGCATTCTGCTCAGGAAGATAAATGCAGCGACAAAGAGGACAAGAACAATCCCTAAAACAGCGATCTTCTTCCAGTTTGTCATAGGTTTTTCCTCCTTATCCAAACAAATATGCCAAACCCGATTATTACAAGTGGAAACAGGAATGACAGTGAAATGAAGGATATAAACCTGCTCTGGGCAGTAAGCTGTATGGGCTGTGAACTTAAGCTCTTGGAGGGAATATATACTGAACCGTCCTGATCCTGCATCCAGTTAAGTGCTGACATAATATAGCGTTTGCCGTTGTCATTGCTGTAATTCATCCAGTCGTCGGAGATAAACTGGGCATTTCCTATAAGCGCTATTCTGCTTATTCCTGTGCTTCTGTTTTCTGAAATTGCTCCAAGGATGAAAGGACCTCGTACCTCTTCACCGGTCAGGATATGTCTGCCAATGGATCTTTCAGATGTCATAAGCATAGGATTCACCGTAACCCAGTCTTTTTCGGCCTGCAGAACGGACACACTTCTGCAGCTTGGCATATAAAGCCTTAAAAACGCCGGATCAAGTTTTGTTGTGACCTCGGTTTCAAGAGGCGTCGGTATAATAATCTTAAAATCCTGATAGTAACTGAGCTGATCTCCCTCAAATATCAAGTCATTGTTCAAAGCAAGATTATATTCTCCCAAAACAGTATTGAAATTGGTCATTTCACTGCTGGTCTGCTGAACGTCCATTAAAAAGATCGCATGGCCTCCATTTTCCAGGTATTTCATGAGATTTTCCATCTCATCGGCCAAAAGATCAGTCTTTGGTGACGCAAAAATAATTACTGACGCATCCTCCGGAACTTCATTACCAAGGAACAGCTCTTTCACTTCATATCCATTGGCGGTAATGGTGGCTTTAAGCCCCTTCAGCTGTTCGTCCAGACCAAACTCACCGTGGCCCTGGGCAAAGTATGCCACCGGAGTGAAATCAGCAGTCACATTATTGATGGCGCTTGTAAAAGCATGTTCAATCTTAAGGCCGGAAACCTGTGGTATACCGTAGTAACTGTAATCGTATTCAATCATGTCGCTTTCGGAAACCACGATGTTCTTCCCACCGCATTTAACAACAATGCTGCCTGATTTGATGCCTTTCACCTGTTCGGGGTCCAGCTCCCTTTCTACAAATCCCGGATCTTTTTCAATATCCACAAACCTTCTGGTTACTTTTCCGTTGCTTTTAATATTGTATTGATTTAATATCTCTGTTACCTCAGGATACTGGTAATTTTTCTCTTCGGTGAGAATAATGATTTCAACATTCTTGTCAAGATTCTCCAGAATGTTTATGCTCTCTTCGCTCAATGAGAAAATCCTGTTTTTGGTTATGTCAAATCTGACCCTGTTTCTTACAACGTCCAACCCAATCAGGGCATTGAATATCACAATTATCGCAAGTACCACTATGGTGCTTGCAAAGGCATAAGAGCCGAATTTAAGACTTTTCTTGTTTATCCTTAATTTTTTCATACTATCACCCCTGACTCCAGCGTTTGCGTTCTGTAACCCTGACTGTTAAGAAAATAAAGACTGCAACAAAGCTGAGCATGAATACTATTGATGTGAGGTCAATAATCCCGGTCATAAAGTCATTATACCTTGCATTGAGAGAAAGCCAGGTAAAGACATCATAGAGAAAACCGGTGAAAAAGCTCGCCAGGAACTTGATGGCATAAAGGGTGAACATGGAAACAAAACCGATTACGGCGGCAACAATCTGGTTTTCAGTCAGGGATGAGGCAAAAAGGCCGACTGAAACAAATACCGCGCCATACAGTATGAAACCCAAATAGGAACTGAATATTAAAGCAAGGTCAGGTGAACCGAAAATTATCAGAATAAGAGGGAAAATTAAAGTGAACAGTGTCATTATAAGAAAAACTCCCATAAGAGCAAGATATTTACCTATTACAATCTCGGTAACCCGTACCGGGGAGGTAAGAAGCAAAACTTCGGTGCCGTTTTTCTTGTCTTCCGCCATTGATCTCATGGTCATAATGGGAACGAAGAAGAGAAGAATAAAGCTCATATTGCTTATTACTCCGCTCATTATATCCGAAGAACCATAGGCCAGATAGTCATTGAAGAAAAAGCTGACTATGAACATAAAAAGACCTATCATAACATAAGCAATGGGTGAATTGAAATAAGACCTGAAGTCCCGTTTCATAATGGCAAACATTATTCAGCGACCTCCTTTGCTTCTGTGGTGGTTAACTGGATAAAGATTTCCTCCAGGGAAAGGTTAAGCGATTTTAATTCAAGAATCGGAAAACCGTTTTGAGCCAGCTGGTTGAACATGGGTTTTCTTACGTCCACATCCTTATCAGCCTCAATAATATAGCTGTACTCATCATCGTTCATTTTATTGCTTACTTCCAGATATTTTACTCCGTACAGATTTGACAGAATGTCCTTTACCTTGTTCTGAGGACCTGCGATTGTAACCGAGAACCTTGAAAAATCCGCCAGCATCTTGGACAGGTTTTCAGGAGTATCAATAGCGGCGATGCGCCCTTTGTTTATTATTACTACCCTGTCGCAGACCGCGCTGACTTCGGGGAGGATGTGCGTGCTGAGAATAATCGTATGATTCTTACCGAGAGCCTTGATCAGTTTCCTGATTTCAATGATTTGCTTCGGGTCAAGGCCAACGGTTGGCTCGTCCAGAATAAGGACATCAGGAGTTCCTACAAGGGCCTGTGCAAGCCCAACCCTTTGCTTATAGCCTTTTGAAAGGTTCTTAATAAGCCGGTGGCTAACATGTGTTATTTTCACAAGCTCCATGATATCTTTTTTCTGGCTTTTCCACTCTTTAGAGGACACTGATTTCAGATTCGCGCAGAAATCCAGATATTCGTTTACAGTCATATCCATGTAAAGGGGCGGCTGTTCGGGCAGGTATCCGATATGCTTTTTTGCCTCCGATGGATTCTCAAGAATATCTTTTCCTGCAATTTTGACCGTTCCTGAAGTGGAAGAAATATATCCGGTAAGGATATTCATGGTAGTGGATTTTCCTGCACCGTTGGGCCCAAGAAATCCAAGTATCTCACCTTTTTCAACGGTGAAGCTGATGTTGTCCACAGCTCTTATCTTTCCGTATTCCTTAGTCAGATTTTGTATCTCAACCATCATATTCCTCCTTCTTTTTGATTCATTGCCCAAACCAAAAAGATAGCGGGTTTAATATCCAGAAACCCGCCTATAAAATTAATTAAATTATGCAATATAATGATGAATAAATTATGAACAATTTGTTACAAAATTACAGTCCCATATTATTATAACCTGCATCAATATAAAGAACTTCGCCGGTAAGGCCTGAGGACAGGTCGCTTAGCAGGTACACGGCGGTACCTCCGAGATCTTCGAGGGTTACGTTCCTCCTGAGGAAAGATTTTTTCTCAACAATTTCAAGAATGTCAGAGAAGTTTTTTACACCTTTGGCCGACATGGTTTTGACTGGACCGGAAGAAATGGCGTTTACCCTTATATTCTGCGCACCAAGTTCATGGGCTGTGTAACGTACGCTTGCTTCAAGGGCGGCCTTGGCAACTCCCATGATATTGTAGCCGGGATATACTTTTTCTGAACCTCTGTATGTCAGAGTAATGATGCTTCCGCCCTCTGTCATCAATTCCTTGGCCCTTTTGGCAACAGCAATCAATGAGTAAACGCTGACATCCATGGCAGTGTGGAAACCATCCCTTGATGTATTGACAAATGTGTCCTGAAGATCCTCGCTTTTTGCAAATGCAATGGCGTGGACAACCCCGTGGATCACACCGTATTTGTTCTTAATATTTGAAAACAGTTCATCCAGATTCTCATCTGAAGTAACATCGCAAGGACAGGTTTCGACATTATCCATACCGGCAATCAGTTTGTCCAGGGATTCTTTTTCCCTTTCTCCAAGATAGGTCAATATCAGATTTGCGCCCTGCTCTTTTGCCGCTTTGGCTATTCCCCATGCAATGCTCCATTTATTTCTTACACCCATTATTAGTATGTTCTTATTCTTTAATAAGTCTCCCATTTCCAGACCTCCGTTTTCTGATGTTTGTGATTACGGCAATCCCCTGTCATGGACAGCAATGATGCCATAACTATGACAGTAATTATTATCAGTTAGTAATAATTACTGGTAATAATAATATACAATATTTATCACATGAGTTCAAGCCACATACGTGTTTCAGAAAATCCCAACGTTCGAAATTAATTTTTGTAGAAAAATGAAAAATAATGACGAAAAATGTCGCAAACGCAGTATTGATGCGGTTTTTGTTGACTTTGCGGGATTATTGTGCTATTATCTAAGTGTAATTTATATGTTTTTCCTTGTGGGGGAGGGAATTACCAATGAAGAAGCTTGAAAGGGTAAGAAGCAGGCTTAACAGAGCTATCTCCTCAGGCGACAGTGCGGAAGTAATACTCAACATAAGCAGACATTTGGACAATTTAATAGTTGAACAAATGAAATTGCTTAATAAAAAATACAATAAAAAATAAATAAAACCACTTACATAGTAAATTAAAAGGCAATAGCCGGAAGGCTATTGCCAGTTTTCTATTTATTCTTGACTTTCTCAACAAATCTCTTGATTCTTGCAAGGGCTTCCTTGATATTCTCAAGGGAAGTAGCGTAAGTCGCTCTTGCAAATCCTTCGCCGCAGGCTCCGAAAGCATTTCCGGGAACCATAAGTACTCTTTCTTCTCTGAGCAGACGCTCGCAGAATTCATCAGAACTTAGTCCAGTGGATCTCAGATCGGGGAAGACATAAAATGCGCCGGTAGGTTCATAACAATCCAGGCCTGCATTTCTGAAGCCGTCTACCATGACAAGCCTTCTTCTGTTGTACTCTTCAACCATTCTCTGAACTTCCTCAGCGCCGTTTTTCAGGGCTTCAATGGCCGCAAACTGGGCAGTTGTGGGACTGCACATAATAGCATACTGATGGATTTTTGTCATTTGCTCCAGTGCATCGGGATGCCCGCATGCATATCCGATACGCCACCCTGTCATGGCAAAGGCCTTGGAAAATCCGTTGATAACAATTGTCTTTTCCTTCATTTCAGGGAAGTTGGCAATTGAGACATGCTTGCCTTTATAGGTCAATTCTGCATAGAGCTCATCTGATATTACTATAATATCTTTATCTTTCAGGACCTCAACAATTGCTTTATAGTCTTCATACTGCATGGTGGCCCCTGTCGGGTTATTGGGGTATCCTAAAATTATTGCTTTAGTCCTCTCTGTGATTGCGTTTAACAGCTGTTCAGGCTGCAGTTTAAAATTGTCCTCAGCCCTTAGCTCTATGGTTACGGGTGTGGCGCCTGCAAACATGACACACCCTTTATAAGCCACGAAGGAAGGTTCAGGTATGATGACCTCGTCTCCGGGGCCGGCAAAAGCACGTATTGCTATGTCTATGGCCTCGCTTCCGCCTACTGTTACAAGGATTTCTTTCTTAGGTTCGTAGGTGAGGTTGAATCTGTTTTTCATATAATTGGAGATTTCAACCCTCAGTTCTGTGAGCCCGGAATTTGAAGTATAGAAGGTTCTACCCTTTTCAAGGGAGTAAATGCCTTCTTCCCTGATAATCCAGGGTGTTTCAAAATCCGGTTCGCCAATACCCAGAGATATGGCGTCCTTCATCTCGCTTATAAGGTCAAAATACTTTCTGATTCCCGATGGAGGCGTCTCCAGTATGTTTTTCTTAATTAATTGCTTTATATTCATAATACTACGGCCTCCCGTTCATCTTTGGAAACCCGGTTAAAAATAATCCCGTTGTCTTTGTATTTTTTAAGCACGAAATGAGTTGCCGTGCTCAGTACGGAATCTATGGGAGCCAGTTTCTCCGCAACAAACAGTGCCACTTCCTTCATTGATTTTCCTTCTACCACCACAAAGAGGTCGTAGCTTCCAGACATCAGGCTGCAGGCAGAAACCTGGGGATATTGATAAATCCTTTCAGCAACTTTGTCAAAACCCTGCCCTCTCTGGGGAGTAACTCTGACTTCGATATATGCAATGACTTTGTCATAATCAGTTTTTTCCCAGTCAATCAGTGTGTCATAACCAAGTATGACTCCCCGTTCCTCAAGTTGTCTTATTGTAGCGTTTACTTCTTCTTCCGAGGTATTCAGCATAACCGCCAGGTCTTTGGCAGAAATCCTGCTGTTTGTTCTTAAAATATCAAGAATTTGCTTTTCCATAATTGCTACCTCCAATACACTTACGATCTTTGCGACAGGTTTTCGATAACCTTTGTTACGAACTTTGCGACAACTTTTAACTATTAATATAAACGTGATAATAAAATAAGTCTATAGTAATTTAATTGATATTTTTATATAAATGAATAATAAATGTGTTTAAGTTATCAGGTAAAGCTATGACGTTAATAATCATCAGGGAATTATCCGGTACAACTATGCCAAAATTTATTATCCGGGAATTATCCACCAATTGAGCATTATAGTTTTTTATATAATTATACCAAGGCCCTGCATTCTGCAGAGCCCTGGTATCTATAATATACGTAGTATTTCAAGGTTATACAAATTAATTAGCTTGCCGCCTCGGTGTCATCAACGCTTTCATTTGGAGTATACTTATTTTCTCTGTTTTCTATGTAGGATTCAGATTGTTCCAGCTCTGCCCGGAACTTTTCCAGCATCCTTGTAATATAGTCTTTTATATCTTTAATATCGCGTTTAATATCGATAATCTGCTCTCTTTCTTTTTCAAGTTCCTGATCAAGCCTGATTTTTTCCTCCTGGGCCTGTTGTTTCGCTTCCCTCAGAACCGCATCGGCTTTTTCCTGCGCCTGAATAAGTGCAGTAGCTATCAATTCTTTTTCTTTCATCAATTGAGAGCTTTCCTGGCTCACAGAATCAAAATGAGTTTTCATCTCCCGGATCTGCATTTTAAGATTGGATATTTCATCATCTTTTTCTTTAAGTCTCTGGTCAAACTCACGAATCATTTTTTCAATGTACGCATTGACATCCGATTTATTAAAACCGAATGGAGAAGACCCAAATTTCTTTTCACCTGGCATATCCAACACTCCTTAATCTAAATTTCATTTGAACCAGTAAAACCGGTATCTTTAAGGAAATCTTGTTCTGCACTTACTTTAGCCGCGACTCATAAATGAATTTAGCAGATATTGTTATTTTATAGTCTATATTATATTTAAAAACTTTACAACTACTTTAATTTGCCCTGGAATAAAAAGTTTGTAACTTAGTAAAATTATCTTGGGAATCAGTAATTTTACCGTTAATGCATAAATTTTGTTAGCTATGCCTAAAGAACTGTGTATTTATTGAATATTAATTATAGTAAGATATAGTTGCTAATTTTTAGAATAAAAAGGTATTATATTGTCAGACTAAAATGTAATTGCTGATATGAATATCCATCGGAATTATTTTATCTGTTCCTGGGGTATAAATAACCCTATATCTGCGACTTGGCTGCCGGAGTATTGACTTACATAATTACACTATCATTTTCCTGAATGCTGCAGAATTAAGCCGCATGGCTGCATCTCAATTTAATTAATGGATAATAAGCTTTTGGAGGTTATCTATGTATAAGTACGGAAAAATTAAAGTCAAAACATCTGTGCCTGAAAGGTTATCAGGTCTTTCCAGTCTGTCCAAAAACCTGTGGTGGTCCTGGAATAATGAAGCTGTTGACCTTTTCCGTGATATTGATCTTGCTCTGTGGGAAAAACTGAACCATAACCCGGTCCGCTTTCTTCAGGAAGTTAGCATGAGAAAATTGGAAGAAAAGCTAAAGGACCGTAAATTCCTTGAAAAATATGATTCTGTGATGGATAAATTCAACAATTACATGACTACTGAAGACACCTGGTTTAACAAAAACTATCCCGATTACAAAGATCATCATATTATATACTTTTCAGCCGAATACGGACTTCATGAAGTCCTGCCTGTTTATTCAGGCGGTCTGGGCGTGTTGTCCGGAGACCATTGCAAGTCAGCAAGCGACCTTGGAATTCCTTTTACAGCAATAGGACTGTTCTACAGGCAGGGATATTTTGAACAGCATATTAACCGCGACGGCTGGCAGGAAACCCGTTTTACAACCCTCAATTATTCACAGCTTCCTGTAACTCCGGTATTTGACTCTGAAGGAAAGCCTCTTACCATTAATGTCGAAATATTGGGCCGCACCGTATATGCCCGAATCTGGAGAATTGACATTGGTCGTGTAAAACTTTTCCTCATGGATACTGATGTTCCCGAAAACAATGAGTATGACAGGACAATTACCAAAAAGCTGTACGGTGGCGACCGCGAAACCCGTATTCAGCAGGAGATTATCCTTGGAATAGGCGGAATCCGCACTTTGGATGCCCTGGGCATAAAGGGAACCGTTTTCCATATGAACGAAGGACATTCAGCCTTCATGTCCCTGGAACTGGTAAGAAAATTAATAACCGAGAAAAACCTGCCTTTCAGAGAGGCAAAAGAAGTGGTTATTTCTTCATCAGTATTTACTACACACACCCCCGTGCCTGCAGGAAATGACGTCTTCTCACTTGAGATGATGGACAGGTACTTTGGCAACTACTGGGGACAACTCGGTCTTAAGCGTGAGGAGTTCCTGAGCCTGGGTATGAAGCCCGATGACCCGTACAACTTCAATATGACAGTTCTGGCTCTTAACATGTCCGGAAACAAAAACGGCGTAAGCAAGCTCCACGGCGCAGTTTCACGTAAAATGTACAAATCAATGTATCCGGATTTACCTGAAGAAGAAGTGCCTATAACCCACATCACCAATGGCATACATACCATGACGTGGTTGGCAACAAGCCTCAAATATCTCTTTGACAAATATCTGCCTTCCGACTGGGAGAACAGGATGTATGACCCTGAAGTCTGGGAGAAAATTGATGATATCCCCGATGAAGAGATATGGAAAACACATATGGTATTAAAGGCCAAAATGGTGCGCTTTATTTGCGACAAGCTGAAGGCACAATACCTTAAAAACGGAGAAACCCTGCTGGAAGTTGCCGAACTGGACAGCCAGCTTGATGCCAATACTTTGACCATTGGCTTTGCAAGAAGGTTTGCCACCTACAAGAGAGCAAATCTCATCTTCAGGGATCTCGCAAGGATTGAAAAAATCCTTAACAATAAAGGTATGCCTGTTCAGATTATCTTTGCCGGAAAGGCTCATCCTGCCGACAGGCCTGCCCATGAAGTAATCAAGAATATTCATGACATAGCAAGAAGAGAAGGATTTAAAGGCAAAGTCTTCCTTATTGAGAACTATAACATTACCATCGCCCGTCATCTTGTTCAGGGTGTGGACGTATGGATGAACAATCCGAGGCGCCCACTTGAGGCAAGCGGCACCAGCGGACAGAAGGCTTGTATTAACGGCGTACTGAATTTCAGTATATTTGACGGCTGGTGGTGTGAAGGCTATAACGGTACCAACGGTTGGGTAATAGGAGATGATACCCATTATGATAACGAGCATCAGCAGGATGACGCAGACAGCAAATCACTGTATGAAATCCTTGAAAGGGATATTATCCCGTTGTTCTATCAGCGTAATGAGAACGGTATCCCCGTTGGTTGGGTCAAACGTATGAAAGAGTCCATTAAGAGTCTGGCTCCGGCATACGGTACCCATCGCATGGTTAAAGACTATACAGAGAAATTCTATCTTCCTGCAACCATCAGGAGTATTAAGATAGCCGACTCAAATTATAACTTTATAAGAACCCTCACTGACTGGAAAGAAGCTGTGACCGAGGTCTGGCCGCAGGTATCGGTAAGCTGTTGCCAGGACATCCACGGACTTGCAGAGTATGATCTGGTTGCAGGACAGGAAATCACTCTTTCAGCTACTGTGCACCTTGCATCATTAAGGCCCGAGGAAGTTACAGTTGAGGTATACTACGGGTCTATTTGCGATGATAAAATAACCGAAGCTAAAACCAAAGAGATGAAATTAGTCCGGCAGGTTGACAGCTCAGCATATTGCTACGAGTGCAAGCTCCAGCTCACAGACGGCGGCGAATACGGCTATACATTCAGGGTCATCCCGCGCCATCCAAACCTCATGGGCAAATTTGACCTGCCTCTTGTAAAATGGGCTAACTGCTGATTTCATTAATATACAGGAAACCCGCCATAATTGAGGAAATTTTGAAAATGGTGAATCCAGGCGGGGAAATATTCTAAAATATTAGCATTGGGGAGCTTCTCAGTGTTATGAAATAATTTGACATGCCTTTCCAGTATGCTATAATTTTTATTAACTGCTCATCACCTCACGTGCTGGGCAGTTTTATGACTGAATAAAATTACTCCCCTCCTGCGACGGTGGGAGGGGGGAATTAGGGAAGAATGACCATGATTACAAACCGCAGTAAGATCATTTATTCATTCCTGATTTTAATATCTGTTGTCAGCCTGATATGTACAAATTTAAACTTTCCTGCTTTTGCGGCGGATGACGGCAAACCTCAGACAGAGGCTGTTTCAGCCTTGCTTTTTGACGCACGCAGGGGTCAGGTTATTCTTTCCAAATCTTCTGATGAAATATCCCATTCATCCCTTGCAAGCCGCATAATGACCGTGCTGATTACAATTGAAAGAGCGGACATTGAAGCCATGGTAACTGCCAGCAAAGATGCGGTTAATACCAAAGGTGCCACGCTTAACCTTACTGTAGGAGAAAAGTACGCAGTAAAAAATCTTTTATATGCGCTGTTACTTACCGGTTCACCGGATGCCGCCATCGCCATTGCAGAATACGTGGGTGGAAGCGAAGAAGGTTTTGTCAAATTAATGAACGTATACGCCGCCAACTTAAGTCTTAAAAGCACGGTATTTACCAACTGCACGGGAGAATATGACGAGGAACAGATAACTACAGCAAATGACATAGCTGTATTAATGAAATACGCCCTTTCAAACAGTGACTTCAACCGGTTTTTCGGAACCCAGGCCAAGCCCTGGTACGACAAGTCAAAGACTCTTCTTTTAGCCAATACAAACAGCATGTTCTGGAGCTATATGGGTACCGACGGTGGCATGACAGCAAGCTTTGACAAGGAAATACAGAGTATTGTGACTACCGCAACCAAGAACAATATGCGTCTGGTGTGCGTTCTTTTGGATGTGCCTACGAAAAACATGTATTCAGATTCAATATCTTACCTGGACTACGGTTTTAACAATTATCTATACGGTACTCTTGTTTCTGCGGGAGTAAGCCAGAGAGCAGTTTCCGTGGAGGGGCAGAGTTTGAACCTCATTTCAAATACCGATGTTTACTATGTATATCCCAAGGGACAGTATTTTATTAAAGCGATAGAAATAAACATAGACGAGTCCAAATTAAAACCGCCCATTACAAAAAACACTATAATAGGTATTATGACGTACACCCTTATGGACGATACGGTTATAAATGTCGAACTCTATCCTGACCGGGAAATTCTGCCTCAAAAAACCACAAAGCAGCTTATGGCTGAAAGGCTGAAAGCTAATAAAGAACTTATATATGTAATTATCATGCTTACAATAATTGAGATATCCATGCTTATGTCGAAATGCTACAAATTCATAAAAAAGAAAGCCATAATGGCAAACGCCCAAAAAAAAACTAAAGGGAAGTTCCATTGAACCGGCATCAAAACCATAATAAATTGAGTTATTGGTTAAGTCACACAGGTAATACCCATCAGGCACGTACATGTGCCTGATTTTTATCTTAAGATATAATCCATTTAAGGATATTGTTAATTCTATAACAATTGTCAGGTCCTTAAATATGTTGTTTTCTTTTTGCACACACTGCACGAATACGTTGATGTATGAACAAATCCGGGCAATATAGGTGAAGTTTTTAAATGGTCGGCCATGCTTAATTGCTCTGAAAATTTGGAATTTCTGTTCTCAAACAACCATTTGACTACATAATTGGGATTGCGGCGGCAAGGACATTTTTTTATAACATTGTTGCAATTCCGGCATTTCATATATTACCCTCCCCCTGAATAACATATTTCGTAACGCCAATTCAAATCTCTGTTGAACATAGTTTTTCTGAAAAAACAAACGCAGATGTATCAAACGGTTATCTGAGCTAAAAATATAATTATATTTACCACATTCTTTTAACCAATAATAATTATCCCGCATGATTATTAAAAAATCTTAAATTATTCATTAAACGTTGATTTAATCAGGATTTATTCAGGAAAAGGATAATATGGCCGGAAAATCAAAACCGCAAGCATTGAAGGACTAAAAACCGGACCTATGAACAGCTTACGATTTTGCCAAAGCTATTGCCTCAATCTCAACAAGTGCGTCCTTGGGAAGCCTTGATACCTCAACCACGCATCTGGCAGGGTAGTTTCCCTGACTGAAGAATCCGGAATAAACCTGGTTAATTACCGGAAATTCATCCATGTTCTTTATGAATATTGTCACTTTCAATACATCTTCAAGGCTGCAACCGGCAGCTTCCAATACGCTCTTAAGATTTTCCAAGGCCTGTTTTGTCTGCTCATCGGTCTTATCTGAAACAAACTGGCCTGTTGCGGGGTCAAGGCCAAGTTGTCCTGAAACAAATACAAGACCAGCGCCCGAGGTGCCATGGGAATAAGGGCCAATGGCTGCAGGAGCTTTTTCGGAAAATATTACTTTTTTCATAGTTTATACCTCCATGAAACAGATAGTATTAAAACCCTGTTACATAAAAGGACGATTCTTGTGCATTCTGCAATCAACAAATCGTCCTTTTTGTCAAATTTCATCTTCCATTTGTTATTGTGTTTTTTTAATCAGTGATACCATTAATAAAAACAATCAATGGTCATTGAAATCATCGGATCCAGGTAAGGTATGCCTGAATGAACTCGTCAATTTCTCCGTCCATTACTTTCTGAACATTACCCTCTTCATAATTGGTCCGATGATCCTTCACAAGGGTATAAGGACAGAATACATAAGAACGGATCTGGCTTCCCCAGGCAATCTCCTTTTGTTCTCCCTTGATCTGGCTGATTTTTTCTGCCTGCTCCTGTTCCTTTAATTCCAGCAGTTTTGCCTTGAGCATCTTCATCGCCATTTCCCTGTTCTGGAACTGGGATCTTTCATTCTGGCAGGCAACAACTATACCGGTGGGTATATGAGTAATTCTTACTGCCGATGATGTCTTGTTAACGTGCTGGCCGCCGGCACCTGAAGCGCGATATACGTCCATTTTCAAATCGTCAGGATTTATTTCTATTTCAACCGAATCATCAAGCTCGGGCATAACTTCCATTGATGCAAAAGATGTATGCCGTCTTCCTGAAGCATCAAAAGGCGAAATCCTTACAAGACGGTGGACTCCTTTTTCAGATTTGAGATAACCATACGCATATTCTCCTGAAACCGAAAGAGTTACGCTTTTAATGCCTGCCTCATCTCCTTCAAGCAGATCCAGCACCCTTGTTTCAAAGCCGTTTCTGTCTGCCCAGCGGGTATACATTCTAAAAAGCATCTGAACCCAGTCCATGGCTTCTGTTCCACCAGCTCCCGCATGAAGGGTGATAATTGCGTTATTTGCGTCGTACTCACCTTTCATCAATGTCTCCAGGCGAATCTTTTCATACCGCTTTTTTACTTCTTCAAAATGATTCTTTACCTCTTCAAAAACTGACTCATCTTTTTCTTCAAGCCCCAGCTCTGCAAGGGTAACGGCATCTTCACAATCTGAAACAAGCTTATTGAAGGTGTCAATCTTCGTCCTTATGACCTTGGTCCTTTGAAGCACTTTCTGCGAGTTTTCTGTATCATTCCAGAAGTCGGGTTCGCTGGCTTTATGTTCAAGCTCCTCAAGTTCCTTCTTCAGATTAGGGAAGTCAAAGTGAATCCCCCAATTCTTTTATGTTTTTTTGAAGTCCCTTCAGCTCAATACTAAGCTGCTCAAGCTCTACAAGACTCACGTTTATCATCCCTTTCAAAATAAAATTATGTACCTGTTTTGTAAATTAAGTATTTCTATTATACATGGGGTTTATTATTTTGTCACTTAATTATATTCCACAAAGTTAAAGGCTTCAAAGGCAGAGCCATTCACATTCAACATCCCGCCCGGTTCGGGACTTTATAATTGACAGGAAAAGGCTTATAATTTATAGCAAACCAATAAACGGGACAATAAAGATGAATAATACTGTTGATTGTTTAAAATGCAAATACTATTATGTTACCTGGGACCCAATGCACCCAAAAGGCTGCCGCTTTTTTGGGTTTAAAAGCATGATTTTCCCATCCCTGATGGTAAAGCGGGCGAGCGGAGAAATCTGCAAGGGTTTTAGCCCGAAAGCATCCCATGATAATCAACCTTTAAGGTAAACAGGACAGAGGTATGGAACAGGAACAAATACTTGAAATAGCTTTACAGATAGGTTCAACACTTTTGCAATACGGGGCGGAAACATACCGTGTGGAGGAAACGATAAAGAGGATATGCGACAGCTATGACCTTAATTGCGAGCCCTTTGCCTTCACTACCGGAGTATTCGCCAGCGCAAAGGTGGAAAAGGGCATCTCTACCGTATTCAAGAGGATTTCATCAAGGAAGGTAGACCTTACTAAAATAGCCCGGCTCAACGCCCTTTCAAGGCGCATACAACGGGAAAAGCCAGATTATAAAGAAATCAAAGAAGAATTAGATGATATATTGAAATGCAAAACTTATTCCTATGGCGCCTTTGCCCTGAGCTTCGCCTTTACAGCATCGGTTTATGCATATTTGTTTGGCGGAAGTTACACCGATGCTTTTGCAGCGCTGATTGTAGGAATACTTCTTGGCCTTATACATCCCGTATTTGCGGGGAACAGCAGCCTTTTCCCTTTTATACAATACTTTGCTGACGGTTTTGCGGCAGGAATTTTAAGCTCTGTCGCATCAATACTCATTCCCCTCACCGACGTCTATATTGTAATAATCGGTGCCTTGACAAACTTGCTTCCGGGTGTGGCATTGACCAACGGCGTACGTGACCTTCTTCACGGGGACAATATAAGTGGAGTCACAAGACTTGGAGAAGCATTTATTGTTGTCGCGGTACTTGCTTTCGGAGCCGGTATTGGACTTTCATTATGGAATCTGGGAGGGGTTTGAGGTTTCTGCATTTTGTTAAGTTGTTTTTGCTGGCATTCATAGGAAGTATAGCACCTGCAGTTGCAATCAATATTGAAAAGAGATTGCTGTTATGGGCAGGCCTTGGCGGGGCTCTTGGATATTGTGTTGCCCTTGCATTCAATCCGTATTCACTGTCCTTCAATATCGCCCAGATTTTTATGGGAACGGTTTTTGTGGGATTATACAGTGAACTTATGGCAACATACTTAAAAGCGCCTGCTACAGTGTTCTGCATTCCGGGAATATTCCCGTTTGTACCCGGAGTAAGCGCTTATCAGACAGTTCTGAGCCTTGCTAACAACGAATTTAACCAGGCCGCGGTTTACGGGCTTAATACAGTGTTCAAATCCTTTACAATTGCATTTGGAATAATGATAGTAACGGCCTTTTTCAGGTTTGTACGCAAGCAAAACAAAAGAGGGGAAAACCTCCCCTCAAATTCCAAATAATCCTGTAATTTTTTAGCAACATGGATCATGACAATCGCATCTTCCGCCGCCAAAAATGCCGGGACACAAACACAGTATCAAAACAATTATGATGATGATCCACCATATGTTTTCTCCCCCAAATACGCCGCCACCGTATCCGTAATCTGATTTACAACAGTCACCCATAGTAACACCTCATATCTATTCGGTCTTATTCATCCTATGCAGTGAAACCATGGCCTGACACTGTTTCAGATATTAAACTTTTTCAATATTTCCCTATAAAGGTTTTCGTATTCTTTGGCAGAATTGGTCCAGGAGAAATCACGGCTCATACACCTTTTGACAAGGGCCTCCCATTCTTCCTTGTTGTTGTAAATTTCAATTGCCCTGACAACTGCATCCTTCATTTCATGGGCATTGTAATTGGCGAATGTAAAGCCTGTCCCTTCCCTGGTATAAACATTATATGGTTCAACCGTATCTTTAAGACCTCCGGTTTCCCTCACCACGGGCACTGTTCCATAGCGCATGGCGAAGAGCTGGGACAGACCGCATGGTTCAAAGAGTGAAGGCATCAGATACATGTCGCTGCCTGCATATATTCTCTGGGCGAGTGTACCATCGTATTTAATGTTTGCAGACACCCTGCCCGGATACTGGTACTGGGCATGTTTGAACATGTCCTCATAATGCTTGTCCCCCGTGCCCAATACAATAAACTGAATGCCCAGGTCCATAAGCTCGGACATCATTGCCTTGATCAAATCCAGTCCCTTCTGGTCCACAAGTCTTGATATCAGTGAAACCACCGGAACGTCATTTCTTACATCAAGGCCAAGGTCTTCCTGCAGCCTTCTTTTGTTCTCGTATTTTCCGCTGAGATCGTCTTTATTGTAATTGACATAAATCCTGGGATCTGTTTCGGGATTGTTGACTTCAAAATCAATACCATTTACTATCCCGTATAAATCTCCTGCGCGCCTTCTTATTACTCCCTGAAGATTCTCTCCGAAGAAATCATATTTTATCTCTTCCGCATAGGTACGGCTTACCGTGCTGATGCACGAGGAATAAGAAATGCCGGCTTTCAGGAAGTTGACCTGGTCAAAGAACTCAACGCCCTCAATATTGAAGTATCTCCAATCCAGGTCCAGAAGCTCGGACAGAACGGATTTCGGGAAAACTCCCTGATACTTTAGATTATGTATAGTGAGCAATGTGTGAATGCCCTGATAGAACCCGTCAGGACGGTGTCTGTAATGGGCGTCAAGCAGCAGGCTTACCATGCCCGTCTGCCAGTCATTCAGATGAATAATATCCGGTTTGAAGTCTATAAGTGGCAGTACCTCCAAAATGGCTTTGGAGAAGAAGCTGAATCTTTCCCCATCATCATAGAGGCCGTAGTACCATTCTCTGAAGAAATAGTATTCGTTATCTATAAAATAGTAAGTCACACCTTCGTAGTCCAGTTGAAAAACACCGCAGTACTGCTTTCTCCATGAAAGCTGAACCTCACAGCTTCCCAGAAATTTCATCTGGGAGGTATACTTTGAGTCAATCATGCCATACTTGGGCATTACTACTCTGATATCCACACCCATTTTTTTGAGTGCTTTTGGAAGGGATCCCGCTACATCAGCCAAACCGCCTGTTTTTGCAAAGGGAACAACTTCCGAAGCGGCAAACCAAATTTTCAGCTGGCTCATAACAATTTTCCTTTCATACTTTAATTTTAATTGGCATCTATAATCTATTATACCAATTATTTCACACTTAAAAACTTTGCCAGGGACAAAAAGAATATTAAACACAACAGGCGCTCACAATACTTTTACTGAATAAACTGATAATACTAACCTTGATATCTTGGAGGTGCGCTTTTATGGATGACAGAAAAAAGAAAAACAACTCCAGAAATTTAAATGCCTACTCAACCAATGCCGCCACCGAAATCTATAAAACCGAACCGGAATCTAATGTTCCCATCGCTTCGGACATTGCCGTGGAAGAAGCCAGGGAATGGGTCAATGAAGGAAGTAAATTATAATAATCGGGGGATAAAATTCCCCCGATGCAATTAATCAGACTATAAAGATAGCAGCAGATTGTTGTTTTTTCGAATTGTTTGGCACCGCGAATCAGTTTACAAATGTATAATTCATTCCCGAGTTGTTGTCCCAGTTTTCGGCGCCGTCTTTGAATGCCACGTTAAGATTTTTGCCCTGTTCGATAGGTATTATTGCTGAAAATCCCGTACCGTCCTTGCTGAATTCCGCCTGGGAAACATTTTCCCATTTTTGGTTGCTTCCAAAACCATAAACTCCTATAATACGCTGCGCACCGCAATTGGCAAGAAGACCGTTATAATTAATTCTTGCGTGATTCTCGGATATTTTTTCAAAAACCACTCCGGCTTTTGAATATGACTGTACTCCCAGGGGAGCGACATCGGATGCTATGGCCTGTGAGAATTCTTCTTTGAAAGCATTTTCATCAGCGCTCGCAGTTTTGGAATTCTTATCGGTCAATATTGCCTCTCCGAATTCTTCATTAAAAACATCTTTTTCGCTTTCATACTGAACGGGATTTTTTCTTTGTTTCTTTTTGTTCGTTTTCCCCGGAAATAATATATTATCAGATTTTGCCATGAATTTTCCTGCCTCCTTTCGTCCAATTTATTATTTGATAATTGGCGATCAATTATTAAAGAACAAACTACCAGTAATTTCATAAAAAAGGCAGAGAAACAGGCTATTTTTCAATAAAAAAAATCCCAAACATTTATGGAATCCATGTTTGAGATGTTCTTCCTTAATCAGTTCTGTTTTCGCTAATTTTATTAAAACTTTTTCAGCCATGTTCCAGGCCGGACTAATCAGCAGCTCTTAACAAACTCGGTAAGAAGTTTTACTGCGTTATTGACGTCATTGAGATCCACCATCTCAGCCGCATCATGAATGAATCTGCACGGGATTGAAATACCACCTGAAGGAATTCCTCCTGCCGTGGTATGTATGCTCCCGGCATCTGTTCCTCCATCCTTCATTATTTCGAGCTGATATGGGATTTTTTTGTTTTTTGCGGCTTTCACAAGCAAATCCTTGACAAGGGGATGGGCAATTACGCTTCTGTCTTTTATCTTTATGGCAGGGCCCCCTCCCAGCTTTACAGCCATTGGGTTGCAATTGGGAATATCCCCTGTATCACAGACATCTATGGCCAAAGCCAAATCGGGCAAAATGCCGAAAGCGGCGGTTTTTGCACCTCTTAATCCAACCTCTTCCTGGGTGGTGAAAACATAGTATACTTCATTATCGGTCTCCGGCTGTCTTAATGCAGTCTCCACCAGTATGGCGCATCCTATCCTGTCATCAATGGACTTGGATATAATCTTTCCGTTCTGCTCGACAGTATCGCCCACAAAAACAGCCATATCCCCGACTTTAACAAGCCTCTCGGCCTCTTCTCTTGAACCTGCTCCAATATCAATGAACATCTTGCCCAGGGTGACA
>ERZ773359.2277-NODE-2277-length-24545-cov-5.711066_pt1 | contig 24545 bp, 24 predicted proteins | sample MGYA00374955_ERZ773359 | MGnify/ENA primary metagenome ERZ773359 (study PRJEB29098, sample SAMN04486028) | biogas fermenter metagenome | study: EMG produced TPA metagenomics assembly of the Biogas fermentation microbial communities from Germany - Plant 4 DNA1...
CTGACCTAACCCATAATTTGCGCATTTCATTCCAATTTAGTTATAATGTTCATAGTGTGCTCAAATGCCCAATTTCATGTTACAGTAATAAACGCCAAAAAAACAGGTAAAATATTGAAATATAATATTACAATCCTTTGAACAGTTGTAAACGTTTTGTGAATTTAATTGACTTAATCAATGAGTTGTGCAAGAATATCTTAGTCATTATGCAGTTACTATAAAACAGATTAAGGTGAACGGAATGGCAAAGAAAAAAAAGAGAAAAAATAAAAAAGTAAATAAATGGAGTTTTATATTTGCAATTATTGTTACTGTTCTTATAATTGCCGGAATAAAATATTTATATCGTGATGCTATTGAGGAAAACGAGACAATCAGATTTATAGGCCGTATTATAAGCTCTGAAGACGCTGGTGATACTATCCGTAAGCGGAGAACAGATACCCAGAAACCTTATAATATCACAAATGGACAGAAATATTACAAAAGTCTTGTTGATAAAAATAATATAAATCTACTTTTAATCGGCCCGGATGAAAGCGGGACAAATTACGATACAATGCTGATTGCCAGTATTGACGATGAAAACAATGTTGTAAAATTTATAAATCTTCCAAGGGATATATATGTAGATTACAGTGATGAGATGAAAAACCAGCTTAAAAAAGTTTGGCCATCCTACAGCTCATCAAAGGGTATTTTCAAAATTAACGCCGCACACACACTGGGGAAACGGATTAACTACAAAGGCGGCGAAGGCAGGTTCAAAAATCCTGAGTTCGACTTTACCTGCGACCTTTTGGAAGAAATTTTCGGTATATATATAGATGATTTTCTTTATCTGAAACCTTCAAGCTTAAGACGGGTTGTGGATTACTTTGGCGGAGTTGAAATAGATGTTCCCTATCTGATGAAATACAGTGACCCTACCCAAAATTTATATATTAATATACCGAAAGGTCTCCAGAAACTTGACGGCGAAAAAGCAGAAGGATTTGTGCGCTACAGGCAGGGCATTGATGAAAAGGGCAAATATAAAAGTATTGGTGATATAGAACGTAAAAAAAACCAGATCACTTTTGTTAAGGCCTTTATAGATCAGCATCTTAACCTGAAAAATATCGGCAAGATTATTACCATATTCAATGATTTGAATTCATATGTCATTACAAGCGTAGACAGCGGCGAAAAGGCCGGCGAATATGGAAAACTTGCAAAAAAACTTTATGATAACAAGTTTACACAAGTCAGCGAAGAAATAGAATGCTCCAACATGAAAATTGGCGGCATATATTATCTTAAACTTAAAACAGCAGATTAATGTTTCTGCTGTTTTGCTGATTTTATAACTTAATTTTCATAAAAAATATTGTTGATACACAATTTTAAGTGTATAATTAATGCGGTTTTTGACTAATTAACACAAAATACTGGGAGGATTTCTTCAAAATGGTAAGTATGATCAATGACCTTATCTCAGCCCTGATGAACGGCGATACTGCAACAGCATCTGCAATCGGAATTGATTTCCTTCAGATGATTATTATGTTCATCATAGGCGGTATACTTATTTATCTGGCAATTAAAAAAGATTATGAGCCGGCTTTGCTCTTGCCCATAGGATTTGGTGCAATTATCTGTAACATACCTTTCACAAGTATTGTTACACATCCGGAAACCGGAGAATTAGGTGTTTTCGGTTTCCTTTACGAAACAACCATTGCAAATGAGTTGTTTCCAGTACTTATTTTTATAGCAGTAGGTGCAATGATTGACTTTACGCCTCTTTTCCAAACTCCTTCCATGTTATTCTTCGGAGCGGCTGCCCAATTTGGTATTTTTGCCACCATGCTTGTAGCAATTCTTCTTGGGTTCAGTCTTCCTGAAGCAGGAGCGATTGGTGTAATAGGAGCTGCTGACGGTCCTACAACTATATATGTTGCAAATGCATTTAAATTAAAAGAACTGATTGGACCTCTTTCAGTGGCAGCTTATTCATATATGTCTCTGGTACCTATAATTCAGCCACCTGTCATTAAAGCACTTACAACCAAGGAAGAAAGAAAAATCAGAATGGAATTCAAACAGAGAAATGTCAGCAAGTTGGCAAAAATTCTGTTTCCAATTGTTGTAACGGTTATTGCAGGACTTATTGCTCCTGAAAGTGTTGCTTTAATTGGTGCTCTTATGTTCGGTAATCTGATCCGGGAATGCGGTGTTCTTAACAGATTGTCAGAGACTGCATCAAATGTATTGTCAAATCTTGTTACATTACTTTTGGGTATTACCATAGGAACGACCATGCAGGCTGATGCCTTCCTTAACTGGAAAACACTATTGATTATGGTAATGGGACTTGTGGCATTTATATTTGATACTGCAGGCGGTGTTCTTTTCGCTAAATTCCTTAACCTGTTCAGAAAGCAAAAGATTAACCCGATGGTTGGTGCCGCTGGTATCTCTGCTTTCCCCATGTCAGCCCGTGTCATACAGAAAATGGCTAAGGAAGAGGATCCTATGAACTTTGTTCTTATGCAGTCAGTTGCGGCCAATGTTGCAGGTCAATTGGGTTCAGTTGTGGCAGGAAGTATGATTCTGGTCCTTGTAGGACGTATTATAGGTTTATAATAGGAGGTCTTAATTATGAATTGGGAAGTTATTAAACCAACTTTTTATCAGGGTCTTGAAGTTATGTTGTACGGCCTTCTTGGTGTATTTGCTGTTCTAATACTTTTCTATATAGTTGTTACACTGCTTGGCAGAATACCCGAAAAGAATCAGGAAAGCGAATAAAAGCGGGCACAAGTCTTCTCCTAAAAATACTGAATACTTTAAAGGACATGGCAAAGGTTATCCAGCCATGTCCTTTTTATACTAATGTGCTCCGCAGGAGGCAATTGAGGCCATCATGTATCTAATTTATCTGTTGTTTGAATGTCTTTAAAAACAACCTCAACAGTTGTTCCCTTTCCCGGTTCACTTGATAAATTTATCTTTCCTTTATGAAACTCTACACCATGTTTTACAATGGAAAGCCCCAGACCTGTTCCGCCGGTATCCCTTGAATGAGATTTGTCTACCCTGTAAAAACGTTCAAATATACGACTTTGATGTTCCTTTGGAATACCAGGGCCATTGTCTTTAACAGTTAATATCACATTTTCGTCAGATTTGCGGACAATTACCTCCACAATTCCCTTTTCATAATTATATTTAATTGCATTGTCACATAAATTAAAAACTATTTCCTGCAAAATTTGTCTTACACCTGAAATTACAGCCTTCTGGCCTTTTACTGAAAAGTCTATTCCCTTTTGTAAAGCCTGTAATGTCAATTTCTCGGCGGTTTCCTTCACGACTTCAAACAGGTCAACTTTTTCAAATTCAAAATTTATATTTTTCTCATCCAGTTTTGATATCTGAATAATATCATCCACAAGCCTTATAAGATGTCTTGTTTCATTATAAATACGCTCAGAAAATACTGGAATATCCTCATGTTTCACCAGTCCGTTCATCATTAACTCTGCATAGCCTGAAATTGATGTAAGAGGGGTTTTAAGCTCATGGGACACATTTGCAGAAAATTCACGGCGCAATTTTTCTGCAGTTTGCCTTTCTGTAATATCCAAAATGAAAAGAATAATACCCTCAGCAGGCTTTTGCCCTTTTACCGGACTTGCCAGGATATTGAAAGTATTATCACCCTTAACAAAAGTATCCTCGTATGTTTCTCCCTTCATTGCAGCTTCTACGGCATTCTGAAGTGGAATACTCCTGTTGAGCTGGAGTATATGTTTATTGATGTTGTCTTTCAGTTCAGTACCAAATATAAAAGCAGCTTTTCTGTTGATGGATAATATCTGTCCTTTGCTGTTCAATATTATTATACCTTCATCAACATTCTCAGTTATTGCATTAAACTCCTCCTGCTTTTCCCTGAGTTTTTGGAACTGCAGTTCTATTTGTTCATTCTGCTTTGCCATACGGGACAATAGCGGTGATAGCTCATCATAAACATCATTTGACAGAGGATCTTCCAAATTCAGATTATTCAGGGGAACAATAATTTTTTTTGTCAGCAGATTAGCGATAATCATTGTCAATATGATGACTAATACCGAAATTACAGTTATGTATGGTATGAAATTTAAAACAGATTTAAAAACACTGTTTACCCTCGCTGAAACTCTGACAACAGTGCCGTCCTGAAGACGTATAGCATGATAGAAAGTCTGGGTACCAAAGGTTCTGGAAAGATGAACTGCTTCACCGGAACCATTATTGAGAGCATCAGATATTTCAGGTCTGTCAAGATGATTTTCCATACTACCTGGGTCAGCACTGCTGTCAAACAATACAGTTCCGTCACTTGCAATCCATGTGATCCTGCTGGAAAAATTCTGATCAGCAAGTTCAGAGAAAATCTTTTCACCGTTCAGATTAAATCCCACTGAAACAAAATGGGCCTCATTGCGTACTTCCTGCTTCATTCGAGCATAAAATTCCCCATAAATAAAGCCGGTAATAAGAAATGCAGTAGACAGAATAGATAAAATAATCAAAAGTAACATGCTTCTATAGATGCGCTTTTTCATTTTTTCTCTCCGATTCTATACCCCACACCCCGCACAGTTTCAATACATGAGCCTGAATCCCCTAATTTTTGCCGCAAACTTCGGATATGAACATCCACCGTGCGGGTTTCACCTTCAAAATCATAACCCCAAACCTCTTTAAGAAGTTTGTCCCTGGAAAAGACAATACCGATATTTTCAAGCAAGTATCTTAAGAGCTCAAATTCTTTTAAAGTTAAAACTACTTCCTTACCATCAACAAGAACATAATGCTTATCAACATTCATTGTAACTTGGCCGACAGTTAGTTCCTTAGGCTTTTCCGACACATTTGCCCTTCTTAACACAGCCTTTACACGGGACAGAAATTCCATAATACCAAATGGTTTTGTAATATAATCATCTGCTCCGGTATCAAGTCCCAGAACCTTGTCATATTCCGAGCCCCTGGCACTAATCATAATTACCGGAATATTCCTTGTTTTTGAGGAACTCTTTAGATTTTTCAATATTTCAATCCCATCATCTTCCCCGGGTAGCATAATATCAAGCAAAACAAGTAAAGGCAGTTTTTCTTCCAGTGCCTTATAAAAAGATTTGCTTTCACTGAAACCCACAGCATCAAAGCCATCGGTTTTTAAAGCATAGATAATTAATTCTCGGATACTGCTGTCATCTTCCACGCAATATATCATCTGTTCGCACCATCTCTGTGCTTTCCTGTAATGGAAAACTCGACCCATTCAGCTATGTTTGTTGCATGATCGCCAATTCTCTCAAAATATTTGGCAATCATCATAAGGTCAATAGCAGACTCTCCATTGTCAGGATCCTCATGTATTAATTTTATCATATCATGTTTGACATCATTGAACAATTCATCAACAATATCATCATATTCAATCACAGCTTTTGCCAGCTCCAGATCCTGTCGAACATAGGCATCAATGCTGTCTGAAACCATTTTAATGGTAGCTATTGCCATATCACTGATATGACTGGTATTCTGTTCAGGCTTTATATTCCCTAATAAAGTTATCTCCGATATATCTGCAGCCTGATCCCCTATCCGCTCCATATCTGTTATCATTTTTAAGGCTGATGAGATTTGCCGAAGATCCCGGGCAACAGGCTGCTGCTGGAGTAACAACTTCAAACACAGGCTTTCGATCTCCCTTTCCTTTTGATCTATTTCTTCATCTGCAGCGACAGCCATTCTGGCAAGTTCCCTATCCCCGCTAATCAGTGCTTTTACAGCTTTGGCTATGGCTCCCTCTATAAGTGCGCCCATCTGTATCATCTGCGTTTTTAAATATTCCAGCTGCTCATCAAATCTAATTCTCATTATCCAAACCTCCCGGTTATATAATCCTCGGTGCGCTTATCCTTAGGTATACTGAACAACTCCTCTGACTTGTTATATTCTATTACTTCACCGTGCAGGAAAAAAGCTGTTGAATCAGCAATCCGTACCGCCTGCTGCATGTTATGTGTAACTATAATAATGGTATAATTTTTTTTCAAGTCAACAACAAGTTCCTCAATCTTGGCGGTTGATATGGGATCAAGAGCAGATGTAGGCTCATCCATCAGCAGAACTTCGGGCTGGACAGCCAGAGCCCTTGCTATACAAAGCCTCTGCTGCTGACCACCGGAAAGTTCCAACGCGCTTTTTTTGAGGCGATCTTTTAATTCATCCCAAATAGCAGCCTGCCGGAGAGATTTTTCAACAATATCATCCAGTTTGATCTTTGATCGTACTCCATGTGTACGAGGTCCAAAAGCAACATTATCATAAACACTCATGGGAAAAGGATTAGGCTTTTGAAAAACCATTCCAACCCGTTTTCTGAGCAGGTTTATATCCATGTCCCCATAAATATTTTCATTGTCCAACAAGATCTCACCGGTAATGCGGCATCCTTCAACAAGGTCATTCATACGATTTAAAGATTTAAGCAAGGTTGACTTTCCGCAACCTGACGGACCGATAAATGCTGTAATTTCATTTGCCTTTATATCCAGATTAATATTTTTTAAAGCCTGAAAATCGCCATAATATAAATCCAAATTCTTAATTCTTATTTTGACCATTTAGAACCCTTTCCATCTTACTTAAATTTTAGTAAGTTTTCTTGCTATAAAAGCCGAAAACCAGTTTATTAATATAACAATTAACAAAAGCACAACAGCAGTTGCATATGACTGGTCTACATACAAGCCTTCACTGGCTAAGGCATACATGTGAACCGACAGTGTACGGGTAGAATCAAACAAAAAATCCTTCCCTGAGGGTATTTCAGCTACAGTTCCTGCTGTATATATCAAAGCCGCTGTCTCCCCCACAATTCTTCCAATTCCTAAAATTACTCCGGCTAATATACCCGGCATTGCTGAAGGCAGGACAATTTTAAAAACTGTTCTGAGTTTGCCGGCACCAAGTCCGTAACTGCCTTCCCGGTATGAGTCGGGGACTGATTTTAATGCTTCCTCTGATGTCCGCATAATCAGCGGTAAAATCATTATTGATAGTGTAAAGGCGCCTGCAAGAAGGGACATCCCCCAGCCAAGAGCTGTTACAAAGAACAACATACCAAAAAAACCATAAACTATTGAAGGAATACCTGAAAGTGTTTCAGCTGTAATCCTGATTATATTTACGAACTTGTTACCTCTTTTTGCATATTCAACAAGGTAGATGGCTGAAAAAACACCTATTGGACCTGCAATCAGAATTGATATAAAAGTCATTATTACCGTATTTATCAGAGCAGGCAGTAAAGATACATTCAAAGTAGTATAATTCCACTCGAAAAGTTCCGGTCTTATATTGGGTATGCCCTTGATTACTATATAGCCAATCAGAAATAGCAGAATCCCAACAGTCACTATTGCAGATACGATAACTAAAGCAAAAAGGACCAATGACAGCGGACTTCTTTTATAGGATTTTAGTTTTTGTCTTAAAGTTCTAGTATTGATATATTCCATCATCTGGCCCTCCTCTTAACTATGGACAGGAGTAGATTTATAAGAAGAATAAATACAAAAAGTACAACTGCTGTAGCAATCAAAGCTTCCCTGTGCAAGTCGGCAGCATATCCCATTTCGATTACAATATTTGCAGTAAGAGTTCTGACTCCTTTCAAAAGCCCTTTTGGCATTCTTGCCTGATTTCCTGCAACCATAATTACTGCCATTGTCTCTCCTATGGCTCTGCCTATTCCAAGGACTACAGCGGCCATTATACCTGATTTTGCTGCTGGAAGCTCAACAAAGAAAATACTCCTTTCATGACTTGCTCCAAGCGCAACCCCACCTTCATAATAGTTTCGAGGTACCGCTCTTATTGCCGATTCGCTCACCCCTATGATAGTCGGCAGTATCATTATCCCAAGGAGGATTGATGCTGTAAGCATGCTGCTTCCTGTGCCTCCAAAAGTATCACGTATAAAAGGTACTATTACTACAAGTCCGAAAAATCCGTAAACAACTGAAGGTATACCCGCAAGCAAGTCTACGGCAGGCTTTAAAATACGATATAACCTTTTAGGGCAATACCTCGCCATGAATACTGCAGTCAAAACCCCGGTAGGTACTCCAATAAGAATAGCTCCCGCTGTCACATAAATACTTCCCAATATCATAGGAAAAATTCCATATGAAGGTGGCGTATTACCTGGTTTCCAGTTTACTCCAAGAAGAAACTCAAAAAATCCTATTTTAGCCATAGCCGGAACACCATTTATAAACAGGAACAAGCAAATAAGTGCGACAGCCAGTATGGAGGTACTGGCCGCCATGAAAAATATTATTTTCATGATGTTTTCTTTAAAATTCTTCATTTACTTTCACCTTAAAAACTTCTGCAATTACCGCCTGAACTAATTAGCCTATCAGGCTGTTAAGCCATCATTTGCTTCAAATTATTTTACTTGCCCGAAAATTCTTCTGATATTTCATCCCAGGATGTGACTTCACCTTTGAATATTTTATTGACCAGCTGACTTGTAATATTGTTTACCGGATTTTCGTTATTAACTATGACTGCAAGACCATCCAGTGCGATAACAGTTGCGTTAAGTTTTTCAAGCTCACTTTCTTTCAGCTCTCTTGAGGCCATACCAATATCACATGTTCCTTCTATGGTCGACAACATACCGGTTGTAGAATCACTGAGCTGTATTTCTATTTCCGCTCCAGTATTTACTTTCAGATAAGCTTCCTTCAGTTTTTCCATTACGGGCGTCACTGATGAAGAGCCGGACACTACTATTTTTCCTGATGGCTTATTGCCGGTGTATGGTCCTTCTTCTGTAGCTGAGATATATCCACTTTCTTCTACAACCTTCTGCCCGTCACTGCTGAGAATAAAGCTGATAAAGTCCTCAGCCAGCTCACCTATATCATCTCTGGTGGCAATATTGAAAGGTCTGAATACCTTATAAGATTTGTTTTTAATGTTTTCAACACTTGCTTCCACACCGTCAATTCTTAAAGCTTTTACACTGTCATTTAAAGAACCCAGAGAAATATATCCGATAGCATATTTGTTCCCTGCAACAGTTGTCATTACCACTGAAGTACTGTTAACAATGGTTGCTTCTTCTGTTGTATAATCAACTTTATTTCCATTCTCATCCTTATCCTCAATCCCAAAAAGTTCAATAAAAGCTCCTCTTGTACCAGAGCCATCTTCACGGGAAACAACTACTATTTCATTTCCTCCTTTTTTCGTACAGCCTGTAACTAAAAGTGCCAAAATCATAATGATTGCTATTATTCGTGCTGCTATTTTCATAATCTTTCTCTCCTTTTTCTATGAATAAATGTTTCTGTGACAATATAAATGTTAAAGCAATCATGTTAAAGTAAGATGCATACTTTTGTAAAATCTCTGTAAAATAGTGTCTGGCTTTAAATTATGCAACTTTCCCCGTCAAAGATAAAATATTTAAAACCTTGCCATCTTAAAAGAATTCAAAATTAAAAGAAACTTATCTAAAATAAAACATTTATAAATTTAATATGCTTTTCTTTTGCATTAACTATGATGGCATTTTATACAATTGTGTAGAATAGAAAAAGGAGCCGCTTTTTAATTTTACAAAAGAGCTGCTCCTTATTTGTTAAACAATTTTAAATTGATGAGATGCATCAAGACAGAAACAAAATAGTATTATTTCAGTCAGTTATAGCAGGAAGTTTTAACCCCTGTATACTAAATAATTTTTTGCACAAAACTGCTGCCAGATAGCTTGAAAGAATATCGCCGCCAATACATAGAATAAATCCATAATAAATTGCATTCCACAGGGTAAAAGAATTAGCCAGGTAAAATTTTTGTATTACATATAAATGTACTACACCTAAAGAATAAATTACAGCTAACCCTCCAAGAATAGCTAAAAAAATACCGCCGATAGTCTTTTTCTTTAATTTTTGAAACAGGAAACCTGTCAAGTAAGCTCCCCCTATGAACCCTATAATATACCCAAATGTAGGATTAAATATATAGGAAATGCCTCCACCCTGTGTAAAAACTGGAATACCTATAAGCCCTAAAATAGCATAAAGAAGCTGGGCAAATGCTCCGTTTTTCGGTCCCAGCAGTATTCCTGAAATACTTACAAAAAAAACCTGGAATGTAAATGGAACTACAGGAACTGGTACTTTAAGATATGCCCCTACCGTAGTAAGCGCCGCGAAAAGCGAAATTAAAGCCATACTTTTAATAGTGTTCTTCATTGGTATCCTCCTTATTGATAACAATGTACGAGTGATTTTATGTTAATTTAAGCAGAAAAAAAAAGTATTGTCAACCTAAAATTCATGTTAGGTTAACAATACTTTTTACGGATAGTAATTCGATAATTATTTGGCCATTATTGAATAAGTACCCGGATCCAATCCATAAAACATATAGACACCATCCTGATTTGTATGGGTTACCTGAACAGGAATGTTATTTGAGTTTAACAAAACAACCAGTGCCTTTTCTACTGGCAAGCCCTGGCTGTCTGTAATTATTCCGTGTATTGTTCCTTTCAGTGCTTTTCTTTGTAAGTAGACTGTCTCAAGTGTAACTACAGGTTGATGCGCTGCTACCTCTAAATTTACAATTTTTTCTGCGTAATACTGGGACTGAAAAGCTATTCTATAAATCCCCGGTTCAATATTGTCGAACAGATATAAGCCTTCTTCATTGGAGAAAGTAAAGTCATACGGGTTCAGGCTGTAACTTTTAAATAATGTTATTTTTATCCCTTTAATCGGTTTTTGATCTATATCTCTTACATTTCCATAAAAAACCATTCCACCATTAATGGATGGCACAAGTTCTATATTTATAGCTTTCTTTTCCAGGCTGGAAGTTGGAAATGCTTCACTTGAAAATATTTCATACCCTTTTTTATTTGCTACCAATCTGATATTTGGACTGAAATTACCATGTAAGGTGAAGTTTCCGTCTACATCAGTAAAATTATATACAATAGGGCCGTATTCGCAGTCGCATATCTTTATGCAGGCACCTTCAACAGGCTTTCCGGTTATTTTGTCACACACATGCCCCATTATAGTATTTTCGTCAAAGGTCATATCGCTGAGTACAAGATTTTGTATGAGATCTTCTTTACCTTCTGTTATAATGACCTTCTGAGGTGGAGTTGGTAATACTGTTTTACTCACGCATATCCTCCTCACATTCCCTACTAAAACAGTATATGTGAATACCCGGCATATTGTGAAAATGGTTAATTTGATTCACAGAAACCATATTTTGAGCATATACTGATATATCCATTTCTATTTCGAATTATGGGGGCCCGGCCATGCGCAAAATTAAGGAAGAGTATTTATTGAGGCAATCACAGTTTAAAGAATTATCGGGTGTGGCAAACTCTATCCGTCTTGACCTGTCTTTAAAACACAATCCATATATCAATTCAGGAAGAATAACAGGAAAAGTTAAGGACGAAACAGGAAAACCCGTTGTGAACGCCAATGTCGTTATATTCAACGAAAATTACGAAATTATTGCTAATACTCTGACTGAGAACAATGGTGTATATACAATTCCCACATTAGAGGCAGGTACAAAATATTTTGCATATGCCAAAGCACCGGGATACAAGCTTTCAGAGCCGGGTATACTGGCGGTTAAAGCACTTGAAACACTGGAAATGGACTTTTGCCTCCAAAACGATTCGGATGAGGCTTCAGCAGTAATAATAGGAACAGTTCAAAATTTCGATAATTTGCCTGTCGCGACTGCTTCCATTGAATTGTATAAAAAAGAGGATAATTATCAAATACCAATTACTCTTACTTTTTCCAATGAGATTGGCCAGTTTATCCTAAGTAAACTCAATATAGATTCTTATTTGCTTAAAATCAATGCACAGGGATACTTCAGTGAATATTATCCGGTAGAGATTAGACAAATGAATGAAATTATACCTGTTACAATAACTTTAAAGAAAGATCTTAAAGCTTCCAAAGGAATTATAGCCGGGGTAATCACAGATGACCAGGCTCAGCCCATATCTGATGCAGACGTGGTACTTTTCCGTACAGGTCAAAACGATGAAAAAATTCCTGTTGCCTATACCCGAACAAATAAAGAAGGTGTTTATATGTTTGTGAATGTACCGCCCGGTTCTTACTGCATCAATTCTAACCGAACTGTAATAATATGATTATATCAATATTGTAATCATTTCTTTATTGTAATTTTTTAAAATTTGTAGAAAAAAGGTTTGCAATATGATTTATCTGAATGTATAATAACCTCATAAAGTTAGCTGTGCCTTTAATATGCGGAAGGAGCTTAATTTTGCGTCTTAAATTTAAATTTGGCGATTTTTTTGTTTTAACAGCTATAATAGCCGTGGCTATCCTGGTGACCCTTAATTTTCATAAGGTCGACAGTTCTGCAAAGATAGCTGTTATAATACAAAACAATGAAGTTCTTGAGCGTATTAATCTGGACCAGCTAACAGAGGTAGTATACGTAAAATATGAAGGAAAATACCCAGGGATTATCGAAGTAAAAAACGGAAGCATCCGGTTTAACTCTGCCGATTGTCCTGATAAGGTGTGTGTCAGGACAGGCTGGATTTCCAAACCTGGCCAGATAGCTGTTTGTCTCCCTGCCGGAGTGATTATAAAAATTGAAGGTGAAAATCCTGACTTTGATTTAATAGTAAAATAACAATTATAATTTCAAAATTCACACTTCAGGACCTTGACAAAATAAACTCCTCTTAAATCAAAACGGGATTTTATGGATTACTTTGTTAATATCTTAACAGAATTCATTACACAAAAAAATTTAACAAGTGATTTAAATCACCAAAAGTTTAAATCCCTACCCCTATAATAGATATCAGCAGGGTTAATTTTTTAGCCCCGGGTATTTACTATGCACAATTTTCTAAAATGGGGTAAAAATATTTTTAGATATTAGAATTAACTACAGAAATGGTGATTGAATGAGAAAGATCGCATTTAACGGCCTCCTGACATCATTGGCTATAATACTTTCGTTAATAGAGAGATTCATACCTGTAAACCTGGTTATACCCTTTCCCGGTATAAAATTGGGTTTCGCAAACATTGTTACCATGTTTGCACTGTTTTATCTTGGATTTTCATCGGCTTTGGTTATTACAGTGTCAAGATGCATACTGTCATCCCTGTTTTTTGGTGGAATGTCTTCTTTGATGTATTCTTTGGCCGGTGCGCTCTTTGCGCTAATCACCATGACACTGCTTAAATCAGGATTCGATAAATTATTTTCTATAATCGGTATCAGCATGGGGGGCGCTGCCGCACATAATACAGGACAGATTATGATAGCTGCAATCATGATGAAAACCACAGCAGTTTTTGCATATTTGCCGTTATTGTTATTTGCAGGAATTGTCACAGGATTTTTAACAGCATTCATTTCTGTGTATCTTTTTTCAACTTTCGAAAAAACTACTATTGCAGGACTGCTTAAATAAAATATAATTTTTTGTTACATACAGAAAGGAGAAACGCAATGTCAAAGAAAGTTTTGATCATCGGAGCAGGCTACGCAGGTATTGAAGCTGCTTTGACGCTTAATAAAAAGAAAAAAAAGAACAATATAGATATAACGCTTATTGACAAAAATAATTATCATACACTCTTAACAGAGCTTCATGAAGTGGCGGGCAACCGTATACCGGAAGAAGGAATACGTGTTGATTTAAAGAGCATTTTTAAGTATACCGATGTAAATCTTGTAATGGATGAAATTACTTCTTTTGATCTTGAAAACAATAAAGTATCATCCGCAAGAAATGAATATGAATATGATTATCTGATACTTGCCATGGGAAGCTCTCCTAATGATTTTGGCATACCAGGTCTCAAAGAACATACTTTTTCACTCTGGAGTTATGAGGATGCCATAAAAATCCGGGAGCACATTAAAAAATGCTTCATACTTGCCAGTCAGGAAAAAGATGAGGTCGAGCGCAGGCGTCTGTTAACCTTTGTTGTGGCTGGCGCAGGTTTTACAGGAGTCGAGATGATTGGGGAATTGGCCATCTGGGTCAAATCTCTGTGTAAAGAACATGACATAAATCGTAAAGATGTGCGTCTCGTAATAGTAGACATGCTCCCAAGGATTTTGGGTACTTTAAAAGAGGAAAATGCTAAAAAGGCACATAAGTATCTTGAAAAGAAACTGAATGTTGAAGTTATGCTCGATACCCGGATTACCGAAGCTACCGAAACAAGCCTTAAATATGACGGCGGAGAAATTGAGACAAGAACCGTAATCTGGGCAGCAGGCATAAAGGCTTCTGACAGTTCTGATGATATTCCCGTCGACAGATTTAACAGGTCAGGAAGAATTAAAGTTGATGAATTCTGCAGAGCTGTTGGATATAAGAACGTGTTTGCAGTTGGTGACCTTGGCGGTTTAACCGACGAAGAAGGCCGTCCTCATGCAGCCATGGTCGAAAACGCCATACAGACCGGTCGCGGCGCCGCAATGAATATTCTCAACCATATACGCGGCAAAGAACTTAAAAAGGTCGACGTAAAATTCCATGGCACCATGGTGAGTGTCGGCAACTACTTCTGTGTTTCTGAAATCATGGGTAAAAACCTCCCTGTCTGGCTTTCTATTGTAATGAAATTTCTCGTAAACATTCATTATCTATGGGAAATTGCTGGTTTCAGAGGTGTGTCCAGATATCTGTACCATGAAGTTCTTGAGCGCAGACAAAGAAAAATCTTTGTTGAAAAGCACTGGTCAACCCGGATTCAAGCATGGTGGCTTACACCGCTTCGTGTTTTTCTTGGAGGCATGTGGCTTTATGAAGGTATTGTCAAGATTTTTGATGGATGGCTCACCTCTCCAAAACTTGCTGCTTTCTTAGGTATGGCATCCGACGCCACCAGTGCGGCAACAGGATCTGGTGCTTATGTAACCCGAATTGACGAAATTTTCACGATAAAGACCGGAATTATTAACTTTCTGATTGGAACTGAATCTCGGCTTGTGGAAGGAGTCTCTATCAGTGCTCAGAACTTTGCCAAAATAGATTTATTTAAATTTGGAGATTTTAATCTGATTCCTTGGTTTTTACAAAACGTTGTTTTGGCCAATGATGGAATAGCTATGTTCTTCCAGGTACTGGTTGTAATTCTTGAAGTCCTGATAGGACTCATGCTTATAGGCGGCGCATTAACATTTGTAGGTTCGCTTATCTCCCTGGGATTAATGGCTATGTTCATAACATCTACAGGCCTGTATGAAAAAAGCTGGTGGATGATATTTGCATCAATCGCCACAATGGGTGGCGCCGGCCGTGCATTTGGACTTGACTACTACCTGATTCCTTACCTGAACAATGTATGGGAGTATTACTGGAAAAACAGAAAATTCAGACTCTTTTTCAGGCGCAGTCTTGACAGGTTTGAATAATATTTGTATACTCCTTATTTTACAAAGCCGTTGACGTGGGAGGTCGAACATTTTGTGGGATAATTTCCCCTATATTAAAGAGGAACTTTCAGCTTTCGAAGAATACCTGGAGTCCAAGCTATCATCAAGAATAAAATTTTTGGATACTGCAAGCAAGAATGTAGTGTTGTCAGGCGGTAAAAGGCTGCGCCCTGCCTTTACCATCATTGCTGCGCTACATGGAGATTATAACCGGGAACGAGTTTTTCCCGCAGCTGCAGCTGTTGAAGTTCTTCATACTGCAACACTAATTCATGATGATATTATAGATAACGCCAAAACAAGGCGAGGACACCTGACAATTTCTGAAAAGCATAATATTAATCTTGCGGTGTACACAGGAGACTACCTTCTCACAAAAGCACTGCGCCTGCTTCTTGAAACAGGTCTCGAACCTGATAATCTTGATATTCTTTCCAGGTCTGTATCTCTGCTATGTGAAAGCGAAATAGACCAGTATATCGGAAAGTATCAAGTTGCAAGTTTAGGCAGGTATCTAAAAAGAATTATCGGAAAAACAGGTATTCTGTTTTCAGCTGCGCTTATGCTGGGGGCAAAGACTGCAAATTTGTCTGATTCTGTAACAAGGATTTTCGGAAGATTTGGGACCAGCTTTGGTGCAGCTTTCCAAATCAGGGATGATCTTTTGGATATACTTTCAGATCAGAAAACAGAAGGTAAACCTGTACTCAATGACTTAAGAGAAGGAATTGCCACTCTGCCTGTTATTCTTTCTATAAGAAATAACAAAGCATTGGAAACCCAGGTTAATGAAATTTTTAATGGAGAGGGCGACATTAAGGAGTTAGTTAAACATATAATTTCTTCCGGCGGTGTAAAAGATGCTGAAAGAATTAAAAATAAATACATTAATAAATGTAAAAAATATCTTCAAAGTATACCAAATACTAAATTTACTGCAGCATTGGAAGAAATAGTGGATTGGTTATAAAGATTCACTGTTTCTTTCATTGAAATATAAAAAATTAGGAGAGTAATCAATTATGAAAAAATTGATTGTATTTACTTTAATAGCAGTACTGCTTGCAGGATGTGGTGCTGCCGGCTCTGTCAAGACCGGATTGGGTCATGTAATCTCTATCGGCAGTTCGAAAGATGCAACAGCTGATGCTGAAGGTCTTGCACAAGTAGACACAGTTATGGCTGCTGTAACATTTGATCAAGCCGGAAAAATCCTTGGTGTAAAAATTGATACCGCTCAGGTCAGAGTTAATTTTGACCAGAACGGTAAAATAACCACTGACAAAAATAAAGAGTTTGAAACAAAAGTTGAACTTGGTGACGCCTACGGTATGATTAAGCAATCCGGTATCGGAAGAGAATGGTATGAACAGATTGCTGAACTTGAAAAGTGGATGATTGGTAAAACTGTAGAGCAGGTAAATTCCATGAAGGTTGTTAAAAAAGATGATGCACATCCTGCAGTACCAGATGAAGCCGATTTAAAATCAAAGGTTACTATTTCTGTTCAAGATTATCAGGCAGCAGTAACCGAAGCATTTGAGAATGCAAAATAAATCCTACATAGGTAGGAGAAGAAAGAACCCCTTCTTGACTGAAGGGGTTTTTTTAAAATAGAATAATTAATAAACTTAAAACATCTTAGAGACGGGGAATATGATGAAGTTTAAATACCTTCTTTTGGTTTTCATTTTATTAACAGCTTTATTATCAGGATGCAACAATGAAAGTTACAGTAAGTATACCTATGAATTCATAGGCGCTTTTGACACTACCATTCAAATTATAGGTTATTCCAAAAGCAAGGAAGACTTTGAAATCATGTCCGATTATGCTTACAATCGGCTTATGGAACTGCACAAGCTCTTTGACATATACAATGATTATGATGGTGTCAATAATGTAAAAACTATAAATGAAAATGCTGGTATTAAACCTGTTAAAGTACAAAAAGAAATTATAGAGCTTCTGCTGTTATGCAAGGAATGGTACTATAAAACGAATGGAAAGTGTAATGTAGCAATGGGGTCAGTTCTCAGTATCTGGCATGAATACCGAAATGCCGGTATACAAAACCCTGAGCAAGCTCAACTCCCTCCTCTGTCCAAACTACAGGAAGCTGCAAAATATACTGATATTGATAAAGTAATAATCGATGAGGAAAACAGCACTGTTTTTCTGGAAGAAAAAAATATGAACCTGGATGTAGGAGCTGTGGCAAAAGGCTATTCGACTGAACTTGTAGTTACAGAATTACTGGAAAAAGGATATGATAATTTTGCAATAAGCTCAGGCGGCAATGTCAGAGTAACAGGAAGGCCTCAAACAAGCGGACGAAATAAATGGGGTGTCGGTATCCAGGATCCCAAAGGCAATGTTTATGATCCGGACGAACCCTCCCTTGATATTATATATGTAAACAATAAATCGGTTGTAACCAGTGGGGACTATCACCGCACATATACGGTAGACGGCAGGAAATATCATCATCTTATAGACTCTGAAACTCTTATGCCAGCAGAATATTTCAGCGCAGTTGTAGTTGTGGATGAAAATTCAGGGTTTTCTGATTTCATGTCTACAACATTGTTCTTAACTCCTTTTGTAGAGGGATTTGAACTTGCCGAAAAATTTGGTATTGACGTTGTATGGATATTCAAAGATGGGACAATTAAAACTACTCCACAAATAAAAGAAATGATGAAAAATCTGGGCGGTGCCACCGGAAAAGAATAACAGGATTGGGGTGTTTAAATGAGTCTACATGATATTAAGATTGATAGAGGCTGGAAAGTACTTGTCTATTTTGATTTCATCCTCCCTGCTTTTTTGTTTCTGATTGCATGGATTACTGCTTCCCCCATGCTGGCAAGGCTGTTTCATTCATATGAGATCTTTGTTATAAGTCCAGTTCCTGATTTCAATGCTTTTACAGGTATCATTGGATTTGTCTTTCATGCTGGAACAATTATATACACTATAACCAAGAGGAATATAAAAGATTTAATCCTATGCATAATAATAACAATAGCGATCTTCTTGTTTTTCTACTTTGAAATAAACTATACAATATTAAAGCCGCTGCAATTTTCATAAGATGGTTTAAATCATATACTTTAATTTATAATGATCATTTATATCTAATACAGCATTCTTGAAAACTATTTGAATTGCAATAATTATCCTGGAGGAGAAAAATGCACAAAGTTCAGGTCCGGCATCTACATCACAGTTGTTTTCTGGTTGAAGTCAATAATACTGCTTTCATATTCGATTACTACAAAGATGAAAACCCGAAAAAACAAAATACAGAAAATCCGGTTTTTGCTCCAGAGAACTTAAAAGATAAGGATAAAATATATGTCTTTGCCTCCCATAAGCACCATGATCATTTTAATCCTGTCATTTTTTCATGGCAAAAAGTGTTGCCGCAAGCTCAGTACTTTTTATCCCATGATATCTCATCCTATGATATTTCAAAAAAACTTAAGCACTTTAATATCGACCAGATCCACTATATCAGTCCTCATCGAGAATATGATTTCGGCGATCTTGTTATAAGAGCATTCAAATCTACTGATGAAGGTGTTGCCTTTCTTGTTGACTATGAAGGTCTTGTGCTGTATCATGCGGGCGATTTACACTGGTGGCACTGGTTCGGAGAACCTGATGAATGGAATAAAAATATGGAAGCACAATTTAAAAACGAAGTTTCCCTCATTAAAGAATATTCTATTGATATAGCTTTCCTGCCTGCAGATCCAAGGCAGGAAAAAGCGGAGTTGTGGGGCATGATTTATTTCCTAGAAAATGTAAATGTAAAGACTGCTTACCCCATGCATTTTTGGGATGATCACAGCATACTGGTCAGGATAAAAGAAGAAGCTAAGAACCACCCTGTTCTAAATAAAGTGGTAATTCCCTAAAACCTAAAAATAAGAGATTAAACTTAACTTGCATAAATAAAGGCAAACCCAATTTTAAGGGTTTGCCTCAAACATCGAGCTCCAATCATTTCAGCGCTTACAATCCAGATTAATGATATGTACCATTCTCTCCTGTCTTGGACGACGCCTCCGGTACTAAATTTGTATTCTGCATAAACTATACTGAGAATTTTTCATCAATGGGTTTATGTGTAAATTTCCTTCTTTTCTCCGCATAATCAGCAACTATATGTCCCTTGCCAACAACCTTGTACTTATAAGTTACAAGTCCGTCTAAACCAACAGGACCTCTTGCATGAAGTTTATTGGTGCTTATTCCCACTTCCGCTCCGAACCCGTATCTGAAACCGTCACTGAAACGGGTTGAACAATTGGCAAATACATTGCCTGAATCAACATAATTCATGAATTTTTCTATATTGGCTTTATTTTCGGAAACAATAGCATCAGTATGACCGGAACCATATGTATTTATATGTTCTATGGCCTGATCAATACTTTCTACCACCTTAACCGAAAGGATATAATCCAGATATTCTGTTTTCCAGTCTTCCTCTGTTGCTGCGCTGCATGAAATTATCCCTCTTGTTTTGTCGCAGCCCCTTAACTCAACGTTTCTTTCATCAAACTTCTCCTTTAATAAAGGAAGAATTGTATCTGCCACTTTTTCATGAATAAGTAAAGTTTCAAGAGCATTACATACCGAGACATACTGGGTTTTTGAATCTACAACAATAGAAACTGCCCTTTCTATATCTGCATCCTCATCAATATAGCAGTGACAAATACCATCTGCATGACCCATAACAGGGATTCTGGAATTGTCCATTATATAACGGACAAATTCATTGGATCCGCGGGGAATTATAAGATCCACGTACTGATCAAGTTTTAGAAGCTCTGAAACCTCATCCCTGCTCTCCAGCAGATTAATCCAGTTGTCAGGAATTCCTGCCTCCCTGGTAGCAGCCAATATGGTTTCATAAAGGATTTTATTTGTTAAAGAAGCTTCTCTGCCGCCTTTAAGAAGTACAGCATTACCGCTTTTAAGACAAAGTGCGGAGATCTGAACCAAAGCATCCGGTCTTGATTCAAAAATGATGCCTATAATTCCAATCGGGCAGCTTACTTTATATAATTCCAGTTCATTGTCCAGCTCTGTAGAAAGCAATGTTTTTCCTATGGGATCCTCCATATCAATCAGACTCTTTATACCGTCAAGCAGATCCTCAAGCTTTTTTTCATCAAATTTTAAGCGCTTTATTAAAGGTTCAGCCAGGTTTTCACCTGTACTTCTTTCAATATCCTGTATATTGGCCTTAAAGATTTCTTCTTTATTTTCATCCAATTTCTTTGCAATCAAATCCAGAGCCCTATTTTTTTTCCCGGCATCCAGCCCGGAAAGAACAATGGCAGCTTTTTTGGCCTTTTGTGCCATTAATTCAACAGACATAAATACACCTCCTGTCAATTTAAAACCCGGTTATATAACCATAAATGTGCCATATTGGCAATAAAACTACTTAATCACAATTTATATGTAGACATCTGGTAATTAATCAGTTGTATAAATATGCAGTATAATTAAAATTAAGTATATCATGAAATAACGGCTTATAGAACCTTATCATTCAAAAAACTTGATTGATTGTTTTACAAAAGTATATTATAATCAAACGCATGTTTAGCGATAGTTATAACATTTCCATACATAAATTAATCCTTAAGGCGATTGATTTATGTGACTGTGAGGGGTTGAAAAAATGAAGAAAAGGGAGAAATTCGCTTCTCGTCTGGGATTTATCCTGATATCTGCCGGCTGTGCAATAGGTTTGGGTGATGTATGGCGTTTCCCGTACATTACAGGCCGATACGGCGGAGGAATATTTGTTCTTATCTATCTTGTATTTATTTTCCTGCTGGGTTTGCCTATCATGTCTATGGAGCTTGCTGTAGGACGTGCCAGCCAGAAAAGTATTGCCACTTCATTCAATGTCCTGCAGAAAAAAGGGCAGAAATGGCATTGGATGGGATATGCCGGAATTGCCGGTAACTATATTCTTATGATGTTCTATACCACAATTGCCGGTTGGATGCTTGGCTATTTCTTCAAAATGGCATCAGGCATATTTGATGGACTGGATACTCAACAGGTGGGTCAGGTTTTTACTGAACTTACTTCCAATCCTGTCGAGATGACTATATGGATGATTATAACAACTGTGGTCTGTTTCGCAATATGTTCTCTCGGCTTACAGGAAGGTGTGGAAAGAGTCACCAAGGTCATGATGGTTCTTTTGCTAGCCATCATTCTTGTTCTGGCGGTCAAATCCCTGACACTTCCAAATGCAAATGAAGGTCTTCGTTTCTATTTGATGCCTGACGTGGCTCGTATTAAAGAACTCGGTCTTTGGGAAACTATATTTGCTGCCATGAGCCAGGCATTCTTTACATTGAGTATCGGAATAGGTTCCCTTGCCATATTCGGAAGCTATTTAGGAAAAGAACGCAGTCTGCTGGGTGAATCCTTAAATATTGCAGTCCTCGACACCGCAATTTCCATTATTGCCGGTCTGATAATTTTTCCAGCATGCTTTGCATTCAATGTTGATCCTGGTGAAGGACCGGGTCTGGTATTTGTAACATTGCCCAATATTTTCAACTCAATGGCAGGAGGCAGAATCTGGGGCTCATTGTTCTTTATCTTCATGTCCTTTGCTGCTTTCTCCACAGTCATTGCAGTTTTTGAAAATATAATCTCCTTTGGTATGGACCTGTGGGGCTGGAGCAGAAAAAAATCGTCAATAATCAATACTTTTCTTATGATTGTACTTTCGATGCCATGTATATTGGGTTTTAATGTCTTAAAATTTATACAGCCCCTGGGAGAAGGCTCCAATATCCTGGATTTGGAAGATTTCATAATCAGCTATAATCTGCTTCCCATAGGTTCGCTGGTATACCTGCTGTTCTGCGTAACCCGATATGGTTGGGGATTTGATAATTTCTTGGAAGAAGTAAATGCCGGAGAAGGCATAAAAATGCCTCGTTTCTTAAAAGGCTATCTAACATGGGTATTGCCTGTAATTATTTTGGTAGTACTTATTCAGGGATATATCAATTTCTTTGGTAATTAGTACCCACGTCAAAGTAAGTACTGAACTGTAAATTGAAACAGTATATGATTTACTGGCAGATGATAATATAAGGTTATCTGCCAGTTTTTATTTAGGTTCGATTTTAAGGAGATATTCCTTGACTTAATCTATATTGAGATATTAATATATAATAGATTATTTCATCAGATGACTTGTTTCATCCTATACAGGTCCTTCAGTGATTTTAGTACGCATTTATAAATATAGAATGAGAGGGAATTCCTTGGCAACAGAAAAAGAAACACTAAAAGCAGAAATAGAACGCAGAAGAACATTTGCAATTATATCTCACCCGGACGCCGGTAAAACTACGCTGACTGAAAAGCTCCTGCTCTACGGTGGGGCAATTCACATGGCAGGCTCTGTAAAAGCAAGAAAAGCTGCAAAACATGCTGTATCTGACTGGATGGAAATAGAAAAGCAGCGCGGCATTTCTGTAACATCCAGTGTCATGCAGTTCAATTATGCCGGCCACTGCATAAACATCCTTGATACTCCGGGTCACCAGGACTTCAGCGAAGATACCTACAGGACTTTAATGGCTGCCGATAGTGCTGTCATGCTTATAGACGGCGCCAAAGGAGTCGAGGAGCAGACCATAAAACTCTTCCAGGTCTGTAAAATGAGAGGTATACCTATTTTTACCTTTATTAATAAAATGGATCGTGCCAGTAAAGATCCTTTTGAACTTATGCAGGAACTTGAAGATGTTTTAGGCATTAAATCATTTCCCATGAATTGGCCTATAGGAACCGACGGAGATTTCAAAGGTGTATATAACCGCAAATTAAAACAAATTGAGCTGTTTACAGGAAATAAAAGCCATGGTCAATCAATCATACAATCTACCAAAGCAAGTGTTGAAGACCCTGTATTTAAAGATTTGCTTGAAGAGCCTTACTACTCTAAATTAGTTGAAGATATAGAACTGCTTGATATTGCAGGAGATGAATTCGATCACAAAGAGGTTTTGAAAGGACAGCTCACCCCTATTTTCTTTGGAAGCGCCATGACTAATTTTGGTGTAGAACCTTTTCTCAGAGAATTCCTGAAACTTTCTCCATGTCCCGGTAGTCAGGAATTCGAAGAAGGAATAGTAGAACCTGATAACGATGATTTCAGCGGCTTTGTTTTTAAGATACAGGCTAACTTAAATCCTAACCACCGTGACAGGATTGCTTTCATCAGGATATGCTCCGGAGTTTTTAAACGGGGTATGGAAGTCATACACAGCCGGACAGGAAAACCGGTAAAACTGACTCAACCCCAACAATTTTTAGCTCAGGAACGCGAAATAATAGATACAGCATATCCGGGAGACATAGTGGGACTTTTTGATCCCGGCATTTTCAGGATAGGTGATACTTTAAGTACAAAAGGTAATTTGACCTTTAAGGGTATCCCCTCTTTCCCTTCCGAGCACTTTGCCAGAGTTGCCGCAAAAGATACAATGAAGCGGAAACAATTTTTGAAAGGTATGAAACAACTTTCTGAAGAAGGGGCTATACAAATTTTCCAGGAGTCTGATATCGGTATAGAAGAATTTATTATCGGTGCTGTTGGAGTCTTGCAATTTGATGTGCTTGAATACAGACTGAAAAATGAGTACAATGTCGATCTGAAACTGAACGTATTAAATTACAGATTTGCCCGCTGGATAACAGAAATCAATTGTAGACCAGAGGAACTGAATTTGACTTCAACAACCAAACTTGTTGTTGATAAATTCGACAATTATGTGCTTCTGTTTGAAAATGAATGGTCTATACAATGGGCTTTGGACAGAAACGACGGCCTTGTTCTTAGGGACATTTACTAAGCACTAATAGGTAATAGATTTAAATATTGGTTCTATAATAAATGTTGGGGT
>ERZ773359.2279-NODE-2279-length-24531-cov-75.699093_pt1 | contig 24531 bp, 24 predicted proteins | sample MGYA00374955_ERZ773359 | MGnify/ENA primary metagenome ERZ773359 (study PRJEB29098, sample SAMN04486028) | biogas fermenter metagenome | study: EMG produced TPA metagenomics assembly of the Biogas fermentation microbial communities from Germany - Plant 4 DNA1...
TTGCCGGTATCATCCACAGGTCATATGATAATTGTTCAAAATCTAATAAATTTTGAAGGGAAAACTCCTAATTTTGTTGAGATGTATACATACGTTATACAGTTAGGTGCTATACTAGCGGTAGTTATACTGTATTGGAGAAAGATTAAGGATACACTAGTTAATTTCTTTCCTAGTAAGGTTGGTTTCGAAAAATCTGGTTTTAAATTTTGGTTGATGATAGTTATTGCTTGTATTCCTGGGGGTATCCTTGGAATATTGTTTGATGATTTAGCGGAGGAATATTTATTTGCACCAATACCGGTAGCCATAACCTTATTTGTAGGCGGTATTTGGATGATCTATGCAGAAAAGCAATTTAAGGTTAAGGGTTCTAGGTATAAAGAACTGAATGTTACAGCAAAGCAGGCTTTTATAATTGGATTGTTCCAGTGCTTAGCGATAATTCCTGGAATGTCCCGTTCCGCTTCTACCATTATTGGTGGATGGGTAGTAGGGCTTAATACTGTAGCAGCTGCTGAATTTTCCTTCTTTTTAGCTATTCCTGTTATGGTAGGAATGAGTTTTTTGAAGCTAGTAAAAATGGGTGGTTTGCTTGCCTTGACCTCTGCTGAAATAGTAACTCTTACAGTAGGTTTTGTAGTTTCCTTTATAGTGGCTTTAGTAGTAGTAGATAAATTTATAGCATACTTGAACAAGAAACCAATGAAGGCTTTTGCTGTATATAGAATGATATTTGCAGTAATAGTATTAGTAGCAGGTTATTTTGGAATATTCCATTAAAAAATGAGGGTTGTACTAAGTATTTTTAGTACAACCCTCATTTTTTTGAAATCTATTGATAATTTAGTTAAGGTAGAAGTTTCCTATTTGCTTTTTAATATATTAACAATAACCTTGAAATTAAGCTTCTGGCCGTTGTATAAAACAAGTCCCTTAAAAATCTTAGCAGATAGCATTATAACTAATAGGGAGAAAACTAATAATATTGCTATAGATATTGTACCTTGTACAAATCCGATATTACCGATAATTAAATCTACTGGTACGGAAAAGGGTGAAGTTAAAGGAATATATCTTACAGCGTTTATTAATGCCTTATTATCGGTAGTAGGTGCAAAATAAGAAGCTAGCCAGCTTATAACAATAATTATATTAAAGTAACCTTGAGAGTTGGCAGCCTCCTCTGGTTTAGAAACTGTAGATCCAGCAAGACCAGCAACTACACAATAGAATAAAAAGCCCAGGCAGAGAATAAATATTGCCATAACTATAGCAGGTGCTGTTAATGCGGATTCACCTATATTATCCCTTAGAAAGTTAATTATAGAGATAGCGATATTTTCGAAGTCAGGATAAAATTGCTTTGCAATGGCATTTCCAGCAAACAAACCAGCAATGGCTGAAAGAACCCATATGGCGAATTGTCCTAGTGCTACAGCTACACTTGCTAGTACCTTACCAGTTATAAGAGCATAGGGGTGTACGGAGGTTAATAAAGTATCCATTAGCTTAGAAGTTTTTTCTGTGGACACAGATCTACATACATTTTGACCATATAGCACTAACATCATATATAGAATAAAGCTAAATAGCATAGGTACAAGTATTTTAACTAATTTAATAACTTCGTTTGCATTTTCCCCTACATTGGAAAAGGCAATTACTGAAGGTTTAAGTGCAGATGCAAGTTGTCGCTCTGATAAACCTACTTGCATCAGTTTATTAGTTTGGAAAGCTGAGCTCATTATTTCAAGCAAATCTTCAGCTTGATCCTTTTCTATAGTGGAATTGTCAGGTATTATAGCTTTCATTTCATAATCTGATCCTTTAGCGGAGATAATTACTGCTATACATTCAGAAGAATTTGATTTTGCAAGGTTAGTAACTTCCTCTACAGACTTATCTTCAACATTAGCAAATTCAATATGTTCAAATTGCTTTCCATTAAGCTGGGAGATTAAGTCTTTGTAATTGGTTGCTTGTAATCCACTATTATCTAAAACGTAGACATTCTTAATTGGAGAGGATTCTACAGAATCTTTTTTATCTGGCTTTGCCATCAGTACATTGGCCAGTATTAATCCACCAAATATAAGTAATGCCACTAAAAAGGTGGTGATTTTAAAGCCTTTACCCTTTATTGATTGTTTAAAGGTAAAGGAAAATACAGATTTCCAGCCTCTAAATTTCTTATTCATTATCCCATCTCCCTTCTATGCTGTCTTTGAAATCTTAAATAATTCCTTTATTTTGATTGTATTTCCGTTATGCAGAATAAGTGTTTCATATACTTTTGCAACAAATTTGAATAGTAAGATTATAAATATTATCTGTAATCCTATGGAGGCTGCCACTATTGGTAGACTTGCTTTCCCGATTAATATGGCACCAGGTAATATGAAAGGTGAAGATAAAGGGAATAAGAAGGAAAAGATAATAAAGCCATTTATCCCAGCTTCCATTAATACTATACAGGAGGCTAGTGCTATATATACACCAATTAAGTTAGTAAAAGTAAATAACTTTAGGCCTTCACTTATTTCTTCCAACTTACTAACCGTTGCCCCAGTAAGACCTGCTAAAATTGCATAAAAAATCATTCCAAGGATAACAACAATCAAGCAAAGTACTATATTAAATATAGTTAAGTTTCCAAATATATTTTCTGGAAGATACTGAGAAAGCACACTTTTCCCACTTCCTGAGCTTAGGGAAGAGGTAAGTTTATTTGATATAAACACTAGTACAAGCATTGATACAATCTGAATAACTACCGTTGACAGCATAGCTAATACTTTTCCAACAATAATTGCCAGTGGTCTAACAGAGGTTAATAAATATTCAATTACTCTAGTAGACTTTTCTGTTACAATGGAGTATGCAATTTGACTGCTTGCAAAAGTGGTTATCATCATTAAAACGAATAATAGTCCATAAATAAAACCATATTCAGCACCAGATATTGAAGTATCCTCTTTAATAATTTCCTTACCATTTGTATCTGCAAAGTTAACTAAGGTATCAATCTTTGCATTAATCATGTTTAACTGTTCATCGCTAATTCCTAAAGCAGTTCTTTTATAAATTTCAAATTGCTTAGAAACTTCATTGGATAAGGCTTCTAGGTCGCTTTCCTTCAAAGAACCTTTACTAGACTTTATAAAAGTTAAAGAATACTGAGCTTCATCCTCATCTATAGTTAAAATTATAGAGTCCGTTTCCTTCTCTTCAATACGCTTTGCAATTTCCTCATAATTTCCTTTCATTGTTTCCAAGTTTATATGGCTGAATTTATCCTTATCTTTTAGCTCCTTAAAGTCTATGGAGCCTAGAGAAGTTTCATTATTAATATAAACTTTTTGGATTGGGCTAGGGCTATCTTCTGTATTTCCTCCACCCTTAATCATATTCAAGAGAGGTATAGAGAATAAACTCAATACAAGAGTTATTAAAAAGGAAATTATAAAAGCTTTGCTTTTTATGGTTTGAATAAAGGTAAAGCTGAAGACATCTTTCCAGCCAGTTATATTACTTTTCTTCATGAGTATCCCCTACCTTTTCTACGAATATTTCATGCAGGGACGGTTCTCTTAATTCGAATTTTACTAGAGGAACCTTGTCTTCAATTAGTTTTCCTAAGAAGGTCATAGCTTCATCTTCGCTACTAACTCTAAGATGATATTCACTAGGTGTCTTATTTACTATAGTTAGATTAAAATCTGAAATATAGGAAGCTATATCTATATCACACTTAACAAAAAGATTAACACGTCCATAACTCTTTTTGATTTCATTCAAATTTCCTTGAAGTACAGCTTTACCACGTTTTAGTATAGTTATATCGGAACAGAATTCTTCAATAGTAGGCATTTGATGGCTGGACATTATCAGATATTTATTTTTTGATATTTCTTCTCTTATTATTGATTTAAATAGATCAGTGTTAACAGGGTCTAATCCGCTAAGGGGCTCGTCTAATATTATTAGCTCTGGATCAGAAATCAAGGTTGCCATTAATTGAATCTTTTGCTGATTTCCTTTTGATAGCTGCTCTGCTTTATAAGTTTTTGAAGTCTTTCGGCCCTTAGTTTTAGGTGGGAATACATATTCAGTTACCTGTAATCGTTCTGACCAGTATTTTATACGTTCCATAGCGGTTTTTTTAGGTACGTTTTTTAGTTTTGCAAAATATAGTAATTGATCAAGCAAGGAATATTTAGGATAAAGGCCCCTCTCCTCTGCTAGATAACCTACATTAGCTTCTACAGCATTTAAGGGTTTTCCCTTCCACAAAACTTCTCCGCCGTTACTGGCCAACATTCCTAAGATCATACGCAAGGTTGTTGTCTTTCCAGCACCGTTAGTTCCTAATAAGGCATAAACTCCCGGTTCCTTAATGTCAAAGCTTAGGTTGTCTACAACAACTTTATCACCATAGATCTTTGTTAGATTTTTAACGGTTAATGACATGATATCCCTCTTTTCTATTATATTTTTTAGTTATTTGCCTATGTGCAATGTAAGGTAGAATAATTTATATCAATTTACAACACTTTTACACATTGTCCATAAACAAGTTAATTCTATCATATTCTTAACTATAGGGGAAGTAAATTGTAGAACAATAATGAATTTGCAGAATAATTTAAATTTGTGGATAGGATATGATTAAATATTTGCTGGGAATATTGAAAGTTAATAAGATTTTCTATATAGCATTCAAATATTATAATAAATCAGATAAAAATAAGTACATTGACTAGTAAATTCACTAATGATATACTACCAATAATTACAGTGAGGTGTTTAAATATGGTTGCAATAATATATGTAAAAAATTTCAATATAATACCCGGTCCTAGATAGAGCAACTGCGCCTAAAAATAAATATGGTGCAGGTGCTATTTGTGCTTGTACCTGGATTGTGAGATATGGTCACTATGCAGGTAATGTATAGTGACTTTTAATTTTAAAAAAGGAGTGATCAAATATGTTAATGAGCAAGCTTATAGGTGAAAGATATAAGGAAAAGCCAGGAGACGCTAATATAGACAGCCATATATTTCTTTTAAGAGGAGGCTATATTAGACAAGTTTCCAATGGAATTTATTCTATGTTACATCCAGCTAAAAGGATTCAAAAGAAGATTGAACAAATCATAAGAGAAGAGATGGATAAAATTGATGGACAGGAAGTATCTATGCCAGTAGTTCTTCCAGCAGAACTGTGGAAAGAATCTGGAAGATTTGATAGTGTAGGTAGCGAACTTATGAGAATGAAGGATAGATCCGGCAACGATATGGTTCTTGGTATGACTCATGAGGAAGCAGCAGTTCATTTGGCTAGAACAGAGGCTACATCCTACACAAAGTATCCCTTTATGATTTATCAAATACAGACTAAGTTTAGAGATGAGCCAAGATCTAGAGGAGGTCTTATTAGAGTTCGTGAGTTCACTATGAAGGATGCTTATTCCTTCCATACTTCACAGGAAGATTTGGAGCAATATTATGAAAGATGTCTTAAAGCCTATGAGAGAATCTTTAAAAGAGTTGGTTTGAAAGATGTTATATCCGTTGGTTCTGATTCTGGTATGATGGGTGGTAGAGTTGCTCATGAATTTATGTTTTTATCAGATATAGGGGAAGACACTATAGTTTTATGTTCAAATTGTGACTATAAGGCTAACATGGAAGCAGCTTCTTCTATTATTGATTATATAGAAGAGGAAAGTGAAGAACTATCTGAGGTTTATACACCAAATGTAAAAGATATAGAAACCTTAGCGGAATTCTTTAATGTTCCAACAAGAAGATTCTTAAAATCAACAGTCTTTGCAGTAGAAGGTAGTCAAAGACCTCTTATTATATTTATAAGAGGAGACTTGCAGGTAAATGAAGCTAAGGTTAGAAAGCTTATAGGAGCTAATATTTATCCTCTAACAGATTATGAAGGAGTAGACCTATGCTTTGGATTTATAGGACCTTATAATTTAAATACCGATGGAGTAGATGTAATATTCGATAAATCCTTGGAAAAGGAAAGAAACCTTATCTGTGGAGCCAACAAGGAAGACTATCACTTAAAGGGACTCAATGTTGAAAGGGATTTAAAAGTTAATGACTTTTATGATGTGGCTAAGGTTAATGAAGGGCATAAATGTATTCACTGTGGTCATGAACTTAAGCTAGTTAGAGGTGTTGAGGTAGGAAACATTTTTCAGTTAGGAACCAAGTATACTGAATCCATGAATATGACCTACATAGATAGTGATGGACAAAGGAAGTACCCAATCATGGGATGTTATGGAATAGGTGTTGGAAGACTTCTAGCCTGCATAATTGAAGGAAGCCATGATGAATATGGACCAATCTGGCCAATATCTGTTGCTCCTTGGCAGATTCACATATGTGCCTTAAATAATAAAAAGGAAGAAGTAAGAGGGGCTGCAGAAGAGATATATAACAAGCTAAGTGATAAGTATGAGGTTATCATGGATGATAGAAAGGTAGCTCCAGGAGTACAGTTTGCCGATGCAGATTTACTAGGTGTGCCTATAAGAATAGTAGTTGGAGAAAAAAATCTAAAAAATGGCGAAGTTGAGTTGATGACAAGGGATAAGAGCCTTAAAAAGAACATTAAGCTGGAAGCTTTAGAAGAAGAGGTAGCAAATCTTTATAGCATTTTAGTGAATATATAAATTTTCAATCTTAAAAAATGGTCAGGTATCAGTGACAAGATATAAGTTACTGATACCTCATCTTTTTTAGTATATTAATCATTATTCACTTTTTTATTCTATTTTCATACTTCTTTCTCCCAAAATAGATCATTTAAGGTTTTGTTTAGTGCCTTGCAAATCGCTATGCAAAGATTTAAGGTTGGATTATAATTTCCCGATTCAATCATACTGATGGTTTGACGGGTAACGCCTACTGCCTTGGCTAAATCCTCCTGAGACATATCACATTCAATGCGGGCAATTTTTAGTTTTTTATTTTTCATAGTTCCCTTAACTCCACTCCCTATTAATTGAAAGTCTTATGTAAATTAAGTATCTTATATAAAAATAGTAAATTAAATTAATAAAAATATCAAATATATATGACATTATGTACAATATAATTAGAACTTTGATTTGAATCACATACAGAACTTAAAGCATGTTTTATTATTATGGTAAGGAATGGATTAACCTATATTTATATAGGGCATTTATAAATCCCAAATAGAATGGAGAGGAGGAAGTAAGTATGATTTTGAATAAGATATTTGGTAAGAAATTAAGCAAGGACATGACTATAGGTGAGCTAGTTGGAATTTATCCACAAACAGTGGAAGTACTTATGGATTTTGGTATGGGCTGCGTAGGTTGTCCTGCTTCTCAAGCAGAAACTCTTGAACAGGCAGCTATGGTACATGGTTTTGATGTAGATGAGCTTATGGAAAAACTTAAGGAAGTAGTAGAAGAATAAGTCTTAAGTTTATTTATCTATTTTTTGACAGGGTACATAATTTATAACAGAGGTGATATTTATGAAAGCTTGTGTAGATAAGGATCTTTGTATAGGATGTGGACTTTGTGCCTCTATAGCTTCAGAGATCTTCTTTTTGGATGATGATGGGAAGGCAAGTGCAGTAAAAGATGAAATAGCTGATGGTCAAATTGATGAAGCTGAAGATGCTGCAAGCTCTTGTCCTGTAGCTGCAATAAGTTTGGAATAAGAAAAAGATGCTGTTGTATAATTAACTAATAGGTTAATTGTGCAACAGCATTTTTTATAAAAATAAAATGCTACATATAAAATGTTGTAGTGTTAAAATGTAATTATTAATAGAATTTTAACTAAAGGCCATGCTAAAATTAAAGTATATGAAATTTAATGAGGGGGTCTAAAATGTCAAAACTATTAGTAGTTATTGATTATCAAAAGGATTTCGTAGATGGAGCGTTGGGTTTTGAGAAGGCAGTAACTTTAGAACAAGGCATATACAAGAAGGTTGCTAAATACTTAGAGGAAGGAAACAAAGTATTATTTACATATGATACTCATTACGAGGAATACTTGCAAACTAGAGAAGGAAAAAAACTTCCTGTAGTTCACTGTCTTAAAGGTACAGAAGGTCATGGTTTGTATGGAAGCTTAAAGGACTTCGTTAATGCTGAAAATACTTTGCACTATGAAAAAGAAGGGTTTGGTATAGCACCAAAGGATATGCTTAGATTGGCAGAGGAATTAGGAGAGGACATTACAGAAATTGAGTTAGTGGGAGTTGTTACTAATATATGCGTAATAAGCAACTTAGTAATGTTCCAATCCCAATACAGAAATGCGGATATAATAGTAGATGCCAGTCTTTGTGCTAGCTTTGATGATGCTTTACATGAAAAAGCCTTAGATGTAGCAATTGGTTTACAGGCTAAGGTGATAAATCGTTAGAAATATAAACTTAATTTTTACGGGAGGATAAATAAGATGAGAAAAGACTTTAATGCTCAAAAGGTAACTGAAGATATTATAAGCTGGATTAGGGAGTATTTTGATAATCAACCTGGAGCTAAAGGTGCTGTTATTGGAATTAGCGGTGGTAAGGATAGTACTGTAGTGTCAAGGCTTTTAGTTGAAGCCTTAGGCAAAGATAGAGTTTTTGGAGTTCTTATGCCTAATGGAGAACAGAAGGATATAAAAGATAGCTTAAAGTTAGTAGATTTTATTGGTATACCATATAAGATAGTAAATATAGAAAAAGCTTATAATGGCTTGATAGAAGCTATTTCTGAGGAAAATCTTTCTGAAGATGCCAAAATAAATATAGCACCAAGATTAAGAATGACTACCTTATATGCAATTGCAGCAAATATGCATTATAGGGTATGTGGCACAGGAAACAAATCAGAAGCTTTTGTAGGATATACAACCAAATGGGGAGATGGTGCTTATGACTTTAATCCTATAGGAGATTTAAGCACTGAAGAAGTTATGGCAGTGGGAGACTATTTAGGCTTGCCCTATGAATTGGTTCATAAAACTCCTAGTGATGGACTAAGTGGAAAATCTGATGAAGAGAAACTAGGTTTTACCTACAAGCAGGTTAATGATTATATGGAGAGAGGAACCTGTGGAGATAAGGAAGTAGATGAAAAGATTAGATTAAAACATGAGGCTAATTTACATAAGCAAACTTTGCCTCCAAAGTTTAAAGTGAAATAATTGATTTTAACTTTCTACCTTCGATGAGTTTTTAAATGAAAATCAGCTTGACTATAGAGCCTTTGCAAAGGCACTAGAGGGCATGGCCTTACTACCAAGTACTGATGAAGAACTGATTAGAGCTAGCAATAGTAGCAAGAATCTTTCTTTTGATGATGAAAATATTCTACGTGAAATTGAGGTTAAAAATAATAGCTGTAAGTATAAGTATTATGATGAAGGAAGTTTTAATAATTTGACCCTTCAATGGCAAGCGGGTAAAGGTCTTACCTATTATTTACGATCCAATGGTGGACATATGAAATTTAGTCTATAGGAATGCAATAAGATTTATTGTATTCCTGTTTTTCACTTATAGGAGCTTTAGAAGTTGTGATATATAAATTTTTTAAAATAGAATCAAAGATAGATGAATATACATATATTAAGCAAAGTTTATCTTTATCTTTGTCTAAAAATTGCTATTGTGGCTTATACTTGATAATTATAAATGTAAAGTTGTATAATATTGAATATAGTTATTTTTTATCGAAAAATGCGTACAAGTGAAGGAGATTACTGTGTATAAGGATAAATTTGAAGTAATAGAATTTGAAAAGTGGAATAAAAAGATATTAAATGTTTATTGGATAATTGCAATTATTTCTACTATTACTGAAATTATTATCTATTTCTTGACAAAGGATCAAATACTAAGTAATAAATTTGATTATATATTAGCTTATATCATTACACCATCTGTAAATAATGTTATACTACTTTCTATATCGGAGATTATAAATAAGTTAATTAAAAACAAGCATAAGGAAGCGGCAAAGTATTTAATAATAATCTCTGGTACCTTTATGGCTTTTAATTTAATTTGTATTCACTATTCTGTTTCCATGATGTATCTATTATTCATACTACCTATTATACTTTCTGTTTACTATGGAAGCCATAAAATAGCAGCTTTTGCTTTCTTTTTGAATATGATTTTGTACATACTATTTATAACATTTTATTTACCAAATATCCCTTCAGGTGAAATTTATCATGATTTAACTGATGTTATCACAACTATATCTGCAATGATTTCTACAGCACTTATTGTTAGATCCTTGATCATAAGAACTGGTGAGATAATAAATAACTTTTTGTCTACATATGAAAGGGAAAGAGATTTAACACTTAAGAATTTTGTTATGGAATATAACTCCAAAATTGAGCCCTTCACAGGCTTGTATAATCATAAAACCTTTTACGAGTATTTGAAAAGTTTAATAGAGCAAAGTGAGTATTATAATTTTCCCCTTACTTTAGCAGTGATGGACATAGACAATTTTAAGAAAGTTAACGATACCTATGGTCATAGTTTTGGTGATGAAGTTATTAAAGCCTTGGCGGACATTATTAAAGAGAATACTGGCACCGATGATTATGCTGCCAGATATGGGGGAGAGGAGTTTGCTATAATTTTTCCTGATAAGGATAAGAAAAAGGCTTTTGAAATTGTAGAGGCTATAAGAAAGCAATTTAATGAAAAAGTTTTCCAAGGAAAAGAAAATGAAAGATTTAGTATTAGTGCAGGTATAAGAGGACATTATAAAGGGTTGTCAATGGAAGATTTTTTTACACAGGCTGATGCTGCCCTATATGTCTCTAAGTCCTCAGGTAAAAATAAGACAAGCATCTATGAGGATATGGAAAGTTAACTTAATAGAAAAGGGCTTGGCAGCTTTTATTTAAAAGAATAGGAAATTTAAAAAGATGTGACCTAAAATGGGAGCATCTTTTTTTATTACTAATAAAAAATAATTTAGATTCTATGATAGGCTATTAAAAGTACTTTATAACCGTATAATATTTGTGAGTGTTTTTAAAGAGTTAGGAATTATATTCATATGTAATTTTAGGAGGCCTCTTTATGATTATAAAAAACGCTAAGGTATACTTAGAAACAGGAGTTTTCGAAAAAGGAGATATTTATATAAGAGATGATAGGTTTACAGAAAATAATGAAAATGATAATGATATCATAGAGGCAGAAGGATTATATGCTATACCGGGCCTTATAGATATTCATTTTCATGGTTGTGCAGGATATGATTTTTGTGATGGAAGTTTAGAGGCTCTAGCAGCTATAGCTAATTATCAGGCCCAAAATGGTGTTACTAGTATTTGTCCTGCCACAATGACCTTAGATGATGAATCTTTGGCTAAGATATTTACAAATGCATCAAAATATAGGAATGAAAGTGGCGCTACCTTGATTGGGATCAACATGGAGGGGCCTTACTTAAGTTATGCTAAAAGAGGAGCTCAAAAGGCAGATTTTCTTAGAAGGCCTGATGCAGAGCATTTTCGCAAGATGAATAAATTGTCTGCTAATTTAATAAAGCTAGTATCTATAGCTCCTGAGGAAGAGGGAGCCATGACTTTTATTAAGGAGTTAAAGAATGAAGTAGTTATCTCTATAGCACATACTAATGCTGATTATGAAACAGCTCTAGAGGCTTTCAATAATGGAGCTTCTCATGTGACTCACTTATATAATGCTATGCCTCCCTTTAACCATCGTGCACCGGGAGTAGTGGGAGCGGCCTTTGACTATGAAAAGGCTAAAGTTGAATTAATTTGTGATGGTATTCATGTTCAACCTTCAGTGATTCGAGCAACTTTTAAGATTTTTGGGGATGATCGTATAATATTCATCAGTGATAGCATGATGGCAACTGGAATGGAAGATGGACAGTATTACTTAGGAGGGCAGTTGGTTACAGTAAAGGGGGATAAAGCTACCTTATCTGATGGTACCATTGCTGGTTCTGTAAGCAACCTAATGAAATGTATGCAAAAAGCCATATCCTTTGGAATTCCGGTAGAAAGCGCAGTGAAATGCGCCGCAGTTAATCCTGCTAAGCAAATAGGTATTTATGATGAATACGGTAGTATAGCTCCTGGAAAATATGCTAATGTGGTTTTGATGGATGAGAAATTTAATCTTAGAAATGTTATATTAAAGGGTAAGCTTATAAAATAATGGTTCTAGTTTAATCTATGGATTTTTATAATCTGTCTATTGAAGATGTAGTAGACAGATTATAGGGAACTTTATATTGTTAATATTTAAATATTGTAAGACTATAACATCAATGTTAAAATTAATATGCGAATTATATATGTAAAATATTTACAGATACTAAAGGGGGAAAGTGGTATGAAAGCAATGGGGGCCTTTGGACTTAGTTTTATAATTGCTATGAGTACATTAGCTTATACTGAAACTAAGGCAGAGGAAGATAATACAAGGAATAAATATTCCCTAGCTGAAGAGGGGACAGATTTATTGAGAAAAACAGATATTAATTTAGATATGATTATAGATATTAAGGATTTATCCATAGTAGCAAAAAGCTATAATAAAAAGGCTAAACTGGCAGATATAAATGAGGATTCTTTAGTGGATATATATGATATAACCTTAGTAGCTAAAAACATGGATAAGTCCTATGAGGAAGAAGCCCATATTCAATCTGCTGGTAGTGTGAATTTCAGAAAGGGACCCGGTGAAAAAGAGGCTATAATTTATCCCTTGGAAAATGGAACAGCCCTGACTATAATAGGTAAAAGTGATGATTGGTACAAGGTTCGTTACAAGGATAAGGTTGGTTTTGTAGCAGCTCAATTTGTGATGCCAGATATAGCTCAAAGAGGTTTTGATACTTATACGTCATTGTCATTAAGCCAATATCAGCAATTTAAGAAAGATGGTTACAGCTTTGTTGCTAGATACTATAGTGCTAAGGATCAAGCTAAGAAGCTGACTAAAGAGGAAGCTCAGGCAGCATCCCAGGCAGGATTGCGGTTAGTGGCTATTTATCAGGACTATAACAATAAAGCTGAATATTTTAATTATGAATATGGAGTTGCTCAGAGTACAGAAGCTATTAAACAGGCTATAGAAGTTGGACAATCTTTCTCAGTAGCAGGTAAGCCTTCTGTTATATATTTTGCAGTGGATGAAAGTAATGTGGGAGATATTCCATTATCAAATATAGAAGAATATTTTAGAGGAATTAAAGATACTATGGACAAGTTTTCCGCTGATGATCCTGAAAAGAGAAGATGGGATATTGGAGTTTATGGAAATTATAGAGTAGTAAAATTCCTGCAGGAAAAGATGGGCACAGATCTGTATATATGGCAAACCTCCATGGGAACTGGTCAAGCTAATTATTTCTCTAAATACTTTAACTATAATATTTATCAAAATCTTCATGAAGTTAACCGTAATGGTGTAAGAATAGATGAAAACTATAGTAATGTAAGAGGTGATTTGGGAGCATTTACCGTTAGCTATTAAAGGTGATATTTGAGAAAGTTAGGTTCATAATATAATTAAGAATCTAATATTGATTGGGAGGCTAAAAAATGATATTCCCAGAGAAACTAAAAAAAGGTGATACTATAGGAATACTTGCTCCATCCTCACCGGTTACTAAAGAAGAGGCTAGTTCATGTAAGGCTTTGGTTGAAGAGATGGGATACAAAGTAAAAATGGCTAGCTGTGTATGTCGTTCCATTCATGGATATTCAGCTGGCACCGGTGAAGAAAGAGCGAAGGATCTAATGGAGATGTTTGCTTGCAAAGAGATAAAGGCAATTTGGTGTATAAGAGGTGGAGATACAAGCTCCCATCTTATGGATAAAATAGACTTTGAAATAATCCGACAAAACCCTAAAATATTTGTAGGATATAGCGATGTAACTAATCTACACGTAAATATTAATCAAAGGTGTAATTTAGTAACCTTTCATGGACCTATGGTAAAATCCAATATGCTAAAAAATTTTGATGACTTTACTAGGGAGAGCTTTGAAAAAGCTTTGAACATGGAGAAGGAGTTAATTCTAGATAATCCTAAGGGAGAAGACTTTAAAGTAATGGTGGAAGGTCAGGCGGAAGGAGTAATTATAGGTGGCAATTTATCTTTGATTACTTCCATGATAGGAACCCCTTATGAGATTGATACAAAAGGGAAAATATTGTTTATAGAAGATGTAGATGAACCAGTAAGAAAATTGGATAGAATGATGTATCAATTAAAATATTCGAAAAAGCTAGATGAGGCAGAAGGAATAATATTTGGTGACTTCACAGATTGTGTAAATAAAGCGGATAAAAGCTATGATGTTGTAGAAATGCTAAAGGATCTATTAGCAGATTACAAAAAGCCAGTAATGTATAATATAAAATCTGGCCACTGTCATCCTATGTCTACAATTCCTTTAGGCGCTAAGTGCATAATGGATACAGAATCTAAAACTGTTAAATTTACTCTTTAATTATAAAGCTTTGAATTTCTATTATTGTAGAGATTCAAAGCTTTTTTTTATAGTTATAGATATCTTTGTAGACTAAAAAAGTTATGAAGAGTAAAATATTAATAATATACAGTTGAAGGAGGAATTATAATGGCAAAGGAATTAAGGGATAGAAAAGATGTAGAAGAAGCTCTTACTTGGGATTTGTCTGCTATTTATACTTCAGAGGAAGAATATAATGCAGCTATAAAAGAGTTAGAAGAGCTTGCTGTAGAAATTGAAAAGGAGTTTAAAGGCAAGTTAAACACTTCAAAAAATATCAATAGGTGTTTAGATAAATTAAGAAAGGTAACAGAGATTGCAGATCTTACTGGCAATTATGCAGAATTATCTTTATCGGTAGACCATACTAATAGCGAAAATGTGGATAGGTATATGAGATTTGCTAATACTATGTCTCATGTTTCTAGTAAATTGAGTTTTATAGACAGTGAAATAATACAGGAGGACGAAAGTCTTATAGATGAAGCCATTAAAGAGTCAAAGGAAAATGAGATTTATTTAGAGGATATAAAAAGAAATAAGCCTCATGCTTTGCATCCTGAAGCGGAAAGAGTATTAGCAGCTCTATCTGGAACTTTAGAGGCACCTTATAGTATTTATGAACAGGCAAAGTTAGCGGATATGAATTTCAAAAGTTTTAATGTGGATGGAAAGGATTATCCTCTTAGCTTTGTATTGTTTGAAAATGAATGGGAATATGAAAATGATACAAAACTAAGAAGGGCAGCCTTTAAAGCCTTTTCTGAGAAATTAAGAGAATATCAGAATACCGTTGCTGCTGCTTATCAAACACAGGTGCAGAAGGAGAAAACCCTTGCTAATTTAAGAGGCTTTGATTCTGTTATTGATAGTTTGTTGTTCCCTCAAAAGGTAGATAGGAAATTATATGACAGACAAATAGACATAATAATGGAGAAACTAGCACCTCATATGCGTAAGTATGCTAAGCTACTTCAGAAAATTCACAAGCTAGATGAAATAACCTTTGCAGATTTAAAGATTGCAGTGGACCCAGAATATGAACCTAAAGTAAGTATAGAAGATTCTAGAAAGTATGTTGAAGAAGCTCTATCTGTACTAGGGGAAGATTATTTACAAATAGTAAGAAGAGCCTATGATGAAAGATGGATAGACTTTGCGCAAAACAAAGGAAAGTCTACTGGGGCCTTCTGTTCTACACCTTATGCTGCCCATCCTTATATTTTATGCTCTTGGAATGAAAAGATGAGCGAAGTCTTTACTTTAGCCCATGAGCTTGGTCATGCAGGGCACTTTACTTTATGCAATCAGAATCAGAGTATTTTCGGTACTAGGGTTTCCACCTATTTTGTAGAATCACCTTCTACTATGAATGAGATGCTCATGGTAAACTATCTTTTGAAGACTAACCATGAACCAAGGTTTAAAAGATGGGTATTATCATCCTTGATAAGCAAAACTTATTATCATAACTTTGTAACACATCTTTTAGAGGCTGCTTATCAAAGAGAAGTTTATAAGATTGTTGATGAAGGAGGCAGTTTGCAGGCAGATAAGCTTAATGAAATAAAGAGAGAAGTGCTAGAAAAATTCTGGGGTGGCCAGGTAAAAATAATTGATGGAGCAGAGCTTACTTGGATGAGACAACCACATTATTATATGGGACTATATCCTTACACTTATAGTGCAGGTCTTACTATAGCTACAGAGGTAAGTAAGAGGATATTAGAAGAAGGTCAGCCTGCAGTAGATGACTGGAGAGAAGTGTTAAAGGCAGGAGGAACTAAGACACCGGTGGAACTAGCTAAGATGGCAGGTGTAGATATTACCACAGATAAGCCTTTATTGAATACTATTGAGCATATTGGAAATATTATTGATGAAATAATTAGATTAACTGATGAAATAGAAGGTTAAAGCTAACTTACTCACTGACACCCTTAATATATTTTCTCATATTATGTTATCAGGAAAGTACATTAAGGGTAAGTGAGTAAAGGGAGGTGAACCTGGCTATACCACTATTCACAAAATAAACTAATGGGCTAGGAAAAAAATGAGATTGTTAGAGATAATACTATTTGTGTTTGCAATAACTTATGCCATTTTATTTTATGTAGGATATTTTGAAAGGATTAAGAGAATTAGATATATTGGTATAATAGCTGCAATTTTCTTCTTGCTTCATAGGGTCACTGAAGGTACTCGGTGGCAGATGTATCCTATTTATTTCATATTTGTATTTATTATTATATTGTTTATTGTAGCTAATATTGATTTTGAAATCTTTAAAAGAATCTATGATAAAAAGGTTCTTAGAATATGTAGTATTATTGGGTTTACTATTTTAATATTTTTATCCGCAGTAGCTTCATATATGTTTCCTTTATACAATTTAATGAAGCCCAGTGGGCCTTATAAGATAGGAACCTTATCCTTTGATGCAGTAGATATGGAAAGAATATGGCTGGATAAGGACAATGATTATGGAGGAAGAAAAATTAGAATTCAACTATGGTATCCTTCAGACAAGGTGGAAGGATATGAGCCAAGTCCCTGGTTGGAGGAGGGAACTGAAGTAGCAGATTCTATAAGTCGATTGGTTGGTCTTCCTGAATTTTTATTAAGGCCTACTACCATGATAAAGTCTAATTCTTACAAGGGTGCACCTCTTAGTTTAACCAAGGAAAAGTATCCTATAGTAATTATATCTCATGGGTTGACAGGTCTCAGAAGTCTCCATACAGATTTGGCTGAGATGCTAGCAAGCAACGGATATATTGTGGCGGCAATAGACCACACTAATGTGGCAGCAGTTACTGTATTTGATGATGGTGAAGCGGCATATCTTAATAGCCAGGTTCTTTCCCTTGGAGCAGATAGAGAAGTTTTTTTATCCGATGGATATAAAATAATGAACGTATATTCAGAGGATATATTGTTTACTATCGGTATCTTAGAAAAAATTAATTTAGATCAAGAGTCAATGTTTGGAGGAAAGCTAGATTTGGCTTCTATTGGACTCATAGGACATTCTGCTGGAGGTGGAGCTGGAGTTTTAACTGCTCAAAGAGACAAGAGAATCAAGGCTATAGTATCCTTTGATCCTTGGCTGGAACCTTTAAGCTCAAAAGCTATTAGCAAAGGGCTTAATATCCCTGCACTTTTCTTGAGAAGTGAGCAGTGGAAAACAGATCCTAACAATAAAAATCTAATTCCTCTCTTAAAAAGCAGTAAAGGCTACAGAGAATTGTATCAGATAAATGGAACAACACACTTGGATTTTACTATGATTTATATGTATTCTCCTTTAAGTAAACCCTATGGATATTCTGGAAAATTAGATGGCAGTAAAAATTCATTAATAAGGCAGGATTTTGTTTTAAACTTTTTTAACGAGCATCTTCTGATTGAAGAAACTTCTATAGAATTAGATAATATATTAAGCAAGTATCCACAAGAAGTAGAAAAAATAGATTATCAAAAGGAAGAAAGTGAGTAAAGGGGCTTGTTCTTAGTGAAAGCTAAGAACAAGCCTAAATTTATTGGTGAATTTATTAAAAGTCTTTATTTCCTACTGCCTATAAATAATTTATTAAATTCGTATTCCGCAGCAAAGGTAAGCCAAGAAAAGAAATTGTTCATACCGCTTATTTTAACTAATCCTTTTAATAGTCCTAGAGTATTTTTAATAGAATCATCATTAACAAGATAGGTCCAAGTTGCTTCTGGTGCCTTTATCCTTTCTTTAAGCTCCTCAAAGGCTGATATGGAAAGCTCAACTTCTTTATAATCTTCTTTGATGGATTCTTCTATTTCTTCCTTGAGCGCTTTAAATTGCTCTATCAATTTTAATTGAAATTCCCTTAAAGGGTCTTTACCACCTATAGCGTTAAGGTGTATACCCTGGCGAAGATTGGCAACCTTATCAAGATAATCTGCCCAATGCTGATCCATATGAAATAATCTTAAATTTCTTTTAAAGGTTTCAATTTCCTCAGAGCTATATTTTGCTTTTAAGCTTTCGTATAACTTAGGATAATCCTTTTCTAGGATTTCATCTTTAAGTCCACCTAGTTTTTTTATTTTTTCTCTATTATTGCCCTCAGGTCCTCCTAATAATATGTCAACTCCTCGTCCTGCCATATTGGTTGAAACCGTTACAGCGCCTAAAACTCCAGCATTCTCAATAATATGAGCTTCCAACTCATCATTTTTAGCGTTTAGTACCTGACAGCTAATGCCTACTTCTTCTAAGAGTTTAGCTAGCTGATCTGATTCTTTAACGCTGCTAGTACCTATAAGTATTGGCTGTCCAGTGGAATGTACTTTTTTGATTTCTTCAATTAGAGCTTTATATTTAGCCTCTTTGTGAGTAAATACATAAGGTGGATAATCTATCCTATATAGGTCCCATCCAAAGGGCATCTCTTTTAGCTAGATAATCGTTGAAGGTAAGAATGTGTACGCCCTTTTTATATAGACTGTGTAGATATGATGGGAATACGGCAGTAAATGTTTTTCCTTCACCAGTATTCATCTCTATAATGTTTTTATTGTTTAGTGCAATAGCTCCTAACAGCTGTACATCATAGACATTAAAGCCTAGAGTTCTCCTTATTGCTTCCTTAACTAGGGCGTAGGCTTTTACAAGAAGGGTGTTAGAATCGGATCCAGTTAAAGCTTCTTCTTTTAATTTGCTAGATTCCAATAATAAATCTTCACTACTTAAGCTGGTTAAGTCAATTTTTTTTTATATCTTCCACTATTTTTTATACTTATTTATTAGGCTAGCTTTTGTATGCATAAATTCTCTTCTCCTTACATTTATATATAGAATTTTAAAGTTTTTACTTACTTTATACAACTGTTATTATATATGTTTATGGATAATATAAGCGATTGATAAATAATGAAAAGTTCGTTCAAAGGTCTATATCTTTCGTAGTATATAACAAATAATACATTTAATCATAGATTATAGGGAGGTTTTTTATGTTAAGGTTGTTAGGGATAATCATCTTAGTTATTATAGTTTCAACTTCTATAACTTTCTGTCTTAATAGACTTTTTAAGAAATATAAGTTTATTAAATATATTCCTTCTATAATGAGTTTTATAATTATGGCAAATAGCATCATCATTGCTATGGGAAATAAGGGGGAAGGTTTTAAGGATTTGGCTGCTATTATAATTGCATTGATGTGTTTTGCTGCTACAGTATCGGGGGGACTAACAGCTCTATATATAGATTTTATATATTTTAAATTGAGATCAAAATAAATTCAATAAGCATTTAAATTAATAAAGCAAAGTAAGAGATTGAAAGTTTTTTATTAATGTATTTAATAATTTTTATCAATTTTAATTTAGAAATAATAGTTGTGTTAAGAATTGCTTATTAGCGAATTGTAACAACAAAAGGGTTTGAAGATAAAAAAAACAAATAATGGTTGTAATTGGAAGTGATTGCTGGTATAATATGTATGTAGGCCAAGCTTGTCTTACTATTTTTAAAAATTTTCAAATTTTTTTAATGGACTAAATTTATAAATTAAAGTATGGAAGGGAGATTAAAATGAAAAAAAGGAATTGTTAAAGCTTTGCTTTGCACAACTTTAATAGCATCATTTCCAGTTGCTGCTTTTGCAGAAACATGGTATAGCTCAGACATAACATTACCTAGAACAGGAAGTTGGACAACTGTAACTAGAGAGGCAACTGCTAATACACAAAAAACAAAGGTTACTAATAACAAGTATGATGTTAATGCAAGAATATTAAATTCTGGTGGAAAAGCTTTAAGTGATTATAAAAAGCACCAAAATGAAGGTAACGATGATTATGGCATAGAAATTGAACATAAAACTGGTACTGCTAAAGGCGATAAAATTAAGGCTGAATTTAAAACAACTGCAGTTAATTACAGAACAACAACTGCTACTTTAAGCTGGAGACCATAGACATAAGTATTTAAAACTAGATGCCCACAGTTAATTAAAAATTGTGGGTGTCTAGCTTTAACATTATATAGTAGAAAAAATCCTCTTGCTTAAGCAATATAGATTTTTAAGGAGAGTATGACATGAGAAAAGATGAAAATATATTAGTAATAAAAGGTTTAGAAAAAAGTTTTAAAGGACAACTGATATTACAAGATGTCAATTTGTCTATTTCGAAAGGTGAAATTGTAGGTATTGTTGGAAGTAATGGATCAGGAAAGACAACTTTATTAAAACTCATTTTGGGATTAAGTTATCCAGAAAAAGGTGACATTATGGTGAGAGGGAAAAGAGTTTTTCCAGGTCTTTTAGGGGATTTACCTACTAGGGTTGGTGCCCTTATTGAAAATCCTACATTTTTGCCCCAATTTTCTGGCATAAAAAACCTGACTATGCTTGCTTCAATTAGAAAGGAAATAGGTAAAAGTGATATTGAAAATGCAATGAAAGAGATGGGGTTAGATCCAAATAATAAAAAAGCCGTATCAAAGTATTCCTTAGGCATGAGGCAAAGATTAGGTATAGCGCAAGCTATAATGGAAAAGCCAGAGTTAGTACTTTTTGATGAACCTACAAATGGATTAGATTCAGATGGTGTTGAACTATTTTCTAAAGTAGTAAATAGGATGAAAGCTGAGGGCGTAAGTTTTATTATTGTATCACATAGAAAGGATGAGATAGATAGCTTATGTGATACTATATATAAAATTGAAAATAGAGGCTTACATAAGGTGAATGAATATCCTGCTTCTTTCAAGGAGAATGTTGAATGATTAGTTTTAACTTGAAAAAGTATTTTTATTGCTCAAGAAAGAAGTGGCTTATTGCTATTATAGTTTTATTAGTATTAGCGGTGATTTTAAAATATATAGTAGGCTATGATTTTTTACCTGTTGGTAAACAACTAACCTTATGGGATTATATATTTGCCTCTTTATCTTACCCATTTGCTATGTTATTAGTTATTCCTTTGTTATATTGCTACTTAGTAGCGGATATTATAACAAAGGATTATGAGGGAGGATATGTGACATTTTTGTTGTCTAGATCATCCTGTAGATTAGAGTATTTTTTATCAAAGGTCATAATTATTTTTGTTACATCGAATATATTCTTTTTCATATATCTAATGATATTATTTCTAGTTGGGTTGATATATGGAATTCCTTCTAATGGTGCTTCTTATTTTACAGTAACAAGTACTATTTTGGAATCTGGTGGTACAATTTTTAATGCAATTATTATGCAATATAGTTTGTTTGTGACCTTATTATATTTATTAGGTATATTATCAGTAACTGTTTCACTAATATTTAATAAGTCTCTATATAGCTATATTTTTATAGCAGGTCTCATTTTGCATGGCCACAATACGGTATTTAATAATCATAATAATTTACCATATTCACCTTTAGCTCAAGGAATCATGTCCTTTCATTATCCATTTTATTATCGAGGGTTGAATAATATGACAGAGATAAGCGAATCAATACAGAGATTTAGTATAGGATATTCTATAGTATATCTTTCATTACTTTTGTTTGTTTTTTTTCTAGTTGGATTTATTAGAATTAGAACTATGAATTTATTTCTGAAGGATTGATAAGTTATGGGTACGTTAATTCTTAATGAATTATATGTATGTATAAATAAGAAAACTATATATATTTGGCTTTTAATACAGTTTGTTATTCTTTGCCCCATTTATTTTGTATATAGCAGTAGTAGTTCTGAAGGAATAGAGGCTACAACTTTAGAGGCAGCTTTAAATGTTTTTGGGGGGCTTTCTAAAAAACATACTATTCTTTCCTTAGCGTTTTGGTTAAGCATAATAGTTATGTTAATGATAATATCTTATAATATTACAAACGTATTATATGGCTTTGATGTAATGCTAATAACAAGGTGTGGTTCAAAAACCAAGTGGTGGCTTTCAAAGGTCATAGCCATCATAATAATTAATGTTATTTATTCTTTAGTTGTAATAGTATCAACTAAAGCAATATCAATTATATTCTTAAAGAATGTTGATCAATTATCTCCATATAGCCAGATATATTATGAACATATTTATGAATCTAGTATTAGTCCAGTTTATCTGAAGATATGTGTTATAGCCATATTAATCACTGGTTTTATGGCTATAAATACTTTATTTCAGAATTTTAATATAATATTTTTTAACAGTAGTAAAGCTTATGTATGTGCACTAATAGTGTCTATATTCCTTTTAGCGCTATATTCTAAAGGTGCTATTCCAAGATGGATGTCACCTTTAAATTATCCATCAATATTAGATTTAGATGGTGATAAAGATATATATTTGCACAGCATTATATTCAATCTTGTTTTGACCTTGTTCAACATAATTATAGGTCTAATAATTATTAATAGGAAAGATTATAAGTCTTTACATAATTAAATTGATAAGGAGAAAAGATATGTTTTGGAACTTTCTTAAGATAGAAGTAAAAAAAATAATTTGCAGAATGCAAACTTTAATAGCTTTTATTTTATTTATTGGTGCTTATATACATATATCAACTTTGGATAAAATGGATATACCCAACCATGATGCATATCCTAAAATTTTAATTTTAGAAGGTAGCAATCCCTTTATTAGTTATTTAAAAGCATTAGCAGGTAGTATTAACAGCTATATGCCTTTAATATTGCCTCTAATAATTCTTCTAATAGTAGCGGACTCTTTATTTACAGATTATAGGACCGGTTTTTTTCAGCTAAACTTATCAAGGATTTCATACAAAAAATATATTAAGTATAAGGTTTTATCAGTGTCGGTAATATCTTTTCTAGTAACCTTTGTATTTCAAATTATAGCTTTTATATATTCTTTAGCTACTAGTCCATATCATTTACCTACTAAAGCAGTAGAAGATATAATGGCTCCTGAATTAGAAAGAGGATTATATATAAATCATCCATACCTATATATTTTTCTGGTAGCATTAATCATAGGTCTGGTGGCTATGGTGGTATCAATGATGGGAATTATATCATCTAATATATTTAAGAGTACTTTTTCCGTACTTGGTGGACCTTGGATAGCATATTTAATTATTGGAGAAGGTTTAATAGTTATAGCATCTGAAATTAGTATGCTCCTATACGATTTTAGTCCTTTAAATATGATAGGACCGATTATTTTTGATGGAGGCTATAGCTTTATACAGGTTTTTGCTTATTGGATTATTTTATTTCTTTTACTTTCTTTTATTGCTTATAAGTTATCTGTTAAAAGATTTCTTAGTGGATATGAAGTTAAGCAGAAGGTAGCAGTATAAAAATTTAATTTAGTTAAGTAAATTAAAAATGTATTCATAAAGAAAATACAGGAGACATTTCCTTATGAAATGACCTCCTGTATTTTTATTTTAGATATTACTTGACTAATAAAGTCTCGGAGTTTTTATAAACGCCAAATATCCTCATCGTACTGAGCTATAGTTCTATCAGAGGAGAAGAATCCTGCCTTTGCAGTGTTAACAAGCATCTTCTTGCTCCAAGCTTTTCTGTCTTCGTAATCTGCGAAAGCTTTTTCCTTTGTAGCTATATAATCCTTTAGGTCAAGAAGAGCCATGAACCAGTCTTTGTTTATAAGATCCTTGTATAGTCTGCCTAGGTTCTCTGGATCTCCTATTTGGATTAGTTCTTTGCTTACTATGAAGTCTACCAATTCTTGAACTTGAGTATCGTTGTTGTAAATATCTCTTGGGTTGTAAGCATTTTTTGCATAAAGGTCAATTACTTCTTCGCTGGACTTACCAAAGATGTAGATATTGTCATCGCCAACGCAGTCGTGAATTTCAACGTTAGCTCCATCCATAGTTCCTAGTGTTATTGCTCCGTTTAACATAAACTTCATGTTTCCAGTTCCGCTAGCTTCCTTAGAAGCAAGTGAAATTTGCTCGGATACATCACAAGCAGGAATTAATTTTGAAGCC
>ERZ773359.2281-NODE-2281-length-24509-cov-49.365298_pt1 | contig 24509 bp, 25 predicted proteins | sample MGYA00374955_ERZ773359 | MGnify/ENA primary metagenome ERZ773359 (study PRJEB29098, sample SAMN04486028) | biogas fermenter metagenome | study: EMG produced TPA metagenomics assembly of the Biogas fermentation microbial communities from Germany - Plant 4 DNA1...
ATACTCTCCTGAAAGCAGATTTGCGCCTGAGCCTGTGACATAGATATCGCAGTCATATTTCACCCGGAGGGAGTTCACACATTTTTCCCAGCCTGTAACGTTTTGAATCTCATCGAAGAATAGATAAGCCTTCCCCTCAATTCTTTCGATACGGCGGCTCATTTCTTCATGCAATGTCTCTGCAGAAAACAGATGTGCGTTATTCGTTTCTTCAAAGTTCAATGAAATAAATTGAGAGGTAGAAACACCCTGCTTTACCAGCTCTTCCTGGATCAGTTTTAACATGACAGATTTCCCGCTCTGCCGGATGCCTGTTAAAACTTTGATCAGCTCTTTACCTATAAAAGGGCGTATGCGCCGCATATAGGCTTCCCTTTTAATCATCAAAGCTATGTGCCCCCCTGCCGTGTCTTTACCCTAAGTATATCAAGGATATAACGGAATTTCACGATTTTTTGAAGAAATTCAGAAAACGAACCTGGTTAACTTTCAAATTTGCTTTTGCCAGGTATAGAGTTCAGCAGCTGGTGCTTGAGGATAAGCAAAAGCGTAATCCGGCTGTGGCAGACAATGCACCACTTTTCGGAAAGTTGCCTGACAATACATTTTCCAAAAAGTGTTAAAATTCCCTTGACAATTGGTATATACCAATTTATAATGGAATAGACCAATGGGAGATTTTAGAAAGATGGAGGTTCAAATGGAATTTACCTTATCGCTAAATCGGGATTCTGAAACTCCTCTTTACAGACAAATAATCGAACAGATAACCCTAATGGTTAAAAACGGTCAGCTGAAAGCAGGAGATAGGTTGCCTCCTGAACGCGAGCTGGCTGCCCAGACCGGGATTGCCCGGGGAACGATCAATAAAGCTTATGTGGAATTGGAACGAAATAAAATAATTGAAACTATCCAGGGCCGGGGCAGTTTTATCTCCCCAAGGCAGGATATTCTAGGGCGGGACCGGAAAGAACATGGAATTCGGCTCATGGACGAAACAATAGAGGCTTTAGAGAAACTTGGCTTTTCTGAGCGGGAGATGATCACCCTCTTTAGCATCCGGCTTTCTGAGCGGGAAAAGAACGCGGTGAAAGTGCGGGTAGCTGCAGTGGATTGTAATCCGGAGGCATTAGCGATTTTTGAAAGCCAGCTTTCTTATATATCGAAAATCAGCTTTTCCCGTTTTCTGCTGGATGACGTAGCCAAATGGCCAGAGCCTGAGGTTGTTTTCAGAGAGTACGATTTGATTCTTACTACTTCAACACATTTCACTGAACTTTCCGGCTTGTTGCCGCAAATCAGGTCGCGCCTGGTCCAAGTAGCTGTCTCCCCAAGTCAGCAGACTGTAATTGATTTGGCGACTGTACCTCAGAAAGCAGCAGTAGCTGTCCTCGCCAGAAGTGAGCAGTTTATGCAGATTATCACAAACAGCCTCCGGGATTTCGAGATCACAAACAGCTACAGCTTTTACTACGATGACAACCTTGATTATAGTGCGGTGATCCGGGACAAGGGAGTGCTCGTCATACCCCCAGATTTGGAGCATTTAAAAGGTGAGGGAGAGATTTCAAAGTTTCAAAAAGCAGGTGGCAGGGTGATCACCTTTGATTATCAGATTGAAAGGGGATCTCTGATTTACTTGGAAGAGGAGATCTCCAGGATCTTAAGTGCGAAATAGGGGGCAGCAGCAAATGGGCAAATCCGCGGAAGAGATCACTGTGGTGATGGGAGTTATCGGAGCCGATGTCCACGCCATCGGCAACAAAATTTTAGAATACGCCTTTCGAGAGGCAGGATTTAATGTTGTGAATCTTGGGGTGATGGTTTCCCAAATCGAATTCGTTGAGGCAGCGCTGGAGACAGCGGCAGATGCCATCTTGGTCTCATCCCTTTACGGACACGGCGAGATGGATTGCCAGGGCCTGCGGGAGCTGTGCATCGAAATGGGGCTGGGAGAGATTCTCTTATATGTTGGCGGCAATTTGGTAATTGGGAAAACTTCTTTTCCAGAAGTTGAGGCTAAGTTCAAAAAAATGGGCTTTAACAGGGTTTACCCGCCAGGCACGCTGCCAGAGACAGCAATCAGGGATCTGTTAGGGGACCTGGCAAATGGCTAATAATGTCCTTTTGGTCGATATTGGCAGCACCTACACAAAAGTTGTTGCTGTGGATCTGGATTACCCCAAGATTCTGGGGACTGCTTCAGCGCCGACGACAGCCGCTACAAACATCAGGGAGGGCTTGTTCGAAGCTTTAAAATGTCTCACGGAAAAAACAGGTACCACCTCTTATGCAGAGTCTTACGGCTCAAGCAGCGCAGCAGGCGGCTTGAAAATGGTGGCTATTGGCCTCGTGCCGGCGCTCACAGCCAAAGCCGGGAAAATGGCAGCCCTAGGCGCCGGCGCCAAAGTATTGAAGACTTTCGCCTACGAGCTTGCAGCTTCGGAAGTTGACGAAATTCAGCAGCTTGAGCCTGACATTATCCTTTTGTGCGGAGGCACAGATGGCGGAAACAAAGAAGTCATTCTCCGCAACGCAGAACATCTTGCAGGACTGGCTGGAGAGTTTTCTGTAGTTGTGGCTGGCAACAAGGCAGCGGCAAAAGAGGCTGCTGAGATTTTGGAAGCAAGTGGAAAACAAGTCCGCCTTTGCGAAAATGTAATGCCCCAGTACAACTGCCTGAATGTCGAACCTGCCCAAGCGGCCATCCGCAATCTTTTTTTAGAAAAAATTGTCCAGGCAAAGGGACTCTCTGAGGTCCAGAGATTTATCGGCAATCCTCTCCTGCCTACGCCTCGGGCTGTCCTGCAGGGAGCAGAGCTTCTGGCCAGGGGCACTGCACACCAGGCGGGGCTTGGAGATCTTTTGGTTGTCGATGTGGGAGGTGCTACAACCGACGTCTACTCTATGGCTGAGGGGGCACCTGCCAGCGGAGTTGTCCTCCGGGGCCTTCAGGAGCCCTACGCCAAGCGAACTGTAGAGGGGGATCTCGGTCTTTCCCATAGTGCTCGCTCAACTCTTGAGGCTGTGGGCAGAAAGAAAATCGCTGCTCTCACGCAGTTGTCTGAGGAGGAGGTTGAGGAAAACCTGCTCCTTCTGGAAAAGGAATTTTCAGTCAGCTTCAGCAAAGAGAAGGAAGCGGTCAGGAATTGCCTGACATACTTTGCAGTGAAACTTGCAACAGAGCGCCATGCAGGGAAAATAGAAACCATTTATACTCCCTGCGGCCCCAGCTTTATCCAGACAGGCAAGGACCTGACTGGAATCAAAACAATTATCGGCACAGGCGGACCTTTGATCTACAGTTCGGATCCGGCCTCCCTTCTGGCTGCAGCAAGACGAAGCCAAGAAGCTGCACTGAAGCCTGAGGGGGGAAGCTTATATCTGGATCGTTCTTATATTTTTGCTGGCATGGGTCTGTTGAGCCAGAAATACCCAGAAGAAGCACTTGCGCTATTAAAAGGAGAATTGGAGTGGTTAGGGTGAGTGTGGAGAATCGAAAGCTGCCCCTTGATCAGTTTTTCAAGCTCCGCAGTGAGGTCTTGGAAACATGGCCTACAGGCAAAGATGTGGATTTAGAAGATGCCATAGCCTACCACAAACAGCTGCCAGTTGAAAAGATATTTTCCCAAAAACTGAAGGCTGCGAAAAGCACAGGCGATACCCTCCTCCAGCCCCGGGCCGGCGTGGCACTGCCAGAAGAACATATAGAGCTTCTGCAGTACCTGGAGAAGGAAGGGGAGGCGGATCTGCTTCCCACGACAATCGACAGCTATACCCGGCACAACCGGTACGAAGAGGCGGAGCGGGGAATTGAAGCCAGCAGAAAGGAAGGCCGCTCGCTCCTCAACGGCTTTCCTGCAGTTAATCACGGCGTTGGAGTCTGCAGGCGGGTAACCGAAGCTACAGGCCTGCCTGCCCAGGTGAGGCACGGCACACCCGATGCCAGGCTCTTGGCTGAAATCACTTTGGCCGGCGGCTTTACATCCTTTGAAGGCGGGGGAATCTCTTACAACATCCCCTATGCAAAAAACATTCCTTTGGAGAAAACCATCTTCGACTGGCAATACGTAGATCGCCTTGTCGGCATCTACGAGGAAGAAGGGGTTCCCATCAACAGGGAGCCTTTCGGGCCTTTGACAGGCACTTTGGTGCCGCCGTGTATTTCCCATGCTGTGGCTATTATCGAAAGCCTCCTTGCGGCAGAACAGGGCGTGAAAAACATCACCGTGGGCTATGGACAGTGCGGCAATTTGCTGCAGGATATTGCAGCTGTCCGTACGTTGGAAACCTTGACTGTGGAGTATCTGGAAAAGTACGGTTATGGGGATGTTTATATCACCACAGTCCTCCACCAGTGGATGGGAGGCTTCCCCCAAGATGAAGCCAAAGCCTACGGCGTAATCGGTTTGGGTGCAGTCGTGGCAGCCCTTTCAGGGGCCACCAAAGTGATTGTAAAGACACCTCATGAGGCCATGGGAATTCCAACCAAAACCGCAAACAGCTCAGGTCTGAAAGCCACGAAACAACTTGTGATGATGTTAAAAGATCAAACATTTGAAGATAGTCCGAAATTGGCTGCAGAGATGGAAATTATCTCCTGTGAGACCCGTGCCATTTTGGACAAGGTCACAGAGCTTGGAGAAGGAGACTTGGTCCAGGGCGTGATCAGGGCATTTCATGCAGGGGTGCTTGATATTCCTTTTGCACCCAGCAGGGAGAATGCAGGCAAGGTTCTGCCTGCCAGAGACAACGAGGGCGCTGTCAGGTTTTTGGATCACGGCAATCTTCCCTTCAGCGAAGAGCTTGTGGCTTTCCACAAAGACAAGATGAAAGAGCGGGCAGACTACGAAAAAAGAGCAATTAGCTTTCAAATGGTGATCGACGACATATATGCAATCGGGAAAGGAAGGCTCGTGGGCCGGCCTAGATAAGGGTGGGTAGAGATGAAAATCGAAAAAGTGATCTGCACAAGGGGCGTGACAGGTTTTTTCTTTGACGATCAAGCTGCAATTCGGGAAGGTGCAGTTTTAGATGGCGCCTGCTATCTGGGAAAACCGTTAACAGACGGCTTTACAACTGTCAGGCAGGCAGGGGAAGCCATCTCCGTGCTTCTTGTTCTGGAGGACGGCCAGATTGCCCACGGCGATTGTGCAGCAGTGCAGTATTCCGGGGCAGCCGGCCGGGATCCGCTATTTTTAGCAGAAAAATACCTCCCCGAGCTCGAACAATATATTGCACCGCACCTTATGGGGAGGGAGTTAACAGAATTTAAGACCCTGGCCGAGGAACTGGATAACCTGATCCATCCCAAGACACACAAGTTATTCCACACTGCTGTCCGCTATGGAGTCACAGGCGCTGTTTTGGATGCGGTGGCTAAGGCACAGAAAAAGCTCATGGCGCAGGTAATTGCAGCTGAATACGGCACAGAAGTATCTAAAAGGGAGATTCCAGTTTTCACACAATCTGGAGATAACAGGTATGAGAATGCAGATAAGATGATTCTCAAAGGAGCAGCTGTCCTGCCCCATGGCCTGATCAATAACGTCAAGACCAAGCTCGGCTACAGGGGAGAGATACTGGCTGAATACCTTAAGTGGCTTAAAGAGAGGATAGACAGCCGCAAGCCCTATCCAGGCTACCAGCCAGTGCTGCATCTTGATCTATACGGTACGCCTGATGAAGCCTTCGGCAGGGATAATAAAAAAATCGCTGCATATCTGGAGAGCTTGGCGGAAATTGTTTACCCATTGAAGCTCAGAATTGAAGGTCCGGTAGACAGGGGCAGCCGGGAAGAGCAGGTCCGGGCTCTGTGCGAGCTCACAGAGCTTTTGGACAGCGGCGGAAGCGGCACCCAGATTGTGGCTGACGAATGGTGCAATACCCTTGAGGATATTAAATACTTTGCCCAGAGGCGGGCTGGGCACATGCTCCAGATTAAGACCCCGGATCTTGGGGGAATCAACAACACAATCGAAGCAGTCCTGTACTGCAAAAAGCTGGGGATTGGTGCTTATCTCGGCGGCACCTGCAACGAAACGGAGCGTTCCAGCCAAATATGCGTCCACATTGCCATGGCCACAGGGCCGGATCAGATCCTCGCCAAACCAGGGATGGGAGTGGACGAAGGATACATGATCGTTAAAAACGAAATGCAGCGGATTATAGCCTTGGAAAAAGCTTTAGGAAGGATAGATTAGATGAAAGAACTCAGGGTTTTAGCTCCTACTGCCATTTTGGGGTATGGTTTTCCAATTCAATCTTTCGAGGAAGGGCTGAGGCGGGATCCACACCTCATCGCTGTGGATGCCGGCTCCTCGGATCCCGGACCTTTTTATTTAGGTGCTGGTGTGTCTTTTACAGACCGCAGCGCTGTAAAAAGGGATCTGGAGCTTTTGCTTACAGCTGCCCGGGAGAGAAAGATTCCTTTAATCATCGGCAGTGCAGGCGGCTCTGGAGGAGAACCTCATTTGGAGTGGAATGTAGACATTATCGAGGAGATCGCCAAAGAGAAAAAACTCTCGTTCAAAATGGCTGTGATCCACGGAGAAATTTCGCCTGAACTGGTTCAGGATAAACTTGCCGATGGAAAAGTAAAGCCCCTTCCTCCTCTAGAGGAGCTGACTTGTGAGGAGCTGGAGAAAACCGAGCGGATTGTGGGGCAGATGGGAATAGAGCCCTTTATCCGTGCCCTCGAGATGGGTGCCGAGGTGATAGTGGCAGGCAGGGCTTATGATCCTGCTGTTTTTGCAGCGCCTGCAGTTTTACAGGGGTTTGACCGGGGGCTTGCCCTGCATATGGGCAAAATTTTAGAATGCGCCTGTATTGCATCCACCCCTGGCAGCGGCAGCGACTGCATGATGGGTTTTTTGAGGGAAGATTGTTTTTTGGTAGAACCCCTCAACTCAGCCCGCAGATGCACGCCCATGTCTGTTGCAGCCCATACTTTGTACGAGAAATCAAACCCGTACCTTTTGCCATCTCCGGGAGGAGCGCTTGATCTTTCTGAAACCCAATACCTTGCAGCAAGCTCCCGGGCAGTGAAGGTCACGGGCAGCAAATTTATCCCAGACCCCAATTACACGATTAAACTTGAAGGAGTAAAAAAAATCGGCTACCGCACAATTTCCATCGCCGGAGTCCGAGATCCCGTTATGATCCAGCAGATAGACGAAATCATCGACTCTGTGCGGGAAAAGGTGGCTGAGAACTTTGCTGTCCAAAATCTTACTTATTTTTTGGATTTCAAGGTTTACGGGAAAAATGGGGTGATGGCAGGCCTGGAGCCTGTTGTGGAAACAAACAGCCATGAGCTGGGCATTATCATTGAAGCTGTTGCGCCCTGTCAGGCCACAGCAGATACTATTTGCAGCTTTGCCAGATCAACGATGCTCCACTGGGGGTACGAAGGCAGGCTTTCCACTGCAGGCAACCTTGCTTTTCCTTATTCCCCCTCAGATTTTCAGGCGGGGCCGGTGTACGTTTTCAACGTCTACCATCTCCTTGAGGTTTCCGATCCTTGTGAATTATTTCCGATGGAATTGTGCCAGGTAGGGGAGGTTGGAGCATGAAGTTGCGGGATGCTGCAGATGTGATCCGCAGTAAAAACTCTGGACCTTACGAGCTTACTTTCGATATAATATTTAAAGATAGTGCTCTGTTTCGAAAAGTTGTTGACTCTGGCGTGATTAACCGGGAGCTTTTTGCCAAGCTCTACAATTTGCCTTTGGAAAATGTCACAGCTGTCATCTGTTTCAGTCCGGCTAATGCCATTAAAGCAACTATAGTGCGCCCCATCCCTTCAGGTGCCTTGGGGGAAAGGGATGTATATGGAGCACAGCAGCACGTGCCCCTTCTTGATGTTGAAATCCCGCTGTGAGGAGTGGTCAAATGCCATCTAACCTGCTTCCCGAATCATTAATGTATGCAGTTTATTTTGCCCCCAGAGGCAAAGAACGCTTGCTTAATCTGGGCCATCAGATCGCCCAAAGACACCTCAGCCCTCAGGACAAGCTCATCGGTCTTGTGGGCGACAGCGGTGCAGGCAAGTCCCTTTTGATCAGGGGCATGTTTCCTGGCCTGGAACTTTCCAGCGACGATGAGGGGGTCAGGGTCCGGCCGCTGCCCTTGCTGGCAAATGGAGATAAGGCTTTTTTCAGCAGCCATACATACCACGTGGACTTCCGCTTTGAATCAGCTTTCACACAGCCCTACGTTTTGGTGGAAGCAATCAGGGAGGCGGTAGAGCAGGGGAAAAGGGTGGTTGTTGAGCACTTTGAGCTGGTTTATCCACAACTTGGAATGAATGCAGAGATGTTAATCGGGATCGGCGAAGAGGTGATTGTCACCAGGCCCAGCATTTTTGGACCCAAGCCGGGGGATCTTGCTGAGATTGTCTTCCAGTCTATCCATTCTAGAAAAATGGCCCATACTGCAGAAGATATAGTCTGCAAGATCTTGGAAGCTCACTGCTGCTTGGAGCAGCAGTTGATCCATGCTGATGTAAAAAATGGGTTTGTTTTGGAGTTTTCCCAAAAGCCCCAGATCGACCTGAAATGGCTCGAAGGAAAGGCAAAAGAGTATATTCAAAAAAATTTGCCTGTGAGCTATGTAGACGATGAGCATATCAAGATCGGCGATGAACTCCTTCACTGCACAGGACCTAGGATCCACGTGAAAAATACCAGTGAGATCGACAATTTTCGTCTTCTGCATGAATTTTGGTATGACCCTATCCATAAGGTCTACGCTTTAGTCGGTCTGGTAGGTAGAGATAAGATCGAGGACCTGAAGGACCTGAACAAACTAGGTTTATATAGCGACAATTAAATAGGATCTGCTGAAACCTCTGCTGAAATGACCGAAATAAGCCATTAGACTGCATTTTTATCTAAAATATGGTATAATAGATGCAAGGAATGTAGAAAATGTGAACAATATGAAAACTGTCCCTCAAGAAAAGAAAGAAAATCAGCTATTGTAGTTATTACGCCCAAAGCGTTAGCTGCAGCCCAAACCCGCAAGAGCATTAAAGAAAATGGAAAGCTAAATACCAGTAAAAGAGCAGCTATTGAAGGAACCAATTCAGCATTAAAGCACACAGGAGCAAATGAACTTAGAGTTAGGACACTGATTAAAACGCGAATAGTGCTGGTTTGAAAGTAATAGGTCGTAATATTCGTCAGCTGTGGCGTTACTTCGCCGGTGATTTCAGGCGAAAACGCAGAAGTGGTAGTTCTATTCAAAAAAAGCTTTGGCAATAGCCTGATAAGTTAAAAGCCCAAATCAGGGCAACAAACAGACTCTTAGTGAGTATAAAACTATAGCAGACCCGATTTTGGTTGTTTTATAGATGGCAACAGCTCATCTTTAGGTCAATTGTTCAAATTTACCTGCTTCAAAATCTAGGTTTGTGCAGTGGAATCGTTTAGAGCGGAACAAAGAAATTGCATAACAAAATGTCAAGGTGCTAGAGGTGTTGTAACTACAACGTTTGAAATTGTTTTATTCACAAAAAAGATGGTCGGAAAATGGGTTATATAGCAGGGGGGTTATGAATGGATACGGTGTATCGAGCCAGAATTGAAGCAGAGTTTCGCTATTGTGTCTTAAATACTATAGAGCGGTTAAATAACAATCCCGAAACGAATCGGCCTTTTCACACAGCTCTTTTATCGGATGAGGCTCTATTTTGGAGTAGGTTTGAGCGTTCTTTTCTACATCTTTTGGACAACGTGTTATAGAGGAGATTAGCATGATAGCTGCATTGGCAGGAGGTGCTGTTGAGGCTTCCCGTCAGAAACATACAGAGGTTCAGATTGATTCTGGTATCGACGAAGCAATAACAGCTCACATGAACGCATTAAGGTCAGGTCGTCATCCGGCGGCATATAGTTGGAACGAAACTTTGGATGAAATATCACGTGCACCAAGAACAGGGGAATTAGTTACCCGTCTTGTAATATCTGATTTATGGTGGCTAAAAGACGACATCGACCATTATATGAGTATTAAAACCGTTAAACCTAACATAGACCAGACAGCAGTTGCAAAACAGGATCTTTTAAGACTTAAGCTTGCAACCCCCCACATGTGAAGTGTATTTTGGGCTATATTATAATCCCTATGGAGAAGAACGGACTACATACGCACACACCCCACCTATGAGGATATTTAATTTTCATGAAGACCCTGTGGTTTTAATAGGCCGAGACTATTGGGATACACTTGGTGGAGAAGGAACTTATGATATAATTTTAGAGATAGCACGGAAAGTAGGAGCCGAAACCAGAGCAAGATTACAGGGATTATATTAAACTTAAACGCCAGCAAACTGTTGTGACTGCTGGCGTTTTACTTGTCCTAAAACAAGGCTATCTGCAATTGTTCAATTTTAGGGGTTAGTTTTTTACGTGTTTCTCTTTCCCATGAAACCTCGTCTGTATTTAAATATCTTGAAAATCTAAATCCTTTGGGTATTTTTGCCTTTATACCGCACATGTGATTGATTATAGTTTTAGCAATAGCTTCACCAAGAGCGATAGGCACGGCGTTGCCAATTTGCTTATACTGTTCAAGAATTGAGCCATAAATCTTCCAGTCCAGAGGGAACCCCTGTATGACTCTATATTCTTCAACGCTCAAAGGTCTATCCTCTACGGGATGGCATAAATCTGTGGCAGGCATAGCAGGATGAGTTACGAGGGTAGGTGAAGGTTCGTCAAAACTTAAACGTCTATAGAACCCGGTTTTACCTCCGCCAAGGTAGTAGGACTTGCCCATTGCCTCTTTCTGCATATCCTCTGGCAAGTCACGCCAGTTTTGCCCTTCTTTTAACCTACGGAAGTATTTAAGTCTTTTATCAGGGAAATTGACGTAATGATGCTCAGTATCTTTAGGTAGCTGATTTAGAGCCATCCGTAAAATATTCCATTTAGGTAGTCCAAATTCTCCATTTTCAGAGTGTGTAGGAGTTAAGTAGTCTACCTTCTTGTTTCCCTTATAACAGATCATAACTACACGCTCACGTATTTGAGGAGCCCCAAAATTAGCGGCATTATATAACTCAAATGAAACACTATAACCAGCTTCTCGTAGCTTCCTCAAAATATGTAGCAACGCACCGCCTTTTATCGGCTCAATACCTGCCTCAACACATTCTTCAAGTGTTAGGTTATCAGAATATGGAAAGGGGGTTGATAGTATACCTCGAACATTTTCAATCACAGCGTATGTAGGCTGTATCTCAACTATACGATCTATGAATGTCAAGAATACGTTTCCTCTCTCGTCATCAAAGCCTTTTCTTTTTCCTGCTGAGCTAAACGCTTGACAAGGCGGGCCCCCGACTATAACGTCAACTTTCCTGCCTTTGGGCACGCCGGCATATTCCAAGATTTTATCTGTGGAATACTCATTTATATCACCTATAAGAGCAATATCGGGTTTATTAGCAGCTATTGTCATACGACAATACTTATCAATCTCACAAGCTAGTATAGGTTCAATACCGCCTTTTTCTAAACCTATATCAAGTCCCATAGCTCCTGAAAAAAAACTTAAGGCAATTATATCAGGCAGCTTTTTTCTTTTATTCGGACGGTCGTCAGGTTCTATTGTTAAATTAGAGTTTTTTAAGTATTGGGAAACAGCCTCGGGCAGGATAATCCATTGTTTACCGACCATCTCGGCCTTTAAATCGCCTTTGCGAATTAAAGTTCTCACATACTGTTCTGTTACTTTTAGTTGTTTAGCTACATCACTTACTGTTAACATAGGGTATACCTCCAGTTTCGCAAGCGAAAATTTCTATATACCTTATTATACAGCTATGACTAAATTAATTCAATTAGGATGTGAGTAGTAAAAGTCCTTTTATGGCACCTTAATCCTTGTCATTCAAGAATTTCTCGGACTCTTTAATAATCTCATTTATTCTTGCCTTTGCATAGTCAGCTCCGAAGCATCTCCCCAATCATTGAATTCTGTCGACCGTATCCTATCACCATTCTAGCAATACTTCTAGCCTTGGGAAATTTACACAATACTTATCTAGCGTTAGAGTTATCCTTAAACCCATATTCGTAAAGTGAGAAGCCCTAAACATCCCCTTAACATTGAAAATTGAGTGTTTGACAGCAATAAACTTTTTAACGAGTTTCGTTAAATCCAATTAGGATTCCATTGTAAAAATCCTTGTAAATCAATGTTTTAGAATAATTTTCGTCCCTTGATGTTGATGTCGAACATATTAGTGAAGACAAAAGCAATCTTGAGATTTTGAGACATAAAATCTTTTAATCGACTTTTTTGAAGGTTGGATTAAGCTAGATCCTTATGTTTTTCTTCCAACGAGAAGTGTCCTGGCAGTCGTGAAACAAAAATCAGCTTCTTTTCTCGATCACTTTGAGATTGTCTAACGTGATCAGAGAGGAAGCAGCTACATAAATGAGCGTTCATGCCTTATCACCATAGAGTATATCGTCAATTTGCTTAAAACTTGTTTATTCCATGTAGAGTCGGCTTTGATTCCATCCACGGATCCAGCAAAAATAGGTAGACCTTTTTTCGTAGCTATTAAGCCGAGCATGATTTGTTTTAGATCAGGTCTATGATTCTTTGTATGGCCAAAGGCAACATTAATAGCAGACTCCTGCTGATCCTTATATTCGCCTGTTAAGGAAATGGAAGTGGTATCAGTATGAATGCTCTCAAAAATATATCCTCATATTTCAAGGATTCCATTGCACAAACTCATATGTTCTCAGATTTAAAGATATTTTTTCAAGAGTTCGAGTGCAAGATAAATCGAGGTTCGTCAATAATAAATCTAAAAAGGAGGACAGATTATGGAGAAAAACCCTTTAACAGCTGAAGAGAAGCTGGTAATAGAGGATAAAGGGACAGAGCCGCCTTTCACTGGCAAATACCATGATCACTTTGCAGATGGCGTCTACCACTGCAAACGCTGCGGCGCACCTCTATATGACAGCAGAGCCAAATTTCAGGCCCACTGCGGCTGGCCTAGTTTCGACGAAGAGTTCCCGGGAGCCGTGAGAAGACAGCCGGATCCTGATGGAATTCGCACTGAGATCCTTTGCGCCGACTGCGGTGCCCATTTGGGACATGTTTTTACAGGCGAGGGCTTTACTGAAAAAAACATTAGGCACTGTGTAAATTCGGTTTCCCTCCACTTCACACCCAGAAAGCTGCAGCCTGGAGAAAAAGGAATTGCGGTGCTGGGTGGGGGATGTTTTTGGTGCACAGAGGCTGCATTCAATGAAGTGAGGGGAGTGGAGAAAGTCGTTTCAGGTTATGCTGGCGGCAGCACAGCCAATCCCAGCTATGAAGAGGTCTGCAGGGGCGATACAGGCCATGCAGAAGTTGTGAAGATCGTCTATGACCCTGAAGAGGTAAGCTTCAGGCAGCTGCTGAAAGTTTTTTTCGCTATTCACAACCCAACCACACCAAACCGTCAGGGGAACGATGTGGGCTCCCAATACCGCTCTGTGATCTTCTATACAACCTGGGAGCAGAAAGAAGAAAGCCAGGAGATGATAGAAGAATTAACTGCGGAAAAGGCTTTTGAGCAGCCAATTGTCACAGAGCTGGAGCCGCTTCTGCATTTTTATCCTGCCGAGAGCTACCACCAAGACTACTTCCGCAAGAATCCTCACCAAGCCTACTGCAGATTCCAGATCGCTCCGAAAGTTGCTAAAGTCAAGGAGCTGGACCTCTCTTAATTATCTGCAAGGAGGCGCATTTTATAATGGAACATAGGAATTCCATTTCCCCGAACAGCTGTATTTCTGCCGGTGAGTCCTTAAGAAAAATATAGGCTATGCAACTATAAAGCGCACTTAAACAGGGTTCTGTTTCCTTCTGCTGAGGAGCAGCTTCCGGAAAACCATGATTTTTTCTTTGAAGAATTTCGTTTCTCCCTGGAAGACATCCAAAGCTCCTTGGATTTCTTCACACATTACGCCGAGCCCCTTTAGAAGTACCTAATCAAAAGACCCAGGAGGTCTTCCGAGGGCTGAGGAAAATCAGGTTTTTTCGAAAGTCCAAGATCAGATCGAAGGACACCTACTTGTTTCTTTTTAGATTTGGGATGGAAGTTCATGACCACCGGCCAAATAAAAAGATTTTGCAACTGCCTTCAAATTAGCTTTTGGTCGCATACTGACACAACAAAAAGAGCTCTGTTAGCGTCAGGCATCTGGCCTAACAGAGCTCTTTTCTTATTTCGTGAAGACGTGGTTGCCAATCCGGACAGTTACCTGCCTTGACTGAAAAAATTGAAGCCCTGCTCTTGAAGAAAGCTTGGGATTGTAGAAGAAAAGGGCGCCCCTCGATGGATCCTGCCCTGAAAGTGCGGCTTTGGCTGCTCGAATGGCGCTTTCTGTCGGCTTGCGGTTGATAGTCCCGTTGCTCACAGGAGTGAACTGTCCAGGCTGATAAATCACAGCGCGGATGGAATTGGGAAACAGGGGGCTTTTCACCCTGTTGAGCACAACAGCACCTACAGCCACCTGTCCGAGGTATGGCTCCCCTCTGGCCTCAGCGCTGATTAGCCTGGCAAGAAGCATTAAATCCTCTTGGTTCCACGGCTCCTGCGGCTTTTTAGGCGGCTCTTTGGGTTTAGGCGGGGGCTGCTGTGGTTTTGGCGGCTCTTCTGGGGCAGGAGGCGCCAGAAGGGAGTCTAGGTCCACAAGCACCGATACTGTGGCAGCAGCATCGCTGCTGCTTGCCGACAGATCAACTGCCAGCCGCCAGGTGCGGTTTTCTGTCAAGTTAACCTCAAGGCCCGCTATAAGCTGCGGGCTGGTCAATTGTCTGCCCTGCAGGGAAAACTCTGCTCCTATGTAGGGAACGATCTTTTTATCATCATCGCCCCTGACCAGCGGCGCAATTTTCAGTTTTGGATCCTGCGCCGTAGGCCAGGTGAGGTCCACGCCGATATGTTCTGAAAGCCAGGCTCTGGCTTTCGCTCTGGTTTCAGATTCTGAAGGGTTATGTTCTACACCTGCAAGCAATTCGGCACTAGCGGGAAAGCAAAAACCTAAGAGCAACAAACATAGCAGAAAGCCACGAACGTTTTTGTGCATTTTAAGACCTCTCTTACAATAGCTGCGTAAATGATCATTTCGCTGGCTGGAAGTAAAATTCCTGCTAAAAGCCACGGAAGGGCTGAAGAAGCAATTTTTTATTATTTTTTGACAGGGTAAAGCCAGGCGCTTTATTGAGAATTTTTTCCATAAAAGAAGGATTTTGTAGGCTAGTGTCGGATAAATGTTAACAAGATGTAAATTTCCTTTTTTTAGGGTGATCGAATCGGCCAACATAATTTTCTATAAGACCTTGTTATCATATTGACAGACAATTGAAAAAATGAATAATCGAAAAGGGCAAATCAGTCGAAAGGCTGAGACGCAAAGCTGCGGGCCTAATGCCTATTTATAATAGGCGATGGTAGCCGGGTTGCCGAAATTAAAAGTATAGGTATAGGTATAGATCTATACTTTTATACTTTTGAGGCAACCACCGTTGCCTTTTATTTTTATCTAGGAGGTGTTTTCATGGAGTGGACAAGCAGGGTCCTGGCTCAGGCTCTTGACGGGCTTTCCCTCCGCCACAGAGTGTTAGCAAATAATTTTGCTAATGTGAACACACCTGGTTTTAAACGGTCAGATGTAAATTTCGAAAGTGCCATGAAAGAGTTTTTGACAGGGGGTACCACAAAAGCAGAATTCAAGGTAGTGGCAGATAATTCTACAACTATGCGCAACGACGACAACAATGTGGATCCGGAACAGGAACTGGCCAAGCTCACTGCCAATGCTATTCTCTACAAGGCCTTGGCAGAGCAGATCAATCGGAAGTTCGGACAATTGAGAATGGTGGTCAGGGAGGGTAGATAATTATGGGTTTGTGGAGTGCTATCCAGACAAGTGCTTCTGCTCTCACAGCTGAGAGGCTGAGAATGGACTTGATTGCCAACAACATTGCCAATGTCAACACCACAAGAACCCCGGAAGGAGGACCTTTCAGGAGACAATTGGCTCTGTTTGCTTCCCGTAAAGGGCCTGATCCCAAAGTGGGACAAGGCGTAAGAGTGGTGGGAATCACCGAGAGTAACGAGCCGCCGAGACTAGTCTACGATCCTGGTCATCCTGATGCCAATGCAGAGGGCTACGTGGCCATGCCTAATGTGAACATAGTCACTGAAATGGTGGATCTGATCACAGCCTCCCGTGCTTACGAGGCGAATGTCATGGCTATCAACGCTGCCAAAGAAATGGCAGCCAAGGCTCTGGAGATCGGTAGGTACTAGTACTTTTTGCCTATAAGTGTATAGTAGTGTCGACTAGGCCGGACTAGGAGGAGCTGAGTTGGATGAAGATAACCCCTATTCTACCTTTGCAAACCATACAAGGTGAGAAGAAGGTTCAGGACACCGTTAATTTCGGGGAAATCCTCAAAGAAATGTTAGCGCAGGTAAACAGGATGCAGCTGGAAGCAGACCAGGCCACCATCCAGTTGGCTCGAGGCGATGATATTGATCTCCACAAAGTGATGATCCTTGGCACCAGGGCGAATTTGGCCTTAGAAACAACCATGGCAATTCGCAACAAACTTCTAGATGCCTACCAAGAGATCATGCGCATGCAAGTCTAGGAAATGATGAACTAGGATGGTGAAGCTAGCATGGGAGGTCTGAGTCGTCTGCAGGAACGCTTTGGCGAGCTTTGGCAGGGCCTTACCAAAACAAAAAAACTCACTCTTGTTTCAGCTGCAGTAGCTACGTTGGTCTTTCTGCTCATTGCTGCATATTGGTTTGGCCAACCTAAATACGCCACGCTCTTTAGCGATTTGGCTGCAGATGACGCAGGAGAGATCATCGCTAAGCTAAAAGAGGATGGAATCCCCTACCAGCTGCAGGATGGCGGCAGGACCATCCTGATTCCCCAGGACAAGGTCTACGAAACCCGCTTGAACCTTGCAGCTTCAGGCATGCCCCAAGGCGGCACAGTTGGTTTTGAACTTTTCAACCAAAGCCAGTTGGGGAGCACAGATTTCGATCGGCAGTTGAAGTATAACTGGGCACTGCAGGGAGAGCTTGTCCGCACCATTCGGCAGCTGAATGAAATTGCAGATGCCCGGGTACATATTGTGCAGACTGGCCAGTCCCTCTTTGTGGAGGAGGAGCAGCCTGCCACTGCCTCGGTTTTTCTGAAAGTGAAGCCAATGAAAAGCCTGGAAAAGGAGCAGATCCAGGCCATTGCGAACCTGGTGGCAGGCAGCGTCAAGGGGTTGAAGCCCGAGAACGTCACCATTTTGGACCAATACGGCAGGCTTCTTTCCGAGGAAATAGATCTGGGCTCAGATCCCTTCAAAAACAAAGCTGTGGCAGGCCAGCTGGAACTGAAGCGCAATTACGAACGGGAACTGGAGCGGAGCATCCAATCCATGCTGGAGCGGGTCTACGGCCCAGGAAAAGCCGTAGCCCGGGTGAACGCAGAATTGGACTTCGACTGGTCTGAGTCTAATCTGGAAACATACGAGCCGGCTGCAGGCACAACCTCAGGCCTTGTGAGAAGCGAAGACGAACGGGAAGAGATCTTCCAGGGCCAAGGTTCTGCCCCTGGGGGACCGGCAGGCGTGGCTTCCAACGTTCCCGGCTACGTTGCCGAAGATGAAGGCACTTCCAATTACGAGAAAAGAGAACGCTCTACCCAGTACGAGCTGAACAGGCGGCAGGAGAAGCTGGTCACAGCTCCAGGTCAGGTAAAGAGGCTCTCAGCCACTGTCTGGGTAGATGGCAACCTTACACCCAGACAGCAAACCCAGATTCAGGAAGCGGTCCAGGCAACCATAGGATTCCAGGAAGAGCGGGGAGATCAAGTCGCCATCCAGACCATGCCCTTTGACCGTTCCTGGATGGAAGAGTTTCCAGAGCAGCAGGCCCCGGCTCTTTCAACTGCTGTCATTTTGCTTCTCTGCCTGATTCCCTTCCTGCTCTACCTGCTGTATCGCCTGCTCAGAGGAAAGAAGCCTGAGGAGGAAAGAGGATTTCTCCTGGAACCTGACGCTGAGCTGGCAGCTGCTGAGGTAGCAGACGAGGAAGAGGAAATCTCAACCAAGCACGATCAGCTGGCGGAAATCGAGCGGATAGCCAGGCAGCAGCCGAAAGAAGTGGCCAAACTCATTGAAACCTGGCTGCACGAGGAATAAGGAGGTAGGACAGTGGCGAGAAGCGGACCATTAACCGGCCGGCAAAAAGCCGCGATCCTCTTGATTAGCCTGGGTCCGGAGCTTTCGGCCAAGATTTTCCAGCACCTGGAAGAAGATGATATAGAACAGCTGACAATGGAGATCGCCAACCTCCGCCAGGTAGATCCCAAGCGGCGGGATGAGGTGCTAGCGGAGTTCTCCCAGCTTCTGCAGGCACATGAGTACATCACTTTGGGGGGCATCAACTATGCCCGGCAAGTGCTTGAAGCAGCACTTGGGGAAGAAAAAGCTCATGAGATCATCGGCAGGCTCACAGCCTCCCTGCAGGTGAGGCCCTTTGATTTCGCACGGAAAACAGATCCGTCGCAGCTTGCAAACTTCATTCAAAATGAACACCCCCAGACCATAGCTTTGATTTTGGCCTATCTGGATCCCAATCAGGCGGGGATTGTCCTCTCCAGCCTGCCAGCAGATAAACAAGTGGAAGTTACCCAAAGACTGGCCACCATGAACCACACTCTACCCGAGGTTTTGTTTGAGGTAGAGGGAGTTTTGGAGAAAAAACTGGCCAACTTTGTCACTCAAGAATACACAGAAGCTGGCGGTTTGGAATCAGTGGTGGAAGTCCTCAACCGAGTGGACCGCGGGACCGAGCGCACCATTATGGAAGGCCTGGAAGAATTGGACGCAGAGCTGGCCGACGAGATCAAAAAGCGGATGTTCATGTTCGAAGATCTGGTCACCCTCGACGACCGCGCAGTGCAGTTGGTTCTGCGGGAGGTGGACAACAGAGAGCTGGCCCTGGCCTTGAAGATGGCAAGCTCCGAGGTTGCCCAGAAGATTTACCGCAATATGTCCAAGCGGGCTGCTGAAATGCTGCAGGAAGATCTTCAGTACCTCGGCCCTGTGCGCCTGAGGGATGTAGAAGAGGCCCAGCAGAAGATCGTAAACGTAGTCCGGAGGCTGGAAGAGGCAGGAGAGATCATCGTGGCCAGGGGAGGGGAGGAGAAAATGATTGTCTAAGGTGTTAAAGCGCCCCAGCCTCTCCAATACCCCATATTATATCCAGCCCCCTCTTCCCTCCGAGCCCCCAGCCGCGGCTGTAGAACCATCTCAGCGTGAGCGGCCGGAGGAAAAGGAGGCCAAGAGGATCCTTGCCTCTGCCAAAGAGAAGGCCCAGGCCATGATCGGAGAAGCCCAAAAGCTGAGAGAGGAAATCTCAGCCAAAGCCCAAGCTGAAGGCTTTGAGAAGGGCCTTGTCCAGGGAAGGGAAGAAGGCTTCCAGAAAGGCCTTGTCCAGGGAAGGGAAGAAGGGCTCAGGCAGGCCCAGGAAATCATCGCTCAGGCCAAAACGATTCTGAACAGCGCTTTGGCAGGCCAGGAGGAGCTGGCAAGGCAGCTGGAGCACCAGCTGGCAAAGCTTGCCCTGGCCATTGCCGAAAAGATAGTGGGCGAGTTAGCCCAGGAGAAAGAAGAGCTGGTTCTGCATGTAGCAAAACGCGCCATGGAGAAAGTCAGGGGAGAAAGCCAGGTTACAATCAGGGTTAACCTGGAGGACTTGAGGCTCCTTCAGGCTGAACGGGCAGCGCTCCTTGCTGGCGCTGACGGAATAAAAACCGTCAACATCGTAGAGGACCCCAGGGTGGAAAGGGGAGGCTGCGTAATCGAAACAAATTTGGGCACCATCGATGCCAGGCTGAAAACGCAGCTCAGCGAGCTGGCAAAGCTCACAGAGGAGGGGAAGAGCCCTGACCAGACCCAACCTCAGCGCTTATCTGGGCAAGCTGGAGCGGATTGAACCCATCCGCTTCAACGGCAAAGTGATAGAGGTCATAGGACTTGTGATCACAAGCGAAGGCCCCAGGGTGCGGATCGGAGAAGTCTGCCTCATTGAAACCCAGACAGGCGAGCGGGTGAGAGCCGAAGTTGTCGGCTTTCGGGAGAGCAAAGTCCTCCTGATGCCCCTTGGGGAGATGGACGGCATCGCCCCTGGCGCGGATGTAATCGCCACAGGCAGAGTGCTGGAAGTGCAGGTGGGCCCGGAGCTTTTGGGGAGAGTACTCGGCGGACTGGGCCAGCCCATAGATGGCAAAGGCCCCCTTGCCGCCCGAGAGTTTTATCCCATCCATAACCCGCCGCCAGATCCCCTCTTGCGCAACAGGATAAAGCAGATCCTGCCCACTGGCATCAAAGCCATCGACGGCCTTCTGACCTGCGGCCGGGGCCAGAGGGTGGGAATTTTCTCAGGCAGCGGTGTAGGCAAAAGCACCCTTCTCGGTATGATTGCCCGCAACGCTGCTTCAGACGTCAACGTCATCGCCCTCATCGGCGAGCGGGGCAGAGAGGTTCGAGAGTTTCTGGAAAAGGACCTGGGAGAAGAGGGACTTGCCCGTTCCATCGTTGTGGTGGCCACATCGGACCAGGCGCCCCTGGTCCGGGTCCGGGGAGCACTGGTTGCCACTGCCATCGCCGAATACTTCCGGGATCAAGGCAAAGACGTGCTTTTGATGATGGACTCTGTGACCCGTTTTGCCATTGCCCAGCGGGAGATCGGCCTTGCCACAGGCGAACCTCCCACAACCCGGGGCTACACTCCCTCGGTCTTTGCGCTTCTGCCTAGACTTTTGGAACGTTCAGGCACCTCCCAAAAAGGCTCTATTACAGGCCTCTACACAGTGCTTGTGGAAGGCGACGACATGAACGAACCTATTGCCGATGCAGTGCGGGGGATTCTAGACGGCCACATTGTCCTGGCAAGGGAACTGGCAGCCCAAGCCCATTATCCCGCCATCCAAGTCCTTGGCAGCATCAGCAGGGTGATGGACGACCTGATTGAGCCGGAACACCGCCGCGCTGCCCAAAGGGTGCGGGAGATGCTGGCAACTTACGAAAAAAGCGAAGACCTAATCAAGATCGGGGCTTACGTTTCAGGCACCAACCCCCAGCTTGATTACGCCATAGAACACAGGGAGGCAGTGCTTTCCTTTCTCAGGCAGGATGTTAACGAGTGTTATCCCTTTGCAGAAACTATCAGCCAGCTTGAGGCGATAGGTAAAGAAGGTGAAGAGGAAAATGAAGAAGTATAAGTTCAAACTGGAAACAGTGCTGGACGTGAAAAAGCACCGGGAAGAGATCCTGGAAGGTGAACTTTCCCGGCTGGAAACCCTCTTTGCCCAGGGAAAAGAGTGCCTGGCCCAACTTGAGCAAAAAAGAGCCTACTATCAAACCCAACTGCCCACTCAAGAGCATATGCAGCTGCAAATCCAGGCCATCCAGGATCAGCTGGAATATTTGGACTATCTGGCAGGGGAAATTTCGAAGCAAAAGCAGGAACTGGAGAACCTGGCCAAGCTCGTGGAAGAAAAGCGGGCCAGCCTGATTGAAGCCTCTCAGGAAAGACAGCTTCTTGAAGAGGTGAAAGAAAAGGGGCGGCGAGCACACATCAAGGAATATCACCGCCAGGAGCAGAACTTCCTGGATGAGATTGCCCAGCTCGGCTTCTGCCGGAAGGAGGCAGGCCTGTACACATGAGATTGGTGAAGTTCCTTGTGTTCCTTGTCCTCGTTGCCTTCATTCTCGTTGCAGTTGATTTTTTGGGCTTTTACCCAGTAGGCAAGAAGACCATTGGCCTCCTCAAGAAAACGCCCCTCGCTGTTCCAATAGAAATCTGGCAGCTGGGCTCTGTCCGCAGGCAACAGTGGGAAGGGCAGTTGGCCAGATTGGAGAACGAAAAACTGGAGCTTGAAGAGGAAAGACAAAAGCTTGCGGCCTTAGAGGAGGAGCTGAAAGCGGAAAAGGAAGAGCTTGCCCGGCAGCAGGAAACCCTGTCAGAACTGATTGCAGCCCGGGAAGAAGAAAAGCAGGCACAGCAGGAAAAAGCCCAAAGCCAACAGGACTCCATCAGGCAGCAGGCAGAGCTCTTTGCCAAGATGAAGCCCCAGAAAGCCGCAGAAGTGCTGGCCAAACTCCAGCTGTCTGAGGCAAAGGAAATCTTAGCCACCATGGATGGACGCGCAGCAGCCCGCCTCCTGGAGCAATTGGAACCGCAGCAGGCAGCTGCTCTGCTTCCATAAAAAAGAACCTTGATAGAAGGGAGGTGAGAAGATGCAAGTGATGCTCCCGCTGGATTTGCTGCCGGCAGTTAACGTGCCTGAAGCTGAACAGCAAAGCCCAGGCTTTGAGGACCTCTTGGCAGCCCTGAGCCAGAATCTCGCTGCCGTTCCAGAGGAAGGAGAATTCTTCCCGCTGCCTGAGGCAGTTTCAGAGGAAGAACGACAGGAGACAGACGTTCTCCTTTTGGCCCTCCTGCAGCTGGGCAGCCAAAGCCTGCCGCAGGCTGCAGAGCCCCAACAAGCCTTTGACCATCAGACAGTCTCAAAGGCAGAAGGGGCCGCACTCTCTCCCGAACTTCCCAGGCTGGCCGGCAAAAGCGAGATCCCCCTTGGCGCAGTTGAAAAACTGATCCTGCAGGATCCGGAGCTTTTCGAGAAAATCATCTCTGCCCTGGAGAAGCTGGCAAAAAACCAGCAAGGGGTTCCTCAAGAAGCGCCTGGAAAAGCGCAAATGCCAGAAGAAATTCAGCAGGCTATTTCCGGAGCGTTCACAGAGCCCCAGCAGGACTTGCCAATTTTGCAGGCAAGGGAAGAGCTCCAGCAGGTCATCTTAAAAGCCCTCGAGGAGCTGTCTGCAGGAGAGAAAGAGGCAGCCGCTCAAAAGATAGAAGCTGAAGAGCCGGCGCTTTTGGCTTTGATCCCAGAAGCTCCAGAAGAAAAGCCAAAAGCTTTGGTTTTCAAGCAGCAGCCAGGTGGAAAAGCAGAGCTTTCGCTCCTGCAGCCTGAAGAAGGGATAGAGGCTGTCTCGCAGCTGCCGGTTTCTGAGGTCAAAGGGCAGCAGGACCTGCCTTCTGAAAAGAGGAGAGCACCGGAACCTCAAGCAGAAAAGGGAGATCCTGAAGGCTTTTTTGCCGCTGCAGAGAAAAGCCCTGAGCCTCTTGCTCCGAAAGTGGAAAAGCTGGAGGCACCTTACAGGCCACGAGAATTCCAGGCCATACTTTCTAAAGCTGTAGTGCGGGTAGGGGAGAAAGTGCAGGAGCTGGCTGTGAAGATTCAGCCCCAGAGCTTAGGGAAGGTGCTGCTGAAGGTGGCAGTGGAAGAAGACGGGAAAATGGTAGCCAAATTCGTCACTGAAAACAGCCAGGCCAAAGGGATTTTGGAGCTTAACCTGCCCCAGCTGCGGGAGGCTTTGGCCAAAGAAGGACTGCAGCTTGCCCGCTGCGAGGTGGCCTTGGCCTGGAGCGGCGAATTCGGCGAGCGGGAAAGGCGCGAGAGAATGCCTTATCCAAGGTCCAACCAAATCTATCATTATGAGGAACAGCAGCTTTCAGAAGCCCCAACTCCTGTCCAGCAGACAGGTGGGGTGAATTACCTCGTCTGAAAGGGGGGTTCAAGATGCAGGTGACAGCAACCGGTGCAGCAAATCAGCAACAGACCAGGACTGCAAACAGTGTTCTGGGCAAAGACGACTTCCTAAAGCTCCTTGTGACCCAGCTCCGCTATCAGGACCCACTGCAGCCTGTGGAAGACAGGGAGTTCATCGCCCAGCTGGCCCAGTTTTCCTCTTTAGAGCAGATGTACAACCTGAGCAACACCATGGAGGAGTTCCTCTCTTATACTCTGCTTGAGAGCCAGCTTGCAAGAGCCAGCAGTCTGGTGGGCAAGGAAGTCCAGGTATACAACCCGTCAACAGGGGAGCAGGTCCAAGGCGTAGTTGAAGCAGTGCGCCTCTTCGACGGCGTCTGCAAACTGGTAATCGACGGCCAAATGTACGATTTATACAATTTACAGGAAGTGCGGGGGACCAGCAAATGAGAATCCATGAACTTGGCGCTTCCAAGCTGCAGCAGACAGCGCCAAAGAGAGCAGGTACAGGTTTCAGCGGGGAGCTGGCCCGGGCGCAAAAAGCACAGCTGCGCTTTTCCGCTCACGCACAGGACAGGCTGCGGGAGAGGAAAATCCAGCTTTCTCCGGCTCAGTTCGAGGCCTTGGCTGGCGCTGTAGAGCAGGCAAGTGCCAAAGGTGCAAAAGAAACTCTGTGTCTTTTGGATCAGCTGGCCTTTGTAGTGAGCGTGAAAAACCGCACTGTGATCACTGCAGCCAGCCAAAGCGATCTTAAAGACAAGATCTTTACAAATATCGACAGCGCAATCATCTGTGGGGTGGACCGCAAGGAGCCCTTTTAGCCACGGACCGACCGAAGTGGCTTGACTAATAAAG